>Ga0326728_10018299_pt1 | contig 13834 bp, 12 predicted proteins | sample MB3enrmetagenome_FD_207602 | JGI IMG/M metagenome (GOLD analysis project Ga0326728, IMG submission 207602) | Lab enriched peat soil microbial communities from McLean, Ithaca, NY, United States - MB31MN | ecosystem: Environmental > Terrestrial > Soil > Wetlands > Peat | place: USA: New York... | reverse complement strand
CCAGGTCTGCGTATAAAGGCCCGGCACGACGTCTTCCTTGATGCGAAACGCAGGCACGAAGAACGAATGAATGACATCCTCCGATGTCATGATGAGCCGGACAGGTTCGTTAACCGGCACGTGCAGGGCGTTGATTTCCCGGATCCCGTTCGGATGCTGGATCTTCCACATCCACTGCTTGCCCTGGACGTGGATCTCGATCGCGTTTTCGGGGGCGGCAAGCATGGAAAGACGGACGCTGCCCGTCCATCCGAAGATAAAAAGCGCGAGGAACAGGGCTCCAGCCGTCCAGCCGATCTCGAATTCACGCGTTGTGAGCATTCTCAATTCGGGCCGGGGCGCGGCCGAGCCGCGCCGGTAGCGGATGGAGAAAACCAGCATGAGCAGCACGATCAGAATGACGATGGCTGCCGACACGAATACAAGAAACAGATAGAGCAGATCGGTCTGCGGCGCCTGTGTCGAGGCTTGTTGGGGGAGAAGTTCGAATCCGCTCATGAGGGTCGCGCGCCTTTCGCGCGCCGGGTTAGAAGGCCGGCAAAAGCGGCAATCGCCGCCAAGGTCAGGATGCCCGCTGCCATAAGGACGAGGCGGATCGCGAACGTGTAGGGCCCGTGCATGGGATCGAGGCTGTAGCAGAGCAGACGGATACCGCTTGCAATACCCAGCACCTGACCGTCTCGTGCATCTTTGAGAGCCAGGCGCAGATTTGTGCCATCGAGCGCCAGTCCGGAGATAACGCGCGAGACGCGCCCCTGCGGTGTCAGCACGATCGCCGCAGTGGGATGGGCGAACTGATCGATTTCGCGGTCGTACACTGCGCGATAATTCAATGCGCCCGTAACTCTGCCGATCGCTGCCGCGTCGCCTACCAAGAAAGCCGCTTTGCTTGCCAGCGCCGGATAGGGGCCGAGCTTTTCGGCTTTTAGAGCGAGCGCCGCATCGCGCCCATCGCGCGGGTCGAGGCCGATCACGGCGAGCTGAAAATCCGCCTCCGGGGTGAGCCCTGTTCCGGACAGCGCCGCAGCCGCGATGGCAAGCGTAGAACCGCAGATAAACCGGCAGGTGTAGTCGAGGAGCACCAAGACCGCGGGTTTGCCTGCAAGCGCGGTTCCGAGCGTGACGGCTGCGCCGCTTTCTGCACTGGTGAAGGTTGTTGCGAGCGGCAGGAGCGTGCCGGGTGCCGGGTCGAGCTTAACGTCTTGCAGCTGACGTTCGGTGAGCCCAGCAAGGCAGGCCGTTGGACACGCGAACATCAAGAGCAGTGCCAGCAACGCGCGCCTCATGGATGCGTCTCCTTCGAGGGCGATCCGGGACCCGGCTGAGCCGGAGCAGCATTGGCCGGGCCGCCGCCCGGTGCGCTCAGGGGCGTGCCCTCGTTCGTAACCGGATTATAGGCGTCCACCCCGCGTGCGGCGATCATCTGCTGAGCGCGCTGGATGGGAATGCGGATGATGCCGCGGTCACGGTCCACCCAAGCATATCCCTTTAGCTGTGCCTCCTGTCTTTGCTGCAGGGTCTGCAGATCCAGAAGCGGGGCGCTCTGGAGTTGCGGTTTAGGGAAGGGGCGGGGAATTGGAGGCGCGACGTCTTTCGTGCTCCAGGCATAGTAAAGGTAGAGGCCCGCAACGCTGACAGCTACAAAAAGGGAGAAGCTGGCGGCAATCGCAACGATGGGCCAAACGGAGATGCCGCCCGGTTCATGCTTCTCCAAGTGATGAGCGGTCTCGATCTCAGCCATCGGGATTCTGCCTGGAGAGGGTTGCGAGGATAACAAGCCGCGCAAAGCCTAAGGCGATAACACCGGCGGCGACAAAAGAGACCAGGAAGCAGGCCAGCGGCCATGGGTGCATCAACGGTGCGAAATGCCAAAGGTCATGAAGAATTATGCCGAGAAGCGCCGAAGCCGCGACGAGACGAAGGCCTCGAATGCTCTCTCTCACCCGGACGAACAGCAAAGTAATGATCGGAATTATCGAACCGGAGACCGCCGCTGCAGCAATTACGGACGCCCACGCGCCGGAGCGGCGGAGGTACCATTCAGCCTGGCCAGGAAGATCGCCGTACCAATTCACGATGTAGGATATGAGCGCGAAGTAGAGAAGCGCGAGCGATACGGCCATAAGAAACGATCCGAGATCGCGGCGCGCTTGAGCGTCGGCAACCCGGGCTGCGAACAACCCTGCTGCCGCCAGCGCTGCCATGATGTTTTGGACAGCCATTTCTGCGCCGAATGCACTTGAGGCAAAGGGCGCGTCCGTGGACAAGATCCAGTCGTAGGCGATGAGATTGAAGGAAACTCCGTAGAACAAAAGTCCCGCCGCCGCTGCTGGCCGGCTGAGCCAGCCTTTGAGGAGGAGCAGCGCAAAAAAAGCCCAGCCCGCGAAGGAGGCGAGCGACCGCAAGCTGAATGCTACGGGATTGAGGTAAATCGCAGCGACGTCTTTGGGCACGCTGTGCACATTGGCGGCCCAGTCATAAAGCGAGCCGAGATTGAGCGCGGCCGGGAGCCAGAGAAGAACGAGCGCTGGAACCATCGCGCTAAACAGGGTGAGATAGGGCCGGAACCCTGCCGCCCATCGCGTGCTGGTGAGACGGTCGATGAGAAGGAGTGCGAGCCCTCCCAGCGCGATTTGGCTGATCGGGATGAAGGCCGCAAGCCACCCCCGTGCCATCGGCTCGCGCGCAAAGAAGAAAAGGATGGCGGCAACGATTGCTGCGGCCGCAAGGAGCCGTGTACCGGGCCAGGACAGCAATGCAGCGCTGCTGGGGTTCCTCGCGCTCGCCGGGGCCATACTCATTGGAGCCTCCCCGCTGCTTCCGGCACCGAGGCGGCCATCGCGTTCTGAGACAGTTGCACTGCCCGGACATAGGCAACTATCGCCCAGCGGTCTTCCGCGGGTACACGATCCGCGTAGGAGTACATGACTCCATAGCCATTGGTGATGACGTTGAAGAGTTGCTGCGCGCTCGCCCTTCTAAGCCGTTCCACGTGCAAGGACGGCGGTGCTGGGTAGCCGCGCTGCACGATCATGCCGTCTCCATAACCGGACAGTCCGTGGCAGGGAGAGCAGAAGGCGTTGAAGCGCTGCTCGCCTTTTGCCAGCAGCGCCTCCGTTACCGGCGGCGGCGTCTTTGCCGCCGCCTCAAGCTTGAGATCGCCTTGGGCGACCGTGTTGGCCGGAATGGGGCGCGCAGACGCCCCATTGTTCCAGAACCTCGAGGGCACATAGGTGCTGTATTTCGGCTGTTCCGTCATCGAGACGTCGCAGCCGGCAAGCGCTAAAGCAGCCAAGAGGACCGCCAGCCTCACAATTCCACCTCCTCGACGAATAGCGCACGCTCGTCCTGAAGCAGGCGGCGCAACCTTTCGTGGCCGGCGCTGCCGGCGTTTCCTTTTACCGCCAGAAAAAAACGGTCCTCATTTGCACGTTCGATGTCGCGCACGTCGAAGATGGGGTGGTAAAGGCTAGGAAGCCCGCATTCGTAGAGAAACGTGATAAAGCCAACAATTGCGCCGGCCAGAATGCCAACCTCGAAGGGGACCAGCAGAAAAACCGGCCAGCTGTTCAGCGGCCGGCTGCCGGAATCGTAAGGGTAAGCGAAAACAGCGCTGTAAAACTCGAGCGCATAGGTGAAGGCGGCCATGCCAAAGCCCGCGATGGCCATGTTTCGCTTGAGCGAGGTGCGCGGAAGGTCGAGGGCCGCCATCGCTTCCTCGACAGGGAACGGCGTGAAGGCATCCATCGCCGGGTGCCCTTCGGCCTTCAGCTTTTTCGCGGCCGAGATCAATGCTTCCGGCGTCTCGAATTGGGCCACCAGAACTTTCATGTTGCCGCCTCCTCCTCATGCTTGAGCTCTCGAACCTCGTGAATGGAGATCGAAGGCAGCAGCCTGACAAAGACCAGAAACAGGAAGGCAAAGAATCCCAAAGGCGCGATGAGGAAAAGCCAGTCGGCAGCAGTCGGGAAGAAGAGCCGGTGCATGCTTGGCATGTAGTCGTGACCGAGGGTCATCCAGATGATGAGAATGCGCTCAAGCCACATGCCAGCATTGATCAGGATCGCGATAATACAGATCAAAACGACGTTGTGCCGGGCAGCGGGAAACCAGAAGACTTGAGGAAAAACCACATTGAACAAAAGCATGGCCCAATAAAGCGGCGCCCAAACGCCGGTAAACATGAAGCGGACGACACTGCGATTGACCGCCTCCCCGCCATACCAAGCAGTGAACCATTCCATTGCATAGGAAGCGCCCATGATGAGCGACGACATCAAGAGAATTTGCGCCATGAGGTCGAAATGCCGGTCCGTCACCAGCGCATGCAGCCCGAAGCCCCAGCGGATCAGCGCGGCCAGCACAACGACCATGGCAAAGCCCGAAAACATCGCGCCGACGACGAAGTAGGGCGGGAAGATCGTCTCTTGCCAAGACGGCTCGAGGCTTGCCGCAAAGTCGAGGCCAACGATTGAATGCACTGAGCACACGAGGGGAACCGCCATCCCGGCCATGGTAACGGCGAAGACTCGATAGCATTGCCAATGCCGCGCCGAGCCATGCCATCCGAGCGCGAGGATTCCATAAAATATTCTGGCCGCGCGTGTTCGCGCCCGGCCCCGGAACGCGGCGAGATCGGGAAGAAGCCCCGTGTACCAGAACATGATCGAAAAAAGCAGGTAGCTGAGGATCGCAAAGAAGTCCCAAACAAGGGCGCTACGCCATTGCGGCCAAAGGTGCATCGTGTTCGGATAGGGCGCGAGCCAGTAGGCGTAAAGCGGCCGGCCCAGATGAATGATTGGAAAGGTGCCGGCGATGACGAGGGCGAATATCGTCATCGCCTCGGCGAAGCGGTTGATGGAGGCGCGCCATCGCTGCCGCGTGATCAAAAGCAGCGCCGAGATAAGCGTGCCCGCGTTTCCTATCCCGATCCACCAAACGTAATTCGCAATCGGGTAGCCCCAGACGATGGTGGTGTTGTTGCCGAAGATGCCAAAGCCAACGGCGAAGACCCAAACGAAACCGCCAACGAGGATGGCGGTGGCAATCGAGGTAAAGATCAGCGCGTAAAACCAGCCGCGGCCCGGCTTGCCCAATGCCGGGCGCGCGATCGCTTCCCCGATTGCGGCGTAATCCATGTCCTGCGGGACTAAGCGCGCCGGGCGCAACCCACTTCGCTCTTCATTCGCAGCGTAAGCGTCAATCGCTGTCATCCCGCGCCTCGTTCCAATTCTGGGTTCGGATTGCGGACGCGCGCGAGATAAGTCGTGCGGGGCTGCGTCCCGAGATGGCCGAGAAGCGCGTAATGCTGCGGCTCGGCTCGAAGTTTGCCGATCTCCGCATCCTTCTTCATCAAATCTCCGAACGCGATCGCTCGCGTGGGGCACGCTGCTTGGCAGGCTGTAATAACCTCGCCTTCGGCGATTTCGCGGTTTTCCTTCTCCGCCGTCCGGCGCGCTTGACTGATGCGCTGCACGCAATACGTGCACTTCTCCATGACGCCGCGGGCGCGCACGGTCACGTTCGGGTTCTTGCCGGCTTTCAATATCTCGGCGCCAAGATTTCCATATTGCTGGCCGTCTGCATAGCCGAACCAGTTGAAGCGGCGGACCTTATAAGGGCAGTTCGCCTGACAGAAGCGGGTGCCGATGCAGCGATTGTAGACCTGCACGTTCAGGCCTTCATTGTCGTGGACGGACGCCGCGACTGGGCAGACGGGCTCGCATGGCGCTTTCTCGCAATGCATGCATGGCACCGGGTTGAAACCGAGAATGGTTTCATGCGAACCGGTAGCAGGGCGTTCAGTGTAAAGGTCTATGCGAATCCAATGCATGATGCGGCCCCACCCCACCTCCTCGGGACCCGCGATTGGCACGTTGTTCTCGGCTTGGCAGGCGATGACGCAGGCATTGCAGCCGATGCAGGCGGTGTTATCGATAACCATCGCCCACGCCGGCTCCTGGCGCGGCCACGCGGGGAAAAGCGTTGGTTCGCGCTCGTAGCCTCGCCCAAGAGAAGCCTCCGGCAGCTGCCCGGACGTGAGAACGGGATAAAGCTCTTCGCCAAGGCCCTCGATGGCCGTTGCAACCGTTGCCTGGACGAGGTCTTGGCGGCCGCCAATTCGCGCAAGTCCGGCATTGTCCAAAACCCAAGGGGCGGCTTCGTCTCGCAAAACGAAGGCATTGGCACCGATCCCGCTCCCAATGATGCCCGCCTTCGTGCGCCCGTAACCGAGGCTGAGACTGGCAACTCCGGCTGCGTGACCGGCCAGGATTCGCAGCGGAACGTCGATGTGGCGATTGCCACGGCTCACGCGAATGAGATCGCCGTCTTGCGCCCCTATCGCCGATGCATCGTCTCCATTGAGCGTGAGCGAGTTCCCCCAGACCTGCTTCGTCAAGGGCTTGGGGCATTCCTGAAGCCAAGCATTCGTTGCAAAACGTCCGTCCCAAAGGCATGGGTCGGGAGCAAGGACAACGGTGCTCCCATCCGCGGGGTGGCTTGCGGCAAGGTTTGGGAATTGCGGCGCGTTCAGTTGGGCAGGAGCTGCTTTCGTGGCCGGGATCACGCCATCGTGCAGCGCCTGCCGCCACCATTGCTCGAAGTCCTGTCCATTTGCGGCGGGCTGCCAAGTCTGGCGCACCAAATCGTAGGGCGACGCATCCAAGGCTCCGCCAACGATGGCGATCAATTCATGTGCGGTCGCCGTGTCGTAGAGGCGGCCGATGAGCGGCTGGACAATGCTCGCCGTTCCGTCGATGGCGCGAAGATCGGACCAGCCTTCGAGCGCGTGAGAGGCCGGAAGATGCCAACTGCAAAGCGCGGCGGTTTCGTTGACGTAAAGGCCCCAGTGCGCGCGGAACGCGGCCTTTGCGACGGCTTTCGCGAAATCGAGGTCTCCGGGCGCGTCGTACGCAGGATTGCAGCCGATTACGATAAGGCTACGGACCTCGCCGGCGTTGAGACTGGCTGCGAGCGCTTTGAGCCCCAGCTGAGCGCGGCTTTGCACGGGAGTACCGATATAGGTTATGGGCGCTTTGAGCTGTGCATTGATCCAATGGGCGAGAGCATGGATTTCAGGAGGCTGGGTCCGCCCAGCAAAAACGAGACTGCGCCCCCGATGAGCCTTGAGATCGCGAAGCACCGCTTCGGCGAAATGCTGCTGCTCTGCCGTGAGACCGCCTGCCGGGACGTTACCGCCCAGTCCGCGCGCGAGTTCCGCTGCGAACGCCGAAACGCCGCCTGGCGGCAATGTCAGCCGGTGATCGGCATTCGCGCCCGTAAGAGTTGGGGCCGATTCCACGGAATAAAGCCGGCAAAGATCGGGCCCGCCTTTGCGCGGATGCCGCCGGCCGCTGAAACCGCGCGCAAAGACAATTTGATGCGGGCCCGCGCCGAGCGGGTCGGCGTCGAGCGTGAGAATGACATCGGCCTCGGTAAAGTTTGGCAGAGCCTCCAGCCGCGTGCCGTAGGCCATCTGCATGCCTGCGCGTGCCGCGCTATCCTCGGCCGGTTCGTATGCGTGCCAAATCATGTTCGGAAACTGCGTCTGCAGATCGCCGATTTGGCGCAAGAGCGTGGGCGAGGTGACATTGCCCGTGAGCAGCCTGAGGCCTTTGCCGCCATCGGCCCGATGGGCATATAACTCAGGTTGCCAAGCGCTGAGAAAGTCTTCCCAAGAACCGATGGCACCGTTTTGCCGGACGGTTTGCGACCGCTCGGGGTCGTATAGGTTAAAGATCTCGGCCTCGGTGAAAATGTCGCTCGCCCCGAGGCTGCCCGGATGAAGCGGATTGCCTTCGATCTTGGTGGGGCGGCCTTCCTGTGAGGTCACAAGCACGCCGCGGCCATAGCCGCAAAGTTCGAGCGTGGTCGCGAATTGAAGCGGTATTCCAGGGACCAGCCGCTCCGGCATCTTGACGTAGGGGACGATTTCTTCCGGCGGTTTCCCGCAGCCTGATGCCACGAGCGCAATGTTCGCCCCTAGAAATTGCAACGCCTCGCGCCGGCTCCAACCGGCTTGAGAGCCCGTATCTCTGGACCCGGCAGAATGCTCCGGAGTGGCATCTATCTGTGACATACCGAGCACTCCTTTAATCCAGAAGTTCGGATGCCGTAGGCCTTCAAAAGTGCGTGACCTTGCTTCTCCCGATCGCTAAGCGGCTCCCAATCCATATTAAAAATTTCGCTGGCCGGCCTCAAATTGGGCGCGGGATCGCTATGACAATCGATGCACCATCCCATTGTCAGCGGCGCCGCCTGCATGGTGAGCGGCATCTCGTTGATTTTGCCGTGGCAAGTGCTGCAGCCAACGCCTTTGGCAACGTGAACGCTGTGGTCGAAATAAACGTATTGCGGCAGGACATGAACGCGGTTCCAGCGGATAGGCATATTGTTCGCTAGGCTCGCCCGGACGGGAGCCAGCATCGAAGCGTTCGTCCAAATCTGGGAGTGGCAGGTCATGCAGACCTGGGTGGCTGGAATTCCCGCAAACGCCGACTTCTCAACTCCGCTGTGACAGTAAAGGCAGGCGATGCCCAATTCGCCTGCATGATGCTTATGGCTGAAAGGAATAGGTTGCTGGCGTACAACCAGTTGATTTGTCTGATACGAAGACCTCATGACGGCGTATGTGAACCCGATCAGGAAAAAGGGTAGAAGGGCGCCAGTAATCAGGACAGAACGTGCGATAACATTCGCGCTGGGCCGAAAGATCTGCATCCGGTCGCGCTTCCTCTAAGTATTAATTTAACGAGTCGAACGTGAGCATTGCCGCCAATACCCGCATAGCCGGTGCACCTCCGCCTTTATTGCCCGAACAATTAAGCTGTCCGGATGTTCCGGGTGCCACCTTAAAAACTGTGTGCAGCCGGAAGGGGCTTACTGTTAAGCTCTTAGCGGCCGGTGGAAACTTCTCTCTTTGATTGGCGCCGGATTTGGCATAAGCGTTGCAGGTCACATGGAGAAGAAATTTCATACAAGGAAATTGCACCATGGCTATGCAAGCTTCTGCGGTTGTTCGCGTGGATATATCGAACGAGACCCACCTGAAATCTGCACTATGGGCCAGTGTTATCGGCACCATGGTTGAGTGGTATGACTTCCTCATCTACGGGACGGCCGCGGCACTCGTCTTCAACAAGCTGTTTTTCCCTACCTTCGATCCGCTCACCGGCACGCTGGCCGCGTTCGGCTCCTACGCCGTGGGTTTTGCGGCACGGCCGTTTGGAGGCGCGATCTTTGGCCATTACGGCGACAAGATCGGCAGGAAGGCGATGTTGATTGCAACCCTTATCATCATGGGTCTCGGGACCTTCTTGATCGGATGTCTCCCCACTTATTCGGATATTGGGATTTGGGCGCCGGTCGCGCTTATCGCCTTGCGGCTCCTGCAAGGGATCGGCATCGGCGGGGAATGGGGGGGCGCCGTTCTCATGGTGGTGGAGAATGCGCCCAATGGACGGCGCGGCTATTATGGCAGCCTCGTTCAGGTTGGCTTTCCGCTCGGCATCGCCGCTTCGACGGGCGTCTTTCTTCTTCTTGCGAAAATGCCCGAAGCTCAATTCCTGTCCTGGGGGTGGAGAGTACCCTTCCTGATCAGCATCGTTCTGGTCGGAATCGGCGTATTCATCCGCTTGCGGCTGAGCGAGACAATCGCTTTCAAGCGCGTGCAGAACGAGGGAAAGGTCTCCAAGGCGCCCTTGCTCGAGGTGATCAAGCAGAATCCGCGCCCGTTCCTAATCGCCGTCGGCATGAAAATCTCCGAGGTGGCGTGGGTCTATGTGCTGATTGTCTTCAGCGTCTTCTACTGCACCACGAAGCTCGGTCTTCCGAAATCCCTCATACTCAACGGCATCGTGGCGGGAGCGCTGCTAGAACTCGTCACCATTCCGCTTTTCGGCGTGCTTTCAGACAGGTTCGGGCGGAAAGCACTTTACTATTTTGGCATCGCCGCCTCGCTCGCAGCCGCATTCTTGGTCTTCCCGCTTCTGGAGACCAAAGACCCGGCAACCATTGTGGTGACAATTGCGATCCTGCTGAGTCTCACCCACGGCACGATGTTCGGGCCGCAAGCAGCCTATATGACGGAGCTCTTTGGAACGCGCGTCCGCTACAGCGGAGCGTCCCTCGGCTGTCAGATTGCAGCGGCGCTTTCCGGCGGTTTCGCGCCGATGATCGCGACCGGGCTGCTTGCCGCAACGGGGGGCACCGCCGCCATCTCGATCTACTTGATCGTTCTTGGGCTCATCACCTTGATCGCCGTTGCCGCTTCCAGCGAAACCGCGAAATCAGATATCACCACGCATTAAGCTGCGGCTTCTGCGCGGAAACCCGTCCGCGCAGAATTTGACCGCTATAATGGAAAAAATTACAGTATCTGCGTTACCGGAGAAACCGATGCCCTGGTCGGGGACGTTGGAATTTATACATATCGCCCCGGCAGCCTCTTACGAGATGGAGGAGCTGAAGGAAGCGCGCCTTATCCCCGGGCGGGGCATCGAAGGCGACCGCTATTTCAATGGCACGGGCACCTATTCGCCAAAACCTGGCGTGCGCGAAGTGACGCTGATCGAGATGGAGGTGCTCGAAGCGCTGGCTCGCAACGATCCGCCGGTTCAGGACAAACCGGTCGTGCTGGCGCCGGCCGATCACCGGCGCAATCTCACAACGCGGGGCGTGCCACTCAATCATCTTTCTGGAAAGCGCTTTCGTGTCGGCGAAACAATCCTGAAGGGAGGCCGCCTCAACTTCCCTTGCAAATATCTCGAGGAAATCCTGGGACTTCCCGTTTTCCTACCGCTCTACAACCGGTCTGGCCTCAATTGCTGGATTGAAAAGGGCGGGATCATCCGCCAGGGCGATGCGATCGAGCCGATAGACTTATGACAGCGCGCATCATCATGAAAATGCGGGTTGCCAGCGCCCGCGATGAGAGCGGCGGCGTCCGGGTTCTCACCTTGAAACACCCCTTAAGAGATGTGCTGCCTGAATGGGAACCAGGCGCCCACGTCGACCTGCGCCTTCCGGACGGCAAGATCCGCCAATATTCGCTGTGCGGCGATGCCGGCGATCGCAGCCAATACCGGATCGCGGTGAAACGCGAGGAGAATGGGCGGGGCGGCTCTAAATGGGTGCATGACAATCTCCATTCCGGAGCGGAGGCCCATGTTTCGGCGCCCCGGTGCAATTTCCGGCTTCACGCATCCGCGAAGCGGCATGTTTTTGTCGCGGGCGGTATCGGCATCACCCCGTTTTTGGCAATGGTGCAGGCCGTCCGGAAGACGGGTACACCGTTTAAGCTCGCCTATTGCTCATCCCTCGCACGCCCCCCTTTTTTCGAGGAACTGCAGAGGCACTGCGGTGACGGTGTGACCTTCTATCCTGCCAGCGGCCCCGGACGCCGCCGGTTCGATGCGTTCGCCGATTTGCCCGAGCCGGCCGAGGGCACCCATCTTTACTGCTGCGGTCCGCAACGTCTTACTGAATCCGTGCGCGTCGCGGCCTCCCGCTGGCCGCAGGACCACGTACACTTCGAGCTATTCCAGCCGGCATTCGATGAGAACTTCGTACCCGAACCCTTCGGCATCACAATCGCATCGACCGGGCAGAGGCTCCACGTTCCAGCCGATAAATCGGCGCTAGAAATCCTCAGACAGGCCGGCTTCGTGCTTTCATCCTCTTGCGAGCTTGGGGTCTGCGGAAGTTGCGAATGCGGCTACCGCGACGGCGCCGTCATTCACCGCGACGCTGTCCTGTCCCCCAATGCCCGGCAGGATCGTATGATGCTCTGCGTTTCAAGAGCGCGCGGACACGTCACTCTCGATCTTTAACGGCAAAGGTACCAGGCCCCGCACATTCAAGACGGCGTTATCACATCTCGGTGAGCCCCGTGGCATGCCACGAAAGCAGCCGCTATTTGTTCTACCGAATTGGGATTTCGGCCGCCATCGGGCTGAGAGGGAGAGTCAGAGCAGCCTCGTGTGCGACCGTTTGTGCCAGGATGGCAGGGAGGTTTCATGGTCCAAATCAACGTAAACGGCAAAACGGTGGATGTCGCGGCCGAGGCGTCGACACCGCTATTGTGGGCCTTACGGGAGCAGCTCGGCCTGACGGGCACAAAATATGGCTGCGGCATCGGTCAATGCGGAGCCTGCACCGTTCACATCAATGGTGAAGCGCAGCATTCCTGCTCGATCACTGTCGGAGCTCTGCAGGAGACCGATAAAATCGTCACGATCGAGGGGCTTTCGCGGGATAGTTCGCATCCGGTTCAAAAGGCGTGGGCAGAACTCGACGTTCCGCAATGCGGCTACTGCCAGAGCGGCATAATCATGGCGGCTGCCGCACTTCTTGCGAAATCGCCTAACCCCACGGACGCCGAAATCGATGCCGGGATTACGAATATCTGCCGCTGCGGCACTTACGCCCGCGTACGCCATGGCGTTCATCTTGCGGCAAGCAAAAAGGGTTGAATTCGATGTCAGCTTCCATCGACATTTCACGCCGCGGATTTGTGGCTGGCGCCACGGCGGCGGTGGCCGGTTTCACGCTCGGATTTCGCATCCCGCTTTGGGGCGCCGGCGCGGCGGCCGAGGGCATGCCGGATGAGGTGAATGCGTGGGTCGCCGTCAATCCGGACGACACCGTGATCATCCGCATTGCCCGCTCCGAAATGGGACAAGGCACCCTCACGGGGCTCGCCCAGCTCGTCGCCGAGGAGCTCAACTGCGATTGGACGAAGGTCACGACCGAGTATCCGACACCTGGCACCAACCTCAAGAGGAACCGGGTTTGGCGGAACTACTCCACGGGCGGCAGCCGCGGGATTCGCGAGTCCGCCGATTATGTCCGCCAAGGCGGAGCCGCCGCGCGGGAGATGCTGATCGCAGCCGCGGCCAAAAAGTGGGGCGTGCCTGCGTCCGAATGCAAGGCTGAGAAAAGCGTCATTACGCATACGCCATCGGGCCGGACGGTGACCTACGGACAGGTTGCAGCCGCAGCCGCAAAAATCGATCCGCCGAAGGAGATCAAGCTCAAGGACCCCAAGGAATGGACGATCGCGGGCAAGCCGCTGAAGCGCCTGGATACTGCCGGTAAGCTGAACGGTAGCCAAGTCTACGGTATCGACCTGAAAATGCCTGGAATGCTCAATGCGGCTATCAAGGATTGCCCGGTGACCGGGGGCAAGGTTTCTGCCGTCGACGATAGCAAGGCCGCGTCGATGCCCGGCGTCAAAAAGGTGGTGCGTGTGGGCGGGACCGCTGTTGCCGTCGTAGCCAATACGTGGTGGCAGGCGAAAACCGCGCTCGATGCACTCATCATTACGTGGGATTACGGTCCTAATGCCAAAGTCTCCAGTGCTTCGCTGGCCGAATTCTTAAAGGAGGGGCTCTCGGCCGGAAAAGCCGCCATTGGCAATCAAGCGGGAGACGCAAAAGCGGCTATCGCAGGGGCCGCGCGCAAAATCGAGGCAGTATACAGTTATCCCTTCCAAAACCACGCCACGATGGAGCCCATGAACGCAACCGCGATCTGGACTCCGGAGCGCTGCGAGGTGTGGTGCCCGACCCAAAACGGCGAAGCTTCTTTGACGGCCTGTAGCGAAGCGGCCGGGCTTCCGGTAACCGCCTGCGATGTGTACAAAATCCATCTGGGCGGCGGCTTTGGACGGCGCGGAGCGTTCCAGGACTATGTCACGCAAGTGGTCAAGATCGCCAAGGAGTTCCCCGGCACGCCGGTCAAACTGATCTGGACGCGTGAAGAGGACATGCTCCACGGCCATTACCATCCGCTAACGCAATGCAAGCTCACCGCTGGCCTTGACGAGCGGGGC
>Ga0326728_10018298_pt1 | contig 13834 bp, 9 predicted proteins | sample MB3enrmetagenome_FD_207602 | JGI IMG/M metagenome (GOLD analysis project Ga0326728, IMG submission 207602) | Lab enriched peat soil microbial communities from McLean, Ithaca, NY, United States - MB31MN | ecosystem: Environmental > Terrestrial > Soil > Wetlands > Peat | place: USA: New York... | reverse complement strand
TATCTGTGGCCGGAGGCAGATCGTCCCTCGACCTCCCGATCTCTTTCTTCACCGCGTCGACGACCTCGACCGTGTTCGCCCCGGATTGTTTCAGAATATCGAGCCCGATGGCCGGCACGCCGTTCACGAGGGCAAGGGAGCGCTGCTCTTCGACGCCGTCCACGATCTGCGCGACCTCTCCAAGCTGGATGGGGCGGCCGTTCCTCTGCCCTATGGTCATCGTCTCGAACTGATCGACCACCGCGGGCTTCCCGGATATCCGCAAGGTATACTCCGATCCGCTCCTGTTCAGGCGGCCGAGGGGGGTATTCACGTTCTCGGACTGCAAGCCCGCGATCACCTCGTCGACACCCATGCCGAGCGATGTAAGGCGCAAGGGGTCTATGTTGACGTTCACCTCACGCTTGGCAAGGCCGACAAGATCCACTTTTCCCACGCCCGGGATATTCTCGAACCGCCGCCGCACCTTCTTGTCAACGAGGCTGGAGAGGTCCCGGGAGTTAAGAGACTTCGAGCGCACGGCCAAAGAAACGACAGGGAACGCGGCAAAGTCGAGTTTCTGTATGATGGGCTCTTCTATCCCCTGGGGAAGGTCTCCTCTGATCGCGCTGATTTTCGATCGCGCGTCCTGGGTAGCGTCGTTAATCTTTACCTCCAGCCGGAACTCGACGATGACGGTGGAGATGCCCTCGTACGACATGGAGGTGACGTGCTTGACCCCGGAGATAGGGTTGACCGCGTCCTCAATGCGCTTCGTCACCTCCCTCTCCACCGATTCCGGAGACGCCCCCGGGAACTTGGTCACCACGGAAATCACAGGGATATCCACATTCGGATAGAGATCTATGGCGAGCTGCTTGAAGGAGAACAATCCCAGCGTGACAAGGGCGAGCATCATCACGCCGGCAAAGACGGGACGTTTTATGGAAAGGTCTGAGAGGACCATGATGCCCTACCTGCCGCTTCCCTGGGCCACTACTACGGTGTCGCCGTCCTTCAGGTTGAACCCGCCCCGCGTGACTACGGTCTCTCCGGAGGCGACCCCGGAGACAGCTTCAGCAAGGTCCACAGAGACGGCACCCGTTCGGATGGCCCTCCGCTCCACTTTCTCGCCCTGTACGACGAAGACGTCGGCCTTCTTTTCGATCATGTCCCACGAGAGCAGGGCGGTTCTCGGCACCTGGAGCACTCCTGCACGCTCGCCTGTGACGATCCTGCCTTTCACGAAGAGCCCTGATTTCAGCTCTTCGGAGTCGTTGCGCACCTCGGCGACGATCTTTATCGAGCGGTCAGCCTCGTTCACCGTGGGATTGATGAAGGTGACCTTTCCGGTGAAGGTCTTTCCCGGGATGGCGTCGGTAGAAAAAGTGAGCGTCTGACCCACTCGAACCTTTCCCATTTCCTTGGAAGGGGCGGTAACCGTGAGGTCGAGCAGCCGGTTGTCCACGATGTGAAAGAGCACTTTGTTGCCGGCCACATCCCCCACCAGATCGCCCACGTTGACGTTGCGCAGAGAGACTACGCCGTTCATGGGAGACCGCACGAGGGCCTTGGAAAAATGCGTCTCCATCTGGCGGCAATCGTCCTGGCTCGCCTTCAGCTGGGCCTCTGCCGCGGACACCCGCGCGGCGGATGCTTCCTTCTCTGTCGTCGCATCATCGACATTCTGCTCCGTCACGAGCCCCGCTTCCTTGAGCTTGAGCACGCGCTCATACTCCCGCTCCGACCGGTTCCTCGCGACCTGGGCTTGGAGAACGTTGGCTTTCGCGGCCTCGACGGCTGCCTCCGTCTTGCGCAGCATCGACTCGAGCTCCCTCCGGTCGAGCTGCGCCAGGGGCGTGCCTTTCTGCACCTTCACCCACTCAGTGACGTACACGTCGGTCACCGTGCCTGCAAACTCCGGCTTCACGTCCGTCTGGAACTTCGCTGAAAGGGAGCCGACCACGTCAACCTCTTCGATCGCGTCGGACTGAACGATCCTGACCGCTTCTACCGCTACCGCGGGCTTGCCCGCGCGCGCGGCGGCTGCACTCTTCTCGCGCGAGCACCCGAGGGCCAGAACCCCTGGAATGACGAGAAATACCAACCACGCAGACCTTCTCCCTAACATGTTCCCCCCTTGTCAGACTGAAGCCTCGATGCCGGAAAGGATTATCTTCAGGATCCTCGTGAGCCCATCGCGGCCCAAGACATCTTCGGCGCTCCTCAGCCTGACCTCCACCGCCACATTGAGGGCGCCGGTCACGGCCCACGTCGCGTCGTCCACATTGACGGCTCTGAACTCACCGTTTTTCGACCCTTCCCGGACGAGACCCCGCACGGCGTCCAGAAACCTCCTGTGACCTACGTCGAAATCGATGAATGGCGCCCCCTGGGGCGGGCCGTAGTAGATGGAGTACATGATGCGCACCGCCTCTATGTTCTCGCAGAAGAGCGCGTAGACACGCTCACACAGATCGAGCAGCTTCTTGCGTGCGCTCCCCTCGCTCTGCAAAGAATCCAAAAGGAGGAGATCGAACTTCTCGAACGGGCCCCGCATCAATTCAAGGTAGATCCCCTTCTTGCTCCCGAAGTAGTAGTAGAGGACAGGCTTGCTCACGCCCGCGGAAGCGACTATCTCGCGGACCGTGGTTGCCGCATATCCCTTCGTGCTGAAAAGATGCCCCGCGCTATTCAGCATGAGCGTCCTTACCTGCCCCTTCGGTGATTCGGACTGCTTCTTTTTTTGCATCTCCTTCAGGTTGTGAGCCTCCTTGAAGAAAAGTTTGTCCGGCAAAATCTATCTACTTACCGGTAGGTAAATAAACACCGGATGGGCCTTCCCTGTCAAGGCAAAAAACCATTACCCCGCATCGGCGGCCACTGCCCCTCACGTGGAAAGACGGCGCAGACCCGGCTATTATTGCAAGGGTCGCAAAGGACATCCAAGGTTGACCCGACCCTTGCTTTACAAGGCGGAAGGCTCAAACTATACTAGGACGGACCTGAAGGAGCTATCGAAAGAGGTGGATGACGGATAATGGAGAAGGCTAGAGCGGACATGAGGGTCTCGGGCATGACGTGCGCCATGTGCGTGAAGAGCGTGGAGAACGCGCTCGCGGAAGTGCCCGGGGTCTCCGAGGCGAGGGTAAACCTCGGCAGCGAGACGGCTGTCGTTGAGTACGATCCGGAGACGGTGAGGCTCCCCGACCTTGAAAAAGCGGTGCGCGACGCCGGGTACGAGGTGATCGATGAGAAAGCGACCATAAAAGTCGGGGGCATGACATGCGTCATGTGCAGCCGGACCATCGAGGAGACCCTGACGCGACTTCCCGGTGTCGTCAACGCCTCCGTCAACCTGGCGGCCGAAAAGGCGCTTGTCACGTACAACCCACGCATCACCATGCCGGCCGACATGCGAAAGGCCATCGAAGACGCCGGCTACCAGTATCTCGGCATGGATGGAGAACTGGGGCAGGACGAGGAAGAGAAGGTCAGGACGCGGGAGCTCCGGGCCCGGATAAGGCGCGTGTTGGCGGGCTTTGTGGTGGGCATTCCCCTCATGGTCCTCATGTACCTGCCCATCGACTTTCATCATTCATCCCTTGCCTACGTGCTGCTCGTCGTGTCGACGCCCGTCTTCTTCTACGTCGGGAGCCCGATCTTCGTCGCGGCCTGGCGCGCTCTCAGGCACAGGAGCCTCAACATGGACGTCATGTACGCCATGGGCATCGGCGTCTCCTTTGGGGCGAGCGTTCTGGGCACCTTCCGCATCATCCTCTCGCGGGAATTCATGTTCTATGACAGCGCCATCCTCCTGGCTGCCTTCCTCTCCATGGGACGCTACCTGGAAGCCAAGGCCAAGGGCAGGACGGGGACGGCAATCAAGCGGCTCATGGGCCTCCAGCCCAGAACTGCGACAAAGGTGACACCGGATGGGGAGGTGGAGATCCCCATCCAGGACGTGCAGGTTGACGACATCGTGCTCGTGAGGCCGGGAGAACGGGTGCCGGTGGACGGGGAGGTCGTGGAAGGCCAGAGCTACGTGGACGAATCGATGATCACCGGGGAGCCCATGCCCGTGCTCAAGGAAAAAGGGAGCGGACTCGTCGGCGGAACCCTCAACCAGAACAGCGTGCTCCGGCTGAAAGCCCGCAAGGTGGGCAGGGACACGGTCCTTGCCCAGATCGTCCGGCTCGTGGAAGAAGCCCAGGGGTCGAAGCCCCCGGTCCAGCGGCTCGCAGACGCGGTGGTGGGCTATTTCATCCCGGTGGTCCTCGCTGTTGCGCTCCTTGTCTTCATAATCTGGTACGTTGTGGTTGGGTCGACGCTTTTGTTCGCCCTTACCGCGCTCATCTCCGTCCTCGTCGTCGCCTGTCCCTGCGCCCTCGGCCTCGCTACCCCGACGGCCGTCACAGTGGGCTTGGGACGGGGAGCGGAGCTGGGGATCCTCATCAAGAACGGAGAGGCCCTCGAGACGTCCGAAAAGATCACGTGCGTGGCCCTCGACAAGACAGGCACCCTCACCAGAGGCGCACCCGAGGTCACAGATGTCCTCCCGATAAGGTTCGACGAGCGGGCCTTGGTGCGGCTCGTCGCAGCCCTGGAGAGGAATTCTCAGCATCCTATCGGCAAGGCGGTCATCGCGAAAGCCGAAGAGATGGGCGTCGAATTGGCGCAAGTGACCCGCTTCGACACCCTCGGCGGAAAGGGCATTACCGGGGAGGTGGACGGACGGACGGCGATCGTGGGCAGCAGGCTCCTCTTCGAAGAAGAACACCTCGTCCGTCCTCCCGAGCTGGACCGCCGCATAGAGGAGTGGGAGGGCCAGGGAAAGACCGTCATCCTTGCGGCCTTCGATGGAAGCGTCGCAGGGGCGCTGGCAGTCGCGGACGCGCTGAAAGCGACGACACCGGCGGCGATCGCGGCGTTCAAAGCCATGGGGCTCGGCGTCATGATGCTAACGGGCGACAACGAAAGAACGGCCCGGGCCCTGGCCGCAGAGGCGGGCATCGATCGGGTGGCCGCGGAAGTGCTGCCCCACGACAAGGCCCGCGAGATCAAGAAGCTCCAGGCGTCTGGTGAAGTAGTGGCCTTCGTCGGGGACGGCATCAACGACGCCCCTGCCCTGGCCCAGGCGGACGTGGGCATTGCCATAGGGAGCGGGACCGACGTTGCCATCGAGAGCGGAGAGATAGTGCTCATAAGGGACGATCTGATGGATGCGGCGATTGCCATCCGGCTCGCCCGTAAGGTAATGACCCGGATCAAGCAGAACATCTTCTGGGCTTTCGCTTACAATCTGGCTCTCATACCGGCAGCGTCCGGCGTGCTCTACCCGCTCTTTCACATCAGCATGAAGCCGGAGTGGGCGGGGCTCGCAATGGCCCTGAGCTCCGTGACAGTGGTCTCCCTCTCCCTCACCCTGAAGAGATTCCGGCCCGGGGAGGGGCAGACAAGGTCCGGGTGAGGGAGGTACAAAAGGCCACCGGCCGGCAGAAAAGGCTTCGGGGCGACATGCAGGTACGGACGGTCCGCATGGAGGAATCGCGATCTGCGGCGCCCTCTTCACCACGTGGCCTCCGATATACGAAAGTATTATCTGCGGCCGACGTGGTTCAGATGGCATCCACACCTCACGATCCCTTCATGCGGACCGTCCATTCGCCGCCGGAATCGAACCAGTAGCTGCCGATTCCGGCATTTAGAGGACGCTTGAGCGGCCATTGGATCGGCTCACCTGCCGGTATATCAAGCGGGAGGGTCGCCTCTAGATTTTGAAGAGACAGGGTAGTCTTTATTAGGGCTGCGCGGTTGTGTGAGAGGGACGCGGTACTGCCAGGGTGTAACATAGCAGCCAATCTGAGCTTCGTCAGGCCGCTCTTTCTTCCTGTAATGGATGGCCAGCCCATGCAACAAAAAATGCTCTCTTTCGACGCGTAATATTCACCCCTGCCGGCGCTCACCCTACCGCCAGGTTGGATCAGTACCACTAGGCACAGAGAATATTTTCCGCTTCGAATTTTTCGCGTAAAGAACCACCCCTCAAAAAACCGAATCCGAGAGTTGCATATAGGGCGCTTTCGAAAACCAAGGATATTTTCAGCGGTTTATTCCTTGATTTGGTTTGGGCTGATGATTACCTATTCACGTAATGGGCTATCGACGGCGGTAATAATTTGAATGCGTTACCCACTCCGAATCCGTTCGTAGGATGGATGTGGGCGATTAAATCCAGCGAAAGGAGAGACTTCATGAGCGCACCGACCACCGTTCAGAGACCAATGGGCGGCAGGTCCGCCCGCGTCGCCACCGACCCGAATGGGCCTACGGGCCGGCTTGCGACCTGGCTTGCAGGTACCACGCTGGAGGATATTCCACCCTCCGTGCGGCAGCATGCAAAGCACCTGCTGCTCGACGGCGTCGCCTGCGCCCTCGTCGGTGCCCAGCTCCCCGTCTCCCGCAAGGGCGTGGAAGCTGTCACGGCCCTTGACAACGCCGGGAGCGGACTCCTTATCGGCTGGGGCGGCCGAACGACCAGCGCCCCGTCAGCCGCGATGCTCAACTCAAGCTTCATCCAGGGGTTCGAGCTCGACGACTACCACCCGGCCGCACCTCTCCACAGCAACTCGCTGGCTATACCCGCTATGCTCGCGGCCGCCCCGCACGTGGGTCGGGTCTCCGGGGCTCGTTTCCTGCTGGGCGCGATCCTCGGCTATGAGACAGGGCCGAGAGTAGGCCAAGCGCTCGGTGGCCTGGACATGATCTCCCGAGGCTGGCACTCGGGCGTGGTCTTCGGCACCTTGTCTGCCGCCGCGTCAGCGGGGACCCTCTACGGGCTGGATGCCGCCGGGTTCGAGGATGCTCTCGGAATGGCCGCCACCCAGTCCTGTGGCTTGATGTCGGCGCAGTTCGAGTCGATGGTCAAGCGCATGCAGCACGGTTTCGCCTCACGCAACGGCTTGACCGCCGCGGCGCTCGCCGCCTCCGGCTACGTCGGCATCAAGCGCGTCTTCGAGCGGGAATACGGGGGATGGCTGTCCGTGTTCGGCGAGGGCCACCACCCTGACGCCGGCCAGATCTACGCTGGCCTCGGAACAGTCTGGGAAACAGACCGGATCGCCGTGAAGGCGTATGCCGCTATGGGCCTGCTCCACGCAGCTATCGGCGCCGCGCTGCAACTGCGTTCCGAGGACAGGGTGCCGGCCGACCAGATTGAACAGATCGACATCTACATGCCGGAAGCCGCTTACGGACACGGCGGATGGCAGGCGGTGCGACCGCTGGAACCGATCGGCGCCCAAATGAACGTCGCCTACGCCGTTGCGGTGGCGCTCCTCGATGGGGAAGTGCTCATCGAACAGTTCTCCGAGAAGCGGATCAACAGCGACGACGTGTGGAACCTCATCGACCGCACGAAGACCTATCACGAAGAAGCTTACGATCGGCTCCCGGTGACCGAAAGGCTGACCACGCGGGTGCATCTGACGCTCAAGGACGGCAGCAGCCGAGACAAGGTCGTCGCGCACCCGCGCGGCACCGGCGACCGGGTGCTCACCAATGCCGACATCGTCGACAAGTACCGCAGCCTAACTCGCTCCGTGATCCCTGTAGACCGCCAGACCGCCATCGAGAAGGCTGTCCTCAACCTTGAGGCCTTGGGCGACTTCTCGGAGCTGATGGCGCTGCTCACCCCCACCGTAGGTTCGGCCCTCGATGGGCAGCAGCAGAGCAACATTGCGCGAATGTAAGGAGTGTACCAAACCCAACGCGATCGACTGCAAGATCGGCGTGTTCGTCCGCATGGTCTCGGGATCTTTTGTTTGCATCAGTGCCATTTCAGAGCAGTACGTCGCCTGGAATCTGGCGATCGCCCCCACGGTGTCGCCCCAGACGACACTTTCGAGGGCGGACCTGATTAAGTTTTGAGCGGCGGCAGGGGGATCTCAACGACGGAGATGTATCTGAGAATAAGCGAGGCTGAGACCTGAGCTGGATGGAAGTGCTTCACGGAAAGTAGTCGATGGCTCGGTTGCCACATTACACGTGGCATCTCTTATAAATTCCGAGAACCGGAAAACCGCTAGTTGTAGGTGGCACCCTCCGTCTCAATAGGCGCGATCCCCAAAAGAATGCCAAGACAAGTCTTCAAGGGGGGCTGCCGGTACCCTCGGGTCGTAATCTGCAGGCTTGGCCGAGGACGGACGGCGGAGGTACACTTCCTGAAAGTGCGCCTCCATCCATTGTCTAAGAACATGAATACTACACATGGCATTTGCGTGTCGTCGGTCGTAAATTGCTGATGAGGCGCAAGGATCTGGTGCCCCACTACAAGAAAAAGGAGGTCATCATGGCTGGAATACCAGGTGTGAAAACAACGAACATTATCCTCGTCCACGGCGGTTTCGTGGACGGCTCCGGCTGGGAAGGGGTTTATAGAATCCTGACCAAGGACGGCTACAGGGTCAGCGTGGTTCAGAATCCGACGATTACTCTCGCTGACGATGTCGCCGTAACCAAGCGCATCTTAGCCGCACAGAGTGGCCCGGTGATTCTTGTCGGCCACTCCTACGGCGGAGTAGTGATCACGGAAGCCGGCAATGATCCAAGGGTAGCGGGGCTTGTCTATGTTACCGCCTTTGCCCCCGATAAGGGCGAGTCGGTCTCCTCCCTTATCAAGGATCCGCCGCCGGACGCGCCTGTGCCTCCCATACTGCCGCCGCAGGACGGCTACCTATTCCTCGACAAAGCGAAGTTCCCCGCCTCGTTCGCGGCTGACGTGGACAACGAAAAGGCCGCCTTCATGGCAGACTCCCAAGTTCCATGGGGCGTCGAGGCGCTCAACGGCGCGGTCAGCGAGCCGGCCTGGAAGACCAAACCGAGCTGGTACCTGGTCGCCACCGACGATAAGATGATCCCACCGGAGGCTCAACGCTTGATGGCCAAGCGCGCGAGTTCTACAGTCACGGAGGTCGCGGGCAGTCACGCGGTCTACGTGTCGCAGCCAAAGGCGGTAGCTGCGTTCATCGAAGAGGCTTCCAGGGGGAAGTGAGAGCATCGGTGAACTGAAGCCAAGCGAACGGGGGGCAGACAACTCGTCATTGGTCCCAAGGAAGGCGGGGGCACGGCTGCAAGATTTTCACGCGAAAAGACCGAAGCCCCTGATGAAAAAGGTGATAGCGAAGAGCATCATGCAGATGCTCGATATATAGATGCCCATCCACCTTTGGGTAGTGATCCGCGAAATCCACTGAATCTGTCTATTCAACTCTTGTAGATGCAGCAGGGATTTTCGTTACGACCGCCCTTGCAAAAGAATGCCATGGCAAATGACGAAGGCTTACCGATTCTCCGGAGATTACTCCGGCAGCAGGACCTTCAGTTGGAAACGAAGGGTCCAGTTGGGGCCGCCCGTCGGAGTGGCAACATTATAAAAAGCCTGTATCTGGGTATCTATGGGCAGACCCAGCTTGCCGACACGCCAGATCTTTCCAATACCCCCGCCCAACGGCACGGTCCACACGTCCGATCCTACCGCCTTCCAGTTTGCGGTAATGATGGGCGACGAGGTAAAGTACCATCCCCCGGGAATGTTGTAGTTTATGAACGGCTGAGCCAGGAACGTGCTGTATGATGGATCCGATCCGCCGGTGGAGAATATGTTATTGACCAGAAGGCCCACAAGCCAGTGTCCCTCTATGGCTAGGGCCGCGAACGTAGGGCCAAAACCCCAATTCCTCGAACCGAGATTGTTGTTGCTAACCGTCGGCACCTGAATAACGGGTCCCGCCCCCCATATCAGCCCTGAACTAGCTTTAGCCGGGGAGAGAAACGCGCTGATCGATGTCGGACCGAAGCCGTTGACCCTGTCGGACGGGTTCTCCGTCGGCTGCGAGAGGACCGGAATGATCGTTCGTGTGATGACATTCCAGTCCTCGTTGATGTGGATGGGAATGACCGGCTCGATCAAGAGCTCGTTCTGAGTCCGGTCCTTGGGACCGGTGTTGAAGTTCATATTGTTCTGGAACGGGACGCTGATTATATTTGCAACCGGGTTTTGCGAGACCTTGGCAAGCTCCTCGGCACTCTGCTCCTCCGCCCATATTGGCGCGGAAATCAAAAGTGCCACAAGAATCAGAAAGGTGAAAACGATCTTTGTTGCCATATGTTTTCCTCCCTTCGGCCAAAAGAGTAGTGATGCACGATGGTCAGTGCCTCGGGAACGATATCCGACAACCGAACCGGCGAACCCTTCAGACGTTACAGGTATCTTCAACCCCACACTTTTTGGCGAGGCTCAGGCCTGAATTGTGCGCTCCCTCGCTATCGATTTTTGAATTGCGTCTCACATAGACCCCTCTTTGTGCCCGATGTTCTTGTTAAGCTCCGTACAATTCCTTAAGGCGGGTATGCGCGAAGGCAAGAACTTTGGGCATATCCATTCGCCCGCCGATGACCTCGATGTATGCGCCCGATTTACTCTCGCGGGCCGCTTTCATTGCGGCGTCGAGCTCACCCAGCGTCTCGACGCGGGCCGTTACCCAGTCAGCGCATCCCAACGCCCGCGGCAGATCCGCATAGCGCCATTTTGCCAGATCGTTGTAAGACCAGTCCGGGTTTAGTTCTAGCGCCCGCTCTACCATATAGCCGTCGTTGTTGAGAACGAAGATGATCGGATTCGCACCGTAGCGCCCCATGTTTCCGATGTCGTTTGCGGTTAACTGGTGAGAGCCTTCGCCGGTAATGAGGATCGTTCTCCGCTTGGGATCGGCGAGCGCTATCCCGAAGGTGGCTCCCGTGGCCCATCCAATCGACCCCCATAACATTTGTATGTGCACCCGCACATCGTCGGCGAGGGTCATCGGTGAAATTCCGAAACTCGAACTCCCGCTTTCCAAAACAACGTTATCGCCCGGTCGGATAAACGCCGCGTAACGAGAATAGAGCGCGTCCATGGTGATCTTGTCCGACGGCTTTCCGGCTACTTGTGGAGCATGTTCTGGTGTTCTCCTGTACGGACGTGCGGACGGTTTAAGTTTTGCGAGCGCCGCGAGCGTGTCAGCGAGGCGCACGATTTCGAACACCTGTTCTCCGATTTGAACATGGTTCAGCCCGATCGAAACGAACCGCGCGGAATCAAGTCGCCCGGAGAAACCCGCGGTGGTTTCATCGTTGAGGCTGATCCCGCCGAGATCAAGCACGAGTTCGGCGCCCTCGACAATCTGCCGCGTCTTCTCTGCGGACACCGCTCCCGCATACACCCCGGCAAATTGAGGGTGGCTTTCGTCGATGATGCACTTTTCCATCGACGTGGTGGCAAACGGGCAGCCGAGCGCTTCTATCGCCTTTCTGGCCTCCTTCTGTAAGCGGAGACGCGACAGCGCGAACGCCGGAAAGGCGACGACGGATTTCGCGCCTTTTAGGCGTTCAGCTATGGCGGCGACAGCCTTTTCGAGAGACGCTTCGTTCGACTTGAGCGTCAGAGGCCGCACTTCGGTCGGCGTGGCGGGTGCGAGCGCATAGTCCCCCGGAACGACAATGTAGGCAGGCTGATTGTTGCGACGCGCCTCTGCGATCACACGTTCCATTTCAATCACGCAGTTATCGGGATTGATTACGGCGTGGCAGCAGGCCGCTTGAGCGGAAATATTGATGAAGTTCCCAAAAACCCCGTCCCCGAAAGTGTGATGCATTATCTTGCGCAACTGCTGGTTCTGGTGGGATGGCATGCCGACGACATGGAAGACCAGCGAGCGCTCGGCTTTCGCGCCCATTACTCCGTTGATCGCCGATAACTCGCCCACCGCATAGGTCGTAGACAGCATTGCCGCGCCTCGAACGCGTGCATAGCCGTCGGCAGCGTAGGCCGCATTCAATTCATTTGAACAGCCGACCCATCTGATGTCGGGGTTGCGTTCAACTGCGTCGCTGACCGGGAAGGCATAGTCGCCCGGTACGCCGAAGCAGTCGGTGATTCCCTCATCAGCAAGTCTCTGGACGATATAATCAATCACACTGGCCGCTTTCCCGTTCGAAGACTGTCCGTTTCTCTTTTTCGTTTCTTTCATGGGATAACTCCTTTCATTGGATATTCGGCACCCTCGTTCAGGGTGAATAACCCTGGCTAATCAAAACGCCACAGTGAGACGCGCAAGGAATATGTCCGCTCCGCTTTGCTTTGTGGTGACACTGGCAGCCAAGGGGTTCCAGATATGCTGATAGCTGGGAATCAGCCTGATCGCGGGAGTGATGGCAAAGTCGTAGAAAACCTCTGTTCCCTTCTCGTCTTTAACCGTGACCATTCCGGCCGTGAGCTGCTCGATGTCATCCTTCAATTTGCCGCTGATCGCGTTGTAATAGAACCCCACTCCGAAGCTGTCGTAATCCCGCCCGGCGAATAGACCCTGTGCAAACAGGGCGATGCTCCCGTCGCGACTGACGGTATTTGTTTCCTCTGGCGCATACCCCAACCTCCCGAATATCCCAATCCCTCGCAGCGGCTGGCCGCTTTTGAGCTTCTCAGCGACCGCCGCAGTGTCCTCCTCCACAAAAAGATATTGCGAGAAATTCGCAATCGCAGTCCAGCTCTCTGATTTGAAATTGACCGGCAGGCCCTCGGCCGGATTACCCAGAAGGAGACCGATAGCTTGCGGGATCTGGGTCAGCGACAATGGCCCAAATGGCGAACCAAGGTCGATCTTCGACTTGTCTGTCCAGTTGAACTGCGGCATAAACTGGCCCGGCAAACCGGCAACCTTGTATGAAAAGACCGTCGCCACGTAGAGATTTACCGAGTCAAAGGCGTCGGTTGCGAAATTATTGGCTTGGCTATTGGGATCAAACACACCGCCGGCAAGGGTAACCCAGTCAGTCGGACTCCACACACCGACCGCCGCGAGCGACGTGGTGTTGAAGAAGTTGAGTGCAATCGGATTCTTGTTGAAGTTGAAGTTCGCAAAGTAGTATTTGTAGCTGTCGCCGAACAGCGTTTGGTCCGCTAAATAGAGGACGTTGAGCTTTCCGAGGATAACGCTGAATGTTGGAAGTAGTGACTGAACCAGATAGTATTCCGTCGGATAGGTGTCATTCGCGAAGAGAGGACCCGGGAGGGCAAGTCCATAGTACTGGGGTGCCGTGGAACCCACCGTAAAGGTATTTCCCGGCAAGCTTCCGTATCGGGATTCCACGGTGAAGTGAAGCAGCCCGCCAGGCCAGAGCCCAGCGCGCCCGGTATCTACATTTATTGAAACTTGAGTATTTTGCACGAATGAACCACCGGTGTTTAGGCCGCCGGACGTCACATTTTGGTTGCCGCTTGTGGAGTAGAGATCGAAGAAAAATCCATCACGGGCCAGATCTGTTCGGACGCCACCCCAATCACCGGTCAGTTGAGTACGATGCCAGAAGTCGTCCACTTCAGTTCCCGGCAGGCCAAATAAAGGTCCGTTGTTGAAGAATGGGAGAAGAACAGGTGCCAAATTGGCTAAAGATGCTTTTTCAGTTTGAACTGGTCCCCAGGTATCCGCCGTAGCAGGCTGATTAATGTCACCAAAACCTGCGAAGTGCTCGTCTGCCAGGACGGGTCTTTCAAATATTAGGAGAATGACGAGAATGCCCAGGGATAAATATCTCACCATCATGCCCCGCCCTTTTATTGCGGCCAGACGCTATTTCCCTTGCGCTGTGGATCGAGCCTAAAACTTAGTACGCGTATGTCCCGACGAATTACGCATCCGCCAAAATCCACTCACGGACATATGGCGGGCAGTTCTTGAGCTGGATGCCATCCGCTTCGCAACGAGCCAGAAATCTCACAGCGTCTCGATCCGCGAGCTTGACCTCTCTCAAATCCAAA
>Ga0326728_10018297_pt1 | contig 13834 bp, 3 predicted proteins | sample MB3enrmetagenome_FD_207602 | JGI IMG/M metagenome (GOLD analysis project Ga0326728, IMG submission 207602) | Lab enriched peat soil microbial communities from McLean, Ithaca, NY, United States - MB31MN | ecosystem: Environmental > Terrestrial > Soil > Wetlands > Peat | place: USA: New York... | reverse complement strand
TTGGTCTCGGGCAGGAGTTCCAGTCACTGCGTCAGTTGGTCGGGTCATCTAGCACAGCGCTTGATCTTTACCAGTTGTTTCGGGACCCGCATTCTGCATTTGATGTTGCCAGCCGGCAATATTCGTTCATGACCATCGGACCAGTTAGTCCCCTGTCCTTCTCAGGGACGCCCCTGTTCCTCAATGCGTTTAATACTGTTGATGCCTTCTTAGAAGCCAATGGCCTAAAATAACTGAGGTTCAGTGGCCCAAATGAGTGATGACGCTTATCTGCGGACAACAGGCGGGCGTCATGCGGCCAGGGGAGGGGGAATTGTGCAGATGGCGTCTGCATAATTTGCCGACCAGAATCTGCGGATGCGATGTGGAAAATGCGTGTGCGCTGCGTGAACCGCATCTTTTTTCTTTGGTGAACGGTCGGCACACTTACGCGGCATGAACAAATCACGGCACCTTGGTCCGGAGGAGTGGCGTCAGATCGTTGACCAGCAGCGAGCCAGCGGCCTCACCGTGGCAGCCTATTGTCGCGATTGGGGAATCACAGAAGGTTCCTTCTACACCTGGAAACGGAGATTGCGCGCAACGCCACGGGCGCGCTCAAAACGCTCGCCCACGCCGGCGTTCGTCGAGATGAAGCCCCTGAAAACCTCGACGGCTGAAACGATTGAGGTTTTCCTGGCTGGCGATCGTCGCCTGCTCGTGCGACGTGGGTTCGACCACGATTTGCTCATCGACCTGATCCACACGCTGGAAGGTGCGGCGTGATCGGCTTGCCGACGCTGGAGTCGCTGGATCATTCCACCTCCACGCGCATCTGGCTGGCGACGGCGCCGGCGGACATGCGGTGCGGGTTTGATCGTCTGGCGGAGTTGGCCCAGGTTGTCACGAATCAGAACCCTCTGGACGGCCATCTATTCCTTTTCCGCGGCAGGAATGGAGACCGATTGAAACTTCTTTACTGGGATCGCGACGGCTACGCCCTCTGGTACAAGCGTCTGGAGGAAGGCGTCTTCAAAATGCCGCGAATTGAAGGTGATGCCAAGAGCGTCGAACTGCGTGCCAGCGAGTTGGCGATGATGCTGGACGGCATCGATTTGCGAAGCATCCGGCGGGTGAAAAGATTTTCCTGGAAAAAACAAACCGTCTGAAACAATTCACGGGACAGCGCGTATCTTATTTCGTCGTCATGGAAGATGCAGTCAACACCCTCTCTCTGCCGGATGATCCGCAAGCGCTGAAGCAAATCATTTTTAATCTTTCCCGCGAGCGTGATGAGAACGCTCGCCAGCGTGACGAGTGGCACGTCAAATTCCTGCGCGTCGAAACGGAACTGCTTCGTCTGAGGAAGTGGTATTACGGTCCGCGTGCCGACCGGCTCCAGACGCCTGGCGACATGGCCCAAATGCTGCTGGCTTTCGCTACCGAGTTGGAAGCGCGGCTGGTGAATCCTGACGATCTTCCGCCTGCCGATAGGTCCGGTACGATTGATATCGGCACGGTGCGGCGGGTTCGTCGCGGCCGGCGGAACCTGGCGGCGCTGGAGAATCTGCCCGTTATCCGCAAGGAACACGACCTACCGGAAGACCAGAAGCCCTGCCCGTGCTGCGGCGAGATGCGCCAAAGAATCGGCCAGGAGACCAGTTGGCAGGTCGAGTTCATCCCCGGCCACTTCGAGCGAATCGAGCATGTCCGCTTCAAGTACGCCTGCAAAAGGTGTGAGCAAAGCGCCGAAAACCCCAACATCGAACTGGCGGACAAACCCGCTCAGCCGATCGACAAGGGGATGGCTGGACCAGGGCTGTTGGCCTACATCGTCGCCAGTAAATTCAGCGATTACCTCCCACTGTACCGGCTGGAATCAATCTTCCAGCGGAACGGATTGGAGATCAGCCGTGCCACCCAGAGCGTCTGGTGCGGCGACGTGGCCGACCTGCTGCGGCCGCTGTACGACCTGATGGTCCGGCGTGTGCTGAGCAGCCACGTCATTTGCACGGATGACACGGTGATGCCGATGCTGTGGCCGGAGAAAACGAAGCAGGCCAGGATGTGGGTGTACGTCGGCGACGAGCACAATCCGTACGATGTCTTTGATTTTACTCTTGGTCGGGGCCGCGACGGCCTGGCGACGTTTCTCAAAGACTACAAGCAAATCCTGCTTGCCGACGCCTATGGCGGCTATGACGGAGTGGTAGTCGGCAACGATATTACCCGCGCCGGATGTTGGGCCCACGGAAGAAGAAAGTTCGTCGATGCGGAGAAATCGCATCCGCAGATCGCCGCCGAGGCGGTGGGCTGGATCAAGCGCCTGTATGCCGTGGAGGAGCGCGGCAAAGCCCTGGACGTTTCGGCGCGCCTAGCCTTGCGTCAGCAGGAATCGACCCCAATCCTATCGGGACTGAAAGATCGGCTATTTGCCTGGCGCGACCAGTTGCTGCCCAAGCATCCGATGGCCGAGGCGGTTGGCTACCTACTGAACCAATGGAATGAATTAAACGTTTTCACGACGGATGGAGCAGTCCCGATGGACAACAACCAATCAGAAAGAGAAATGAAGCGAATCTGTCTTAATCGTAAAAACAGTTTGTTCGTTGGCAATGAGCGAGGTGGCCAGACTGCGGCGATCCTCAGCAGCCTGACCAGCACCTGCCGTCGTCACAATATTGATCCCCAGCGTTATTTGACGCAGTTGTTGACGAATTTGCCGACGACGTTGCTCAGCGGTGTCGAACGCTGGTTGCCAAATCAATGGAAACAAGACCCCGCTCCGCAGCTGTAGAGATTCAGTTCCCAAAACCGAACTGCGCCGGGTTAGAATCCCCGCGCACCGCGCCGCGGCCTAATTTCTGCGGCTCCGGGTATGTTGCACGACAGGAAGCCATCTGCACGTGAATTGAGATATCTCAAGGGAAGGGCGCCGCTTTTGGAGCGTGACGGGCCGGAATGTCGCTTACCGTTCAAACGTGTGCATCTGGTAATCCCCCGACAATCCAGCAAGTGATTGACAGAAAAAAACTTCATGGAGTCTTTAGATTTCTTGTGATTTCTCTTGACACCAGTTATTCGCGCGCGAACATGTTTTCTGACTTGCGGGTCGTTTTTCCGCTTTTGTGGGTCTATGGATAGCAGCGGTTTAGCAGCGGGCGGCGGCGGTGGAAGTGCTTCACCTTAGGGCAGGTGTAACTGACTGACTGGAGTTGACGGACTCCAGGGTGGTCAGGCTTCGCGCGCCAGCCGATCACATTCGGGTGAAGCTCTGTATGCCTGTCCCAGGTTTCCCCGGGGAAGGAACTTTCACTTGCCCCCCGTCAAAATACTGGTCGCCGGTCGCCGTAATCGTTCCCGTAATGCTTCGACCGCCCGATCCAAGGCGTTTCGGCGCCTTTCGGCCGGGGCCGTTTTCGAAACGCTCGAACCCCGGGTGCTACTGTCGAGCTTCTACATCAACCAGTTGACCCCGGTTGGGACCACCGACCCGTTTGATGCAGTGCAATTGCAATTCAGCGAGCCGGTGGACGACAGTTCCGTTCAGCTTTCCGATTTCACCGTCAGCGGCCCGCACGGCGCCATCGCGCCGCAGAGCATCACTCGCATTTCCTCGACGGTTTACCAACTGACGTTAGGCAGCGGCTCCACGCCGACCGGCACCTATGCCTTAACGGTGAACCCGACCATCCGCGACTCGGTGGATGAACAGGAAATGGACCAGAACCGCAACGGCACGCCAGGCGAGCCGGGCGATGCTTACAACGCGATCCTCACCACCGCCGGCCTCACGATTGCCGCCGGCAATACCAGCGACGATGGCGACGCCCTGATCATCGATGGCAATACCGCGACGATTGATGGCAGCCATTCGTTCGATTCCGTGGAAATCCTGGGCGGAGCTACTCTGGAACAAGGCGGCGGCTCGACCTTAACAGTTTCCGGCGTCATAACGGTTACCGGCAACTCGACACTGTTGCTGCAAGGCGCCAATACCAGTGGCGAGGTGAACGGTCAGTGGGCGGGCGTGGGGGTGACGATCAACGCTGCCGATGTCGAGGTGGATGCTGGATCGAGTATCTCCGCCAACGGTCAGGGCTATACTTCGGTGACCGGTGCCACAGGCAACGGACCAGGCGGCGGCGGTGGCAACAGCACCGTTACGGCAGGCGGAGGATATGGTGGGGCCGGCGCCAATTCCCCTTATTGCACGGGTGGCGGTACTTACGGATCAGCGTACTTCCCCATCGACCTCGGTTCCGCTGGCGGCGGCACTCCAGGCGGCATGGGTGGCGCCGGTGGCGGTGCGATCCAGTTGGTCGTCTCCAACACATTGACGCTTAACGGCACCATCAGTGCCAACGGCGGCACGGGGAATAGCTGGGATCCCGGCGGCGGCTCGGGTGGATCGATCTGGGCGACGGTCGGCACGTTAACGGGCTCGGGTGCGTTTACGGCCAACGCCGGCAACGGCCTGGGTGGCTATGGCGTAGGAGGCGGCGGTGGCGGACGCATCGCCGTATACTACCTCAGCGCCGCTGGCTACACCGGCTTTGCGGCCAGCACGACGACTGGCGGCACCGGGTCTTATGCGGGAAACGTCGGCACGGCGGCGTTTTTCGACACCTCAATTCCCAATGACCACTTATACATCTACCAGCCGTTTGTGATTTCCGCCAACTCCGATGGGCATTATGGCGCGGTAACGGTCGAAAACGGCGCGACATTGACTGTGGGCGGGGGTTCGGTGCTCACTATCGACGATGCGCTGACGGTTACCGGCAACTCGACACTGTTGCTGCAAGGCGCCAATACCAGTGGCGAGGTGAACGGTCAGTGGGCGGGCGTGGGGGTGACGATCAACGCTGCCGATGTCGAGGTGGATGCTGGATCGAGTATCTCCGCCAACGGTCAGGGCTATACTTCGGTGACCGGTGCCACAGGCAACGGACCAGGCGGCGGCGGTGGCAACAGCACCGTTACGGCAGGCGGAGGATATGGTGGGGCCGGCGCCAATTCCCCTTATTGCACGGGTGGCGGTACTTACGGATCAGCGTACTTCCCCATCGACCTCGGTTCCGCTGGCGGCGGCACTCCAGGCGGCATGGGTGGCGCCGGTGGCGGTGCGATCCAGTTGGTCGTCTCCAACACATTGACGCTTAACGGCACCATCAGTGCCAACGGCGGCACGGGGAATGGCTGGGATCCCGGTGGCGGAAGTGGCGGCGGAATCCTCCTGGACGCTGGCACGCTGTCGGGTTCCGGCATGATCGAGGCCAACGCCGGCAACGGCCTTGGTGGCTATGGCGTAGGAGGCGGCGGTGGCGGACGCGTCGCGATTTACACATGGAATGCGGTCGGGATGACCTTGCCCGTCGCAAACGTGACGGTCAGCGGCGGGAGCGGCTCTGCAACCGGCCAGCCCGGCACTGTCCACATCGCTACGACGCCTTACCCCACCTTCGGAAATACCCACACGCTCTTGCACAATACCGCCACAATTTCGTGGGCGGGGCTAGGGTTGAATGTAAACAACACTACCGCAGAAGTGACGGCATATCTTGGCCAACAGGCGTTCCCAATTGCGACAGACATGCCCGTGGTCGGCTCCGCACAATGGAATACGACGATGGTTCCCGACGGCCATTACGATCTCCGCGCGGTCTTCTACGATGCCGCCGGCAACGTCGTCGGTCAGGTGGACAAACAGGTTTGCGTCAATAACACCGCCGCGTGGTATTCCGGCACTATTACCAGCAACGAGACTTGGACCAGCAACCAGGTCAACGTGGTGTACGGAGACGTGACTTTGGCCGCGGGGGTCACAGTGACCATCCAGCCCGGAGCGATCATCAAGTTCGCTGATGGCACGGGAATCACCATTCTAGCCGGCGGCGTGCTCGACGCTTCCCAGGCTTCGCAGGACTCGCCCATTATCTTCACCTCGCTGGAAGATGACACGGCCGGTGGCGATACCAACATGGACGGCGGTAAGACGCTGCCGGTGGCCGGTGATTGGACCGGCATTGCGGTCTTGGGCACCGGGACTTTCGCCACCAGCGCCTACACCGACTTGCGTTACCTGGTCACCACGGAGAGCGGCACGCTGTCCGCCAGCCAGGCATGGCTCGGCCAGTTTGTCTACCACGTGACGGGCAATGTCACCGTTCCCTCGGGTGTGACGCTGACGATCAATCCCGGCGCGATCGTCAAGTTCGACCCGGGCATGGGCATCACCGTGCAATCGGGCGGACAGTTGATCGCCGACGGAACCGTGGCCCAGCCGATCATTTTCACGTCGATCAAGGACGATGCCAACGGCGGCGACACCAACGGCGACGGTAGTGCCACCTCGCCCGCGCCGGGCGATTGGGGACAAATCGCGGTCTACGGTTCAGCCACGTTCGACCACACCGAATTGCTGTACGGCAGCGGCATTGGCACCACCGGCCTCAACAGCGGGGCCATTCACAATTACGGGGGAACCGTAACCTTCGCGGACAGCATCATCAGCCAGGCGCTTTATGATGGTCTGGACGCAAGTGCTGGAAGCACCGCCATCTCCAACAGTCTTTTCACCGACACCGACCGAGCGGTTGTTTCCAGCCTCGGAGGGACGGCGATCTCGATCGTCAATTGCAGCTTTGACAACAACGTCATCGGAATATTTGCCCACGCCGGCGGCAGCTTCACGGCGACGAATTGCATGTTGACCAGCAGTTCGCAAATCGGCATAGACACCGATAGCGGCCCGCAGGCCATTAGCTACTCTGATGTCTGGTCGACGGTTGCTGGCTCCGTCAACTACAGCGGCATGACCGATCCCACCGGCACCGATGGCGACATCTCGGCCGATCCCAATTACGTCAACGCCGCCCAAGGTGACTATCGCCTCAACTACCTCAGCCCCGCCATCGACGCCGGCAACGGTGCGGTCTCGCCGTCAACCGATATGATGGGCGATCCGCGCTACAACGACCCGCGAACCACGGTCAAGAAGGGCGTGCCCGACGCCAACGGCAACTATCCCGACATGGGCGCCTACGAGTTCGTCGAGAGGGCAGCGTCGAACCTAGATATGATCGTGACTTCCGTGACCGGCCCGGCCTCCGCCACGGCCGGAGACCAAGCGACCATCACATGGACCGACTCCAACATCGGCACCGGCACGGTGGTCGGTCCCTGGCACGACAGCGTTTACCTCGTCAGCAACCCCGGCCCCAACCAACAGGAGTTCTTCGCGGGTCAAATACTGGTGGGACAAGGCGTGACCCTGGGCCCAGGCCAGAGCTACACCGCCTCCGGCCAGTTCCGTGTGCCCGGCGACGTGGCCGGAAACCATTACTGGATGGTCAAGACCAACTCGGCGGGCGACATCTTCGTAGGGACCAACACAAGCAACGACACGCTCATTTCCTCCGCGCCGGTTTACCTGGAGGTGCCTGCACTGGCCATCGGCAGCACGGCGACTTCCGGGCAGTTCGCCGCCGTGGGTGAGCAGCATTGGTTCGAGTTCACGCCCCAGGCGGGGCAGGACATTCTCGTCAGCCTGAACATGGCCGACACCGCCGGGGCGGCGGAACTCTACATCGGCGAAGGCTACATGCCCAGCCCCGAGCACTATGACGAAAAGCAAGTTAAGTGGAACTCGCCGCAGGTATCCGCCGTTGCCGGGAGTACTTCGGCGCACACCTATTACGTCCTGGTCGATGCGACCTCGCTCAGCGGGGCCAGCAGCAATTTCACAATTCAAGCCACGGCGTTGACGTTTGGCGTCACGTCGGTTTCCCCCGGCACCGTTGGCAACACTGGCCCGGCCACGCTCGCTATCCACGGCGGAGAATTGACCGCGGGCATGACGTATCAGGTTATCGGCGCCGGGGCCGGTGGGACAAACCTGACGGCCACGACTGTTGACGTCGTGAGTTCTTCGCTGGTGTATGCCACATTCGATCTGACGAACTGCACGCCGGGAAGTTATGCGGTAAGCGTGACCAGAGGCAGCACCACATCGACGCTTCCCGGAGCACTATCGGTACAACAGGCCTCAGCGGCGGCATCACCAGTGCAAGCGATGATCACCGGCCCGGCGCTCGCCCGTGTCGGCGCGATGATCACCCTGAACGTCAATTATACGAACACGAATTCCGACGACGCGCCCGCCCCGCTGCTTATTCTCCAGTCGAGTACGGGAATGTTCCGCCTTCCTGGTGACGCGGCATGGACAACACGCAATTTCCAAGTCCTGGGCATTAATCAGAATGGGCCCGCAGGCGTGCTGCCGCCGGGCTACCACGGAACCATTCAGGTCCAGTATCAGGATACGACCCCCACGGACGACGTGTCGAGCACCTATTCTGTTTCGATAGCCATCCCCACGGCCCAGATCGACTGGGTCGCTCTCGAAAAATCGATGCAGCCGTCCTACATTCCGAACGCAGCCTGGGACGCGATCTACCAGAATTTCACCGGAAGGGTTGGCAGCACCCTGGGACAGTTCCAGGCGGCGCTCGATGAGGACGCGACCTACTTCAGCGAGCTTGGCGAGTCCACCCCAGACGTCGGCCAACTCATTTCCTTCGAACTGGAAAAGGCCAACGCGGCCTTCACCGCCCAGAGCCTGGCCTCCGTTACTGACGACAGCCTGGCCGCCCCGGGCATGGCCCTGACGTTCTCGCGGTCGTTTCAGCAGTCGATCTCCGGCCGTTATACGCAGGGCATACTGGGCTATGGCTGGACCACCAACTGGGACATCTCCGCCAGCACCCTTGCCTCCGGCTACGCCGTCATCGACATGAGCGGCGTCTCTTTGTTCTACCTCGCGCAGCCCGACGGCAGCTATGTGCCTGAGGCAGGCGATCACTCTGTCCTGACACTCAGCGGGGGAGCTTACCGGTTGACCCTGATCGACGGCACGATCTACCAGTTCAACACCAATGGAAGCTTGGCCTACCTTCAGGACGCCAATGGCAACCGGATCACTGCCGGCTACAACTCGTCAAACCAGCTCGTCACGCTGACTCACTCCAACGGCGAGTTCCTGACGCTCACCTACAATAGCCAGGGTCACCTGGCTCAACTGAGCGACTCCAACGGCTTGACCGAAACCTATGGCTATGATGCCAGCGGTAATTTCCTGACTACGTATACGGACGTTTATGGCACCACGACCTACACCTATGTTACCGGCCAGTTGCCCCAACAGAACAACGCGCTGGCCGAAATCTCCTTCTCCGACAACACCCACACGTACTTCGCCTATGACCCGCAAGGCCGGTTGATTGACCAGCACAAGGATGGAGGGCTCGCGGATGTGTCGTACGCCTACCTCTCCGCGGGCGGCTACACCGTCACCGACGGCGACGGCAGCACCAGCACCAAGTTATTCAACCTGAACGGGGAAACGGGTGAAACCATCGACCCCAACGGCAACGTGACCCGCTACTATTACAACAGCAACCTGAATCTCGCCGGCGTTCTGACGCCCGTGGGCACCGTGGCGACCTACACCTACGACGCCAACGGTAACATTCTGAGCGAGACCGATCCAGCGGGCAATACCACCAGGTTCACCTACGATGCCCACGACAACATGACCAGCTACACGGACGCCGATGGCAACACCACCAGCTACGCCTACGACAGCAGCAACAACCTGCTGTCAATCACCTACGCCAACGGCGCAAACACGCAATCCACGTACAACCCCTTGGGTGAAGCAACGCAGTACCTCAATGCCTGTGGTCAAGCCGTTTCTTTTCAATACAACAACGACGGCCTCGTCACGCAGAGCACCTTCGCCGACGGTTCGTCCTATACGTTCACCTATGACAAATTCGGCAACGTGCTGACGGCCACCGATTCCACCGGCACAATCACATTCTCCTACGCTGATCCACGAAACCCGTACTGGCTTACCCAGGTGAGCTATCCGAACGGCGGTTATCTCAAGTTCACCTACAACGTGGTCGGCCAGCGGACTCAGATGGTCGATCAGACCGGCTTTACCGTCAATTATGCATACGACATCCTTGGTCGGCTGTCCGAACTTACAGACGGCGGCGGCAACCTCATCGTGAAGTACACCTACGATTCGGTCGGCCTCCTGATCCAGAAGGACATGGGCAATGGGACGCGCAGCACCTACCAGTATGACTCAAATCACAACGTTCTGTCCATGGTCGACTACGCTCCGGACCATACCACGATCAACTCTTACGATGATTACACCTACGATGCGCTGAACAACGTGCTGACCTGCACGTCGCAGGACGGAACGTGGACGTATACCTACGATGCAGATTCAGAATTGGTGCACGCGGTTTTTGCCTCCAGCAATATTGCGGTGCTCCCCAACCAGGACATCCAGTATGTTTACGACGGCGCGGGCAATCGCGTTTCGCAAACGGTCAACGGCGTGACCACCGACTACCTTTTCAACAACCTCAACCAGTGCGTGTCGGCGACCATCGTCGGCGGCGGAACGACGACTTACACTTACGATGCCGACGGCAATCGCATTTCCCAGACCGACGCTGCCGGCACGACGACCTACACGTTCAACCAGTTGAATGAACTGGTGGCGGTCAGCGGTCCCGGCGTATCGACCGGCTACAACTACGATCCCCTGGGCAACTGCATTTCGCAAACGGTCAACGGCGTGACGACGAATTTCCAGGTGGCTCCGACGAACCTCCCCGAGGTGGTGGCCACGTTCAACGGCAATGGCTCGCTAATTGCTCACTACACCTACGGCGTCGGCCTGGTGAGCCAGGTCAGCGCCAGCGGCAGCGCGGATTACTACGATTTTAACAACATCGGCAGCACGGTTGGCATTACCAACGCTTCGGGCATCTACGTCAATCAGTACGCCTACCTGCCGTTCGGAGAAACGATAGCAATCAGCGCTGCCATCGCAAACAGTTTCACTTACGTCGGGATGTTGAACGTTCGTGACGATGGCGCCGGTCTGCTGGACATGCAGACGCGCAACTACGACCCGACGACGGGGCAGTTTGTGTCGCGCGACCCGATCGGCCTGGCCGGAGGTGCCAACCTGCAGCGCTATGTCCTGAACAATCCGATACAACGCTTCGATCCAACGGGGCTGTGTTGGGCGGGTGCTCAAGCAGGTGCTCGAGCGGGTGCCGGGATGGGTACCGGAGGCGGTGGCGACAATCTCGGTTGGTGTCCCGCAGAGGGGGAGGGCGACGAACCGCAGCCCGACGGTGGGATAAGCGACGTACCGCAGCCCGACGGTGGGATAAGCGACGTACCGCAGCCCGACGGTGGGATAAGCGACGTACCGCAGCCCGACGGTGGGATGGGCGACAAACCGGTGGTGCCCAACGCCCAACAAGAGATGGGAGAGATGATACAGGGTGTTGGAGAGGACGTTACGAACATTGGCGGGCATATTCGCCCAGTGAAGAAAGGCTCAGGGGGAGATCCAGCAAACGCGGGAGGATGTCAGCCGACGCCCCCTGGGCCTCCAGCGCCGACCCCCCCCGGCCCTGCGGGCCCCGGCGGCGGCGGTGGCGGCGGCGGCACCGGACGGCCTGCCAGTCACGATCCCAACCAAATGATCGGTCCCTCAGCCTACGGCAGTGCCAACTTTGTCAACGCCTCCAACGTTCTCCCTTACACCATCGACTTCCAGAACTCGCCCACCGCCACGGCCTCGTGCGGCGAGATCCAGATCACCCAGCAGCTCGATCCCAACCTCGATTGGAGCACGTTCCAGCTTGGCGACATCCAGTTGGGCAACCTGACGATTGCCGTGCCGACCGGGCTAAGCTCCTATTCGGCGACAGTTGACGAAACTGCCACGCTGGGCGTGTACGTGCAGATCGTTGCCGGCATCAACGACAATACCGGCGTGGTGACCTGGACGCTCACGGCCCTGGACCCGACCACGATGCAAATCCCGGCCGATCCGCTCCTGGGCCTGTTGCCGCCCGACACCTCGCCGCCCGAGGGCGATGGGTCGGTCAGCTATTCAATTGACCCGAAGGCATCGGACACCACGGGCACGATTATCAACGCTAAGGCGTCGATCGTTTTCGACGTCAACGCGCCTATTCCCACGGCGCAGATTTTCGATACTGTCGACGCCGCTGGGCCGACCAGCAACATGGTCGCGCTGCCCACCTATTCGCCGACGAGCTTCACCGTGAGTTGGAGTGGTCAGGACGACCCCGGCGGTTCTGGCGTCGCCAGCTACGATGTCTACGTCTCCGACAACGGCGCCACCGCGACCCTCTGGCAGAACGCCACCACGGCCACCTCGGCCGTCTTCACAGGAGTCGACGGCCATACCTATGGATTCTCCGTCATGGCCATCGACAACGTCGGGAATGGACAATCGCAGGCCGGCACGGGCGCCACGACCACCGTCGACGGCGTCCCCCCGACCAGCAGTGTTTCCGCGCTTCCGGCCACCGAGTCTTCGCCCAGCTTCACGGTAAGCTGGTCCGGGCAGGATAATGCCGGAGGTTCCGGGATCGCTAGCTACAGCATCTATGTTTCCGACAACGGTAGTGCGTTCACACCGTGGCTGACCAACCAACCCGCCACGACCACTACCGCCACCTTTACCGGCACCTATGGCCACACCTACGGTTTTTACAGCGTCGCCACGGACAACGTTGGCAACGTAGAGGCCACACCCACGGCGGCGCAGGCTACGACCACAATTGTCAGCCAGCCGCCGACCATCAGTGCCCCAAACACGGCCAGCGTAAACGAAAACGCTTCATTGACATTCTCCACTGGCGGCGGCAACGCGATCACCGTTGCCGACACGCAGGCCGGGAGCAATTCCGATCAGCTTTCCCTCACGTCCACCGGTGGAACTTTCACCCTTGCCACTACCTCTGGGCTTACGGTTGTCTCCGGTGCAAACGGCTCGACGGCCTTTTCCGTCACTGGCACGCTGGCCAACCTCAACGCCGCCCTCAATGGTCTGGCGTACACGCCCACCGCCAATACGTTTGGAAGCGGTTCGCTTGGCATCTCGATCAGCGATCCAGGGGACAGCCTTTCGGCTTCGACCGCCGTCACGATCACGGTCAACGAAGTAAACCAACCCCCAACGGTCTCCGCGCCGGCCACCGCCTCCGTGACCGAGTACGGCTCGCTGGTCTTCTCCACCGCCGACAGTGACGCCATCGCAGTTGGCGATGTCGATTCCGACGGCAATCCGGAGCAGTTGACGCTCACCGCCAGCAATGGCGCTGTCACACTTGCTTCGACCACGGGATTGACTTTCGATGGCGGAACCAATAACGGCCAGGCGTCGATTGAAGTCACCGGAACCCTGGCAAGCCTCGACGCCGCCCTCAACGGTCCGACATTCACGGCCAATTCCGGCTATTTCGGCAACGCGTCGCTGGCCATCGCTATCAACGACCTGGGCAACACGGGCCTTGGTGGCGCCATGAGCGATTCGACGACCGTTGCCATTGCCGTCAATCCGCTGGCCGCGACCCATTTTGCGGTCAGCGCGCCAACCACGGCGACGGCGGGGACGCCTTTCAGCTTTACGGTCACCGCGTTGGGTGCCGGCGGACAAACCGCCAACGCCTATACCGGAATGGTCCATTTCACCAGCACCGATGGCTCGGCTGTCTTGCCAACCAACACCACGTTGACCAATGGCGTCGGCACGTTTAGCGCTACGCTGAAGACCGCGGGCAATCAGACCATCACGGCGACGGACACGGTGACAAGTTCCATCGCCGGCGTCACCAACAGCATCACCGTCAGCGCCGCCGCTGCCACGCACTTTACCGTCAGCGCCCCGTCCAGCGCGACGGCGGGAACGGCGTTCAACTTCACCATGACCGCCCTG
>Ga0326728_10018294_pt1 | contig 13836 bp, 11 predicted proteins | sample MB3enrmetagenome_FD_207602 | JGI IMG/M metagenome (GOLD analysis project Ga0326728, IMG submission 207602) | Lab enriched peat soil microbial communities from McLean, Ithaca, NY, United States - MB31MN | ecosystem: Environmental > Terrestrial > Soil > Wetlands > Peat | place: USA: New York... | reverse complement strand
GCCAGGCGGTCCTGGATGCGCTTGTAGAAGGTGCCGTTAATGTCTTCGCCCCGGGCATGGGCGTCGATAAGCTGCCGATAACAGCAGATCATCTTGGCGATCATGGAGACCGCATACTCCCGGCCCTGGACCTTGACCGTGGCCAATCCGAGGTCGAGGTATTGCTTCAGATCTTCGCCCAGGATGGCAAAGGCCACATTGGGGCGCAGCCGGATCCGTTCGTTGAGGACTTCGATCATCTCCGCCGATTGGCCCCGCCGGGAGAGGACCTTGCGCCGCTGTTCGTCGGTGAGCATACAGAGCCGGAAGCAACTACCGCTGCGGTCGGGCCACCCTTCATATTCGACGATCTCGTTGCCGTCTTCGTCCTTATAAACCTTACGGATATAGGAGTCGCCAATGAGTTCGTGGAACAGGCAGTTGCCCACCCCGCCGACACAGCGGTTACCGTGGATCAGGACCTCGGTCCCCAACCCCAATTCGTCGGCTTCCCGCTTAAAGCGGGCCAGTTTCTCCACCGTGTCGATTTCGGTGGAGGCGACCATCTGGGTGCAGCCGTAATCCTTAAACCGGGCCATTTCCGCCGGCGTCTGGATATTGCAGCCGACGCTGGCGTGGATCACCAGTTGCGGAAACCGCTGGTGAATGGCCTGCATCACCGCCGGGGTCTTGACGATTACCCCTTCGATCCCGAAGTGGGCGTACTTCTCAACCTTTTGCAATACCAGGGGAATCTTTTCCGGCGTGATTTCGGCGTTCAGGGCCACCCGCACCCTGCCCTGGTATTGGTCGGCGATGCGCACCGCCTCCACAATGGCGCTATCTTCCAGCTCCCATTGACATTTCCGGCGACTAAAGCCTTTGGATCCGACATATACGGCGTTGGCGCCGTTTTTTAAAACTCCCTCCACCATTTCCAGGCTGCCGCCTGGAGCCAGCAATTCGTTAATCATGATTTCCCCAACCTCCCTGAGCCTCTGCCAACAAGGTTCCTAGGCTCTGCGAACTCCTAACGCCAGTGCCCGTGGTAACCCCCAGGTATGGTGGGTTCCTGCCCCGCGCCTGCTGCCGGAAACCGAACTCATCCGCTTCCGGCAGGGATTGGTCCTACTGATTAATATTTTAGTGCTGTCAAAGGTATATTTCAACCAATATTGCCTAAAAATTTACGAAAAATTAAGAAAAATTGCACATGAACTAATTAGGTCCATGTCGGGTTACCTCCCTGTCCCACCGGGGTAGGCTTCCGCCATCGGCCCATCGTAAGGGCACAGCCTGCTGGGCCCTCATTGGGTCCAAAATGCCGCATTCTTGCCCCGATAGCCTACCCGTTCAGACAAAAAATGGCGAAGGCGAAACCGAGGCCGACTTCCATGGCCATGGTGAGAAGGAAGATCAACAGCTCCCAGGGGGAGCTGTAATCTTCCTCCAGCAGGATGCGGTTCGGGCCCCGGACGATATCCCAAGAAGTGATTTCTTTATCAGCCACCGTCATTCTCTCCTCTTAAAAAAATTCCGCCAGAAGTTCCCGGATGGGACGTTCCGGTTGTTGTCGCACCAACGGGCCGGTTCGGAGGACCGCATGGGCCTCATCCAACCGCGGCCGGGGACGCTTGAAAATCACGCCGATGGGGATACGCTCCCCCCATTCTTTGGCCTTTTGATAGGCCCAGAGTTCATTTTCTGGGTCATAATCCGGCTCTTGCTCCACTTCATAAACCCGCGCCTGGTACCACTGGTAGATGTTGACCCGGTTAAAGGTGACGCAAGGCTGCAACACCTCCAGCAGGGCGAAGCCTCGGTGAGTCAGGGCCTGCTTATAGAGGCCGGTAAGGTGCTCCACCAGGCCGGCGAAACTCCGGCCCACCCAGGAGCCTTCCTGGCTCACCGCCAGGGCCAGGGCGCGCAGGGGCGGGTAGGCCACGCCTTCCGGCTGCAACAAGGTCTTGGTGCCCTGGTCGGTGGTGGGGGAGGCCTGCCCTTTGGTCAGGGCGTAAACCTGGTTATTGTGCACCACCAGGGTGAGATTGGGGTTGCGCCGCAGGGCGCCCAAGAGATGGTTGCCTCCCTCGCCGTAACAGTCGCCGTCGCCGGCATTGGCCACTATTATAAGTTCGTGATTGGCGAGCTGCGCCCCAGTCGCCACCGGCAGGGTGCGGCCATGGATGCCGTTGAAGGTGTTACATTGCAAATAATGGGGAAACTTCGACGACTGGCCGATGCCGGAGACCACCAGCAGATTTTCCGGGCGGATTTCCAATTCGGCCAGGGCTTGTTTGAAAGCCTTAAGGATGCCGAAATTGCCGCACCCCGGACACCAGGCCGATTCTATTCCTTGATAGAGCTCCAGCGGCAGCATCAGGCGTGGCCCTCTAGGCCTCGGAGAATATATTCCGGGGTAAACGGGGTCCCGTCGTACTTCAGGACCAGGTGGTCCGCCTTGAGCCCCGTTTCCTGGCGCAGCAGGCGGTGGCATTGGCCAGTGGCGTTCATCTCCACCATGACTAATTCTTTCGAGCCGCGCAGGGCGGCGCTCACGGCCTCCGTGGGGAAGGGCCACAGCTCACTCAGGTGCACCATCCGGGCCGCCTTCAACCGGGCCACCGCCTCCTGCACCGGCCCTAAGCTGGACCCCCAGCACAGCAGGGTCAGGGGGGCGTCCGCTGGTCCGTAAATGGTAATGCCGTTCAGCTCCTTGACCAAGGTTTTTAATTTGCGCAAGCGCTTTTCGTGCATCTGCGCCCTGACTTGCAAATCTTCGGTGAGGTGACCGTCCGGGGTGTGTTCATCGGAATCGGCCACCACCAGCTCCGGCCCAAAACCCGGCAGGCGCCGGGGTGAGACGCCATTTGCCGTGATGGCATAACGTTCATAAGGCCCGGTTGCCGGCCCGGTCTCCAATGCCCGGTTGATTTCGATTTTTTCGGGAAAATCCGTAATTTCGTGGGTGAAGTTGGTGTCCGCCAGGTACTGGTCGGTGATAATAAAGACCGGCAACTGGTAGCGGTCCGCCAGGTTGAAGGCCCGGGCCGCCAGGGTGAAGGCCTGGGCCGGGGTGCCCGGGGCCAGCACTGCCCGGGGAAAATCCCCCTGACCGGCGGCCAAAACAAAACTCAGGTCTCCCTGTTCGGTGCGGGTGGGGTGCCCGGTGCTGGGACCCGGGCGCTGGGCCTCGACGATGACCAGAGGGGTTTCGGTACAGCCCGCCAGGCCCAAGGCCTCCACCATCAGCGAAAAGCCGCCGCCGGACGAGCCGGTCATGGCTCGGACCCCGGCGTAGGAGGCGCCGATGGCCATATTGATGGCGGCGATTTCGTCTTCCGCCTGCTCTACCACCACCCCCCAGCGGGCCGCCCGCTGGCCCACGGCATTGAGGACGCTGCTCCATGGAGTCATGGGATAGCCGCTCAAGAACTGCAGGCCCGCGGCCAGAGCCCCCAGGGCCAGGGCCTCGTGGCCACTGATCAGAAGCCGTCCCTTGGCCGGCGCCGCGATCGCTGCCAGGGAATGGCTGGGCCCCATGCTCGCCGCCAGTTTATACCCCGCGGCCGCGGCCTTATGGTTCCAGCCCACCACCTCCCGGCCTTTGGCCAGGAAGGCCTCCAGCAGAAGTTCCATCAGGGGTTCAATAGGCATGCTGAGCAACCCCAGGAGCGCCCCGCTGGCCCCGGCATTGATGGCGATCTCCGCCGCCTGTTTCCCCGGAAGCAGGGCCTCGGGGTCCAGAGCCAACCTCTGCCCTTCGGACGGCAGCTCCTTTACCCTGGAGGCGTCATAGATGATAACCCCCTTAGGGGCTAATTCGGCCTGGTGGAGTTGGACGGTCTCCTGGTTCAAGGCCACCAGGAGGTCCACTCCTTCCCGGGATGAGATCAGGGGCCGATCGGAAACCCGGATCAGGTTGAACAGGTGGCCCCCACGGATACGGGACTCAAAGGACTGGACAAACAGCACCTGGCACCCCTGGCGCACCAGGGCCTTGGCCAGGGGTGCAGTGATGGCGTGTACTCCCTGCCCGGCCGCCCCGCCGATCAAGATGTTGAAATCAATAGCCATTACTCCATCCGGTCCGCACCGGCCTCCCCATTTGTGAATAATTACTCAAGTAGTTGGGCTTGTCAATATAAATCAATCCGCGTTTGGAGCAGTGACTCAACAATAGGAACTGGCACAAAAAGAGGCAAGGCGGAGTGCCGCGCTGGGAGAGAATTGCGCAGAATTAAAAGAGGCAGTTCGAGAACCGCCCTGGGTAAATTGGAATCGCTTGGTTAGGCAGTGGGCTCATTTCGGCTTGTGGTTGGTAAAGGAGTGCCACAGCTTCTTGAGGATCCCTTCCCCGTGCTCCTCGTCCGGGCCGCCATGGACCGCCTCGGCTTGGGCCTTCTTGGCTTGGGCCTCCACGCCCTCTTCCTTGCCCAGTTCCTCCAGCAGATGTTGCTGACGGGGCGTCAGGGTGCGCGGGATGACCACCTGCACCGTAACCAAAAGGTCGCCCCGTCGGGGACCCTTGGGGTAAGGCACGCCCTCCCCTTTTATCCGGATGGTTTCGCCGGGCTGGGTTCCCGGGGGAATCGCCAGATCCCGCTGGTCATTGAGGGTGGGAATGGTGAGGTGGGCGCCCAAAGCCGCCTGAACGATGGAAATGGGTACGGTCAGGTGCAGATCGTAGCCCTCTCGCCGGAAAAGTTTGTGGGGCCGCACCGTCAGGACGATGTACAGGTCTCCCGGAGGCCCGCCGTAGGTGCCGTCGTTGCCTTCCCCGGGCATCACCAGGTGGGTGCCGCTGTCCATCCCGGGAGGCACCTTGACCTTGATCTTCTTCTTTTCCCGCAGCCGGCCTTCGCCATTGCACGTGGGGCACGATTCGGCGAAAAATTCCTTCATCCCCTGGCAGCGAGGGCAGGTAGTGGTAATCTGAAAGATGCCGTGGCTGCGAGATACCACCCCCCGCCCGGCACACTGGGGGCAAGGGCTGCGTCGGGTGCCGGGCTTGGCTCCGGAGCCGTTGCAGGTGCGGCAATTTACTACCCGGGGGACCTCTATGGTCACCTCGGTGCCCAGAGCGGCGTCGAGGAAATTAAGGGTCAAATCATAGCGCAGGTCGGTGCCCGCCTGGGGACGGGGGCTGCCGCCGCCCATGCCTCCCATACCGCCGAAGCCCCCGAAGCCGAACATGTCTTCGAAGATATCGCTAAAGGACCGGAAGATGTCCCCGAAATCCCGAAAGCCGGTGAAACCGGTGGAAGAGACCCCTTCGTGACCGTACAGATCGTAGAGGCGGCGCTTTTCCGGGTCGTGCAGGACCTCGTAAGCCTCCGCCGCCTCCTTGAAGCGCTCTTCCGCCTCTTTGTTGCCGGGATTGCGGTCCGGATGGTACTTGAGGGCTATTTTGCGGTAGGACTTCTTGATTTCGTCAATTGAGGCGCTGCGGGCCACCCCCAAAACGCGGTAATAATCTTTTTTTGCTGCCATAATTAGGGTTATTTCAATCGCGCTCTAACGGATTTTTTTTTGTCGCTCAGAAAGACTTCTTTGTCGCGGCGGTCATCAATGGCGATGTGGGTCAAAACCCGCTGGACTCCCTTCTCGAAGGGAAGTTCGTGCAAGGCGGCAGCCACCTGTAACAGGGTAGCCAACTGGCCGTGGACCAGGGTCCCCATGTCGGTGAGTTCATGGGGAATCTTTTCGCTTTCTAAATACTTCACCACTTCGGCGATATAATCCCCGACACTGGGCTTACCCAGTCCCAACGGCACCACGCTGATTTCCATGATCGCCATGCCTCACCTCCGGCTACCAGGAGACCGCCTTTCAGAAATCAAACAACGACGCAGCACCGTTTTAAGATTATCCAAATTTGTAGATTTCATCACGTAATCATCGGCTCCCCAAGAAGATAAATCCCGGGGAGGTAAGGAATGGGAATAGAGAATTACTCGGGTCTCCTTCCGGGTGCTCTTGATCATCCTGATGGTCTCCAAACCAGACATATCTGGCAGCAAAACCTCCAGGATTACCACGTCGGGCAGAAAGGAGTCGGCCAGCCGCACTGCGTCGTCGCCCTTGGCGGCCACCCGCACTTCATACCCCTCATCCTGCAGCTCCTCCAGCCAGAGCTGCCGGATGTGGGGCTCTCCGTCAGCGAAGACAATCCTTGTCATGGCAAGCACCTCCTTTGGACAAAGGTGTGCTCCCCCGTTCCATGGGATAATTATTATAATTGAAACAATCAAGGTTGTCCAGCGGTGGCGACCTCTTTTTGCAAGGTTGCTTTTTATATCTCCTATGTGCAAAGTCAATCAGTAAGTTGCCTGGTATTCTTTTGGAATCCAAGCAAGGATCGTACTCCCATCTCTCCCAGGACCTAATGAAGCCTGACGCGGCCTTTAGGCCGCCGGGGGCGGCGGCGCTACCAGTAATGAGCCAGGGGTTTCCCCCGCCGGAACGCCGGCTCCGGTGCTCCCCCGATCCCCCCCAAATGTCTTTTGAAACCGCTTCCTTATCGCTCTGGATAATTTTAAATTTTTAGTCCCTTGGAACGAAAATGGTTGCCCGAATTAGCCCGGCGGCGAAAAATCCAGTCTTTTCCTGAACTTAGGGAAATTCAACTAGTGCACACTCCAAGTTGCTAATATTCCCCGGTTTTTCGGATTAACCGGCCTTTTTTGCTCAATTTTGCTCAACTTTTTCTCCGAAATCAGGGCCTTTGGGGGCGAAATTGTACCGCCACGAAAAAAAATTCCGCAGCATGTCTCGCAAAAGTTACTGATATTCCTCACTTTATCCCGATTTACCGCCGCCGCATTCCCCTTTAAACCCCAATTTGTGCCATGTTTGTGCCGTTTTTGTGTCGCTTCTCCGCCCGCCGCCCCCAACGGCCAGCGGTTCGTTGCCGAATAACTATAATGTATGTCAGAAAGAAAGAAATTTCCAGCAAGGATAAGACAATTGACAAAGATATGAGGTCAAAGTTGAAAGCTTTGAAAAAATCTCATTTTTTGTCATTCTGAGGGGGCGAAGCGACCAAAAATCTCATTTTTGGGCGGATCAAGGGCAGTGATCTTTTATCGTAGGTTTGTGATGGTAGCCTTGGCTTTTCCACTGGCGCACCGGTAGAATTCGTTAATATAATTAATAACCTAAGCGGTTGGGGAGGATGAGAGAGGGTTTGAGAGAGGGGGTAAGAGGCCGCGGCCTAGACGTCCCCGCCGGTGGAAATCCCCGCCCCCTCTAGCAAAGATTATTTGCAACAGTCTCAGAATTGCCCTTATCTGGAATTTTCTTAAAAAATGGTAAAATATATCTATAAATTTTTTAGAATCTAATTGACAATTGCAGTAATGATTGTTAAAGGTAAATCGGTAGCATAAGATAGTGCTTGGAGGCCAAGGAGTGGCCCGAGTTACCTGTTAGGTAACGGGCCTTTTTTTTTCCGGGGCGCCATGACTACCCTGAGACCTGGAGGGATAATCTAACCCCCTGTCCTCCGGCCTGGATGGACCGGAGCCCAATCTTTGCTGCCGGTCAGGCTCCTGGTTATAGAATTGGGAGAAATAAAAGCTTATGCCTCCCCCCCTGATTCTTATCCTGGAAGAAGAGGAGCATGCCGATAAGTATTTGGAGCAGCAGCTTAATCGGCAAGGCTTTAAGGTGGTGCGCTCCTCTCGGCGAATCGAGTGCCGTCATCTTTTTGAGGAAGCCAACCCGGATCTGACCATTATTGATTCTGTGAAGCAGGATGTCAGGCAAGAATTAGAAACCGCCGCCCTTTTGCGCCAGATAGACCGCAGCACCCCGCTGTTTTTAATCGTTCATGAAAGCTCCGAATCCAAGGCCATTGCCGCCTTGCGGGCGGGGTTTACCGATTATTTCAAGCGGCCCCTTTCCTATAGGGAGCTCCTGGACAGTATCCGCCGCCACCTAACCCTGCGGCGGCCAGCCTTCGCCACCCCCCCATCTAAGGATCCAGGCCGCGAACCGGCCTTCATCACCTCAACCTCCGGGATGCTGGATCTCAAAAAATTTCTGGTCAAGGCTGCCGCCACCGACTGTAACGTCCTGATCACCGGGGAGACCGGCACCGGCAAGGAGCTGGTGGCCGAATTGATCCATTGGCACAGCCCCCGCCGGCATTATCCCATGGTCTGCATCAATTGCGCCGCCCTGCCGGATAGTCTCCTGGAGAGCGAACTCTTCGGTTATGAACGGGGCGCTTTCACCGGCGCCTTCGCTTCTTACCCCGGGAAACTGCGCCTGGCCGAAGGCGGCACCGTCTTACTGGACGAAATCTTCGAAATGAGCCCGCCCATGCAAGCGAAATTGCTGCGAGCCCTCGAATTCCGGAAGATTTACCGCCTGGGCGGTCGGAAGCCCATCCCCTTGAATATCAGATACGTGGCCGCCACCAACCAGGACCCGGAGCGGGCCATGCGAGAAGGCCAGCTGCGCCAGGACCTCTACTACCGCCTCAATGTGGCCCGCATCCATCTCCCGCCCTTGCGGGATCGGCCCGCCGACATCCCCCTGCTGCTGCAGCACTTCCTGGAGGAAATGAACCACCGCTACCACCGCAGGGTGGAGGAGTTCAGTCCCGAGCTCATGGCCCTCATCCTGAGCTATGCCTGGCCGGGAAACATTCGGGAGCTCCGGAACCTGGTGGAAGCCCTGTTCATCAACCTGCCTCCCCGGGTAGTCACCCTGGCCCATATTCCCGACTTCTTCCGTCCCCTGTTGGAAAACCAGCCGCACCCCCAGGAGGAGCGGCAGCGGCTGCTCCAGGCCCTCATGACCACAAACTGGAATAAGAGCCAGGCCGCCGCCCAATTACAATGGTCCCGCATGACCCTGTATCGCAAAATGGCCAAATATAAGATTTCCGGTTCTTGCGACCGTGGGGTCGCCTTGTGTAAGCAAGAGTAACCTGTTGTAACCCTCTCCGGGTTATACCTCCCGCTTCCTTTTCTTCCCCTATTTTCTTGACTGCTGCCCCTCTGGTCTGCGCGTTGACTGTCACCGCGGCTGGTTACACCTCTGCCGGAAAAGGCGGGCGAAATTTTGTCGCCCATACAAATATTATAATTAATTAAGGCAGTTATCCAAAGAGTCCCTGAGCCGCCCCCGCTGGCATCGCCTTTGCACCATATTTCCCCGAAAATATTTCCCGCCTTGCCGGGATTGGACTTCCAGGGCGAAAGGAGACTGAATGAATTAAAACCTAATCCCTCCTATAAGGTAAGGGGGGCCTATCCCGTGGCTGGTCCCCCTTCTCCACTGTCCAGTTACCGGCCATTTCACTTCCGAAAGGGCCGGCCGAAGTGATATAAGCGGCGTCCCTGGCCGCGGCCGTTTGCGGCCGCGCCAGGGCAGCCGGTAAGCGCCGGTGTCATCTGAGATAACCGGAGACCGCCGGAAGGAAAGGTTTCCTGGCAAATCGGGGGGTCCGGTGGCTTCTGTCCTCGGTTTCTTTACCCTGGCCATTTTCCAGTTGAGGAAAATGACCGGCTGAATTGAGGTGCTCTATGCCAGGCGGCGGAAAAGGTCCGGGTGATTTAGAAGGACGCTATGCCAACTATTTTGAGATCGGCCACAATGCCTTCGAGTTTCTGGTGGATTTCGGCCAGTTGTATTTCGAAGAACCGGGAGCCCAGATGCACACCCGCATCGTCACCAGCCCCATATTCGCCAAAAAACTGGCGGAGACCCTGAATCGGGCCCTTTGCCAATATGAGCAAGCCCATGGCCGCGTGCCGGACGAGGCCGGGGAAGGGGAAGCGGACTCTGAAGCCCGGCCGGGCAATCCCCGGCATCTTCGGGCAGTGAAGGACCCATGAGACTCGGGGTTCTGAGAGTCACCCCGCTCGCCAGGGAGGGCGCCGGGGAATAACCATCAAGCAGGGGGCGCTCAAGGAGGAGCGCCTATGAAGCATGGAGCAATACCCTGAAAAACCCAACTTTTCTCAGAGCTTGATCCAGGCGGCGGCCTCCACCCCTCCGGAGGCCGCCAGGATCGGAAACCCGCCCTGATAGGGATTAAAGCAAGCGGTGCTTTTCGGGCTTTTTCTGTCAAGGAAACGGCTGTATCCAGGCAGATAAGGGGCGGGGCTATGGGCCTAAAGGTCATACTCAAGCGAAATCCATTTAATTCAAATTTAAAAGGAGGTTACCATGTTGAAACGTGTCTTCTTGGCGGCAGTGATTCTTTCCTTGGTGTTTGCAGCCAGTATGGCTTCAGCAAATAACGTAACGTTGAAATATGACACCGTGGCGAATTCTGAAACGCCCGATTGCACTTTTTCCGTTCCGAGTACGCCTTATTACTCAGGCGGAGTTTATGCGGGCAATTACGTCGAATCTTATTATCCTCCTGGATCACAAGCCTCGCCCAAAACCGTTAGCGGGAATTGTTTTTCCCCGTTTGATTCTAATTCCTCCTATACAAGCTATAACCTGGTTCCCATTACCCCAGGAACAGTTTACGCTGCTTGTGCTTGGATCATGAGTGAGCAATCAATCCAACATTGGCAACCTGCAGCGGCTCAGGTTGCTATTTGGCAATTGGTCTTTGGATCTTATTTCCAGGTAAACGATTGGGACGGTGTAAATTCGGCCCAAGAAGCAACGATTTATGCGGACGCACTTAACCATTACGGTTATTCTGCACGGGGGTTTTATCTGGCAGAGAGTTTGAGTTCTCCGCCTTGTCAGGACTATATCGTTCCGGTTCCCGTACCCCCGACTCTGCTTCTCCTGGGCAGCGGCCTGGTAGGCCTGGGGGGCTTGCGCTGGAGAAAGGGGAGAGCCGGTTAGCTTCTGGCTGAGCGGGTTTCCGAGAGTTTTCGCAGACCTCATCCCCGCCACGGAGGGCTCCGGGGAACCCGGTGCCCTCCGTGGCGGATGGCACGGGGGAACCGCCATTAAGCAGGGAGCGCTCAAGGAGGAGCGCCCGGGGGCGCAAGGAGCAATCCCCGGAGAATCCCTGAGAATCGGGGTCTTAGAGTCAAACCCCTCGCCATGGAGGGCGAGGTGGATTAACCATTAAGGAGGTAGCTCCTAGCGAAGCATGAAGCAATACCCTGAAAAACCCAACTTTTCTCAGAGCTTGATCCTGGCGGCGGCCTCCTCCCCTCCGGAGGCCGCCAGGATCGGAAACCCGCCCTTTCCAAGGGCCTAAGATAAGCAGAGGTGAAGGAGAAGGCAGAAGCGGTTAGGCTAAAACCCCTGATGACGGAGACCGGTCCCTGGCGACTGCTGCAGCCGCCCGACCGGATCTAATTAACCCCTAAACAATACAAAAAAAATAAAATACCAAAAGGAGAAACCGAATGAAGAAGCTACTGTTAATCTGTATGTTGGCGGCCGCCATGGTTTTGGTGGGCAGCGGGGTCTGGGCTTATGAATTTTCCCCCTATACCCCGGTGGAATCCTACCAATACGGCAGTGTTGTGTCGTGGAATGGTGGGACTTGGCACAATGTGATTTCAGGTTCAAACGATCCCAATTTTAACATTCTCGGGGCGAATTATGTTAAAGCAACCTCGACCCTAAACATCTACACCGGCTGGCAGGGGGACGGCCTAAATGATTTGGGCGCGGTTGCCGGGGATTTGACCCTGTACAGCAACAAAAATACATATATGGTGCGCTTGTCTGATGACGGCTCGCTAGGGAAGCTCTTTTCTTCGACCGTTGGTGGTTTTGCGTACCAAACCTCCCTTAACTACAATTCTAACCAATGGCCGAACAGCGGTGATATTTACGGCGGGAAGTACAATCCAAGTAATCCCCAATACGTACCCGTGTGGGCCACCAGCGGCTACACCGGGACCAATTTGAATGTCGTCTGGACGATCCCGGGTATAACAGCGATAGACAAAACGCTGCCTGATCCTAGTGCTTATGTGGTGTATGAGGTAAGCATCCCCTTGGCGGGTATCGGTAATGGATTTAATACCAATAATTTCGCTTTCCTCTACGCCTCGGGCACCTGTGCCAACAGTGTTATGACCGGTTGTGTTCCCATACCCAGCTCGGTCTTGCTGCTGGGCACCGGCCTGGTGGGCCTGGCGGGCCTGCGCCGGAAGTGGAGCCTTAAAACGTAAGCCGTCTTTAACCTTCACCGAAATTCCTCAGGCAGGGCCCTGGTGGCCCTGCCTTGGCTTGCGTGGTCTCCTGGGACTCCTGGCCCTGAGGGGGCGGCGCAAAGGGGAACTTTAAACCGCGGTGGCGTGGTGTTCATGATTAATGCAGTAGCTTAAACCGCGGTTGTTAAGCCAGCTGCCGATCAGCTAACACAAGGAAAGGGGAACACTATGAAAAAATTGCAGGGAGTTTTTTTAACCTTGATGGGGCTGGCTTTGCTGGGAATAGCGGTGCCATCCCAATCCCAGGCCATCTCGGAGGTCACCACCCGGGCCGGGATCATGCAGAACGACTATACCGATTGGGGTCAGCTCGGCCTACCATATACCGAGGTGGCCAGCGGTTCCACCGCGAGGTCCTTTGTTTACGGGGTGGTGACAACCTTCAGCCAACCGGGCAACTTAAACTTTGAACGCGTGGATCAATCGCCTACTGGCGGCTGGTCTGGCAACTTCGCCACAGGCGACCATCTCCTTTGGAATTGGTGGAATTGGAATTACACTGGCACCATCACCTTGACGTTCAATAAAGGTCTCTTAGCCGTGGGCGCCCAAATCGAGGGAGACACCTACGGAACCTTCGGCGCGACAATTCAGGCGTTCAACAAACTCGGCGTATCTCTGGGTAGTTTCAGCGAGGACGGCTATTCCGCTGGTGGTGATGGTAATTCCGCCATCTTCTTGGGTGTGAGCGATACCAGTGCCGATATCTTCAAAATCGTTTACACCGTTAACGTTAACGGCGTCGCTACTGATTTTGCCATAAATCAATTGGCCATGAGGACGAGCACGGTACCCCTGCCCCCCTCGGTCCTGCTGCTGGGCTCCGGCCTCTTGGGTCTGCTGGGGCTGCGGAGGTTCAGGAAGCAGTAAAATACCTGCTCTCTGAGCATCTTCCAGGCAGGGTCAGAAATGGCCCTGCCTTTTTATTTACCAGAGGAAAACCGGCTTGCCAAACGCATAACTTATTGGTGAGAAAGCAAAAATTGCCGCGCTGCTCCGGATAATGAAAGGTGGTTTGGTTGCGGGGCCAGCCCTGGAAAATTCCAAGAGAAATCAGGCCAGCTTATCGGAGCGGTAATCCACCTGAAGCTCCCAGTAAGGCGAGGCGCCAATGACTTGTTCCCCAAAGGCCACGGAAGGCGGGAGGCGCGGCGAAACTGTCTCAAAACCGATCTTTTCTGTCACCCTGAGCGTCAGCGAAGGGTCTAGTATTTGAAAATACTAGATTCTTCGCTTCGCTCAGAATGACATTTGGGGGGGAACAATGGTTTTTGAGACAGTTTCCGGCGCTTTCCCGCCCCGGGAGATTGACAGAGTATCCTAAGACCCAGGTCTTAGTTTCCCTGAAGGTGATAAGCTGAGACTGGCCGGGAAATAGCTTTTCCTGATTTACGGGTGAGCCAAAGGCTCTTGAGCCCCGGTTGCGAAAGTTTAGGTAGAACCGCCGCATTCGTCGGTTCTAGCCTTTATTATTTGCGCCGCCGGGGGCGGTGGCGCTACTATAATGGGCCGGGGGTTTACCCGGAGGGGACGTCGGTGCCCCTATCCCCGGCCAGCCCCACCAGAGACTTTCGCCCCAATCTCAAGCTTGCTCCTCTGGCCCGCCGCCCTCCCCGCCAATTTTTGCCCCACCCTGGCGAAAAGCCCGCCAGCGAGCCACCAATTCCGGCTCTTTTCCTTGGCTTCCCGGTTCATA
>Ga0326728_10018293_pt1 | contig 13837 bp, 14 predicted proteins | sample MB3enrmetagenome_FD_207602 | JGI IMG/M metagenome (GOLD analysis project Ga0326728, IMG submission 207602) | Lab enriched peat soil microbial communities from McLean, Ithaca, NY, United States - MB31MN | ecosystem: Environmental > Terrestrial > Soil > Wetlands > Peat | place: USA: New York... | reverse complement strand
TGACTGTGCAGGTGGGTTTGAAGAACCTTTTCGATCGAAACTATTACTACACAGCCGGATATCCCGAAGAGGGCCGGAACTGGTACGGCAATTTGCGCTACAGGTTCTAGCGACATAAGGTATATTGTGGTCGTTAACCGGCCAATCCCCGGAGTTCAAGAGCGATCCGAATGACGCCGATTGGCCGGTTAACCTTGATTGATGATCAGCAGCTCAACAATGTAAGTTTTTATGAAATGAAGGGAAGGTTTTCCATGCGAGCTCGATTCCAATCTATCTTGGTTGTAGTGGCAGTCCTTTTCACCGCTCATTATGTTCTCGCCCAGGGTTCAGCAGCAACCCTTGAGGTACGCGGCGATGTTCTGAAGCCCGGTCAATGGTCGGTGGAAGCCCTCAAGCAGCAATTTGCCAAGGAGACCCAGACTGTCAAGTTTACACTTGGCGAGGACAAGCAGCCGAAAACCGGAACAGGGATCCCTCTCTTATCCCTGATTAAGGCGGCGGAGCTCAAAACCGAAAAGACTCCGAAACATTATGACCTGTCCTTCATGGTCATTCTTGAAGCTCACGACGGCTATCGGGTCTACTTCTCCTTTGCTGAATTGTCGCCTCAATCCGGTCACGCCGAGGTCTGGCTCCTCTGGGATGTGGACGGCAAACCTCTCGCTGGCAAGGAAGCACCTTTGCGATTGGTTGTCTCGACCGACCGCGGCCCGGACCGCTGCATCTACGGCATCGCCAGCATAACTCTGGTGGATGGCACCAAACTCGCAAACCAGCTAGCCATGAAGAAATAGCGGATCGCTGAGGGCACGCCTTCCCCAGTGACTCCAAAAGTCTTGTTTAAGAGATCATAGCTGTGTATATGTGCCTGTTGAATTGTCAGGCTTAACAGAATCCCAATGCCTTGCGTCAACCAGGGGAAGATCCGCTTGATGATCGCCTCTCCCCAGGCATAACTTCTTCGAGAATGGGAAAGGACACGAACCATGCACCGATTGCTAAAATCTGCGGGCATCCTGGTAATCCTCTTCAGCGCCATGGCTGCTGTTGCGGCACCAGGAAAATTCTACATCGTCGGGATGGGTACGGCTCCTGACCTCATTACCGTTCGCGGCGTGGAGGTTCTCAAGAGTGCCGATATCATCTTGCTGGAACAACCCTCGGAGAAGGACTACTGGAAAGACTTCATCGGCAACAAGGAAGTCTGGTACTGCCCTCACGGCGCCCGGGTGGGTTATGGTTTGGACCCGAAAAAGGTCGAAGATCCTGACATAAGAGCGATTGTCGAGAACAATGCCAAACACCGGCAGGAGGCTGTGGATAAGATCCGAAAAGCGGTGGAAGCGGGGAAAATCGTTGCGGCTCTGGAGGGCGGAGATCCTATGATCTACGGCACAACCTTTTACCTCGAGATGCTGCCCAAAGACTTCCCTTCTGAGATCGTTCCCGGCGTCGGCGCTTTTCAGGCCGTTTCCGCGGCGGTGAAGATGAGCCCTGTATTTGGCTACGATACCAATTCCGTTATCGTGACGATGGACGACTTCACTGGCCGCAAGGATATCAACGAAAAGCTGATGGCCGCCCAGACCAGTATGATTTTCTATACGATGGGTCTTAACTACCCCCGGCTTTTCGAGCAGCTCAAGCGGCACTATCCTGCGGATACGCCCGTCGCGGTTGTGTCGTACGCGGGAGATCGGGAAAAGCAGAGCGTCGTGCGGAGTACGGTCGGCAAATTTCTGACGGAAGTGGACTATAAGAAACTTCCCGCCGACGCTCATACTATACTCGTAGGCAAATTCCTGGAAGTTGGTCAGGCTCGGATTGATGCTCTGCTTGGCGCTAAAAAGCAAATCGAGAGGGTTCACGGAGCGACTCCAACAGCCAAATAAAACCTTCATAAACGCCGCGGATTCCATGGATGCTCATCTGCGTGGAACCCGTGGCGCCCTACTCCTCTTTCGAGTCACCGATGAAATCCGGAAACCTATCTGGTATCGTGCTCGGTATATTGTGTGCCTTTGCCTTGCAGGCAATTGGCCAGGCTGCGGAAAAGGTTGGCGGGACTGTCTTGTATCCAGGCATCTCTGGATCGCCCGGACCGGTCGTGTTCAGCCACAGGTTTCACGGAACCCGCGGCGCCGGATTCCCATGCGATAAATGCCACCCCCCCGAATCGCCCAAAACGATGACCGTCACCATGGACGCGATTCGCAAGGGGCGGCTTTGCGGATCCTGCCATGACGGGAAAACAAGGGGCCCCCAAAACCGAGTGCCTGCCGTTTCGATTCAGGAGTGCTCTGGATGCCATATGCCGGCCGCCGACATCGTCATCCCATTAAATCGTATGGATCCGGTTTCGTTCTCACACATTCGCCATCTTGGAGCGGATGCGGCCAAGAAGATGTCAAGGCCGACAGGCTTTTCCTTTGGAGACTGCCATCCATCACCCTTCGAGCGGGTTGCAAAGGGCCCGGTCGGAATGAAAGTCCCCCATGAAACCGGCGGGTGCGCTTCCTGTCACAATGGACAAAGGCGCCGTGACGGCAACGATTCTGCTTTCGCAGCCACCACTCGCTGTCTGACCTGTCACAAGCCGTTGTAATCAATACTCAGAACGGATCGTTCTTCAGCGGACGGCCTGCCGGATTAAGCAGCTTGCCGCCACCCTTGGCAACGCACGTAATCATCGCGAGGCAAACGGACCGGTCGAACACCAATGAAGGCAAAAACGCAAGCAAGCTGACGCCCTTTCCCGGACTCCGTCTCCAACAAAAGCTAAACCGTATCATTCGGTGTAACCGGCAGGATACGGTAGTAGTTATTCTGCTCAGAGCACGGTTTGCACAAAACCTCGCCATCTACCTCGATTTCGCGGCCGTCTAGCACGATGGCACCGCAGTGGCCACACTGACAGCGGCGAATCGGTTTGCCCGGCATGTCCTCAGGACGCAGCGGAACCTCGACCTCCAAAATAGAAAACAGTTCTTCCTCTGCTATTTCACCAAATTCCGGTGTCGCACCGCTGCCGGCATCTTTCTCCAATTTGATGGCCACACGCACAGCTTTGCTGGATTCAAGGTTAATAAACGTTGCCGCCATTTTGCCGTAATCGCGGATCTTCATAGTGCGCTTCCCCGGCCGGCACCCGGTCAAAGCCATGATTGCGTCCGTGGCACATCGATCGATTTCCACGAAAACCATGAGCTTTTTCCTGTCGCCTCCAAGAGGGTCCGCCAGACCGAGCCGTTTCAGGGCGCACATTGTCATTCGAGTGCCGATTTGAATGCCCGGGCAGATGTCCCCGTGAAATCTGCCCGCCTCGGCTAAAAGCATGTCATAATTGTTCAGATCCAGTCCTGCCATTGTTTCTTCCTCTCGCTTAGAAGGTTATCTTCATTGCAAATTGAACGACTCGGCGATTCCAACACTGTAGTGATCGTTCCAAACCCTGCGGTTCCCAGAACTACAGCTGTAGCACCCAACGGTGGCGTGTTGGCGAAATTGAAGAACTCGCTGCGAAACTCCATGTTTACACTTTCCGTGGGCCTAGTCCATTTGACCAGTGCGAGATCCATATCGCGAACTCCCGGGGCGCGCGCGGGGTTTCTTGAACTCGTGCCTCTCGTAAACTGCGGTGCCGTCTGGAATGTGGCCATGTTGAACCGCATTGCCGTGGTCGGATGATCAAGGACCGGATTCTCAACCAGGTTGGACCGCAGGGCTCCGAATCTCGCAAAGGCGTTGTAATTGGTCTCTGGGCTAACCGCCAGAGGCAATCCGGACTGGACGTAAATGATAGAGTTAATCCTCCATCCGCCAGTGAATTTCCCGAACTCAGCCGAGGGGCTGTTGATTTCCAGCTCGAACTCCTGGATGGCTTCGATGATCGGGTGGAAGGCAACCTGGCCCAGTTCAGGCTGTATGACTGAAATCCCATCATATAAATATTCGTTGGTTCTTGGACGGCCTCCATTAAGGCACGGCGTGGTGGAGCCGGGCATCAGATTCAAAATCGTATAAAACCCGTCTTGGTCTGCTTTATGCGCATATTCCTGATTGGTCCGGATTTCGGTCAGTTTGATTTGTACAGCGGGGACTACCGAGCCCGAGGGGTCCCGAACCTCTCCGCTGATGGTTCCACTGGCGGCTTGCGCATGGGCGGACTGGATGGGCATCAGAATCAGGCCGAGAACAATGAAAACCACTGCGAACCGCAGTAGCATGCGATCCTCCGAGACTCGAGCGCTGAAATCTGCGTTGCCCTTAAGGCCAGACCGATAAGAAACGAATGGTATGCCATACATTATGCAGGATATTTTAAAAAGACAAATTTTATAGCATAATAGGCTTGGTATTTACCATATTTGCTTAGATTGACTAATTTTGATGAATCGGTAACTTAATGCAGAATCAATTCCGACACGTTTAAATGACCGATATGCTTATAAGGAACAATGATTCCTCCTTTCGCTTTGCCTTTCAGGGGATTGGGAGCACTCTGGTTCATAATCTACCTCCATTACTTGAGGTCAATTGGGATTTTTTCGAACTAGGCCCTAAGAGCTGGGATGAACAGGAATGTCCTTCTCACCGCGCAATATGACCCATGTGAATCTATTGGAACCCTCAGAATGCCTAGTGGCTGCATATACAAAACGCAAAGGGGAAGGCTCGGTGTTTCCGCCGATATCTTCCCTGTGCTTGGGTCAGATGGTTAGGACACGTAGACCCACGGTCTGCAGGCTTGCCGCATAGGGTGCCGTGCCGGTCCCGTGGCCTGCGCAGTTGATATTTCCGCTGACGCGACAGCGGAAGGTCCGTGAACTCATCCTGAATGCGTTTTGCCATATCCCTCTTTTCTCCAGAGACAATTTCCCCAAATGCAATCCAGCGACATAACAATCGGCCAAATAAATAAGAATGGCCTTTTGCCCCTATCCTTCGTTTGCGAGCATCTCGGCGCGTCCGAACCGGGAGAATATTCCATTGCTGTGAATGCGGCGTTCCGGGGGCACCTCCGCCTTTGTATGCAGCGTTTTGTCATCTGCACAAAAAATAGCTTGCAGGTGAGGCGTAAAAGGAAGAAGTTGGACCGCATAAGCCTGTTCAAATCTGGCAAGCATTTTCCAGATTGCCCGGCCCTGCGTTAGCAACTCCGGGCACTGGCGACGACGAAGATAATATCTAACGCGCATTCGAGTCGTTGGCAGGAAACGCAGATTCGTCTGAATCTGCGGTGTGCGGATGAGCAGGTCCAAGCGGCAGTACACTTCGGATTTGAATGCATTGATGGCCCGCTTTTTCTTGCCAAACAGATTTAGGTAATCCGCTTTAATTTTCCAGTAGAGATAGTGCCTATGGCCCATGCCCTTGCCACACCTCAACCAGAAATCAACGACTTCCGAGTGTTTCTGTCGTTCATACATGGCCTGAACGAAGTCCCTCAATTTGTTTTGTGGGATACCGTAATCGAAGGGATCGGAAATTTCCGGTTCACCACAAAAGACATAAGCGCCCAGCCTCAGAAGACCTTGTTCCTTCTCTGCAGGATCTAGCTGTTCATATTTCAGGTAATAGGAAAGCAGCAGAGCTTCTGTCAGCGGCAAGCAGAGAAGCCAGTCAGAAAGGAGTTTGTGCCCTAATAGAGTGGCGAAGTGGACCGCGCCGTGAAGCAGAAGGGGATGCGGTGCCTTGCAGAGCCTGGCAGCCAAAATGGCCAGTCGCTCGGCTTCCTGTTCCAGAGACAGGCAACAGGCCAGATTCCAATATGCGGATGGAAACTTAAACTGCCTCTGGCATAGAGGCAAGAGGATTAATCGTGCGCGAAGCAGTTCGCCAAGTTTTGCAAGAGAATACGCGCGGTAGTTGTTTGCTATGTCCCTATTTATCCCAGTCACCTTATGTGCCGCAGCTTCGAAACAGTTGCTGCTCGCCGATAATCTTCCATTCTCAGCGAGGCTTTGCCCTGTACAAAGAGCTCTTCTCTCTCCCTTCCAAAGGAACTTCCTGTGTAAACCGAGCTTTCGGGAAATAGCATATTTTCATATGCCAGCCAAACGTGAAGCCGACGCCGAAGAATACTCTTGATCTTTTCCAGTCGGCCGGCGACGAAATTGTGATTGGCCTCACAGGATCTCTGCCGGATTGCACGGAGAAAATCAGTGTCCTGAGAAACTGTTTCGAGTTTTCTGATAAGTGTAGGAGCGATCATCAAAATGTCACCTCCTGGATTCCCTTTTTAACCTCCTTCTTTTCCGACGTCCGTATCGACCGGCATCGCCATGGAATTCCGGCATCTATTCTTCTGCCAACCAGGGATACTCCCTCGTCTGTGGCGAACCCAGCCCTCTGAAAATGCAAGCAGACTTTCCCGGCTTCAAAATTCAATAAGTCCCTCCGAAGGCAGCGGGAAGATCACCCCAAAACGGCCCTGGACCACGACGAACCAACAAGTACAAGTATCCGAGGCGGATTGCGGTCTTAGCCTCTTTCCGGCATGGTCGGAATAGACCCGGGTCAACATACCGGATGCAAATGAATGGGAGGACTGCGCTTCAATCATCTCTGCGTTCCCGGTTCTGTTTCATAGATACCAGTAAGTATTTTATACACTACTATGCCGTTTATAGAATACAATAAATTTGATACTTTTTGAGGGGCAGTGTTTGCCGGACGCGTGCGGAGTGGTTTGAGGCGACACCTAGGGACTTGGTGGATACCCTGTCTGAAAAGAGACGGAAATGGCTCTGGCCTGCCCCGCATTGGGAGCCGCGGCTCTTCTTATTTATGCGAACCAACGCGAATCGAAATCAAATGGCTGGCTTTGTTTGAACCGTACTCTTCGCGATGGGAAACTGCCATTTTGACCGAGAATGTCGTTCCGATGAATAAAGAAATGCTCACAACAGATGACATTTCAGAATACTTGCACATTGGGAAAAGGCAGATATATCGCTTGATCAAGGAAAAAATCCCAGCCACACGCATTACAGGTAAATGGCTTTTCCCAAAGCAGCTAATTGATGAATGGATAATTGCCAGTGCAAAGGAAATGATTCGCGGCAAACAAAAGCAGATATCTTCGGAGACCCAGGCCGTCAACGCCGAGCGCCGATCTTGCGCAGTGAAGGTCCGGAGAAAAGCGGGCGCTGAACACGCCATCAACGAAGTTGAGGAGCGTATTTTTATTGGCTCCATTTTGGATTGGGGGGCCTTGAACAGGCTTTCATGGAGGTAGTATTCTGCTGAATGTGACAAATTCAATCAGAAGACGCCTTGCCTCCGAGGACCGGGACCCTCATCATGTTGTCAAAAAGGGATCACGGGAGGTAAATTACAAGTTTATCGCCGCCTCATTGGAGGAAATGCCTGCGCATACGTGATGATTTAAATCGCGTTGCAGCCTGAATGCGCGGCTGGTCATGATGCGCAGATCCATTGTCAGCAGCCGGTTGCTCAGCGTTGGCTGCAGGCGACTTCTGCCTCAAAGACTGTGCATGCATTTGCAGCCTGGAGTTTATTCCCCGCTACGGCTTCGCCCAGACTTGATTACGGCAGTCCGTGATTCAGGCAATTCCCTTCCTCTTTGCGTTAATTTGGAGTTTGCCCACGAGGCATTGCCTTCTTCTAGCACAAACTGGCCCCAAAATCCGGCAGCAGCTAAAGCCCTGCCGGTCTGGCAGGATCTAAATCAGTCTATCGCAATAATCACGTTGGAAGCCTTGATCACAGCATAAGCAGTCTTGCCTTGAGCCAATCCCAAATTGTCAGCCGATTCCTTAGTGATAATAGAAACAATTTCTCCTGGATTCGTAATCTCTAGAACTATTTCTGAGTTAACAGCGCCTTGAGTCACCTTCTTCACCCTGCATTTCAAAACATTTCTGGCACTCAGCTTCATGGCCGGCCTCCGTCATTTGCGTACTTCAATTTTCTGTTGCGGGAAGACCCCCTTTTTTAACGATAGCTTATGGCATCGAGAGGAACAAGCATGTTATCATGCCATTTCCTTTAATTATCGGCCGGAATTCACTCTGCGGAACCTATCAGTCTCTTCCAGTTCTCTGGCTAAATATAGCCGAGAGAGCGCTCGAGTCCCTGTAACGGGCGGAGTTATTCGTCAGATCCGTTATTCCCAGTTGTCCGTCACCAAAATCGCGTAAGGCAAGAGATTCAAGCATTTAAGGGCAGCGCCGCCACGGGTCCATGGCGAGATTCTTAACCTCGGCTTCCAGGTGTCGGCGCGTACCGTGTCTCGATATCTTCGCCGGCGATCTCCCTCCGATCCAGTTCGCAAGCTCTGGGCGACTTTTCTTCCAAGCCACCTCGAGATCGTCGCGGCCATCGACTTCTTTAACGGGGCCCACAATCACTTTCCGAGTCCTCTAACGCTTTTTCGTCATCGAGCATGGACGACGCAGATCCTCCATCCCAATGTCACACATCACACCAGTTCTCGGGTAGGGGCAGCCAACGAGGGAGTCATTCCCGGAGCCTTCTCCGTATTGTTATGCGCTGTTTGATCGCGATTCAGGCTTGGCAAAGATGGAATCGATTCCCTAATTTCCGTCACCATTAACCCAATGCGGATTGGCTATCGATATTGCTGGCAGAATGGAATTTGCGAGCGCTGGATGGGAAGCTGTCGGAGAGAGCCTCTCGACCATATAATTATCCTAACGAGCTTCATCTACGCCGTCTGATCCGTGATGATATTCCGTATTACCATGAGGATCGAATCCACGATTCTCTTGAGAAGGATTCGCCTTTCAAACGGGTTGTAGCTTTTAAGCCAGACCAATCTGGGCCTTGGATTCGTTTCCACGCATCGGCGGCTTGCATCATCGCTGCGGCTGACAGGCTGCCTGAGGATTGGCACTTCTTCGGCGGACACACCGCAATCGACCTCTCTTGAAATCAGTCACCGCGGGCACTGCGGTTGACGCAAAATCATTCTTCGGTATCTATTCGATTTTAAAAAGTCCGAATTCATTGCGATGAGGTTTTGGCGACGAACAAGGGGAGAACTTGTATTGATTCGACTCTCATGAAAAGTATAATATGTGATTGCTAATTTTTGCTCTGGATCGAGAATGGACACCGGTTCCCAGGTGATAAGGGGCAACATGTGTGTGAAAGGTTCGAAACTCGAAGCTGTTCATTTGAAATTCAGGGATTGAACATTAACCTGCGGCCCGAACGATAGGAGGAGAGATGCGAAGAATCATCTTTGTGGCTTTGTTGTTCTGCTTTATCCAGGCCTATGCCAAGACTCCCCCGATCCCCGAAGCGCTCTTGAATGCGAAGACCGCTTATGTCGGAAACAGGGGAGCCGCACTCAAAGACTATGATAGGCTCTGTAACCTTCTGAAGGAGTGGGGACGGTTTGAGCTCGTGCCGGACTCCCAAAAGGCCGATATTATCATCACGATATCCGCCCAGGTGCAAAATCGAGTATATCAAGGGACTAATATAGGTATAAGCGGTAATGTCAGCACCATACAAGTGATAGTAAACTATCTCACCATTTTAGATGCCAAGAACCTCGCTCAACTCTGGTCCGATGAAACCACAGGCGATTCGAACGATCCCAGACAATTCATCAGTAATCTCAAGAACAAGATGAAAAAGAAATAGGTTGCAGAATTGGGAAGAGATTCAAACGAATTTCTCTATACCCCATGACCCGCCAGGTAATCCAAGGGATGGAGCAGCCGAACAATGGGTGAGGCATTGGAGCTTCGCTCTATTCTTGTACAGTAGTTTTGCATTCAGTGCCAAGCAGATCTCGTTAGGTGAAATTTTCAAGTTGCGCGCAGCTGCTGGAAATTCCGAAAATGGGTTTGACCGCGCCTCAACTCCCACGAAACGGCACTCGAGGAGACTGCGGACGTTTGCCTGGCAACCCCAGAATTTAGCAAGAACGACAGTGTAGGGCCGAGACAATGCTTGGAACGGACGTGGGCTCGGTTCCCCGCAGCACGAAGCTGATGAGTAGAAAGCCTCCCGCACGAACGTAATCAGTCATACGGCCCGAGCGTATCACCCAGGCTCCGGGTTGATTTTGACGTCTTGGACGCATCCTTGGGCCGCAGCCACTTCTACACGGCACACAGGAGCGCCCCGGTCCCTGCGATGCCGAGCGAAGGCACGAGTGCGCGGCGCCATGCAGGACCTTCGGGTTTCGTGGGAGTCCGCTCGCACTTCTCGGCACGATTCTGCTCATATGGAGGTTTGTTGTCGGTAGCAAGCGGGCCGGCCAGCCTCTTCTTGTAAAACTCGTCTTCGGAACCTGGTTCCACACTGCCCACGATCGAATCTTCCGCTACAAATATTTGCCCAACCCTTAAATATCACCTCGTGCCCCCAACACGCGAGCCCTCCAACAGCTCAACTAGAGATCCCCATTCAACGCGGTCGCGGTCCAGATATGCAATCGAAGAGTAGGAGAGTTCCCGGCGGATAGTTTCCTCGACGCGACTTGGGAGTAACTGAAAAAGCCCCCAGATTGATAGTTCCAAAATGGCTTTACAGGAAGCGATCCGCAATCCAATAAAAAGCGTGTTGTCATTGGTATTAGATTGTCGTGTTTTCCTAGCACGTCGAGCTTGTTTATTAAGAAATTAGTTCCTCGTATTGGAAATATTCCTGAGTCATAAACCTCCGGCAAAAAGCCGGCCTGAAAACCATGAACCGCTCAAAGCTGTTATTGTGGCCTACCCAAGCTGGCAAGTGTTTATTGGAACATTTGCAGCCGATCCAGCCGCTCGTCTTTCTCTTCCTGCTTTTTTATGTCTGCCCGAACCGTATCTTCGTCTCGCCCTGCTGTCGAAACAAAATACCCTCGCGCCCAGAAGTCCTGTCCTACAAAGTTCTGTCGCTTGCCGCTGTCTGTCCCTGCAATATGGATTGCGCTCTTCCCTTTTATGCACTCCACAACTGGCGCAACGGAGTACTTCGGTGGAATCGGAACCAAACTATGGACGTGAGCTGCCAACAAATGTCCTTCCTCGATATCACATTCCCTACGTCGCACAACCTCTCTGAGAACTGATCACCGATCTTTCCGAAGCTGACCGCAGATCCGCTTCTTCTGCCATTTCGCTATGAAGATCACGTGGGATTTGCATTCCCATCTCGGCTGTCTTAGGCTTTCGTAACCAGTCATTGAGAGTCCCCTCACCGTGTTGCCTTGAGCGGTTCACGATGGGGCGACTCACTTTCTGCGTGACTCCCGCAAATGTCAAACTCTGGGAGTCTCCCCGGCAGAAGTGTCTTCGGTTTGGGCAACAAGTCTTCGAATGCAACCCTTGCTGCTAGGATAATCCGATATAATAATCTCTCGCACAATTGACGGCTTTGGTCGTTCTTTGGGATCAGATTCATTGGTGAAGAGATTGAAGATGTACCGGAGGGTGAAAACGCGATTCGGCACAGTCAAATATGCGGCCGTGGCCTTGCTTATCTTGATCGTGGCAACGGGAGTGCGATTCTCGGCTCTTGAGCGACAGAGCTTGTGGGATGACGAATCATTCACTTTACAGCGTATCGGCATCATTCCCGTTCCGAACAGCATCGATATCACCCCTCCACTGTTCTTCACGCTTCTTCGAGGTTGGGTGAAAGTGACCGGGAAGAGCATCACTGCCGTCAGGGCGTTCTCAGCTCTCTGGGGCGTTGTCGGCGTTATGATTGTTGGTGCGGCCGCCTGGAGAATGATCTCGCCTTGTGCCGGTTTGGCTGCTGCCGGGATTCTTGCTTTGCACCCCTTTCATCTCGCTTACAGCCAGGAAGCTCGTCCTTATGCCATGCTCTTTGCTTTGGCAATTGCGGCGATCTGGGCAATTTGGGAGAAACGCCTTTGGGCGGGCATGTTACTATGCGCCGCGGCTTTGTGGACTCATCCCTGGGGCGTATTCATTTGGATTCTAGGTGTCGTGACATTGCGACGGTGGCAGGTAGTCGTAGCTCCAATCTTGGCTTTGCCCGCAATCTGGCATTTGGCCAACCTCGGATCTAGTTTTGAGTCGTTTTGGGCGCACCGCCCGAATGCTGCGGCTCTTTGGGGAGTTTTTCAGTCCCTGTCCGGAACCTCGTTTTTTGTTGGCGGGTGGCGATATTCAGCGGGCTTGTCCCTGTTGCCATTAGCACTCTTCCTTGCGCTCTGGTGCGCCGGACTTCGAAAGGAGGACCATTGCCAGACGCGGCGTCTGCTTATCTATGGTTCCGTAGCGCTGGTCGCTCTGCCGCTGATGGTCGGATTCATCGTTCCGGAGGTCGCCGCACACAACCGATATTTCCTGGCTGCGCTTCCAATCTCGATACTTCTGGCCGCGCGCGGTTGGTTTAACATCACCGTCAAATGGCGATGGATCTCTGGACTACTTATGGCCGTTCTGCTTTGCTGGTCGACTCGCTACTACTTCACCGGATGGCAGAAAGGAAATTACAAGCAGGCGTATGAAACTGCAAGGGCGCTCGGGACGTCAGGTACAATCCTGGTGGTTGAAAGCTTCATGCGGCCGCTCTGGGATTATTACGACCGATCCGGACTTCCAAAGTTAAATGATTCCGACCTCGACATCGATGAGTTATCGCCATCTTACCACCGACTGCTACTGCTGACACTGGATGCGCCCGATGAGGTCCGCAATGATCTGGATGCACATTTGACCATTTTAGAGCGTCGACATTACCCGGCTGATTATCAACTTGGCCGATGCCTCACATTATATTCAATCGCACGATAAACCTTGTATATCGTGCTATGTCCGTCTGTTTCCTGGCCTGTTATCCGGCTCGCACTTTGTCGAAAGGCGAAAGCTGGATACAAGGCGTGGTTTGATGCAGGTGCGCTTATCGCAGTTGTCAATATTGTCTCTCGCCTTTTCCAAATGGCCGACGGAAAAACGACTCGATTCTCAATCACACGTGTCCCCAAATAATTATTTCCGATCAAATATAATCATCTAGAATTGACGGCCCCAAAATGAAGGAGAATCCCACTTTATAGATGCTCCGACAGCCCATTGACATTGGCTTTGGAAAGAAAAGAAAAGGTTTTTCCTTTTTCTTCGATTATATATTTTCTTATTGTGCACGCATCGTCATGCCCAATGTAGTTAAGGAACCCTTTCGTTTAGGCGAATATAGCCAGACGTTCAAACCTGACGATGTACTTCGGTCCTTAAATGTGTACTCAGATGTTTCCGCGGAGAGGAATGCTATAAGGCTCACGCGGGACCAAGTCCGCCTGCACGGAGCACCTTATAGGTCTCAGATGTCTGGGGCTATGACCGCAGTCGGGGCGCCCTCGCAAACCTGGGACATCCCGTTTCGGATTACGCGCGGAGGTTAGAGTCGCACGCATCCAGCTAGCTTAGCTAGGCCTGACCTTTCCTCTTGAACACGCGGCCAGGTAGCCTATGCCAGAAGGATTGATGCAGTTCGCCATCAGCAGGCTCTTGCCAATCTCCCGATTCCGTTCGGGTCCACTTCTTATCAATCCTTTCGATGGTGATTGTGGTGTCGGCGGCAGGATCAACAGGTCGAGCAAGCCCAGCGTAAACCACAGTGATTCATGTCGTTCCTCAAAGTCAACGTTTATAGCGTGGTCATCTGCTATTCCGCCAATTACATCCACATTGGACACAGACGGTGTGGTTTTGCCATAATCCCGGCCAGTGAAGCCCGCGACCCCTGCGACTTGCGCAGTTGCGGTGTGGCGGACCCGTGCATTACCACCGAAACTAATGGGTATGTGTCCCATGTTTTCGCTCGACAAACGCCGGTTGTGCCCCCAACTAGGGTAAAGGGATTCCACATCGGAAAT
>Ga0326728_10018292_pt1 | contig 13837 bp, 12 predicted proteins | sample MB3enrmetagenome_FD_207602 | JGI IMG/M metagenome (GOLD analysis project Ga0326728, IMG submission 207602) | Lab enriched peat soil microbial communities from McLean, Ithaca, NY, United States - MB31MN | ecosystem: Environmental > Terrestrial > Soil > Wetlands > Peat | place: USA: New York... | reverse complement strand
CCTTTTTTCCTGCCATGGTCATCGTCGTGATAATGATCATGATCCTGATTATGGTCACAGTAATCGTGGACGTGCATCAACTCTTCCGCTTCGCGGTTATCGATGTTGAAGATTTTATTGACGAAGGGAATGCCTTGATGCGAATGTCCGCCTTTCAGGTATGAGTAAATGGCGAAACCCAAGCCAAAAATGACCATCGCCCCTCCGGTTACAACCTCGGCAATCGAGGCGAAGTTATGGGCCAGGGCGGCTCCCGCCCATATTGCAATGAGGCTGAGGATAACAGAGGTGCCCACATGCCCGATACCGGCAATACCGGCGACGGTAAGCGTCTTGGGGATACCCCACTTCTTGGTGTGGCCGAGCATCACAAAGCCAAACCAGTGATCCGGGGAGAGGGTGTGGATGGCAGCCACGATAAACGTGGTGATGAGCAGCACCCATAACGCGTCGTTGACCATGCTTAACCCTCCGTTAATGAGAGATTCTGCATTTTCACAGGACGAGATATCGGGATAGCTTCGCGCCCATGGCAGTTTCCATGATTGTGTTCGTGGTTTTCCGCTGGAGGGATCATTCTTTTTGACCTCCTTTCTTCAGAACACCCGTCACAGGAGACTGTGTTTTCGCGTTCATGGGGACAACGGCAATCGTATTGCCGCTCTCCCGGCAATAGGTTTCAACCCGCCGGAACACATGCGGCACCATCGATGCTGGTGTGAGGAGCACCGAGCATTCCCCGACAAGTGCCCGCAGGATGCCTTTGTCAATCACGCCATACGTGAAATCAAGCACTATCGATTCACGTTCGGCAAGGTTCTTCGCCCGGGTTCCCATAGCCCCGCGCTTGTGCCCGGGATTGTCAGCCACCCACAACTTGATTTCATCAGCGCCGGTCGCATCCACGTTGCAAACCGTGATGGCCCCAAGGGCCCTGTCTGCCCGTGGTTTACTGAAATTCTGTTCGAGCGAACTGACCAGCTGCAGGACGGACTTTGGCGACTGCGTCCTTTCCACCATGTGCCGCGATACGAGCTCCGTGTAGATTTCCAGCACTGCAGGCATCCGGAGATTCGAGGATGTGACAAGCGCGGGATCCGTAAAGACTTCCTCGGGAGTGCCCGCATGAAGAACGGTCCCTTTGTTTATGAGGACGATCTGGTCCGCCCAGAGGTATGCAAGTTCTACATCATGAGTGGAGATAATAATCGTTGCGCCCTTTGCATTTAGTTCGTCAAGCAGTTCCATGAGGTCCGCTGCCCCGGCAGGATCAAGGGAGCTGGTCGGTTCGTCAAAAACGAGTACCTCCGGGTCCATCGCCAGCGTCCCTGCGATCGCGGCCCGCTTTTTCTCCCCACCGCTCAGCTGGTGTGGGGGGCGTTTTTCGAATCCTGCCAGCCCCACCTCAAGAAGTGCCCGGCTGACGACTTTCTCGATCTCGTCTGGTTCCATGCCAAGGTTGAGCGGCCCGAATGCCACATCCTGGTATACTGTTGGTGCGAAGAGCTGGGTATCCGAGTTCTGGAAGACCATGCCGACTTTTTTCCTCACTTCCCGAAGTGATCGGCTGTCGTACCTGAGCGGTTCGCCGTCAAGAAGTACGCGCCCCTTCAAGGGTTCAAGAACCCCGTTGCACATCAGTATCAGGGTGGTTTTCCCGGCACCGTTGGGGCCGACCAGAGCAACCTTGGCTCCTTTTTTTATTGAGAAGGTTACACCGGAAAGTGACTCCCGGCAGTTTGGGTAGGCATAATGGATATTATCAAATTCGAGAAGGTTTGTCATAATTCACCTGAAAGGCACTATCGTGCTGGTCATAATTGCAACCGCAATGCAGAGAATCAGATAGATCGCGATAGAGGCAATTGCCGCCGGTTTTGGAGGATTCTGCCGGCCTGGTAATGCCAGTTTGCCGTCGTAGCATCGCGAGTCCATAGCGATGATGAGATCTTCGGCCTCCTTCCATCCCCGGATAAAAAGCATGGCACCGAGCATCGCCATCGAATTCACGGATCGTTTGAACGAGGTATATCCGTGCCGGATAGTTTGGGCGTTATGGATTGAGATTGTCTGGGCGATAAAGACGAAGATAAAGTGGTAGATCAGCATAGAGAGATCGACCACAACGGGAGGGAAACGCAGTTTGTGCATAACAGAAAAGATCTCAATCATTGGGGTTGTCAGGGCAATGAAGAAGAGCCCGCACATCCCGCCGAATGTCCGGACAAGTACGAGAGATGCAAGGTTCGCGGAACCGGTGGTGATGGTCAGCGGGATGTTCACGACCGTAAACGTAAGGAGGGTATCTCCACTCCCGCTTAAAAACAGGATAACGATCACGGAGGAGAACGCAAATATTACGGGAATATGAAGGAGTTCCCCATAAACCCGTAACGGTATTTTTGCAAATAAAAGGGTAATTGCTGAAAGTGTAATGAGAATAAACAGTGGGGCCAGTGGGGCCGGGGAGGCAACACAGATAAATATTGCCCCCAATCCAAGGGCGAGTTTAAGATAGCAGTTTACGTCCCGCAAAGCATTTGTCTGTGCATAGTAATCCAGGTTCTCTTCCATAAATGTCATAAGGAATACCCATTTTCAGACGTCTCATACGTCAGTAAATTAAAGAGGGGAGTTATGCAGGTGTTGCACTATCCCGTTTGCCCCGGTAAAATCCAAAGAAGTAGCCGATCACGAACGCTCCGAGGCCAGATTGGATGCTGAAGAGCAGGGACTCGACTTCAGTGCTTGGTGGCGTCCAGATTGGCTGTATCCAGGGGGTATATCCCGTAGCTTCAATTGCAGCGCTTCCCTGGTCATCTGATCCCTGCCAGGTCTCCTGTCCGGGTTTGGCCGTTGCCTGGATATTGGCATTATTTATGAGGAAGACTGCTGCAAAGATCACGATGAAGACCACAAAGATGATCTCAAGTTTGTACTTTATGAAAAATCTGGGGATCATTTGAAACCCTCCATGATTTTTGTAACCTGCTCCGGTGTGAGTACCTTAAGTTTGACGAGAATATCTCCCCGGCTCTGGACAATATATTTGAACACGAGCGCGATAAGGAGTCCTTCAACGATAGCAAGTGGAACCTGCGTAACTGCATAGATTGCAAAGAAGGTTTCAAAGGAGATCAAAAACCCACCGTGCGTAGCCGGGAATGCTGCGGCAAGTTCGATCGCCGTGATAACATAGGTAAAGAGATCCGCGACAAATGCGACGAGGAAAATATTTACGAATATGTTCAGATTCACTTTCTTTGCAACCCGGTACACCAAATACCCGAGGAGCGGCCCGGCAATCCCCATCGAGAAGTCATTGGCACCGAGCGTGGTAATCCCGCCGTGGGCCATGAAAAGTGCCTGGAAGACAAGAACGATGGCGCTGAGAACACAGGTAATGAACGGGCCGAACAGGACGGTTGATAACCCGGTGCCCGTGGGATGGGAGCAACTGCCCACCACGGGGGAGGGCATCTTCAGTGAGGAGAGAAGGAAGATGAAGGCGCCTGACACTGCAAGCAGTGAGAGGGTTTCACGGTGTTCTTTGACTTGTTTGTTCAGAAGATAAATTCCGTAGATGACGAATGGTGCCATTACGAGGTACCAGAAAATGCACCATTGCCAGGGTAGATATCCTTCCATTATATGCATAATAATACGAGATCACATTTACTTTCATTAACTAAATAAGACTTGTGAAATAGAATGTAATAAAACAGACAATTTAGAATGTTTTGTTTGCAATTATCCATCTGTGATACATTATCCGGGATGCGGTATTCAGAATGCTCTATCCATGCATCCGTTGCGGCACTCATCATGTGCACGCGGGCCGGCCAGCATTCTTTACCGGAAGGATATCCCCGTACCGCTGCCAATGACCGGCAGGTCTGAAGAAAGGAGGGGGATTATGAATGGCAGTCCAAAAATGTGTGTATCGGAAACCTTTTTACCGTGTGGCTCCCAGGATAAACGACCCTCCGGGGATTCTTCCGCCCTGTCCCCGAGCCCTCCTTATGGCTGCTGTTTTTTCCTGAGTTCCTCTGCAAAGATATGAAGGAACCAGCCATTGAGACTGTAAGTCAGGTTGATGGAGTTGCAGAACTGGGTAAGCAGCCGCTCGCGAACAGCCGGCGATCTGACCTGCTCGATCCGTTCAAGTTCATCGTGCAGCCGGATCAGGGTATCTCTTGGCAGCGTATGGATTCGCCGCTCAAAATACCGGAGCTGGAGATCGGTTATCAGGGTGTCGTGACCGGACAGGTTTTTGACATATTCGGTAAAGTGTGGCTCGCTTCTCCGGATAAAATTCCCCCGGATAGTCTCGATTGTCGCAGGGCTGGTGAACAGGCCGCGGATTGTCCGGCGGATCCGGCGGAGCAGGGAGAACTCCTGTGCCTGCGTTTCGACAAAATCTGCATACTCCTGCTGTTCTTCACGGGAGAGCATACCCGGTAGTTGCCTTTGCATCCCAAAAGGGTTTCGACCCTCTCCGGGCACACGAGATACTTTTACTGCGGCGGTGTTCCGTCACTGCCTCTCTCCACAAAAAGGGGATCGAGCCCGAGCAGGGTGTTGATCCACGCGAATTCGTCAGAGAACGAGAAGAGCGTAACCACCATCAGGGTAAAGGGCACGGAGAAGAGCATCCCGGCAAGCCCCAACAGCCAGCCCCAGAAGATCACCGAGAGGATCACGACAAGCGCCGGGATCTCGAACTTGCGGGACGCAAGGTACGAGAAGACCGGGTTCTCCACGATCAGGTTGAGGACGCAGACAATGGCTACCACGGCGATCACACCCCAGATCCCGAACTGGAGCCAGGCAAAAAAGAGCGCCGGGATCGCGGCAAGGATCAGGCCGAAGTACGGGATGTAGCCAAGGACAAACGTCAGGATACCCCACAGGATCGCGGCATGCACCCCCATCAGCGCAAGCGACCCGCCAAAGAGTACCCCGTGTACGAAATTCGTCTCGGTCCGCACCACCATGAAGTCCACCACAAACCCGCTCATCTTTGCCAGCTGCCGGCATTTCTCCGGGCTTTCGGAAAGCATTGCTTCCGCCCGTGCGATAATTGGCGGGGCTTCGAGTAACATGAAAAATGTGGTCACTGCGACAAAGAAGAGATCCATAAGATCGGTCCCGAGGTTTAACAACGATGAGAGCAGCGCCGGAATGACCGATGCCAGGTCGGGCGTGGAGGCAAGCAGGTTCCCGGTACTGATGCCATGTGCGGACAGGAAGGATGAAACATCGGTGAGCCGGAGGGCGAGCTCGTTCTGGTATAATGGGAGATCGGTGAGGATCACGTTAAAGGACATGACCGTGAGGTACACAAAAAGCACGATGCAGATCGCAGCAATGACCGTTACCATGCTGACTGCAGCAGGGTGGGAAAGCCCCCGCTGCCGGAGCCACATGGTTGCAGGGTAGAGCAGGAATGAGAGCACCAGTGCCACGAGCAGGATGGTAGCAACCGACCCGGTCATCCGTATGCCAAAGATGATGATCACAAAAAGCGCCAGGCAGAGCAGGACGCGTTCGGTGAGGGTGAGGACGGGGAGCGTCATTATCCTGCTTTTCTGTTGTTGATCGATAGAAAGGTTCCTAAAAAGAGATCAGAAGCCCGGCTGCTCGTGGGCTTCCCATTTTGCAAACCCGAGCCGGGCAAAGAAGATGGCCGGGATAACGAGGACAACGGCGCCGAGGGCTGCAAACGGGCTGGCAAATGCCACCGCCGAGAGTGCCAGGAGCACCACCCCGACCAGGACCAGGTATGTTACCATCACTTTAACGCTGTACACCATCACGCTCGGCGAAAGACCGGTCAGCCAGACCGTGACCCCGAGGCTGTAGAACGAGACCGAGAGGGTGAGGACGACTGCGGGGAGGAGGTAGAGCACCTGGCCGGAGAGCAGGGCGGCAAGCGCCACAAAGACCGCCGGGATGATCTGGAGGACGGCAAAACTTGCGATCTTGCTTTTTATGAGGGTGCGGACGCTTATGGGCAGGCAGGCATAGGCCCCGAAGGTGTCAAACATGGTCAGCCACGTGTACATGGTCGACGCGATCACCCCGGTGACAAGGGCAAATTCCAGCAGCACACCGTAGGTGGGAAGGTAGCCGTTGAGGAGCGATAAAAAGAACCAGATGACCACCAGCGGGATGACAAAGGAGAAGAGTGTCTGGCCCACCATCCCCCCACTCCGGTACATGTCGATGATGTCCTTGGCGGTAAGCGGCGGTGTCGGGAAAAATGAGAGCCTCTTTGCGAGAGGCATAAGCATATCGGGGTAATGCTTTGCTGAATCGGCAGTCTCCGGGGTAAAGAGCCAGATTGAGACCGCAAAGAGGATCACAATCGTGGCGCAGCAGATGAGAAGATTAGTCCACGAGAACACATTAAAGAGCATCACCGGCGGGAAGAGCCGGGCCGGGTTCTCGCGGGTAACAAAGGCGATTGCCCCTGCTGCAAGTGCGAGGAGTACAAGGACGGCGGCAAGTGCCGGTTTCGAGCGCGAATACAGGGAAGAGAGGAAAAAAACCAGGCAGAGGCCGGAAAGAAACGCAAGGGTGAGGGTAAGCGAGAGGAGGAGCGGGAGTGTGATCGGTACGCAAATGAAAGGAGATGCAAGCAAAAATCCCAGCGCCAGCGGGAGCACCCAGAGGACAAAGTAATAGAGCGTGTCTTTTACCACAAAATTTGCAAAGATAAAGCGCTCTGAAAGTGGGAGGCTCCGGGCTGCATAAGCAAGCAGGCTTGCCTGCCCGAAGCGCCGGTTCATGACCTCGGAGCCAAGGAGCCCGAACGCCCCGACCATGAAGCCGAGCATCAGGTAATTGGCATGCAGGACAATCGAGAGTTCCCCGGCCGGGAGGGCCTGGCGCATTAAGGGGAGGAGAAACGATCCCATGAACGAGATCCAGAAGATGAGGATGGGAAAGAGCGCAAACGAGAGGCTCCCAAACATCGTGGAATGGATCCGCCACTCCTCTTTTATCATGGCAATGAAGAGCTCAAACATTCCGGGTCCTCTGCACGAGTTCGAGGAAGAAGTCGTCAAGGTGGCGTTGCTCCGCAACGAGGCTGGCGACGGTGCCGGTATGGAGGATGTTTCCCTTGTGCAGGATTACAAAATCCGAGCAGATCTCCTCGGCCACTTCAAGGATGTGGGTGGAGAGGAAGATGGTGTTTCCCTTCCGGGCATATTCCACCAGGTAGTCCTTGACCTGGTGCTGCATGATGGGATCGAAGTTAATGAGCGGCTCATCAATGAGTGCGAGCGCAGGCTGGTGGACGAAGGCCTGGGCAAACATCAGTTTCTGCCGGGTGCCGCGGGAGAGGTCCTTGCAGAGCACGTCTTTTTTATCCCCGAAGTCCAAAAAATCGAACCACCATGCGGCGCGCTCTTCGATATCGGGGATCTTCCGGATCGCGCCCACCAATTGCAGGTATTCATGTGCCGTAAGGAAGCTGGGCGGGGTCTCCTGCTCGGGAATGATCCCGACCCGTTCCCGGACACCAACGGGGTCCTGCTGCACATCGACACCGAGCACGGCTGCGGTTCCGGCCGTAGGCCGAATCTGACCGGTCAGCATCTTGATCATCGTAGACTTGCCGGAGCCGTTGGGGCCAAGGAGACCGTAGAGCGCGCCCTTCTCCACAGAAAGGCTGACCGCGTTTACCGCGACCAGATCGCCATAGACTTTGGTAAGACCCTTTGCTGCAATCACGTGTTCGCTCATGGAACGCCTCTGTAGGGACAGGAAGGGGAGTCAGCAACCGGTACAGGGAGCCGGGGTAAGGACCCGGCCCGGTAAGGATCGGGATAGACGTTGTGCATGAAAGGATCACCGGAATGAGGATTGGCAGGGATATGTGTGTTCATGGTCTTTTGCCTCTCTTGTTCTTTTTTATTTCCTGATTTTTGGTGCCGGTGCTGGCACCAGGATCTGCTGCAAGCCCGTTCCAGAGGAACGCTAAGGTCTGCCGGGTGAGGAGGGCCTTTTGCGCAGGATCTTTTTCTGCAATAATTTGGGGGGCAAGCCCGGAAAGGGAGGTTGCAAGGATCGAGCAGAGAAGGGCGGGGTCGTAGTCTTGGATAATGCCCTCCCGTATGCCCTCCCGGATCAGCTCCAGTAAAAAGAGAAAATGGGACATACCCTCTTCGTGAGCGGTAGAGGAGACGAACGGCGAATGGGCAAACTGCTCCATGAACCGGTATTTATCCGGGTTTTCTGCCGCCCAGGCAATTGCATTTTCCCAGACCCGGCAGAGCTTCTGCTTTACCGTAGGTTCGCGTTCCACACCGGCTTTCAGGGCTGCACCGGCTTCACCCTTGACCTGGCGGTACAGGGTGTCGATCAGTTCCTCTTTTGTGGGGAAATAGAAAAAGAGCGTGCCGGTCGCTACCCCGGCCTCGCGCGAAATGAGCGATGTCGGCGTGCCGTAAAATCCGCGCTCGCAGAAGAGCACGAGCGCTGTTTTGAGGATCGCGTCCCTTTTTTCGTGTGCCGGTTCCATGCATCTCACCTCAGGAGGGCCGCTACCTCACCCGCGAAAAACGGTCCCCCATGGCCGGCATAGACTGTTTTCGGTTCTGTTTTCAGGAGCGTCCTGATGCTTTGTTTTGCCATTTCCGGCTCCTCGGCAAAGATTGGGAGACGGGCGCGCCCGGGCGGAAACATCCCGGTCACCAGGTCGCCGGCAATGCATTCTCCGGATGCAAGGCTGACCGAGAGCGATCCCTTCGTGTGGCCCGGGGTGGGCAGGATGGCGCCGTCAATTCCGAAGGCATCGAGCCGGTAGGGCGCATCGATCCGGATCACCGGTGTCACCCCGAGTTCGGGTTTAGGGACGTGCTTCCCGATCATCAGCCGGAGGATGCGGCCGATAAAAGAAGCCGGGATAACGGGAGCGCTTGCGCCGGACGAGAGGTAGTCCGCCTCCGCATGGTGGACGAGCACGGGAGCACCGGTTGCCCCGGCAAGGGCCGCCGCACTTCCAGTATGGTCAAGATGTACGTGGGTGATGATGATCAGGCCGAGTTCCCAAGGTTTATACCCTTCCCGCTGCAGGGCTGAGAGGATCTTTGCAGAGCTGCCGGGCAGGCCGGTATCCACGAGCACCGGGCGGGTACCCCGGATCAAAAATGCATTCACGTGGCCGAGAGGGATGGGCACGACCTTCGCATCACTCATGGGTTTTCTCCCGCGCGAAGAACGAGCGGATCCCTGATACCGTGTTCATGCACCAGAGCCCTCCCCTGAGGACCGGGACGAGCATCATTGCCATACCCTCCATGTCGGCTTTCACGTCTTTTAAGAGCCGGGGAATCGGCAGGTGCTGGGGGCAGGCCTTTTCGCATTTCCCGCACGCCCGGCAGAGACCGGCGTTCGAGGGTTTGTTCAGGAGGCCGCCGTGGTGGCCGATGTACTGGAAGCGCGGGCTTTTGTCTTTGGGGAAAAGGTGGCGGGCATTGTACAGCGCAAAACAGCCCGGGATATCCACCCCGGCCGGGCAGGGCATGCAGTACCCGCAACCGGTGCAGCCTACCTTCATGAGACGCTTGAACGCAGCCTTTGCAGTATCAAGGACGGCCCGGTCTTCGGGTGAGAGTGACCGGGGAAGGGCCGTACCTGCTGTCCGGATATTCTCATCGATCTGGGCCTCATCGTTCATGCCCGAGAGGACAACGGTCACCTCCGGGTGGTCAAGTACCCAGCGCAGTGCCCATTCCGCCGGCGAGCGTTTCACCGGGGAGTGGTTATAAATCGCCTGTACTTCTTCCGGTACATAGCCCGCAAGGCTGCCCCCCCGAAGCGGTTCCATCACCATCACCGCGAGTTTCTTTTCTGCTGCATACCGGAGCCCGGCTGTTCCGGCCTGGTTATGCTCATCGAGAAGATTGTACTGGATCTGGCAGAACTGCCAGTCGTACGCGTCCACGATCGTTTTGAGAGTATCGAAATTCCCGTGGAAGGAGAACCCGGCATTTTTGATCTTTCCGGTTGCCGTTGCCTGTTCGAGGAATTCGAGCACCCCAAGGCGCAGCAGTTTCTCCCAGCTCTCATGTGCAAGGCTGTGGAGCAGGTAATAGTCTATGTGATCGGTCTGGAGCGTGGCCAGCTGTTTAGTGAGGATCCGGTCCATGTCAGCACGCTCCCGCACCGACCAGTGCGGGAGTTTTGTTGCGATCTTCACCTTCCCGCGGTACCCATCCTGGAGCGCCTTTGCGAGGATGGTTTCACTTTTCCCCATGTGATAGACCGGAGCAGTGTCAAAATAATTGACGCCGTTATCGATCGCGTGGCGGATCTGGCGGATCGTCCGCTCTTCATCGATGCCGCGGTTCTTTGACGGGTAGCGCATGCAGCCAAAGCCGAGGGCAGAGAGCTGATCGCCGGTTTTTGGAACGGTACGGTAGAGCATGGGTGCACCTGCGATTAAATTGACTGGTCAGTCAGTACATATATTTATTCCGGTTCCTTCGTGTACTGCCAGTTACGGGATCGGGTAAAAAGAGAACCCTGCAACTCCTGCACCGGAAAAAAATGCTTTGAGTGCCGGTCGTCTTTTTTAGGCTTCCGGCATTTTCTTTCTCTCGACAGAGGATGCGTATCTTCGGTAGAACCACCGTTTTGCCAGTTCGACCAGGAGGATGTACCCGCCCACGATGAAAATAAGTGCGGCATAGAATGTCAGGGGAGGCTGGACAAACCCGAAGAATGCCCCGAGGATCGTAAACGGCAGGATGCACCCGATTGCGGTAATGATTCCCGCGCAGATTACCAGGAGTTTGCTTGGCCTGCTTGTATAGAACGGTACAAACCGTGTCCGGATGACAAAGACGATCAGTGTCTGGGTGCAGATCGATTCCACGAACCACGATGTCTGGAAGAGCGCAGAGTTGGCCTCGAAGAAATAGAGCAGGATAAAGAAGGTGATGTAATCGAAGACCGAACTCAAGGGACCAAAGAGGATCGTGAAGTTCTTGATGAAACCAATGTCCCACCTTTTCGGGGTTTCGGTATAGACCGGGTCCACATTGTCGGTCGGGATTGCAACTTGGGAGAGGCTGTAGAGAAGGTTGTTGAGCAGGATCTGGATCGGGAGCATGGGAAGGAAGGGAAGGAAGATCGAGGCCCCGGCAACGCTGAACATGTTCCCGAAGTTGGAACTTGTGTTCATGAGGATGTACTTCATGGTGTTGCCCACCGTCTTCCTCCCTTCGATTACCCCGTCATGGAGGATCCTGAGATCGTTTTTTAAGAGGATGATATCCGCGGACTCCTTTGCGATATCCACCGCGTTTGCCACTGAGATCCCGACATCTGCTTCCCGGATTGAGGGGGCATCGTTGATCCCGTCTCCCATGAACCCGACCACGTGGCCGTTCTTTTTTAAGGCATTCATCACCCGGTTCTTCTGGACCGGTGTTACCCGCGCAAAGATGGTGATGCCGTCTACTACCCGGGAGAGCCCTTCCATGTCCAGGTTCCCGATCTCGGTTCCGGTGAGGACGCCTTTTACGGGAAGGCCGATGAGCTCGCAGGTCTTTTTGGCAACCAGTTCGTTGTCGCCCGTCAGGATCTTGAGCTCGATCCCCGAGCGGGCAAGGAACTGCACCGATTCGCGGGCGCTCTCCTTGGGCGGGTCGATAAAGGTGATAAGCCCGACAAGGACCATCTCCTTTTCATCGTCCACGGAGAATGCGGCTTGGTCGCCGGCCAGTTTGCGGTAACAAACCGCGAGCGTCCGGAAGCCCTGTGAGCTTTGATCGTCGTAGATCTTCTGGATCCGTGCCCGGGCCTCGTCGTCGAGTGCCTGGATGAGGCCGCCGCGGTCCTCGGCGGTACAGACCCGCAGGATCTCTTCGGGAGCACCCTTTGCGATGATCACCGAACCGTCTTTTCTTTTTGCAACAACAGAGACCCTTTTCCGGACAAAGTCAAAGGGGATCTCATCGATCTTGGTGTACTCATCGATGTCAATGTGACGGAACCGGAGCACCGCTTCATCGAGCGGGCTTTTGAGGCCCGTACCGAAGATGCTGTTGATGTAGGAGTAGGTGAGCACCTCTTCGCTGTCATTTCCCTCAGTGTCGAGGTGGCGGACAAGGGCTATCTGGTTCTCGGTGAGTGTCCCGGTCTTGTCGGTGCAGAGCACGTCCATGCTCCCGAAATTCTGGATCGAGGCCGGGTGCTTGACAATCGCCCCTTTCTCCGACATGGCGATCGCGCCCTTTGAGAGATTGAGGGAGAGGATCATGGGCAGAAGTTCGGGCACCATCCCCACCGCAAGGGCAACGGAGAAGAGGAGCGAGTTTAAGATATCATGCTTGATCAGTGCATTGACAAAGAAGACGAATAGGACAAGGGCAAAAACGAACTGGGTCATTAAGTAACTGAAATGCTTTAATCCCCGCTCGAACTCAGTCTCCGGGGGCCGTGCAACAAGTGTCTTTGCCACGCTCCCGAACTCGGTTGCAGCGCCGGTCTTGGTGACCACCGCGGTTGCCGTCCCGCTCACCACCGAGGTCCCCAGGAAAACATAGTTTTCTGCGTCAGCAAGGGAGTTGGCCGGGTCAGAAGCCAGGGGGTTTTTCTCCGCGGGATAAGGTTCACCGGTCAGGGCCGACTGGTTCACGTACAGGTCCCGGCCGGTGATCATCCGGGCATCCGCGGGCACGATGTCCCCGGCAGAAAGGGAGATGATATCGCCCGGGACAAGCTCGAAGATGGGGAGCTCCTGCACGGTCCCGTCCCGGAGGACCGAGGCATTGGTGATGATCTTTTTCCTGAGCAGCTCGGCTGCCTGCCCGGCGCGGTATTCCTGGAAAAAGTCGATGGTGACGCTGATAAAAACAATGATGAAAATGAGGATCGCGCTTGTGACCCCACCGGTAAATGCGGAGATCACGGCCGCAATGAGCAGGATGATGATCAAAAAATTCTTGAAATGCTCCAGGTACTGGAGCAGGATCGGGCGCTTCTTGACCTGCGAGATGTCGTTTGGCCCGTACTGCAGCTTGCGGGCTGCCGCCTCCGCAGAAGAGAGGCCTTTTGCGGAAGTTCCAAGCAGGGAATAGATCTGTTCGATAGGAAGGGCATGAAACTGCTTGTCCAATCTATCATCCTGATTTTGCTGCTGTTTTGTTTTTTTACCAAACATCCTGTCTTCACGTCCCTACCAGGATTGTACCCTCTGCACCTGATTTTTTTATCGACCGTCCCGGCGACAAACCGGGATGTATCTTTACAACAGGTTCTTTTAAAGGAGTATTAATGGTTGCCTTGGTCGTCCCGGTGCAATGCCGCGGGTTTTGACCGGATTACCGATGTTTACACTATCCCGCAAGGGGTCCGGAACGAGGCTGCCGGGATCCCGTGCGAGGGCTTCCGCACCGGATCCGCCAAAGCCACGGTATAACCCCCCCAGTTTTTTTTATTTTCTCAATTCCGCAGCATAAAATGTGACCCAGACCTGGGAGGCAATGATTATCGTGTTGAAATGTAATCACAGAGGCATGCAAAAAGGAATGACTTTTGCATTACTGGTAGTCGGTATTGCGATGATCTTTGCAGCCGGGTGCACGAGTAAAAACACTTCTGTGGCTACGACCCCCATAACCACAATAACCGGGGATCAGGCGGCCATGAACAAAATGGTTCTGATGAACAATTACCTGTCGCCCCTTATGACTTCCTTTGGTAATGCTATGCAATCCGGCAATTATACAACAGCGAGGTCCAGCGCAGTCTCAATAAAAGAGTATATTGACGAGAATCTTCCGGAAATGAGACAGCTTGCCAATGAAACCACCTC
>Ga0326728_10018290_pt1 | contig 13838 bp, 15 predicted proteins | sample MB3enrmetagenome_FD_207602 | JGI IMG/M metagenome (GOLD analysis project Ga0326728, IMG submission 207602) | Lab enriched peat soil microbial communities from McLean, Ithaca, NY, United States - MB31MN | ecosystem: Environmental > Terrestrial > Soil > Wetlands > Peat | place: USA: New York... | reverse complement strand
CGCTTGAGCTGCGGCTGCGCTATAATCTGGGCCGCTACAACCAGGAACCAAGGGTGGAACTGAAACTCAAACCGTAGCTTGGCCCCGGGGCCAACCTGGTCTCAGAGGTTCTGACGACGGACAATCAATAGTTGAACCTCCGACAACCTCGACCCTAACCCACGTTGCAACGCCACCAGTTGGCCAGCCAGTCGAGACCACATTTATCCGGTGTTTGAAGTGCGGCGGTCAAAATCCGAGCGACTATTCCTTTTGTACGGCATGCGGGGCACCGCTGAGGCCCATTAGCTCACCTGTATTTGTGTCTGGCACTGCTACTGCTTTCGGCGCTGCTGTGCCACCGGCGACAAATGAACAGACCGCTAGCGAAGCGCAGAAACTCCCCGCCACTCAGCATGTAAAGGCCGAAATAGCAACGCCAGCACCTCTCCAGGCCAACGATGGAAAACGACGATCGACCACGATGAAGAAGTTCTTGGCAGGATTGCTCGTCGCGGTCTTCACACTGATGACCATTGCGTCACCGAGCAGCACTCAACTGCATCCACCAAAGGATGCCGCCGAAGCTGTCGGGCAACTCATGGGTCTTGTCTTGTTGATTGCAGGCTTGTTTTACAGCGTCCGCTGGTACATGAAGCTCGACGGGCACACTTACAAGCTGGCTCGACAGGCATGGGCGTCTATTCTGTTCTGGTACTCGCTACTTGCAATCCTTGTTGGTCTTGGAATGGCGGTGACCATCTCTGTCGCCGTTGGGGCAACAATGACCGCCATCTGGGCATGTCTCGGCTTCGTCTGCTGGAAATGGCGTGGAAGATTGCGGCGTGCGGAGGCGAGTGGAGCAGTCAGCAAGGGAGCCAAAATTGGGGTTTCAACCGGAATGATTTTCGTATATGCGGGGATTGGGTTAATCGCCCTCCTGATCATCGCGGCCATCGCAATTCCCAACCTGCTGCGTGCAAGGATTGCCGCTAACGAATCCTCAGCCGTCGCATCGTTGCGCACTATCAACACTGCCGAGACCGCCTACGCCTCCGCATATACGACCGCCGGTTATGCCCCCGTCTTGACCGTGCTTGGCGGTACCAACTGCGCCCCCCCGGATGAGGCCAGCGCCTGTCTAATCGACACGCAGCTCGAATCCGGCCAAAAAAGCGGTTACCGTTTCGAACTTCGCAATCGTATCCACTCTGAAATCTCGGGCGATAAGTACCAAGTTGTTGCCTACCCCCTGGTCCCTAATCAAACCGGAGTGAGAGCATTCTGCTCAGATGAGACCGCAATCATCAAATTTGACGCCAACGGATCGCCCGACGACTGCCTAGCTAATGGGAGCCCGCTCCAGTGAAATCGGTGAGGCCACTGAAATATCCACCGTAACAATGACTCTTCCCTAAGCTGTGACTCTAGAACTAAACTTCAGCAGGGGAGGCCTTCGGGTATGTTTTGCTCAAGTTGCGGTTGTGAGCTGCCCGCGGCCGCAAAGTTCTGTGGCAGGTGCGGTGCAAAAATTGAGCACTCCGCGAATCCGTCCATGATCCAGACTGCAGAGTTACAGCCCGCAGCGTACGTGCCCGAAGCTACGTCCATGCTCCAACCGAAGCCGTCGCTGTTTTGCGGTCATTGTGGCAACCAGCGCGCCGCCGCTGAGAAATTCTGCAAATACTGCGGTCACCAGATTTCATCGGCCACCTTCCAGGATCCCTTGGCGAACGCTCCCAACACGTCGGGTTTTGCTATGAGTGCTACTGCGGAGTCAGGGATAAACACAGCACCACCAACGGTTGCTGGAACACAACCAGAGCCCCTTACACGGGAAGCACCGCCCTACGCAATTTTTGTATCGCAGGTTCTCGGGTTTACGATTTGCGGGTGCGTGGTTGTTTTTAACATAGCCAATGATTCAGCGCGTGGCTATTGGCACTCGACTTTTTCTACCGCAGTAGCCTCGGTCCTGGCAATGGTTCTCATTCCTTTTGTGCTGAATTGTTGGCGGAGAATGAAAATATTGACTGAAAACGAGGCTAACCATCGCGGGAAACTTCTTATGAGAACTGTTGTTTTCGCGTTGCTGTTTCTTACCACGGCTGCAATTGTGGGAAACGCCATCGGTAACAGTGGTAAAGAAGCGGTCCAAATGGCATCCGATTTTCGTCAAATGTCCCGGATCGGCGATCGCATTTCGCAAGCTCGGAATGCAGTTTCTCGAACAATACCGGCGCACCTTGAAATGTACAAATCAATCGAAACGGACGTTCAGGAATTCGATACGTCACTTCGGCGCCTGCAGACAGACCTCGCCACTTATGATGGCAAGTTTCCTAACCAGCATGATGAGACGGTGAAAAGTATTCACGAAATTGAGGTTGGGCTCAGACGTGCCAGCCTGCTCAAGCAGGAGATCGGAGTAGCAAAGGAGATCGAGTCTCTTGATCCTGCTTTACAGTGGAGCGTCTGGCAAAACAAAATGCAGCCACTTCTCGACGCCGAAAACAAGCTCGACAATGTTAAGTAACAGGTGTGGGTTGAGTAGGGTATATCGCTTTCACTGCCAAATCCCAGTCATGCGACTTAAAGACGTGGAGCACGCGTCTGGACTTGAGGAAATAGGCTAGCCATAGGATTTCGGGGCCCAGCGTAAAAATGATGCCGAGGGCGACATTTTCAGGGAAGTACTTGATGTCGATTAACATGCCAACGCTAGCAGCAACCACCTGAGCCGCGATCAGCCAGCGCAAGAGCCGAAGCAGATCCCAAGTTCTAACCGAGATCAGGATAGTCGCGACCGCTACCTGGAGCGCAAAGATCACAATTGTGGGAACTGTTGATGCCAAGAACCAATAGCACCTTGAGGAATCGTCGAAGTTGTCTGGAACGTAACTTTGAAAGTTCATCGAAAAGAAAACAAGCGTGAGAACTATTCCTGAATATACCTGCCAGTAGAAAAAGAGCAGCCACCCCCCCAACTCATGCTTTTTTCTTCCGTTGCAGACAAGCCAAGCGATGATCCCACCAGGGAGCGTTGGTGTGTATCCATTGCTACTAGCGGCAAACAAAGCTAACAACAGAACTGGTCGCACGACTGGTGTTCCTCTCAGCCAGATTGTGCTCTGTGTTTTGAATTTTGACAATCCCTCCGCCGCAGGCCGCTACCGGGAATCGTTTCTCTTCTCCACGTGAATGCCCCTGCCCTCTCGCCGTATCTCTCCGCACCGTCTTCGTCAGGATGTGCCTCTTTTCGTAACCCGCCACCGGACGGGTTCGGAGTCAAACTAACAGCCGCAGGCTTGCGTCAAGGTACTTTTCGCGGCATAAACGATGATTCCCTACGGGCTGCCCCTCATTTATTCCACGGTTGCCTGTGACGCCGCGGGTCGCGGGCGGCCGTTCCTGTTGCCTCTCTCGCCCCCGTCCTGGGGGCCACTTCAAAGACGAGGCAAACATCATGACGACGAAGACTCTCAGCACAAGCGATCTCGCGCAGTTCACCGGCAGCGAAACTTGGTATCGGCACGGGATCAACCGCAACGTTCTCTACACCGACGGCGCGCAGCACGTTGCCGAACACGGCGGAGCGTATTGGCTGCTAGACGAAATCGCGCTCATCCAGCCCTACAACAACGCTGTCGCCGTCGAGGAATTCCAGGTCTGGAAACTCGCCGTGCGTCCCGACCGAAGCGCCACGCTCACGTGCGACGATGGCAATGGCAATATCGTATTCACTAAGGAGATCGAGCACACCGATTTCCCGCTGGATGAAATCACGCTGTATTTCGCTAACAACGTGATCCACTTGCCGAGCGAGTACTGACCAGCGTTAAGCCCGCGCTGGCATCCTCGCTGGCGCGGATTTTATCTTACGTTACCGCAGCTCGTAAGGAGAGCAGACGAACACGCTGGGGCATGAAACTACGACGCAGCAAGACCGGGAGTACGAAATTCGTCCTGGAGCTCCAGCCCGAGTAGTCAGATTATTTCCACTCTGGCTTTGTTTTTTGCCACAAGATGGCAGTTCAGCAACGATCCGCTGTGTTAATATGAATTCGGTATGAGCGTGCGTGACGAAATTTGTAGGCGGTTTGGGGGCGGTTCCGCCAGGAATAGCGCTCTCTCAGGCAACGGATGCAACCACGTGCACTATATGCAAATCGCGCAACGCCGCATAAACAATGGCGATTTTGCAAGTTGTTGATTTGGCGAGTGGGGACGTAGTTCAGTTGGTTAGAACGCTGCCCTGTCACGGCAGAGGTCGCGAGTTCGAGTCTCGTCGTCCCCGCCATTCTTTCTAAAGGAGTTATCGGACGTGACACCGAAAACTCCTACCCACAATCGCACCCACACCCTTCACTGGACGGTCTCCCTTTCGAATCCCACCGCGTCAAGAAATTTGTCTTGAGCAGAGATCATCTCGTCGAGGTCTTCGTCCGTATACAGGTCGAGCGTGGTCTGAATCCGCGAGTGTCCCAAGATTCCTTGCACGGTCTTCGGGTTCTCCTTGGCTTTGTTGACCAGCCAATTCGATAGGCTGTGCCGAAGGTTGTGTAGACCCCAGCGATGCCCGTCCGGGATTACAACCCCGGCTTTCTTCGCTGCTGGTCGCAAGTGAACGCGGCAAAATACCGAGGCGCAGATCGGAATCCTACCCTTCTTTTGAAGGGAAGGGAAAACGAAGTCCGTGGGCTTGGCGTATGGCGTTTGGTTGTGCCACTCCCGCAGATAGTGAGTTAAGACCTTACCCAATGGGACATCGCGTTCCGAAGATGGTGTTTTGGTGTCTCCATCCCCTCCCGTCTTTTTCCATGCCTTGACGATCCTGATCTTCCGCTCATCCCAGAGGATGTCAGCCCAGCGAAGCGACAGCACTTCCGAACTCCGAAGCGCAGTTGCCGCTACGACAAACACCAGAGTGAAGTGCAACATGTTCCCCATCACGGAGCGCAAAATCAAGAGCGTCTGAGCCGGGGTGATCTTGATCGCCTTGTACGTGGTCTTGGTGCTGGTCGCCAATCCCTCCACTAAGTTCTTGGTGACCTTCTTGTGGATGATCCCGATTTTGAAGATTCGGTTCATGATGCCCCGAATCTTCGAGACAGTAGTCCACCCGTACTTTTGTTTGTTGTGTAGGGCATTAAACCACTTTTGGATTTCAAGCGGCTCCATGTCCTCCGCGATCTGCTCGCCCCACTCGGCAATTAGGAAGTCGCGGACGTAGTGGTCAAGAATGGGCTTTGTGTTCTCAGACTTTGGATTGGCGGTGACCTCCGGGTCAAACTCGACCTTAAGGTAATACTCCGCAAGTTCGTTGAATCTGATCCTGCCTACTTGTGCGTTGCCGGAGTTGATCCTGACCCTCAGCCCAAGACGATCCACCTCAGCGTTTGCGTCGTCTTCCGTAGGAAAATACGAAACCAGACCCACTACGAGCGGTGTCTGCTCTGCGCCCTTGATCCGATAGCGAAGCACCCAAATCCATCCTTCCTTTGTTCTTACCTTCTTCAAACTCCCCCGCTGGTATGCCATTTAACAGCCTCCTTTGCGGGGGCTGCCGCCAGCCATTGTACGGCTGGATGAGACGTTCGTACCAACAGTGATCGAGATGCGGTTGCTGAGTACCCATGCGCGTAGCTCGCTGAGCAGGTAACGCCACGTTACGCGCCGACCAAAGCTGATCGGGTGCGCCGGAATGATTCCGAGCCGTGAAAGTCTGAGGATATGTTTCCGAGAGCAACGGAGATATGCCGCCGTGATCTCCGCATCAACGAAATACTCTTGCTGTGCACCTGCTGTGGTTTGGACGGAGACAGGCAAAATCGCAGGATCACGCGGCTCTGTGTTTCGTGGCGCTACTATTTCCAGCGGAGCGCTGGATGAGAGTCTTTGCGGTTTTTGGTTCTCCAAGTTTTCCTACATTTCTTTCCCATTGTTAGTTGTTGTCCGTCAAAGTCTCTCTACCGCTTTGATGCCGCGCCCAGCGCAAATGGCGCAGTTGTCCGATGCAGCAAGCCGCCTCGCATCCAGTTACACGTGCGACGATCTAAAGTGACAAATTTTGTTAGTCGCCAGCCCGTTCCATCCTCTTGTTACCCTTGGACAAATTGCGAAGGGTTGAAAAACCTCGAATAACCTCTCCGCTGAAACCCGCGAGCACTGCGGCATTCAGTGAAACGCTCTCGATTCGCTGGGCATCTAACATGCAGTTGGCGGGAATATCCGCCGCAGCGCCGCCCGTGGGAAGACGGGCAGAGAGACCGTAGGCGCACTGGCGAAACCAAAGCGTGCGGAGCCAGTTTCAGCAGCGCGATAGCTGCTGGGACTGGCTTTTTTCTTTTGTTCGCTGAGAGAGGTTGCATGAACAAACTCGACAAGCTACACCAAGACGCAATCGCGCTGATGATGCGCATGAAGAAGACCGCCGACGAAAGCGACGCCGCCGAGACGGTCAAGGGGTACAACGAGCGCCGCAAGACTCTGGTCGCCGAGTTCAAGCCTGTGCTTGCGAAGATGGACGCCGCGTTCAATCGCGGCGAGCAGGTCGGCGGTTGCGGCGGCATGAAGGAATACTGCAAGGCGTACCGGGCGCAGGGCATGGTCACCTACGCCCGTGTCCGCCAAATCCTGACAGGAAAGTCCGGCAACGAAGGCAAGGTCAAGTCACTAGACCTTGGCGACACCATTCGCATAGGCAAGCGGAAATTCAAAATCGTCAGCTTCGGTGATCCGATTGCTCCGGTTGATTACGAAGACGAATTCGGCGTTCACGCTCTCGACAAAGAAATCGCCGGGCGCACACATGAATTGCAACTAAACCTGAAAGGGGTTGTCGTCGAAGAGCCGGAAGTCGTGGCTCCTGCGCCGCCTAAACGACCCAGTGCGAGCTTCACGCGCCATGCTGGGAAGCCCGGTGATTACCGGACGGCGTGCGGCGTAATAGCTAAGAAGCACGGCGGCAAACGTCGCGCTGGAGTGGTGTTCGCTGAAGGTGATGAGAAAGTTGATTGCCCAGAGTGCTTGACGCAGGCTGCTATCCCGGAAGAAGAACATACCGGGCAGCATGATGACTGCGTCGAATGCTTCGAGGCACAGCAGAAGGAAGAGGCTTTCCAGCAGTTGCAGTCGGATTACTGGGAGGTTTTTCGCAAGCGCATCCAGACTTTGATCAACACTTGGCGCAACGGTCGTCTCAAGGACGAGAACAAATACCGGGTGGAATTTGAGAAAGCCGCAGCGAAGTTCGAGAAGAAGGTGGACAAGCTGGGCAAGCATCCCGGTGTTCGTGATCCGCGAGTGATCACGGCTGAGGCGCGTGGGCGTATGGAAGCTGCCATCGCTGATCGTAATCGTCATTATCCACAGACCGTGCAACATCCCGCAGCGAAAGCGCTGGCGGCTACGGAAAAGGCAAACAAGCGCTCGAAAGGAACCAACGCCATGCCAGCCGCTACGGCTGCAACGACGGGACTGGTCAAGATGGCGCGGATCGGCAACACGAATGAGTTCGGAGTGTTCCCCGAATCCTGTTGGAAGTGCACGACAGCCAACGCGCTAACAATCGGAACGCGGCAAGTATGCGAAGCCGAGCGCGACCGCATCAACGCGAAACGCCCAGCGAAGAACGACTCGGTTGAGAATCCGGTTGGTGCAGCGAACGACATCGCGCACGGGGGTGCGCACCAGAACCAACGACAGCACCCGGCAGCCGAGGCGGTGGAGCAACTGAAAAAGACGCTGGAATCTGTGGAGCCGATCACGGTACCCGGTGAGCAAGAGCAACAGTGCGACTACACCGAGGAAGAGGTCACGCAGATGTTCGCGAAGGGAGGCAACTGATGGCGACAACGAAACAGACACCAGACACGCAGTTCCGGGTCACGCTTCTCGTTCCGGGTTCCAAGGTTGAGACGGCTGCGAAGACACTCGATGGAGTCACAGTCGAGAAGGTTCAGAAGATCGAACCGTTCGTGCCCGGCGAATGGTCACAGAAGAGGTTTCCCGAAGACCACTACGACGAGAAGCGCCGGGGCAAGGTCGTCAAGGACGAGTGGGTGAACACGGACGGTCGCCGGATACGAAAGATGCAGGTTGTGAAGCCGGGGCAGGAAAAGAAGCCTTTCAAAGACCGCGAGCGGATCGACATGTACAACGTCAGCGACCAGTACGGAGGTATCGAAAACGCGCCCACTTTGGACGATGCGAAAAAGGTCGTGCGCACAGTTAGCCCGCCGGAGGAGATGCTGGAGAAAGCTGACCTGATCGCCAAGATCGTCAAGAACTGCGCCGAAGAAGGCTACGATCCGGCTGTGATTGAGCAAGTCGATGAATACCTTGCCATGCGCCGTATCGTCATGGACACGGAGCCGGAGCAGGAGGAGGGCAACCGCCGCAAGCCGCAATATCATGTGACGCTCACTATCGAAGGCTCCACCAAGGACGCGGTGCTCGACACTGCGAAGTCTGCATTCGGCTCCAAGCTCAAGACCGTAGAGCTTGTGCAGCGCGGATTCAGCCGCGCAGCCGACCTCGAACACGCCGAGGATTTGGTTACAAAAGCCGTCGATATTGTTGGCGAACTGAAGAAGGACATGGAGCATTGGAAGGAACGCATGCCAGAGCAGTTTCAAGGCGGCTACAAGGAAGAGGAGCTTGACGCGACTGCCTCCAGTCTTGAGGACATCGAGAACGCGCTGAACGGGATCGACTGGGACGTGGAATTTCCGGGGATGTTCTGAGGACAGTATTAGAAGGTGTGTGGGTCTGATCACCCACGGGCTTCCCCCCCAAGAAGCAGATGCGGGGCGCTCCTCACAGCGCCCCGAATGTGAGGAATCATGAGTAGAGACAATTTCGTTGACGATCCAAACTACGGCAGGAGCTTTCGCATCTGCGCCTCCGGCGAGGTGCATTTTGACGGCGAGACCTGCAAATGCCAGCCAAAGCTGCAAGTAGAGAAGCACCCAGCGGCGCACCTCGGTGCTGAGCCGCCCCATCCTATGCCCGGCAGCGGCGGTTACGCTCGGCGCGAAGACCCAGCTACCAGCAAGGAGGCGGCAATCACGGTGAACAGCGCCGCGCTTGAAGTGCTTGTGGTGGACGCGCTGCGCTCCAACCCCGATGCCAGCATTCAGGATGTGGTCGAGATCACGGGCGAGCGCTACCGCAGCATCAGCCCACGGTTCGCTCCGTTGCGGCGCAAGGGATTGATCTACGTGTCCGGCAAAAAGAAGGCAGTGCAGACCGGGCGCACCGTGCAGACGTGGAGGGCGGCGTGAGCGACATCAGTCTCAACGGCTATGTGCAGAAGCGTCGGGGCGTGCTCACCCATTTGCAGCAGCGCCGCATGACTGCGAACGAGTACCTCGTGTTCGACATCCTGCTGATGCTTGCTGACAAGCAGACAGGCTCCGGCTGGATCAACGCTGCTGCTATCGGTTACTGGACGGGCGGTCAGATTAAGGTTGACGCAGCCGACCGAGCACTACGCGGACTCGAAAAGAAGGACTACATCGTACGCGAAATTACGCCCGGAAACACGGGACTGTACCAATTTCACGTCCAAAAATTCGTCGTCACCTACGGTGCGGAGGTGGGTAAGGTGCTCACCTTCAGGAAAAGAGCCAACAAAATTGAGAAAACCGAGGAGCTTCTCAAAGAGTTCGCAGCGGTGCCTGCGGAGGACAGCGCGGAAGTAACTGCTGGAGAAGCTGCGGGAGTAGCGCAGGGAGAGACTGCGGGAGAAGGTGCGGACAATACGATAAGGGAGAAGAGAGAAGAGAAAAAGGAGAAGGGAGAATCTTCTGTTGCTGTTAATGATGAAGGCAGCGCCCCCAGACAGGCAGAGGTACGACCTGAAGCAGGCAGCCAGAAGCCAGAGAAGACCGTTGCTGAGAAACTCGCGAATAGGTTCTGGCACAAGATTGGCAAGCTGTCCAAGTACAACACCCCGGAAACCTTCAAGGCATGGTCTGAGCGCATCGGCACTCTGCTCTCGCCGAACGCTGCCAACTACGACACCATCGCCGAGGTAATCGACTGGGCATTGGAAGAATCTCCGTTTTGGACGGAGCGTATCGTAGGCGCGACGCAGATCGGCTGCATGGAATTTTTCGTGCGCAACTACGAGACCATCGAGCAACAGCGTCTCGGTGCCAAGAAAGCAAGTGAGAACGCCAAGAAGAAAGCTCAACAGGCGGCAGGCGCGTCCAACAAGCCCAACTCGCCCTACCACTCCGGCAGTCATGACTTCATGGGCGAAGCGTTGAAGCGGCAGAAAGCCGAGGAGCATGCAGCCAAGGCAAAGGAGAGCAAATGAGCGAGACCACCAAGCGTGTTGTGCTGGTGCGCCCGGAGGAAGTCAACACCGCGCCGGGGCGAGAATTCTTCATCCGCAAGACCGAGAAATTCTTCGACGCCTGCCCGGAGTGCAAGGGTACGTGCGTGGTGCAAGCTACGGAAGGATTGCTCGGCAAGATTGGAGCGCGGCGGTCGTGCCCCCTTTGCAGTCAGTATGCAAACCATATGAAGAACTTCTGCAACAAGTTCTTCGCCACTGTCCCTTTGCGTTACCAAGGCTGCATCTGGAGCGAGTTGCAGCCTTCGACGAAGTCTGTCCTGCCGTTGGACACGCAGAAGGAGCACATGGATTACTTCAGACGTTATTCCGACCAGTCCGCCGCCTTCTTCGGTTCGCCGGGCACGAGCAAGACTACGTGGATGACCGCTATGTATGCGCAGCAGTGCTGGTGGGAAACGGGTCAGGACATCTGGCGCACGGGCGGATTGGTGTACCGCATGACCACCAAGGCACTGCTCGACCAGTTCACTCAGTACGCGCTGCGCGGCAACGACCCGGAAAATCCCGCAGACCCACCGCGCCTCAGCCGGGAGCGAATCGAGAAAATCGCACGCTTGGACAGGAGGGTGAGCCTGTTTCTTGAAGAACTTGACAAGATCAAGCAGACCGACTCCCGCATGGCGAACCTGTTCGAGGTGGTGGACGCCTTGTACGAAAGTAAGGGTCAGCTTGTCGTCAGCAGCAATCTCACCCTGCCTCAGTTTCAAGACCAGTTCGGCGAAGTGTTTGCCCGGCGCATATCCGAAATGTGCAAGATCGTCAACCTTTGGGAGGAAAAGCAATGAACAAGGAGAACGAGATGACCGACCATTACGCGCAGTTCATGTCCATGATCAACGGGCTGCCCGACCATCTGCGGAAAAGCCTGAACATGGAGACGGCAGAAGAAGACCAAGCAGTGAAAGTCACGTTCGTCAAGCCCGTGGCGTCCGTGAACTTTTACTTTAAGAACGGCAAGCTGGCGGACGTGCTGGTTAGCCCCAACCGCGAATATCACAAGCTTGTCTGCCTGCGCAAGCACGTGGACGAGCCTGAGTTTGACGCTATATGACCAAACGTCAGGGCAAGGCGATCCTGACCGAGGCAGAAACAGCGGGTACGTTGGTCTGATGTTCGGTGATTCCACCGATCTTACAAGTTCGTTCACGCACTTTGCAGCGCAGATCAGAGCTAATTCTCGGACTTCCGAGTCCATTTGATGGAGCGGAGTTCTTGCACTTGTTGGAGTGCTCGACCATTTTCGCTGGATCACAAAAGTGCCAACTTTCTGAGAAATTGTGTGTTTGGCTCCGCAGGAGGAAATCCAGAAATGCGTGCAAAGCCACAGCTTCGCGAGCACCTGCTCGCTGCAAAGATGAAACGCTGGGCGTCCATCGGGCGATGTCCCGGCGCGTACCCTAACTGTCCGCCCTCGCGGGCAAGGCGCAACTACGCAAGGCTCTTGGCTAAGTACCCGGAGATCGCAAAACGTTTGCACTTGGATGTTGTTTCCGCGTATCCGCCACTTTGAAACCTGAGGATTTCGAGGGATGAGGCAGGGAGAAATGAACGCGATGCTTTGGTTTGCGGATCGCTGGTGGTGGTTCCCCGGCGCACAGATTGACTCAGAATCGGAATTCGAGTGGCGTGGCGATGGCAAACTGCGGCTGCACGATGGCGGCGGGAATGTGGTCGAGGGCACGGAACTCATGGAGCCTGAGATGGAGCAACTTGCCCGCGAGGCGTTATTGGCTGACGTATTGGAGGTTGGGGCGGCGAGGCTGCGATCCGAGGAAGGCTGGGACGAAGGCACGACAGCGGACGTGCTCAGCGAGATTCTGCACGTCTACCCTCAACACGCGAAGAAGGCGCTAGCGCTGGCTCCTGTTGTCGAGGAGAGTTTGAAAAGGGGAAGGGCTTGATCCCCTGCATTACAACGACCCACGCCTTGCCATGCCAAACCGAGCCGCGCCCAGCCTTGCCCTGCGACGCCTAGCACCGCCGTGCCTTGCCACACCGTACTAAACTTGCTTCGCCAATTCCTTGTGCAGCATGATCACCGCTGTCTTCGTAGCCTTCGAGCACCAGCCCATCAGCCCGGCGCGAAGCAGCTTTACAAGTGTGCTGGCGTGATATTCCGCCTTCATCGAGCCGTGCATGTTCGCCTCTTCCTGCCTCTTCGTCAGCGTGTGACCGGCAAGGGGCTTCAACCCGGTACGCAACGGCACGCGCTGGCGGTGACCCACGGGCGTCTTGACGAACGCCGATCCTGTCGCCAGTTTCTTGTCCGCCTTCTCAATGGGCATCTTGATCGCGCCGGAAATGACTTCGCGGCTGATGCCGCGCCTCTCCGCTTCCACCAGTATGCGACGCCTGTCATACGTTGTGTATGCCAGCCCGTGAGCCGAGTTCGATTCGACCGCCGCAAGCCACAGTTCGTTGTCGTCCGCATAGTCGCGGAACTCCACCTCAACCTCGTGCTCCGCACCGTAAAGCTGAAGGTACATCGTGTGGCGGTGCAAGCCGTCCACCACCCGCTTCGTGCTCCGTTCGGCGATGATCGGCGGAAAACTTTCGCCTGCGAGCGCCGCGTTCTTGAGTGTGCCCACGTGCGCGAAGTTCACTCCGCTACGCGGCAGAATGCCGTGGTCGATCACCAAATCACCCACTCGTACCGTGTCCATCACTGTTCTCCTCCTGAGTTGAATTGTTTACAGCCGTTGCCTCACCGCGCCCAGCCCAGCCATGCCAAACCTAGCCGCGCCCGACGAGAAGAGCTTATGAGTGCATACCGCCCTCGCCGTGCCTCGCCACGCACCGCCCGACCCCGCACGGCATCGCCAAGAAAAAATCGTATGAGTGCGGACAACCCTCGCCGCGCCATGCCTAGCCGCTCCGAACCCCGCCCCGCCTAGCCTAGCCGAGCGGCACCGGGATGAATTTGACTAGTGAACTTCCCAAGACTCAACATGGAACTTGCCGAAGGGTCCGTTCTTCTCAACCCTGAAGTCCCCAAGACCTACGACGCGTCCGGCGTCCTCGCAGATCGCACGGAGGGTCGGGAACGCGGTGGCTCTCAAGTCCTCTTCGTTGACCAGCAGATCAAACTCAAGCGTCCAATCCTTGAGCAGCGGGCGCGACCGCAGAATTCCTTGGCGCTGCACGACCGCACGGCGCGTGTCGATGGCGTAGGTCTTCGTGCCGAAGCTCAGCATCGCGGGTTCGACTGCCACGCCCCCGGCGACGATGCGGCTCATCGACTTCTTGCCGTCCTTGAACGCACCCGCTGCCTTGACGAGCGAGCGGAAGAGGTTCCAGCCGGGGATCGCGAGGGTCTCGCCATCCTCCATGAAGTAGCAGGCAGCCTTCGCCTCCTGTTCCGGCGTCGGGTGTGTCACGTCAGCGGAAATGGGACAGTTTGAGACTGGGAATTAAGCTACACATTTGACGTTCAGTTCACCCGAAACAGGGAGTAGACTGGCGGCGACAGCGGGGCCCCAGCCAGCCCGCA
>Ga0326728_10018287_pt1 | contig 13840 bp, 9 predicted proteins | sample MB3enrmetagenome_FD_207602 | JGI IMG/M metagenome (GOLD analysis project Ga0326728, IMG submission 207602) | Lab enriched peat soil microbial communities from McLean, Ithaca, NY, United States - MB31MN | ecosystem: Environmental > Terrestrial > Soil > Wetlands > Peat | place: USA: New York... | reverse complement strand
AGCAGGACGGCAAAGGCGCCTTTGGCCGCGTCAAACACCAGCGTGAGAATGCCGGGAAGCGGGCCGGCCACCCGGGCGACATTGGTCGCGCCGATATTGCCGCTGCCGGATTGCCGGACGTCGCCACCACCAAAGAGCCGCGCGAATAGCAGCCCAAAGGGAATCGAGCCGAGCAAATAGGCGACCAGGAGAAGCAACACAATTCTTAACGATATTCCGGCCAGCAAAGCTCAAACCTCCGCGACGAACGGGAAGGATTGCAGAGTAGTGTACTCCGCCCCGGTGGGTTTGAGTTTGCTTTCGATGAGATGGAACTCGCGGGCAAAGAGCGACCCGAACTCGCGCGAGGCACATTCCTGCACAGCAGCGGCGAGCTTGTGGGGAAGGCCGGGAGGCTGAAAGCGCGCCAGGGTGAGGTGAGGGGTGAAGGGGCGGTCTTCCAGGGGGAAACCAAATCTGTGCATGGCCTGGTCGATCTCCGCCGCGAGCACTGGCAGGTTTGGTGAAGATTCCATGCCGGTCCAGAAGACCTTGGCGCGTCTTGCGTTGGGGAAGAAGCCGAGGCCGCGGAAATGGAGGGTAACGGATTGGCTGGAACGAAGCGCGGAAAGTGCGGCTTCCATAGCCGTGAGTTTCGAGCCATCGGTCTCGCCAAGAAATTTCAGCGTGAGGTGCATGTTTTCCAGGCGGGCCCATTTGACTTGCGGCGCGATGGCGCGGAATTCCTCGAGCAGGGCCGCGAGAGCAGCGCGAACATCCGGGGAAATCTCGATGGCGATAAAGAGACGCATGGCGCTCGGTAGAATGATAGCGCGAGCGCTAGCGCCGTCCCAACTTGTTCCAACAAATCCCTTCGAGAATACTCTCTCCGTGTTCGCGTCAGATGCTTGGACCGTCATTTGGCCCAAATAGTTGGAACGGCACTAGACGGGCGCCCGGGATTTCGCGTTGAACAAAAAATGCATGCGCACCATGTCCAGGGCGACTTGCGTCGCGAAGAGGCGGATCATCTCGCGATCGCCGGGCAAATGAACGACGCGCTCTTTCACTCCTTCAGACGATGCAAGGGCGATGTGCACGGTGCCGACGGGTTTTTCTTCGCTGCCGCCGCCGGGACCTGCAATGCCGGTAATGCCGACGCCCAGTGTGCTGCCAACGCGGCGGCGGATGCCATCAGCAAGAGCGATGGCCACCTCGCTGCTGACCGCGCCTTTGGCCTGAATCAGTTCGGCAGGCACGTCGGCCCACGCAGTCTTCAGTTCATTGCTGTAGCAAACGGCCCCGCCCAGAAAATAATTGGAGCTGCCGGGAACGCGCGTAAGGCGTTCAGCGAGCAAGCCGCCGGTGCAACTTTCCGCCGCCGCAACGGTGGCGCGATTGGCGGTGAGAATTTCGGCGATGACCTCTTCGAGAGAGACAGCGGAGTGCGCGAAGATGCGGTCGCCGAGGGCCAGCTCGAAGCTGCGAATCATCTCATCGAGCGCCGTGTTCGTCTGCGCCGCGTTGTCGGACCAGGCGCGCAGATGAATTTGCACCTCGCCCGGAGCGGCAAGGATCGTGGTGTTCACCTCGGAATAGCGGGTGTAGATGGAGCGGAGGCGCTCTTCGACATGCGATTCACCGAGGCCGGTGACGCGTAGCTCGCGGTGAAACATGCGCACGCCAGAGACGCGCCGCTGCAGCCGGGGAAATACCTGCTCCAGAAAAAGAGGTTTCAGTTCGCGTGGCGGGCCGGGGAGGAGAGCGATCATCCGGCCGCTGTCTTCGAGCCAGAGCCCGGGAGCGGTGCCGCGCGGATTTTGGAGAACTTCCGCGCCTTCGGGCACCATGGCTTGGCGGAGATTCACGGCGGGCATGGCGCGTTTCAAGCTGCGGAAGCGCGCTTCGATGGCGCGGACGACTTCCTCATTGCGGCGCAGCTTGCGGCCGAGGAGCTCGGCAACGGTTTCGCGCGTCAGGTCGTCTTCCGTGGGCCCGAGGCCGCCGCTGGCGATCACCACCGGCACGCGATTCAATGCGTCGCGAAAGGCTTCGGCCAGGAGTTCGCGGTTGTCGCCGACGATGGTTTTGCGAAGAACCTCGATGCCCAGCTTATTCAGCTCTTCGGTAAGGAAAAGGGAATTGGTATCCAGGCGATCGGGGGTCAACAGTTCCGAGCCAACGGCGATGATTTCAGCTTTCATACGGAGAGAGTATTGTAGCGTAGAGTGATTGCGCGCCGCCAAAGGGGATGATAGGCGTCGGCCGGCGAACGTAACTCAGCCCAGAAGGGGCAGGCCGCGGACGTTCCAATCGAGCGTGAAGAGGGCGCTGTTGGAAGCGAGAATGGCGCGGCCAGTGGGCAGTAGAGAAAGTCCCACAAGGCCGGAGCCGCTGAGTACATGCTCCGCCTGGCCCTGGGGAGTGATTCGCACGATGCCGCGGCGCCCGCCGAAAGACGCAACTACGTACAAATTCGATTCGCGGTCGAAGGCAATGCCTTGGGGCCGGCCCAGGCCGCGATAGAAGACAAGCACCTCGCCACCTTGCGTGATGCGGTAGACGCGATCGTAGCTGGACGTGGTGGGGCCGGTCACGTAGAGTTCCCCGCTCGGATGAAACGCCAGATGGTAGGCGGCGACCGAGGGCTCCAGCGTGGCGAACACGAAGATTTCCCGCGAGGGACTGATTTTGAAGATGGTGCCGCTGCGATCGCCGACAAAGAGATTGCCGGCGCGATCGAACGCCAAACCCGTGGCGATGCCCATGCCTTCAATCCACTGCTCCGACTGGCCGTCGGGCGTAACGCGGTGGATCGTGCCGTCGTGGCGGCAGGAGACGAAGAGATCGCCCTTCGCGTCAACGGCCAAGCCCGAGGGATTGATCAGTGAAGTAACATAAGGCTTCACGCTGTAGTTGGCGGTGATTTTGTAGAGCGAGACGGGCACGCGCTGCCCGCGCGGGCCGCTGAACGTGACATAGATGTTGCCGTGGGCATCCACGGCGGGATTCGCCACCGGATGCAAATTGTCGGCGATCTGGAACCCGATCGAAACGGGGAACGGCTGGCTCTCGCTTTGCGCATTCACGATTTGAAGCGTGCCGCCGCTGGCGTTCTCTGGAACACGCGCAATCAGGCGATTACTGCTGGCGAGGGAAAGCGGCGCTTCCGCTTCTCCAAAACGGACTACTGGGCGCGCGCCAGGCCGCGAGGTGAAGCCGCTGCCGTACACGGTAATCTCGCCGCCCGGAATGGCAGCGGATGGGGCAATGCGCTCAATCCGCGGAACGCCGTTCTTTTCTGCCAAGGAGCCGAATCCTAGTTTCATAACAGGAGCCCGATTTTACAGCAGGTGCCGGGATTTCGCAGCCGGTACCCGCCCGTTCGCCATTGGATTGCTGGCGCAACCGACTATAACCAGTGAAAGTGTAACGCGAGACGCAGGCAAATGGCAGCGTAGATCCCCGCCATCCAGTCGTCGGCCATGATGCCCCAACCGCCCGGAAGATTTTCAAGGCGGCGGCAGGGGAAGGGCTTGGCGATATCGAATATGCGGAAGAGGACGAAGCAGGCGAGGAGGTACCTCCAATTGAGCAGGCTCATGCCCGTGTAAAGAGCAAAGGCCGCGGCATCGGAGGAGTGGAAAAACGTTGCGGGAGTGCCGAGCGGCGCCAGGCCGAGCATGAGCGCGAGATGGACTCCGGAGACTTCGTCGATCACGACGAATTGCGGATCTTTCGTGCCGGCAAATTGGGCAACTTCGGTGCTGCTTCGCACTCCCAGATACGCCAGGAGAAACCACACCACCACGGAAGGCACGAGAAGGAGGAGAGCGCCAATGGAACCGGAGAGTAAGGGCGCCTTTGCATGAAGACTCATGTCCAGGCCAGCACCAACGAAGACGAACCAGGTAAAGGGATGCGACAACACGGCAATCAATAACCCGACGAGCGAGCCCCACGTGCCGGGAGCGGGCTTCAGATAGCCGGCGCCCAGGGCCGTCGCTATTGCGAAGGCGAGGCGGGGTTTCTGTGCCGCGGAATCCCCCGTGCTTGCGGGGGCGTCATTGGATGGTTTCATCGGGTTCATGCCGGCCTTTTTGTTGCGCGGGGCGATCAGCTTCGAGGATTTCTTCTTCGTCGAAGACAGGATCGGAAACGACATATTTTTCCGAGGCCCAGGCGCCGAGATCGAGCAGGCGGCAACGCTCCGAACAGAAGGGGAAATTCTCATGCTCTGTCGAGTCAGTTGGCTTCTTGCAGATGGGGCAGCGGTGTTTCATATCAAAGGAAGAGTTTTACCACAAGCAGCGCCAGAGAGCACAGAGGGATCGACGAATCTTAGCCAAGAACGCGCAGAGGCGCGCCGGTGGAAATGCGAGTGAGACTTTGCGGTGGTGGCGTCGCGGCGACCGTCGGCAGTGTGCGCAGGGCAGGCCGCGGAAGAATCTCGACGACGCGGGCGATCAGGTCGTAGGCGTCCGTCTTAGTGATCTCGACGCGCGCCACATCGCCGGGCTGCGCAGAAACCGCGGGAGCGGATGGCGTTGGGCCCGGCACTTCGATGTCCGTTAGGTAGAGCTTCCCGTCAATGTCGGGCGCCATGCCTTCCAGGCGCGCTTCCCAGACGAGCGGATTGTCCGCGGACGGGCCTTCAATCAAAGCGGTTTCAACGCGGCCCTTATAGGCGCGCAGCTTCTGGCGTGAAATTTTCTTTTGCAGGGCCATTAAGCGATTGCGGCGATCGTTGATCGTGGCGGCGTCGACTTTGCCACCCAGAGGAAAGCTCGCGGCGTTATCCACATCGGAAAATTCAAAGACTCCCATCCAATCGAGTTCAGCGGCGGCGACGAATTGATAAAGCTCCTTGAAATCGGCTTCTGTTTCGCCGGGGAAGCCCACAATGAAGCTGGTGCGCAGGGCAACGCCGGGAATGGTGGCGCGCATGCGCTCGAGCAATTTCAGGAAGGCATCGCCATTCGAGCCGCGCTTCATGCGGGCAAGAACATTGCGGCTGGCGTGCTGCAGCGGCACATCAATGTATTTGGCCAGGCGCGGATGGGCCGCCAGCGTGTCCAGAAGTTTCTGGGTAACGCGACTCGGATAGGCGTAGAGAAAACGGACCCACGTGAGGTCCTCGACCTGCGCGAGCTTTTCAAGAAGAACGGCCAGGCCATCGCGGAGGCCGAGATCTTCGCCGTAGGAAGTGGTGTCCTGGCCGATGAGGGTGATTTCCCGCGCGCCGGCAGCGGCAAGATTTTCAGCTTCGCGAATCACGGATTCAAAACGGCGGCTGCGAAACGCGCCGCGCAACTGCGGAATAATGCAAAACGTGCAGGGATGATCGCAGCCTTCGGCGATCTTGATGTACGCCTGATGCTTCGGCGTGGTGATGATGCGCGGCGTGAGGTCGTGATAGAGGAACGAAGGAGGCTGCGCGGGCAGGACCTTCAGGTCGCCCTCGACCGCTTCCAGGATGCGCTCGACCTCGCCGGTGCCCACGATGGCGTCCACCTCGGGCACTTGCTCCAGAATTTGATTGCGGAAGCGCTCCACCAGGCAGCCGGCGACGATGAGTTTCCGGGCTGCGCCGAATTTCTTGTGCTCGGCCATTTCCAGAATGGCTTCGACGGATTCTTTCTGTGCCGGTTCGATGAAGCTGCAGGTATTGACCACAAGGATTTCGGCGTCGTCGGCGCGCGGCGTAAGTTCGTAGCCTTCGCGCGCCAGAATGCCCATCATCACCTCACTATCAACGAGGTTTTTGGGGCAACCCAGAGAGATGAATCCGACCTTGGTCATGGAGCGAAAATGCGCATGGGCGCAATCTTTTCACTCTAGCATAAGCGGCTGAGGAGTGTCGGAGTGCTGGTGGCTTGGCAGCGAGTCGGTTTCCGATTATGCGATGCGACCAATCGGGCGGAGTCGCATGCCTGCGGTCAACTAAAGAGAAATGGGACCAACATCGGAAGCTTGTACACGATGCTATACTGCAACGTTGCTAGCGGCGCTGGCGTCAAAAACCCAACAGATTGCGCCCAATCGGCCGATGATGACACGACTCATCCTCGTTGCATTTCTGGCCCTCCCCGGTGCGCCCGGTGGATCGCCTTGGGACAAAGTGCCTGCAAACTGGAAACCGGAGGATGTCTATCGGATTCTGCAAGATTCGCCATGGAGTCCCGCGCGAATCAAGCTGGAGCCGGAGCCCGGCCCTCAGCCCGGCCCGGTCGCCGGAGCGCCAGTCAATTCCAATGATGCGAATCCAGTTCCCAGCTTCCAGATCAGCCGCAGCAAAGCACAACCTGCAGTTCCCGTGCTTTGGTGGTCCTCGAAGACTGTGCGCCTTGCCCAACAGCGTCTCCGCCAGTTGGTCACGTCCGCCCTGTCCGCGGAACTGCTCCGGGCCGATGACCTCCCGGAATATGTCCTTGTGATTGAAGGAAGAGAGCCATTCCGCATTCTCCGCGATGCCAAGGAAGATTTGCACGACACGGTGTTCCTCGAGCTACCCGGAAGCGCGACGCTCGACCTGGAAAGCGTGCGCTTCTTCGATGGAACTGAGCGGGAGGAAGCGCGCGTCGAGTTTCATTTCCCCAGGCAAATCGATGGCCGAGCGACGCTCGATCCAGAGACCAAACGCGTCGTCTTCCACTGCAAAGCCTCTGCCAAGACGCCGCTTCCTTGGCATGACAATGCGCTCTCTCTTCGCGCTGAATTCAGACCACGAGCCATGCGTGTGCGCGGCGTGCCTGACCTTTGAAACTGAATTCCCGGTTCGCTACTGAGTAATGTTCTCCTTGGGCGAAGCGGGCTAAGTCGCGATTAATCCGGATTGCCTCCTGTGCGAGTTGCTCGTTGTACGGCCCGATAGCTCTGGGTTACTATGCCAGACCGGACCGGCGCAGAGAACCTTGCCTCGCTGGCCAATTGCTCGGAAGGAGTGCATTCCCTTGAAAAACATTTTACGGGCTTCCCTGGCGATCCTGTTGTTGACATTGACCGCTTTCGCGCAGGCACAGTCCCTTCCCGCTCCGCCCGCTACCCCCAAGCGCCCGGTCATCGACGAATATCACGGCGTAAAAGTCACGGATGACTATCGCTGGCTGGAAAACTGGGACGACCCTACCGTAAAGCAGTGGAGCGCTGCCGAGAACGCCCGCACCCGTGATTATCTGGACCACCTGCCCGCGCGCCCGGCCATCAAGGAGCACATCCGCGAACTCGTCGCCGCCACTTCTGTTTCCTACCACGACTTGCAGTTCCGCGACGGATTGTTGTTCGCTAGGAGATACCAGCCGCCTCAGCAGCACTCTGTGCTGGTCGCAATGCGCTCAGCGGATGATCCTGCCAGCGCGAAAGTCATCTTCGATCCCAACGCCGCCAACGCCAAGGGATCGCTCGCCGTGGATTTCTATGTGCCTTCCTTCGGCGGCAAATACGTGGCCGCCGCCCTGTCGGAAAACGGTTCCGAGGACAGTTCCGCGCACATTTTTGAGGTCGCCACCGGCAAGGAACTCCCGGACGTCGTCCCCCGAGTGAACTTTGCCACTGCCGGCGGCAGCATCGCCTGGAAAGCCGACAACTCCGGCTTCTATTACACGCGCTTTCCGCAGGGAAATGAACGGCCCGCCGAAGACGCCAACTTTTACCAGCAGGTTTACTTTCACAAACTTGGCACTGACCCTAAGCAGGACACCTATATCATCGGCAAGGAGTTCCCCCGCATCGCCGAGATTTTGTTGAGCAGCAGCGACGACGGACGCTGGCTGCTTGCCTCGGTGGCCAACGGAGATGGCGGCCAGTACGCGCACTATGTCATGGATTCCACCGGCAAGTGGACCCAGATCACCCATTTCGAGGATGAAATTGTCTCCGTCAAGTTCGGCGTGGATCCTGTGCTCTACCTACTTTCTCGCAAAGGCGCGCCGCGCGGCCAGATTCTTGCACTGCCATTGACACAGCTTGATCTCGCACAAGCCAAAGTCGTGGTTCCGCAAACCTCAGGCTCCAGCTCGGAGGAGGGGAATCGCGCTTCCATCGAGGACTTCGTGCCCGCGGCGGGGCATCTCTACGTGATCGATATCATGGGCGGTCCATCGCGCGTGCGCGTCTTCGACAGCCGGGGCATGGCTCTCCCCGCGCCGCCTCTGCCGCCGGTCTCGGCCGTCGGCGAGGTGGTTTCCATCGGTGATGGCGATGTCCTTTTCTTCACCTCCACTTACCTCGAACCGCCCGCATGGTATCGCTTTGACGCCGCCAGCGGAAAAGCCGTGCGCACCGCGCTTTTCGAGACTTCTCCGGTGAAATTCGACGACGCCGAAGTCGTGCGCGACTTCGTCATCTCCAAGGACGGCACACGCGTTCCGGTCAACATCGTGCGTCGCCGGGGCACCAGGCTCGACGGCAGCAACCCCACCCTCCTCTATGGCTACGGCGGCTTCGGCATCAACGAGAAGCCCTATTTCGCCGGATTTTTCACCCGCGTTTGGCTGGATCAGGGAGGTGTCTTCGTCGATGTGAATCTCCGCGGTGGCGGGGAGTACGGCGAGGAATGGCACAAAGGCGGCAGCCTCATTCACAAGCAGAATGTCTTCGACGATTTCCTCGCCTCCGCCCAATACCTGATTGACCACCAATACACCTCGCCCGCGCATCTCGCGATTATGGGTGGCAGCAACGGCGGCCTGCTGATGGGCGCCGCGTTCACCCAGCGTCCCGACCTGTTTCGCGCAGTGGTTTCCGAGGTGGGCGTCTACGACATGCTGCGCGTCGAGCTCGATCCCAACGGCGCCTTCAACGTCACCGAGTTCGGAAGCGTCAAAGATCCCGACCAGTTCAAAGCGCTCTACGCCTACTCCCCGTATCATCACGTCAAAGACGGCACGCCCTATCCAGCGATTCTGATGCCCACGGGAGAGAACGATCACCGGGTGAACCCCATGGAGTCGCGCAAGATGATCGCGCGATTGCAGGCCGCCAGCAGCTCCGGTCACCCTATCCTGCTGCGCACGACGTCGAGCGCCGGGCACGGCATGGGCACCGCCCTCGACGAACAAATCGAGCAGATCGCCGACCTCTTCAGCTTTTTGTTCGACCAGTTGGGGATTAAGTACGCACCAGTGGCGAAGTGATCAAACCGGTTCGCCGGACATCGGGATGTTCTGTCCAAAGGCCCCGTTATATAATCCGCCACGCCAGTAAGCGCGGAGCTAAACATGGATCGGCGTTCTTTTCTCTCACGTTCCGGCCAGTTGCTTGTCGCCACAGGGTTAGCTCCCAGGATGTTCAGCGAGAATCCTATGCCCGAATACAACCAATCCCGTCCGCTCTCCTTTTCCAATGACTGGATCGAATGCCTGCTTGTAAGCGCGGCGCGAGATTTGCCCGTGGACGATGCCATCGTCGTGAATCTCTCGACCACGCCGTTGCTCTTCAACGCCGGCGCCGAGCGCGGAACCGTTCTCCCTTGGAAATCCGCGGTGCTCCGGCATTGCACGGTGAAGAGCTGCGACTCACTCGCTTTGCTTCACGTGCGTCAGCGCGCCAATCTCGGGGGAGTCGCGCTCGGCTGGGACTGGTACGGCCGGCGCATTCCAGAATATCCGCGGGGCACTCCTCTTTACATTTCGTCCCAGGATGAGATCGGCGACGTCCAGCTCGATCCATTCGCCGCTTTCGCCCACGCGGATTCCGCTTCGCCGCGCCGCTATCGCCTCAAGCTGAATCTCTGGTACACCCCGGAAGAAACCGATTGTGGAATCCATACGGGGCACAAATTTCTGGAGGTGCACACACAAGTTCTTGGCACGGGTCACATGCATAAGTTCCGCGAAAACAAAGCGGACACGATCTACGAAGACATTACGGTGCCACCAGGGTTCACCCATGATCCGTTTTTTACCTTGCGCAGTGACGCCACCTTCATCTATCCATGGCACCGCTATTATTCCGAGACGGACTGCATCTGGATGGCGATCGAGTTGCACCCCGTGTAGTTGAGTTTCCGCTCTCCTGCTATGTGAATTATCGGGAGCATTCGTTGAATCGCAGAATCATCTTATCGTCCTTCCTGTTTGTTGCCGCCCTTGCCTTCGCGGCCTCCCCAGCCAATCAACCCTTCGGCGAATGGCGCCGCCTCTCCGGCACGCCGATCCTCTCTCCGCGAGGCACCACCTGGGAATCCGCGGGCACCTTTAACCCGGCGGTCACTTTTGTTCCAAGCAAGAATCCCCACAATTCTGCTGGCGGAACATTTGTGATGCTCTACCGCGCTCAGGATGCCTCCGGCACCTCCCGCCTCGGCTATGCGGAGAGCACCGATGGCATTCACTTCACCCGCCAGCCAGAGCCCGTCCTCTCCCCCGAAAACGATTACGAAAAAGACGGCGGTGTCGAGGACCCTCGCCTCGTGCTCATCAACGGCACCTACTACCTCACCTACACCGGGTACAACAAGAAAGATGCACAGCTCTGCCTCACGACTTCCACCGACCTCGCTCATTGGGGGCGCCAGGGTGTCATCCTCCCCGCCTACAAAGGCAAGTGGAACGTCGGTTGGACCAAGTCCGGGGCCATCGTCCCCGAAAAAATCAACGGCCATTATTGGATGTACTGGCTTGGCACATCCGCGGACAAGACCGACCAGATGGGCCTTTCCTACTCCGACGATCTGCTTCACTGGACTGAAGCTACCGACACTCCGGTTCTTCCGAGCCGTCAGGGAATGTTTGACTCGCGCGTCGTTGAGCCCGGTCCGCCGCCCATTCTGACGTCGCAGGGCGTCGTCCTCATCTACAATGGTGCCGACGACCATTTCGTCTATCGCACCGGCGTGGCCATTTTTGACCGGCGTGACCCGCGCAAGCTCATTAAACGCACCGACCAGCCCATCTTTGCGCCGGAAAAAGATTGGGAAAAAGTGGGCCAGGTGCCGAATGTGGTTTTCGTCGAAGGATTGTTGCGTGAAGGCGACCGCTTCTTGTTCTACTACGGCGCCGCCGACAAATACATAGGCGTCGCCGAAGCTCCCGCACTGCCCCGCATCACCGCGCAATAGAACTTACACAATCTGAGACCTTGCTGACGAAGGCCGCAGCGGAATGGCTCGCTATCGATTGTGGGCTTGCACCCTTTTCCGATGTGGCCAGGAAAACCGAGCCGCACGGCGCCAAGTGCCGCTGCGCGCTACTCAGGGAGCTGCGTCTGGCCGGTGATGGTAAAGGCTGATTCAACAACGGGCGCGGCTGTGCCAGGCTGTCCGCCGCCGATCGAGAGACTATAAGATCCCGGCGCGATGATGCGGTCGCCGTTCTCGTTCACGTAGCTGAGGTCGCGCGAGTTGAGCGCCAAACGTACGTGCGCGGTTTTGCCAGCACGAACGTGCACGCGCGTGAAGCCGCGAAGCGCGCGGAGGGGCGCGCCGGGAAGCTTGGGGAAGGTCAGATAAAGCTCGACAACCTCGTCACCGTCGCGCTGGCTGGTGTTCTTCACGTCAGCATCAACGTTGAGTGGGTCGCCGGCATGTAGCTTCTTCGAGGACAGTTTGACTTTGCTGTAGGCAAATTTCGAGTAGCTGAGGCCGTAACCGAAGGGATAGAGCGCCGTGCCGGTGAAGTAGCGATATGTCCGGTTCGCCATCGAATAGTCCTCAAACGGCGGAAGCTGGTCCACGCCCGTGTAAAAGGTAACCGGGAGACGGCCGGAGGGATTATTGACGCCGGCAAGAGTCTGCGCGATGGCCGCGCCGCCTTCCTCACCGGGGTACCACGATTCGAGGATGGCGTTGGCGTGCTCTTTCACCCAGTTCACGCTGAGGGCGCTGCCGTTCAACAGAACCACGACCAGAGGCTTGCCTGTCGAGGCGACGCCTTCCAGCAAATCCTGCTCGGACTTGGGCAGGTCGAGGCTGGTGCGATCGCCGCCTTTGAAGCCTTCCTCGCTCACCAGCATTTCTTCACCCTCGAGTTCGCTGGTGATACCTACCACGGCCACCACGACATCCGCGTCCTTCGCGGCAGCAATGGCTTCTGGCGTTGGACCCGGCACCCGCTTGGCCCACACGAGGCGAGGCGCTTCGCTGGCGTGTTGATTCACTCCGTATTCGACTTTCAGTGCGTACATCTTGCCTGCCTCGAAGTGCACGCGGCCCAGCTTGGTCTCCGCGCCGTTGGTGTTGAATGCCATGGTCACGGGCGTGCCATTGATGGAGACGCGGAAGAAACCCTCTCCGCGAAGTCCGAAGTTGTAGTCGCCCGTTGCTTGCGGCATAAGGGCTGCTTCCCAGACGACCACCACCAGGTTCTTCCCGGCAATCTCCGGAGGCAACGCATCTGTTGACAGGCCGATGCCTGGTTCGGTTCGGATGGCCAGCGGAACTGGCGGGGCTGTCCTGCCCAAGAGGGCGAACATATCATTTAGGGCGTAGTAGCTGGCACGGACGCCCGGGTTGCCATCTGTGTTGAGCAATTCCGAAGGCACAGGCGATGCCTCCTTGCTCAGGAACTGTGTGCCGGGCACAAAGCGGATTTGCGCGCCGGAAAACTCCGCCCGCAAGCCCTCCAGGACAGAAACGGTATGCGTCGGAATGCCGTTGTAGTTGCCCAGCAGCACCGGCGTTTGGTCAGCCAGCGGTCCGACGACGGCAATCTTCGCACCCGAGGTCTTCAGCGGGAGAACGCCGTCATTCTTCAGCAGCGTCATGGACTCGTTCGCCAGCTTACGCGCCATCGCCCGATGTTCGGGCCCATCCAGCAACTTTTCGTCGATCTTCGAGTACGGCACCATTTCCGGGGGATCGAACATTCCCAGCTTCATCCGGGCAGTGAATAGACGGCGCAGGGCTACGTCAATGTCGCTCTCTTTCAAATAGCCCTTCTTCACTGCTTCGATATAGGGAGCGTAGTCGTGGTCGTCGGTCACTTTGGCGGTAAAGTCGATGCATTCGTTGTCCATGCCGCGCTGCAAACTGATGGCCGAGGCCTCGGCCTGCGTCGGCTTGTAATGATGGCCATTGAAGATATTGCGCACGGCTTCGCAGTCCGAAACAACGTAGCCGTTGAAGCCCCACTTGCCGCGCAACTGGTCCACCAGGAGGAATTCGTTGACGCAAGCCGGCTGGCCGTTAATCGAGTTGTAGGCGCACATGACGGAATCGGCCTTGCCTTCGGTCACGGTGGCGCGGAAAGCGGGCAAGTACGTGTCCTCCATGTCGTGCTTGCTGACGGTGACATCGGCGGAGTGGCGCGTGGTCTCTGGCCCGCTGTGCACGGCAAAGTGCTTGGGAGTTGAGATCGTGCGGTAGTAGCGCGGGTCGTCGCCCTGCATGCCGGTGACAAAGGCCACGCCCATGCGCGCGGTCAGGAAGGGGTCTTCCCCATACGTTTCCTGGCCGCGGCCCCAGCGCGGATCGCGGAAAATGTTGATGTTCGGCGCCCAGAAGTCCAGGCCCTCAAAAATGTTGCTGTGGCCCGCCCCCACCATTTGTACATGCTTGATGCGGCCCTCGGTGCTGATCGCCTCGGCCATGGTGTGAATCGCCGGCGCGTCGAAGGTGGCGGCCAGGCCAATCGGCTCGGGAAACTCGGTGGTGCCATTCAGCAGCACGCCGTGCAGCGACTCGCTCCACCAGTCGTAGGCTGGAACTTGCAGGCGCGGAATCGCGCGAGCTTGGTTCACAAGCTGCGAGGCCTTTTCTTCCAGCGTCATGCGGGAGATGAGATCATCCACGCGCTGCTCAATGGGCAGGGCCGGATTGAGATAGGGCGCATTGGACGATGGCGTAACAGCCTGGGCAGGCAGGCGCGAAGGAGCAATTGCTAAACCTGCCAGAGTGACGGCGATAATCGCAAAGTATTTCATG
>Ga0326728_10018286_pt1 | contig 13842 bp, 13 predicted proteins | sample MB3enrmetagenome_FD_207602 | JGI IMG/M metagenome (GOLD analysis project Ga0326728, IMG submission 207602) | Lab enriched peat soil microbial communities from McLean, Ithaca, NY, United States - MB31MN | ecosystem: Environmental > Terrestrial > Soil > Wetlands > Peat | place: USA: New York... | reverse complement strand
GACTTCAAGATCGTATCTGTCGAGAGGCTTCCGGCGTGACCTATGGAATTATTTCGGACCAGCTCTGATCGTAAGCGTTGCCTACATTGATCCTGGCAATTTTGGGACGGATATCAGCGGGGGTGCATCGTTTGGGTATAGCATGCTCTGGATTGTTTGGCTCGCAGGAATCATGGCCATGCTCCTTCAATACTTATCAGGTAAACTCGGCATCGCGACTGGATACTCCCTCCCGGAACTCATGCGTCTCAACTTGAAACGACGTGCATACATTCTCTCTTACTGGCTGGCAGCCGAGGCGGCCACAATCATGACGGACCTCGCGGAATTCCTCGGCACAGTCATCGCCTTGAATCTACTCTTCGGGATCCCACTCCTGTACGGCACTTTCCTGTCTGTTCTCGATGTTGTCCTGGTGATGGGTTTGACAGGAGGGAAGGTTCGCCCATTAGAGTACTTTTTCATGGTACTCGTCTCCACAATCGGGATTGGATATGTCTTTGAAATTTTCATCACTGGCCCAAGCCTAGTACCCTTACTAGCCGGGTCAGTCATCCCCAACCTGGCCTCTGCAGATAGAGTCGTCATTGCAGTTGGCGTCGTTGGCGCGACCGTAATGCCTCACGCCATCTTCGTACACTCCGCTCTTTCAAATGACAAAATAACCGAACCTAGCTTGGAGAAGAAACAACGAACGATGCGACTCCATCGGGCGGAGAGTATCATCATGTTCACGTTCGCAGGCCTCGTTAACGTCGCCATTATGGTAATGGCTGCAGCAGCCTTCGGGTCCCGCGGCTTGAACGTTGCAACTATTCAAGACGCATACGTTACGCTACAACCACTCTTCGGACCGGCGGCGGCAATAGTGTTCGGAATAACTCTTCTCGCCTCAGGATTATCGTCATCAACTACTGCTACCCTCGCGGGACAGGCAATCATGGAAGGAATGTTGGGACGAAAGACGAATCTCTGGGTGCGTAGAATTGTAACACGTATGATAAACACAATTCCAACCACAATCGCAATCCTCCTCGGAATTGAACCCATTCTAATCCTCGTCTACAGTCAAGTTGCCCTAAGCCTACTACTACCACTACCACTCATCCCTCTCCTAATTTTCACTAAGGACAAGAAACTGATGGGCACATTTGTTAACAGAAGAATCACTACGATTGTTGCAGGAATCTTCATCGGAACCATAATCCTACTGAACGCGGCGCTTATCTACCTCAGCTTCGGTGGCGGAATGTGAATACCACAGCCTCAAAAGGTCCACATACAAGAGGATTCAATCGGATCACGGGAAAGCCTCAACGGGGTTCTAAGGGTTGAGGAATTAGACATCAAATCGTTATCTTAGTCTATCAGGAACTGTAACTTGATGACCTTGGAAGGGGCTAGGATGGGCGAGAACGAAAAATCCTTCTGGAGCATTCCCACTCCCGAGCTGCTCAAGCAACTTCACACGACGCCAGATGGCCTAACTGACGAGGAAGGCGAGCGACGACTCTCCCAGTACGGATACAACCTCTTGAAACCCAAGAAAAAAGCAGACGCCCTCAGCCTCTTTGCTAATCAATTTAAAAGTCCCCTCGTGATCATTTTAGTGTTCGCTGCTGTACTGTCGTTCTTCCTTCAAGACCCCACAAGCGCGACCATTATTCTAATCATTGTGTTCATAAGCGGTTTACTTGGATTCTGGCAGGAACGCGGCGCGACAAACGCTGTAGAGAAGCTGCTTTCCATCGTACAGATCAAGATAACCGCACTACGTGATGGAAAGCCAAGCGATATTCCATTAGAAAAAACCGTTCCTGGTGATATAGTCATCCTGAGCGCTGGAAAGATAGTGCCGGGAGATTCAGCGATCATTGAATGCAAAGACCTCTTTGTTGACCAAGCCGCCCTAACTGGCGAAACTTTTCCCGCAGAGAAAAACGCCAGCCTCGTCTCGCCTCAAGCATCGTTAAGCGAACGGTCCAATACGCTCTTCATGGGAACGCATATCGTCAGTGGGACTGCTAAAGCGGTCATAGTTGCGACGGGGAAGAATACCGAATTCGGCAAGATCGCTGACACTCTAACACTTCGTACGCCTGAAACAGGTTTCGAATTCGGAGTTAGACACTTCGGCTACCTCCTCATGGAAATCACATTGATAATGGTAATCGCCATCTTCGCCGTTAACGCCTACTTCGGTCGACCAGTCTTAGCAGCGTTTCTTTTCTCAGTCGCTCTTGCGGTGGGCCTCACTCCTCAACTGTTGCCCGCGATCGTCACAGTAAACCTCGCACATGGAGCGAAGGAGATGGCGAGACAGAAGGTAATCGTGAAGAAATTAGTCTCGATTGAAAACTTCGGCAGTATGAATTTACTCTGTTCCGATAAGACCGGGACGTTAACTGAAGGGGAAGTGCAAGTCCATTCAACAATTGATATTGATGGAAATAGCAGCGAAAAGGTCCTCCAATATGCCTGTCTGAATGCTTACTTCGAGACCGGGTTCGTCAACCCCATAGACGAAGCGATCAGGGGTAAGAATACCTTCGACTTTTCGCCGTACAAGAAGTTGGACGAGGTGCCCTATGATTTCGTTCGAAAACGGCTGAGCATTCTGGTCTCGCAGGACGGTGGAAATACTATGATCGTGAAAGGGGCGGTCCCCAACGTGCTCGCAACATGCTCCACCGCAGAGACGCCAAATGGAGCAGTCCCTATTGCCGACGTCAAAGACAAGATCCAGGAACGTTTCGAAGACCTCGGAAACAAAGGTTTCCGGTTGCTCGGTGTGGCTTGCAAGAATCTTAGCGCGAGTGTTGTAACCAAAGATGAGGAAGCCCAGATGACGTTCTTGGGTTTTCTGCTTCTCTACGATCCCCCCAAACCTGAGATCAAGAAAGTTCTGCAGGATCTCCAAGCTCTAGGGATTTCGCTAAAGATCATCACGGGAGACAACCGGTTCGTAGCCACAGCGGTAAGCCAACTAGTTGGAGTATCGGGTACAAGAGTTCTCACAGGTCCAGAAATCCATGAGATGAGCGATGAGGCACTACGGCAGCGGGTGAGTGATACTGACGTTTTCGCTGAAGTCGACCCCAACCATAAGGAACGAATTATCTTGGCGTTCAAGAAAGCGGGGTTCGTAGTCGGGTTCATGGGCGATGGAATCAACGATGCCACAGCGCTCCATGCCGCGGATGTTGGAATATCCGTAGATAGTGCCGTAGACGTCGCCAAGGAAGCTGCTGACATCGTATTACTCGAGAAGGATCTGGCGGTTCTCGACGGAGGCGTAAAGGAGGGCCGGAAAACCTTCGCGAACACGCTGAAGTATGTGTTCATGGCCGTTAGCGCTAATTTCGGAAACATGTTCAGCATGGCCGGAGCATCTCTCTTCCTTTCCTTCCTCCCATTACTTCCGACCCAGGTTCTCCTTACAAATCTGATGACGGACTTCCCGGAAATTGCAATCCCTACAGACAGCGTTGACCGCGCGATGGTCGATAGACCCAGACGCTGGAATGTCAGCTTCATTAGGAATTTTATGGTGGCTTTCGGTCTTCTTAGCTCAGTATTTGACTACGTGACTTTCGGCGTGCTCCTTTTCGTATTGCACGCAACGGTCAACCAATTCAGGACTGGGTGGTTTATGGAATCGGTGATTTCCGCTTCACTCATAGTACTTGTCATTAGAACACAGGGACCGATGTTCAAGAGTAGGCCAAGTAAGTACCTGTTAATTGCGACACTGGCCGTAGTAGCTGCTACTGTAGTCCTGCCATTCCTTACAATAGGGAAGCTATTTGGATTTGTCCCCATCTCACCGTCCTTCATTATGTTCACAGCGATCATCGTCGGCATCTACATCCTCGGGGCGGAGCTGACTAAGAGGCTCTTCTACAAACGAGTGAGATTCTGAACCGCCCATACTGAAACTGGAATGATTTAAGCTCCTTATGGTTAACTGGAGTGGAGCCCAATTTCTGGTTAATCAAACCATTAGTCTTTTATCCTCAGATAAAGCAGCCCAATCAACGTAGGCTTAGATTAGATTATCATGGTGAATTAGATGGCAAAATCGAAAGCTAGCATAAGCACTCGGATGGCACCTTTTCTGAAGAAGAATAGGGGAATCATTTTGGCGTACGATCAAGGGCTTGAACATGGCCCTTCAAAGGATTTCACCGAAAAGAACGTGGACCCGTCAACTATCATTGACATCGCTGAGAAAGGAGGCTTCACAGGCTTAGTCTTTCAGAAGGGCGTGGCAGAGAACTATTACCGAGGCAAAGTTCCGCTGATATTGAAACTTAACGGCAAGACGAGTCTGCCCGGCGGCGAACCCTTTGCCCGTCAAATCTGCAGTGTCAAGCAAGCAATCGATATCGGCGCAAAAGCAGTGGGCTACACGATCTACCCCGGAAGCGCCTACGAGCACGAAATGCTCGCCGAGTTCGGCAAAATCCAGGAGGAAGCGCACAAAGCAGATCTTCCTGTCCTGGCGTGGGTATACCCGAGAGGGGCGACGATAAAGAATGATACAGCGAGCGATATTGTTGCGTACGCGGCACGGGTTGGGCTCGAGGCAGGCGCCGATGCGGTGAAAATAAAGTACTCTGGCGACAAAGAAAGCTTCAGTTGGGCGGTTAAGTCCGCGGGTAAAGCTAAAGTCTTCATGTCAGGCGGCCCGAAAGCGCCAACCGACGAGGATTTCCTGAACCAAGTCAGAGGGGTTATAGAGGCTGGCGCGACAGGAATAGCTGTGGGCAGAAACGTTTGGCAGAATGATGACCCACTAAGGATGGCCGCGGCGCTAAGGAAAATAATCTTCGGTGATTGAAAGTTGCCTCAAGGAAGGCCAACAAAGGCCTTCACCCTTCGCGACGCTCTCGCCAAAGAAGACACAACGCTGAGTAAAACCGTTGAGCTACTGGCCGACTTGAGCCTAGTAATCTCGAACGGGATTCCCAGCAGATTGGGCGTGAGTAAGGGCAAGAACGTTTACGGAGAGGAGCAGAAGAAGCTCGATGTCTGGGCGAACGATCTTCTCGTAACAAAATTGCTCAAGAGCGGGCTAGTAAAGGAAGTTGGCTCCGAGGAGTTAGACCAACCCCGCTCCGCAAAACGCGGAGAACTCACGGCGACCATCGACCCAATAGACGGGTCCTCAAATGTTGAGAGCGACAACCCGCTGGGAACAATCGTGGGCCTATACCGTAAACCCTTGCCCGCGAAAGGGAGAGACCTTCTCTGCTCAATGTACTTCAATTACGGCCCATACATCGCACTAATACTTGCCCTACCAGACGGCGTCCACAGCTTCGTCGCGGCCGGAACTGGAAAAGGTTCGAACCGTTTCGTCTCGACAGGGGAAACTATCCACTTACCAGAACCTGGACAAGTTTACGGCATCGGAGGGCTGAAAAACAAATGGACACCAAGAGTGAAGGGTTTTGTGGAAACGCTGGAACAACGCGGTCTCAAACTCCGATACAGCGGATCATTCACCGGTGACGTGAATCAGATCGTTCACTACGGTGGAGTTTTCGCGTACCCTGAGCTAACAGACGCCCCCAACGGTAAGCTGCGTTTACAGTTCGAATCCAACCCAGTTGCCTACATCATAGAGAAAGCCGGCGGATTAGGATCTACGGGAAGTGGTAGAATCCTCGATGTCGAACCCACCGCCATCTCACAGAGAACCCCAACCTACATCGGTAACGAAGATCTAATCAAAGAACTGGAAAACCTACCCCGACCCTAGGGTCGAGCGTGAACCAGCAGAATGCGCTCGGGGATTGAAGAACAGCGAGCCGCCCTAGTTAAGGAACTACATAAACACAGTAAACCGAGGGGCGACTTTCCGCTCCAAGCATACCTCGGATCCCCATACCAAGTCCTCGGCCTATCCACTCCCAGGATGAGGAAAATTGTTGCGGAATTCGCAAAAGCTCATCATGATTTGCCCATCACTCGACTCAATGCGCTTGCGAGTTCGCTCTGGAAAGGAGCCACGTTTGAAGAGAAAATACTAGCTATTGGCCTTCTGAACAGGTTTCACAAAATCTTGGATGAGCGCACCTGGAGGATGATGGATGCGTGGGTTGAGCAGGCGAAAGGCTGGGCGCTGTGTGATTCACTTGGATCCGGTCCCATCTCCACCATGCTGAATAAGGATAGAAGTAAGTTTCGAGACGTGTTGAAGTGGACGAGTGCAAATAATTTCTGGAGACGAAGAATCTCAGCCTACGCGTTAAGAGATATGGTATATGAGAAGAGTCTGAAACAGCCGTTCACGCTACTCGAAAAGCTACTCTACGACGAAGAATTCTGGGTACGGAGGGCAGTGGGGACTTGGCTTAGGGAATGCTGGAAGAGGGACAGGAAGCGGACTCAAGCCTTCCTCCTGAAACATGCTAAGGGCATGCCCCGAGTTACAACAACCGTAGCCACAGAAAGAGCCCCGAAAAACTTCAGGGAAAAACTACGCAGAATCAGATGAGGTTGTACGAGCTAGCCTCTGACGCTTCCCCCGTCATCTAGCATCAGCTTCTCGCTGGATCAGGCCGCGACAATTTTGGGGCCATCTATCTGATCAATCCCTTTATCTCAGTGAGCACCCCGATTTACGGCGACATTAATTGCACAAGGTAAACGTAAGCGTTGTCGAAGACGCTCCCGTTACTGAGGAGGACTCTAAAGGGGCTAGGATAAAGTGGCTCATTAACGAGAAAGATGGAGCCCCAACGTTTCTGATGCGCCACTTCACAATTGAAGGCAACGGTTACACCCCATTCCACAACCACGATTGGGAACACGAGGTCTACATACTCGAAGGAAAGGGCAAAGTTCGGTATGAGGAACGGGAAGAGAACATTCAACCGGGCGACGCAATCCTAATCCCACCAGGCAAGAAACACCAATTCCGGGCGGGGGCTGATGGTTTGAAGTTCATCTGCCTAGTTCCGAAGTAAAATAGAGAATACAGAGCATAGGAAACGCCCTACTCCATTACACTATTGTTCTACGCTTATGGCACGTGTTATCCGGCGCCGATACTTCCACCTTCGCCACTTTGTGATATTTTCTCCTTATCAATATGAGGGCCGTCCATACCTTAACGCGTAGCGTGAAGGAACGTATGTATGCAAGTAAGACCCTCAGGAAGAATACGTTACTCTTCTTCACTATTCCTATGACTCTACTAATCCTCAGCGTCTTGACGGCGAGCCAGACGGTTGCGGCTTCGTCGCAAGTATCGTCAGCTGTCTCACTACAATATTTCACAGTTCAAGTCCAGTATCCCTCAACCGTCCTGCCAGGGCAGAATGTGCAAGTCTACGTTCAAGCTGTCGCGAAATCTTCAGCAAACCTAGAAAGCCTGGCCGCCCAGATCTTTCTCGTTGAAGGAAGCAATTTACAGCAAGTGACGTCGGCCACGGTCGTAAGTAACCAGAACATTGCTTCAGGCAATACCTTCACGCAGAACATCCAACTGACAATTCCTCAGGACGCACCTAGGACGGCACTCTTCGCAGCCTTTACAGAAACAGTGAAGATTACTTACGTCAACGGATACTCAAACTCGTACTACAATTCCTATCCCTATGATTACGGATGCAGCTACTATACGTACTCATATTACGACAATAATCAATACTACTGCTACTACCCCTACAACTCGTACAACTCCAATCCATCATACTCATCCTACTCAACCTCAGACACTGGAATCTCACCGCTATCGTACATTAACGCAACCACCCCTGAGTACACCTCGCTCTACTCACAATACCAATCCGCCCAACAGCAAATCGGCCAATCTCAATCACAAAACCAAAACCTCCAGCAACAAGTCAACCAACTAAACCAAGAAAACGCACAACTTCAAACCCAGAACCAACAGCTTCAACAGAACCTCCAAAACGCGCAGGGCGCAATCTCCCAGCGAGACTCAAACAACGCCAACCTAACGGCACAACTCAACGACACAAACACGACGAAAACATACCTCACCTATCTCGTGATCGGATTTGGAGTAGTTGCGATTTCAATGGCACTCCTCGCCGGTGGTAGAGGCGGAGCTAGAATCAAGAAGACCCAAAGCGTAAACCCGTACGCAGCAAACTATCAACCACCGAAGGAAACACACACTTCAGGGACAAGCGCATAGAATACTCGTTCAAATCCCTGAACTCAGAACCTCTTCAATAATACTCGGCAACGATGAAAGCTTACCAGAAAACGCGTGGTCATCATCAAGAAATTTGACCGTCGCTTGCTGCGCCTTTGCGAAACTAAGAACCCATTCCGGCGGTATGACTTCGTCGCGCGTGGCCATTAGAATGACTATCCTCGCGTTCATTTTCGTTTCAAAAAGCCGCCTATCCTCCATTCGCTCAAGAATTTTGTTCGGAATACCAGCAAGTGTTCCTCTATTCGCTCGTGGTGGGATTATTGCAGGATTGAGTAGAATGATCGTCTTGACAGCGCCACAGAGCAACGCAGCCTCGACGGCTAGAAATCCTCCAAAAGATGAGCCGATCAGGACCGGCTCGGCATCGTTGTGAATCGCTTGCGTGATGTGTCGCAGAGCCTCATCTACGTTTAGACTCTCTGGAGCGCCTCGATGATATTCGATGGGTATTGCGTTGAGTTGTTTTCGGAGCAGTGTTCCCTTTGCGCTGTTGGGATTGGATAGGTATCCGTGGAGATAGTACAGCATGACCGGACTCAGATCCACATTCTATGGGTTCGGTGAGGTTTCAAGGTAACCGCGCTCAAGGTTCACGCACCCGTGCTAATCCCGCCATTAGGATGGCTAGCAACGCGACCGCCAAGAAGCTCTCACTTACAGTCGATACTGCGGCGATTGCACCAGCGAATAACGGCCCGAGCGCTGCTCCAATTCCGTAAACTGACTCATAGGACCCTATCGCAATCCCAGCTCTCTCGCTAGGAAAAGAACGTGAAATTAGAGCTATAGAGATTGGAAAGATTACAGCAAAACTGGCACCGAGAACTATTAGGGCTAGCAAAAAGCCGAAGAACATGTGGAAAACGGTGATTACTAGAATTGCTCCACTTGTCGCCAAGGAAACTAGTGCTAGAGCCCTGGCTTCACCCAATCGGACGTAGTGTTGGATCGTTGCAAATACCGCAATTCTTGAGACTCCGAAGATGACAAACAGCAATCCTATGAGTCCAGCGGTTACTCCCACGGAGTTCGCATATCCGGGAAAGATTGTCGTAACCACGCCGAAAATCATGGCGTAAAGCACTATCAAAACATACCATGACCACAGTTTCCGCGCGCTCGATTTCAATCCTGAGAATGTGAATGCCGGTAGCGCCTCAAGCGATGCCCTGTGCGGGCTAGCGTGCGGAATCACTCCCACTAGTGCTTGCATGAAGCCGATCAGGATGAGCATAGACGATATCAGAAAGAGGATCGTGAATCCGAATGTCGGAATAACTAAGCCGCCTACACCTGGGCCGACGAGAAAGCCGACACCCCAGACAACGCTGTAGATTCCCATCTCCTTCACTAGAGTTTTCTCAGACCCCAAATCAGTGACGAGAACTTCCGCAGTTGGCCAAAGAAAAGATAATCCTACGCCACCAAGAGCTCGTAGCAATATGATATCGGATACAGAGCGCGAGAAAACGAGTACGATGGTGGAGATTGCGTTAATCAACAGAGCGAGTGCATAGAGCCACATGTGACTAATCTTATCTGCAAAATGTCCCACCAATATGGCGGCGAAAACGTAAGTGAGAGAACCGGCAGTGCCGACGATCCCCAACTGAAAATAGGATGCGCCGAACTTCTGAGCAAAGAGAGGAATGAAGTAGACGTACATACCGAGACCGGTGGAGGTCAGAAAGAGCGAGGAATAGAACTGAAACCGCCATTCTCCTGACACACTGGCCATCTCAACCCCGATGGCACATTAGCACCGCGTTTTCAAACTTTCAGACGGTTATTCGGGGTGGTTTCAGCAGAAAGACACGCGGATACACACAGCTGATGAAACGAATTGTAGTGGAGTCAGGAGTTCTCCGAGAATACCAATGCGATCTAGATGAAGATCAGTCGAGAACGAGTTATAGGAAATGTTCCGATCGGTAGACTCTGCCAGTACTTTTGATTGTCCTTGGGCATTTGCCGTGTGAGTTGAGAGTAAGTGTTGCCCACTTGCTTGGTTCGGCTGATATACTATTGATCTCGTCGGAGATCTTTGAAACGAAATCGAGGAGAAAATTGCTACCATGGAAGACGTTGACCTCCTCTGCTCACAACATGCTGGGAAAATAGCGCGGAGTCTCTCCATGACCGACAAGCAATTCGAAGAAATGCAAGCTTTAGAGCGCGACGTCAGAGCCCTGCTGAAATCGAGATTAGTCAAACAGAAAGAAGTTGTGGCCAAGCATAGGAAACCTAGGCGCTGAAAGTTACCGAAAGCAAACCAAATGGTCCTGTGATCGTCACGTCAAGCGCTTATAGGTCGCATAACCTTCGAACATCAAGTGGCTTCCATAGCGACAGGGTTGACCCATCTTCATTCTGGATTCTCAAGTCTGATAAAATGGCCCGATTTCTGTCAATTTTCCGCTGCGAGGATTAGCGGATTTGACGTAGCGAGTTTAGAGTCCATTTAGCTAAGCCTGCCTTCCTTGATCCTGGAATTTCCAGGACGGCCGGAGTTGCATAGAACAAGATTCGCATTGGGCATTTTGATGTTGATTGCTATAGTCGCAGTCGCTCTATCATACTATGGACCGAATTACATTGTGCAGAGACAAGTCATGTCAAGTCCGGCGCTTATGCAAGGAGGCCCGACCTATCCGAATCCCGGAAATGCGAACGTGACGGTCATTGGTTCAATGCGGGCCCTAACCGTAAGCCCTGCCTGCAGCCTCTCTAGTCCTCCATGTGCAATCTCCAGCGCCCCACTCTACTACATCGTCGTCAATGGGTTCAATTACCGACTGATCTTTCCCAACTCAACCGTAATTCCCACCAACGGGGCCCACCTCATTGTAACCGGTACGTATGTGACTCCATCAACCTACAAGGCGAGCCAGTGGATGCCCGCCTTGGTGTTCAAGGGAGACATTTACGTCCGAACGTATTCCTACGTCCTTCTCCCATACTAATTCGGCTCACTCAGAACGCTAAGCAATCTTCTCCGCTGTCCGAGAAGATAACGCATCCACGTCGAATAGGCCATTCCAATCCGCTGGCCTGCACTTTACTTTAGTAAGTTGATTGCTCAAGGCCACCATATTAACGCAACCTCTTGCATGGATAGGGTCGTCAATAAATCCTCGAATGATACTCTAGCGTCATGAAGAACATGATGGCACAAAGTCCAGACGAGATTGGCCTGAATTTTAGCGACATCGTAGCGCGGTTGGACCGTGAGCAAGCGAGAGTTACAGTCAGGTTGGAGGCAAGGCGGTTCGGTAAACCGGCTACTCTCATTGAAGGGCTCAGGCTTGAGAAGGAAGGCCTTCGGTCCCTGGCTACTCGAATGAAGAGGAAGTTAGCTACCGGGGGCACCGTAAAAGATAACGTGATTCTTCTACAGGGTGATCAGAGGATCGCGGCGGCTCGCTTCCTGGTTGATTCGGGGTTTCAGCAACAGTCAATAGAAGTTGCCTAAGATACCTTCCTAGAGACGCATTTGACTTGGCAGGGCCCTTAGTTGACGTAGGTTCAATCACATCCGACCTCTCTCTATTGAGTTCGGCTGCAATCATAGTGGGCACGATTTTCATTGTCCTTCAGCTGCGTCAAGGAAATAGGATTATTCAGGCGAGTACTGAACAGGCGAAGGCTGCAGCAGCGCAGACTATGTTGACCACTGAGCAATTGAAGCAGAACAATGAATTGGCGAACATGGATATGATAATGCGCCTCTACGAGTTTGCTAACACCGCTGAAGTTCAATCCGCATGGTTGACAGTCATAAGCAGCAAACTCAAATCGTTTCAGGACTTCATGAATCTCCCGAAATCAGAGCAGGTTTCCTTTTTCCAAATCGCTGCACTGTTTGAATCAATTGGTGTATTGGTGGATAGAAAGATCGTTAGTCAAGGTACCGTGGCCGACATGTTTCTCACAGGAATGGCGTGGAACGCCCTACAGCCTTTCATAGATGGAATGAGAGAAAAGTACGGTGAAGAGGAATCCTACACATTTTTCGAGAGGTTGCACAAAGCCTTGCCGGGCGACGGGGCTGAAACTTAGTCCCAAAATTCCTCTAGACTTTCCGTTGCTTCCGTGCGACCTGTTCATTCGCTTGTAGTAGGCGCTCGTTGTGAACATCAACGGGGGAGGTTAATTACGACTGCACGCGGATGACGGGCATCCGAATTTAACCTACAGACAATATTGAGTGCGGGGAAGGAGTCAGATGCGTCGCGAGTGGGAAGCTATAGAGACAAGATATTCTGTTCCAAGAATCTTTCTACGACGCATCGTACTGGGTTTTGCGAAGGGCGCAAATCGTATGGTGTTTGGCACTGAATGAGAACCGAGAGCGTATCGATTCAACGTAGCGTCGGCAGATTCGCGTCTTCTTTCGGCCCCGCCTGGCTGGTAATGATCGCAGACGTTGACGCAGCCAGCATCATCACTGCTGCCGAGACCGGCGCCATGTTCAACTACGGGCTAATCTGGCTCCTGCTCATCCTCATCATCCCCTTGTTCTTCATTCAGGAGGCTGCCGGAAGAATTGGTGTCGTCACGCACAAAGGGCTCGGCGAAATAATCAGGGAGAACTACTCTGGAAAGATAGCGCTCTTAGCCGCAACCCCGATGGCGTTGACCGACGTTCTGACTTACATAACTGAATACCTCGGCATAGCAATCGGGTTAAGCCTCGTGGGTATACCACCCATAGTATCCGTTCTTCTCGCATATGTGTTACACGTGTTGCTAGTGTACAGGAGAAAGTATGCTGTAGCGGAGAAGATTATGTTGGGCATCTCCGCGGTCATGCTGTTGGCTTATGCGTCTTCGTTGATGCTGAGGGGAACATTCAACCACTCCATATTCTTTTTCGCCAACAAACCTTCCTTCCTCTTTCTAGTCGCTGCAAACGCCGGTGCAGTCGTGATGCCGTTCATGCCATTCTACCAAGCGTCCGCGACGGCAGAGAAGAAAGCAGGCAGCGTTTGGTTTACAAGAGTTGAAACAATTATCGGTGCAATAGTCAGCGAGGCGCTAATGATCGTCATAGTGATGGTCAGCTCTGGCCTTGACCCGGCCTTGAATTTCATGTCTGCCCAAGAGCTATCGAGGGCACTGGTCACCATTGCCGGAGAATATGCGCCATTCCTGTTCGGAATTGGCCTAGTCGCGGCAGCCTTTCTCGCTTTAACAGCAATTTCTTTTGGTAGCGCCTGGGGCTTGGTTGAAGCGATGGGATGGAAGCGGAGCAGAGCATTTCCAGTCTACTTCCTAGAATCCATTCCAGCAGTCTTAGTGACACTTTTCTTAACAGCCAACTTGCTTAACGCCGTCCTCAACCTAATGTTCGCCTTCGTTTTCGTACTCATAGGGCCCGCATTCATAATGGGAATGATTGCATCGAACAGGCGGGTCATGGGCGAACATGCCTCGACGGGGCCGTGGAAAGTTGCTTATTGGCTTAGTCTTGTTTTCGTAGTTGCTTTGGGCATCGCTTCACTAATCTCCATCCTGTGACCTCCCCATTCCCATGAGGCCCAACAACCCTGAACCGCTCGCATGTTCTTGGTTCTAGTTTCCCTAGACGTAGTAAGATGTCGGATTCAGGAAGTCCGGCTAGCAAGGGGTTCGAGGCCGAA
>Ga0326728_10018284_pt1 | contig 13843 bp, 10 predicted proteins | sample MB3enrmetagenome_FD_207602 | JGI IMG/M metagenome (GOLD analysis project Ga0326728, IMG submission 207602) | Lab enriched peat soil microbial communities from McLean, Ithaca, NY, United States - MB31MN | ecosystem: Environmental > Terrestrial > Soil > Wetlands > Peat | place: USA: New York... | reverse complement strand
CAAAGCCATTTGACGGAGCCGCCGGTGGCGAAATCGAGATGGAGCGCGCGCACGTCGATCGGCACCGTGCCGGCGGATTGATAGAGATCGGCAATCACCAGCGCACCCACGCGGTGGGCCTTCTCGACGATGGGCGCGAGGTCTTGCAAGTACGAGCTGCGAAACGCGACGTGCGAGACCGAGACGAGCTGCGTCTCTTCGTCGATGGCGTCCAGCACGAGGTCCACCGGCAGGGTGAATCCATCGGGCGAGGGCACCGAGACGATGCGCGCGCCCTGGCGGGCGAGGCCGTGATAAATGTAATCGTTGGAGGGAAAGTTGAGGCCGTCGGTGATTAGCTTATTGCGGCGGCCGGACCAATCGAAGCAGCCGGTTACCAGCGATTGGCAGACGGAGACGTTCTGGTGCATGACCACTTCGCCCTCGCCAGCGCCGATAATCGAGCCCGCCAGGTTGCCGACGGTAATGGGCATTTCCCACCAGCCCTCTTCCCACGCGCGGATGCCGCGGGTGGCCCACGTGTCGGCGAACTCCTGCACGGCTTGCGCGGTGCGCGCAGGCATGGCGCCCAGGGAGTGGCTGATCATGTAAGTGGTATGGGCGAGAATCGGGAACTCCGAACGCCAGCGGAGGAGCGGATCCATATGAAGTTATGGTAGCTGGTCGGGAAATATCACGGGCGAGCTGCGCTCGCCTGGACAAGCTGAAGCATGTCCTACAGCGGGGCGATTCCGGGGTCGGCGAGCGGCAGCAGGGTGACGCTTTCCTGCTCGTTGGGATCGGTGCGGGCGATGAGGCCGACGCACGGCTCGGATTCGCTGGCGTTGTAGGGCAAGTGCGGCACATTCGCCGGAATATAGAGGAAGTCGCCGGCGTGGAGCCACATGTGTTCGCGCAGATTTTCCCCGTACCACATGCCGGCTTCGCCCGACAGCACGTAGACCGCGCTTTCGTGGCTCTCATGCAGATGCGGCTTGGCGCGCGCCATGGGCGGAATCGCCACCATGTGCATGCAGAGCTTTTGCGATCCCGTGGTCTGGGCGGAAACGCCGGCGAAATATTCCAGCCCTGTTTTCCCCGATATTCCGGGCTGCGCTCGATTCGTACGCAGGTCGGCGCTGTCTGGCGCTCCATTCGGCTCTCCTTATTTCATCGCGTAGTCGAGCGGCGGCTTGCTATCGGCAGCAATGCGGGTAGTCCAATGCCGGCCGTCCAGACGCTTGGCGAATGTCTGTTTGGCAGCTTCCACTTCCGCCGGGTTCTCGAGCAGTTCCACCCCGGCGAGGGCGAGGGTCCGCGCGGCGACCACCATTCCTTTTCGTCCGATACTGCTGCCGGCGCAAGCGGCTGCCTGCCAGGTATGCGCGCCCACTCCCGGCACGAATGTCGCCGTGGTGAACTGCGCGCTGGGGACCACCCAGCTGACATCGCCCGCGTCCGTGGATGCCGGGCCGCTGCCTTCGGTCTTTTCCACTTTTACCGTCTCCGGGCCGGGCCGGTGCGCCGGCGCTCCCAGCGTCTTCTGCATTTCGTCGGCGAATTTGCGTTCCTCGGGCGTGTATTCATACCCGCCGGCCTTCTGCATGGCGCGGCCGAGCACTTCCGAGAGCGTGTCGTTGGGCAGGACATTGGCGTAATTGGTGCCCTGCTCGAACTCCATGCGGGTTTCCGACGCCAGGGCGCCGGCCTGCGCGCACTTCATGATGCGCTCCCAGACGCCGTTGAGCACGTCGGCATCGGGATTGCGCGCGATCAGGCTGACTTCCGCGAATGCCGGCACGATGTTGGCGGCGCTGCCTCCATTGGTGATGATGTAGTGAATGCGCGTCTCCTGGGGGACGTGTTCGCGCAGGAACTCGACGGCGTTGAGCATGATCATGGCACCGTCGAGGGCCGAGCGTCCCTTTTCCGGCGCGGCGGCGGCATGCGAGGCGATGCCGTAGAAGCGAAATTTCCCGCCATTGTTGGCCAGGGAGGAGTGCAGGCTGACGTTGTTGGAATCGCCGGGATGCCAGGCGAGCACGGCATCGACATCTTTGAATAGGCCGGCATGGATCATGTAGATCTTGCCGCCTCCACCTTCCTCGGCGGGCGTGCCGTAGTAACGGATCGTACCTTTCAGTCCGTGGGCAGCGATCTCCTCTTTGATGGCCACGGCGGCGAGAGCGGACGCCGAGCCCAGCAGATTGTGTCCGCAGGCATGGCCGGGCGCACCCGGCGTTACCGGATCCTGCGTGGCGACATCTTTTTGCGAGAGACCGGGCAGCGCGTCGAACTCTCCCAGGATTACGATCACCGGTTTTCCGCTGCCGTAGGAGGCGGTAAATGCGGTGGGCATGCCGGCCACGCCGCTCTCGACGTCGAAGCCGTTGGCGCGCAGTTCCCGCTGGAGCAGGGGCGAGCTCTTGGTTTCGTGGAAGCCCAATTCGGGCGTCTCCCAGATTTGCCGGGAGATGGCGCCGAAGCGATCCGCGTGGGCGGAGACATGGGCCAGAACTTCGTCGGCGGCGAAGGCGGAGCCGGCCGCGAGGAGCAATGCCAGAATTTTACGCACGGTTGATTATAAAACGTCCGCTCTCCGCATGGCCCGTTAGAGCCAGGGGCGTAACTTCCACTTGAGCGGCGGGTTTGAAAAAGTGGCAAGCTATAAATGGCATGAAATTGCTTTTTGTGGGATGCGCGGCTGTCTTCCTGGCGTGGGCGCAGACGCCTTCCACGCCACCGGGTCCTCCTACGTCGCTGCCCTCGCAAATCTCCAGCAATACCCCTGAAATGAATACGCGCCAGGATAACACCGCCACGTTCAAATCGCACGTAAACCTGGTGCTGGTGCCGGTGGTGGCGCGCGACATCCACGGGAAAGCTGTCGGCGACCTCACCAAGGAGAATTTCCTGCTCTACGACAAAGGCAAACCGCAGGAAATCACGCGCTTCGCCCTGGAAAAGGTGGGCAGCAAATCGCTCGCTGCCGACGCGATACCCGCCGATGCGACGCCCGACAGCCCGAATATCGAAGGAGAGAAGGCCGCCACTGTGGTGGTCCCGGAGCGTTACGTGGCGTATCTGTTCGACGACGTACACATCACGGTCAACGACATACAGCGCTTGCGGGACGCAGCTTTGCGGCATATTGCCACGATGAAGCCGAGCGACCGCGCGGCAATCTACACGATGTCAGGGTTCCCGCAGGTGGATTTCACCGACGATCAGGACCGGCTGAAGGACGCAATCCTGCGGCTGCGGCCGAATATCATGGCCGCGGTGGGCGCGATGAGTGGCGGCAGAGGAACGGCTGGCGAAGTCACGACTTTCGCTACGCTTGACGTCATCAAGCAGGTCATCAAGCGCATGGCGGAGACGCCCGGTCAGCGCATCGTCGTGATGGTCTCTCCCGGATTCTTTACTTACGATCCGATTTACTTTCCGGATAAGCAGGAGGTGATGGACCTTGCCGTCCGAAACACGGTGGTCATCAATGGATTGGATGCGCGCGGGTTGTGGACCGATCCGGCCCTGGATGCTTCGCGGCAGGCTATGCCGAGCGGTGGACGGTTGGGTCTTTCATCGGTGACCCGCGAATCCATGCGTTCGGATATTCTGGCGGAACTCGCGTCGGGCACGGGCGGTTCATTCTTCCAGAACAGCAACGACTACGATGAGGGATTCCGCCGCTTGGGGTCGGCGCCGGAGTATGTCTATATGCTCGGCTTCACACCCCAGAATCTGAAAAACGACGGCAGCTTTCATGCGCTGCGCGTGGTGGTGAAGCCTTCCAATAATGTGACTTTGCAGGCGCGCCGGGGATATTACGCTCCCAAGAAGATGGACGATGCGGAAGCGACTGCCAAGGAGGATATTGGCAATGCGCTCTTCTCTCGCGAAGAACTGCATGAGTTGCCCATCGAACTGCACACGCGGTTTTTCAAACCCGAAGGCAATACCGCCAAGATGACCGTGCTGTTGCGCCTGGACCTGAAGTTGTTCAAGTACAACAAGGCTAATGGGCGGAACAACAACATGGTGACGATGGTGACCGGCATCTTCGATCGCGACGGGAATTACGTGCAAGGCATCAAGAAAACGCTGGAACTGCACCTGAAGGATGAAACGTTGGCCACGCGGCTGACGCGTGGGGCGGTGATCAAGACTGATTTCGATCTCACGCCGGGCACGTACCTGGTGCGGCAGGTGGTGCGCGATTCCGAAGGCCAGCAGTTGTCTGCCACGAATGCCGCGGTGGTGATTCCGTAGAATAGGCGGCTTGGCCTTTTTCGTGGGACATGCTTCAGCTTGTCAAGGCGAGCGGAGCTCGCCCGTTAGCCGGCTTCCACGCCGCCCAACAGATTTCTCCGGCATCGCCCGCGGTGTGCCGTCGGGCACCAAGCCGACGAAACTCCCCCGGCTGCGTGGCTGGCTTATTCCGAAGGCGGGCTGAAACCCGCCGCAGACTGATGAAGTCTGCCCACCGGGTTGGCCAACCGCAAGCAACCGGCTTGGCCAACCGCAAGCCATGAATGGCCAAAGTCCGGAGGCGAGCGTCGCTCGCCGTGGCAAGCTGAAGCATGCCCCACGCCGGATATGCTTTAGCCTGTCCTAAACTCGCCGCTTGTAAAAAAGCTCAATGCGTTGTCGCCCTGTTTGACTATTCGACTGCGTCCCAGACGCCCGAACGAATCGGCCAATTTCAGGCGGATGGAATGTTGCACCACGACCAGCTCCGGCGGGGCTTGCGACAACAGTTCGAGCGCCGCCAGGTACTCGCGTTCCAGACTGTAAGGCGGATCGAGGAACACGATGTCGGCTGGCGAGCGCCCGAGCGCCAGCAGTACGGGACCCTTGACCACCGTGGCACGACGCTCTAGTTGGAGCGACGCCAGGTTGTCGCGAATCGCCTCGACGGCGAAACGATCCTTCTCCAGGAAAATGACGTGGCGCGCGCCCCGGCTGAGCGCTTCAATTCCCACGGCCCCCGTGCCGGCGTACGCATCGAGGAAAACTGCGCCTGCGATGCGAGTGGCCAGGATATCGAAGAGCGTTTCGCGCAGGCGATCCGGCGTGGGCCGGGTGGCGTTGCCGGGGATGCTCTTCAGGCGGCGCGAACGAAATTCGCCGGCGATGACGCGCATCAGACGGTCACCAGTCCGTAGCGCCGCTGCCAGTGGTCGCGAATGTAGCTGACCGCGAGCCGCAGCGCGTCTTCCGATGGCGGGCGGGCGATGAAGTCCACCGCCTCGCGGCGCGCGATCTCGAGAATTTCGCCGTCGCGCAGAATATTGGCGACGCGGAGGGAGGGCAGTCCGGCTTGCTTGGTGCCGAAGAATTCGCCGGGACCGCGGAGCTTGAGGTCCATTTCCGAAATGTAGAAGCCGTCGGTGGATTCCACCAGCGTGCGGATGCGCTGGCGAGCGGCATCGTTCATTTTCTCGGTGACCAGGATGCAATAGCTCTGCGCCGCGCCGCGGCCCACGCGCCCGCGAAGCTGGTGGAGTTGCGCCAGCCCGAAGCGCTCGGCCTGCTCCACCAGCATGACCGTCGCGTTGGGCACGTCGACGCCGACTTCGATCACCGTGGTCGAAACCAGAATCTGCACCTGGCCTTCCTTGAAGCGCTGCATCACCGCTTCCTTCTCGGCCGGCGCGAGCTTGCCGTGCATCAGGCCCACGGAGAGCATCGGGAAGACTTCGCGCGACAGGTGCTCGTGCATCTGCTGCGCGGCTTTCATGGCCTGCGTTTCGGACTCCTCGATCACGGGGTAAACCACGTACGCCTGGCGGCCTTCGTCGATCTGGCCTTTCAGGAAGCTGTACGCCTGCTCGATGTTGTCGGCGGTGTAATGCTTGGTCTTGATGGGCTTGCGGCCGGGTGGCAGTTGATCGATCACGGAGACGTCGAGATCGCCGTAGAGCGTCATGGCGAGGGTACGCGGAATGGGCGTGGCGGTCATCACCAGAACGTCGGGATGGACGCCCTTCTGTACCAGTCCGAGCCGCTGGAGCACGCCGAAGCGGTGTTGCTCGTCAATGATGGCGAGCCCAAGTTTGTGGAACTCGACGTCTTTTTCGAGCAGCGCGTGCGTGCCGATCACCACATGCACCAGGCCTTCGGCCACCAGCTTTTTCAGCTGGGCCTTTTCCCGGGCGGTAAACGATCCGGTTAACAGCGCCGTGACGTAGCCCAGCTTGGAAAGAATCTGTTTGAAGTAGAGGCCATGCTGCGTGGCGAGGATTTCGGTGGGCGCGAGCACGGCCACCTGATAGCCATTTTCGATGGCGATGACGGCCGCTTCCGCCGCCACAATTGTCTTGCCGCTTCCCACATCGCCCTGCAGCAGGCGATTCATGGGACGCGACTCTCGCATGTCGCCGGCGATCTCGCCGAGCACGCGCTTCTGCGCTTCCGTGGGCTTGAACGGCAGCATGGCTTTCACTTTCTCGCGCACGCGATCGTTCAGCTCGAAAGCGATGCCCGGCAGTGTGCGTGCCTTGCTGCGTTTGAGGGCCACGCCGCATTCCAACCAGAAGAATTCCTCGAAGATCAGGCGGAACTGCGCGGGCGAGCGGAAGGCGTTCAGCAGGCGCAGGTCGGAATCGGGCGGCGGAAAATGCGTGTCGCGCAGCGCCGTCCAGCGGCCGGGCAGTTTGAGCTGGCGGCGGATGTGCTCGGGCAGGCAATCGCCTTCCGGCGTGAGCGCTTCCAGCATGCGATGGGTGATGGTGCGGAGCACGCGCGTGGTCATTTTGCCGGCAGCCTCGTAAATCGGCACCACGCGGCCCACGTGCAGCGAGCTTTCGCCATCGTCGTCGTCGCCCGAGAGAATTTCGAACTCCGGATGCAGCATGCTGAGCTCGCCGGAGTAGCTGTCGAACTCGACCTTGCCGTAGAGGGCGACCTTCATGCCCTCGGCCAGAACGTTGGCGAGATATCCTCCGTGGAACCACTTGCCGAGCAGGATGGCGCGCGAGGAGTCGGTAAAACGCGCTTCGAACATCCCCAGATTGCGGCGTTTGAATCCCGAAAGTTTGACCGAGCGGACTTCGGCTATGACGGTGGCCATTTCACCGGGCGCCAGTTGCGCCACGGACTTCATATTGCTGCGGTCTTCGTATCGAAACGGCACATAGGCCAGCAGGTCCTCGACGGTGGCGAGCCCTTTGGCCTCCAGCATGGCGGCGCGTGCCGGGCCGACTCCTTTGACGTAAGTAAGCGGGGTATTGAGGTCCATGAGTGCTCAGAGAATGGGGCGCACGCCCTCAGCTTGTGCCTGCAATGCCAGTGTACAATGCAAATTCATGTCTAATTTGCTGGAGGGCAAACTTGCCCTGGTAACCGGGATCGCGAACCGTTGGAGCCTGGCGTTTGCCGTGGCGCAGGCCTTCGCCCGCGAAGGGGCGACGCTGGTGTTGACGTATCTGGGCGAGAGGCAGAAGGGAGCCATCGAAGATCTCTCGAAGGAGATGAATGTGGCCGCGATTCTGCCGTGCGATGTTACCAAGGACGAGGAACTGGCGGCGCTCACCGAATCGTTGCGCGCGCTCGGGCGCCCGCTCCACGCGGTGCTGCACAGCCTGGCATTCGCCAATCGCGAAGACCTTTCGCGGCCGTTCGTGGAGACCTCACGCAGCGGATTTCTGCTGGCGCAGGATGTGAGCGCGTACTCGCTGGTGGCAATCGCCCGCGCCACGGCGCCGCTGATGACGGAAGGCGGCGCCCTCCTGACGCTGACGTATCTCGGCGCCACCCGCGTGATGCCGAACTATAACGTGATGGGCGTGGCGAAGGCGTCGCTGGAGGCGGCGATGCGCTACCTGGCGAGCGATCTGGGGCCGCAGAAGATCCGCGTGAACGCCATCTCCGCGGGCCCGGTGAAGACGGCCTCGATGCGCGCCGTCAAAGACGCTACCAGCATTCTCGATGTGGTGCCGCAGCGCGCTCCCCTGCGCCACAATACCGATCCTTCGGAAGTGGCCGACGCTGCCGTCTTCCTGGCGAGCGATTTGGGCCGGGGCGTCACGGCGAACATTTTGTTCGTCGACGCCGGTATGCAGGTGATGGCGTACTGAACGTGGGACATGCTTCAGCTTGTCCTGTTGGGTGCCCCGCAAGAATCGGCTGAATCGGCCCGAAGGGCACCGCTCCCTCGCGGTCGCGGCTCATTAAGGGATGCTGTTTCACACCGGATTAATGAGCCGCGACCGCGAGGGAGCGGTGCCTTGGTTTTTGCAAGTCCCTCTGAAGTCTGCGCCACGCAAGCTGGCAGCTATAATGTAACTTCATGAAAGTCGAAGTGGTGCTCACCGAAGCCGACATCGCCCAGGAGTTCGTGGAGGCGATTGAGGCGCGCGATTTGCCGGAGAAATTCTTTTATTGGTTCCCGCGGTCCGCGGCGGAGTGGATGGAGCTCATCAGCCACGCCGAGTTGTACGGCGGCCTGTGGCGCACGTGGAAGGAACTGGCGGCCAATAGCGCGGAGCTCTCGCAGCATTTCAAGGAACGAGCTCCGGTGATCAGCTTCGGCGCCGGTGACGGCGCGCGCGACCGTCTTCTCATGGATGCTCTCAAGAAGGCGGGTTGCGAGTGTTCGTACTTTCCCGTGGACGCCAGCCAGGCGATGCTCGAAATGGCCTGTGCCGGCGCCGAAGATACCGACATTGAAACCGTCGGCATCAAGGCCGATATTTCAAGCCCGGTGCACCTGGTGTACGCTGCCGATGCCGCCGAACCGCCGCGTTTATTCATCCTGAGCGGCAACACCATGGGGGCGTTCGATCCGCTGGCGGAGATCCGCTACGTGGCGCAATGCATGAAGCCGGAAGACCGCCTCATCGTGGACGGAGAAATCCACGATACCCAGCAATCCGTGGCGCGGCGCGATAATCCGGCGGCGCGGAGGTTCCTCTCGACCCTGCTGGCCAACGTAGGAATCGCGCACGACGATGGCGAGATCCGTCTGAGTCTGAAGCGCGACGACCGTCACGAAGGACTCCACTTAGTTACGCGATCCTTCGGCGCGGCGCACGACTTATCGGCCACGGTGGCGGGCCAGGAAATTGCCGTACAGCGCGGTGAGCGCATCGGCATGAACTTCCAGTACACATATACGCCGGCAGCGTTCCGCTGGCTGCTTTGCGAGCGTGGCGGCCTGCGAATCCTGTCGGAACACCAGAGTCCCGACGGACGCTTTCTCACCGCGGTTTGCAAGAAATAGGGCTGGAACCGGCGAAAAGCACCGCTCCCTCGCGGTCGCGGCTCTGTAAGAGCTCCGCTTTCAACGCTTGAATAATGAGCCGCGCGCGCAAGCAAGCGGTTTGCAAGAAATAGGGGTGGATTTAGTGAGTCCGGGTGCGCGGAGCGGCCTTTGGCAAAACCAATCCGGCACCCGGTTGTTCGCACCTCGACGCGAGAGGTACGTTCTCTTCCGGCGAACTATGCGGAGGCGCCTGACAGTTCCACCGAAAATACAAGGACGTTTTTCCGCCTGCACTTACTATAAGTGCGCGGGCGGGGAGAGACAACGCTGGAAATGGGTTATAGTACGCCAATAACAATTGTTAGGTTATAGGACCGCCGCATGGCTCGGCTGGAAGCAACACCGGCCACGGCATGAGCGCCGACATTGCCAGGCACATTTTCGGAACCGTTTTTCGCGGCCGGCTCGCCGGGCAGACTTACGGCCCTATCGCCCCGGCTCCACGTGGACCAGGACGTCGGCCACCCAATCGAGCTTTTCCTTGATCCGCAATTGCACGTTATGGGCGATTTCGTGGGAGCTGCGGACAGTCATGTCGGGATCGACCTCCAGATGCAGGTCGACGTGGTACCGCAGGCCGGTCCTGCGCGCGAAGCATTTTTCCACTCCCCGGACGCCCGCGACGGTAGCGGCGGCAGCGCGGATTTCATCCATGCGCTGCGGGTCGGGCATGGTGTCGATGAGCTGGAGGGCGGTAGAGCGCGCCACCTGGACGCCGGCGAAGACGACGATCAGACCCACTGCGATCCCACCGTAGCGGTCGGCATCGGCGAAATGCTCCGGGTTCGATAACGTCAGTGCCACGGCGGCCATCGCCACCAGAGCCGAGACGATGTCCGTGGCGTCGTGCCACGCGTCCGCCGTAAGCGCGGTGCTGCGGAGGCGTTTCCCGTAGCGGAATTTATAAATCGCCAGCCCGGACTTGGCCACCGCGGAGACGATGAGCGGCGCCAACACGAAGGCTTCGACGGGCGGGCGCGGCTGTCCCAGATGCCCGAAGGACGCCGCCGAGATCAATACCCCGGCCGCGGTGAGCGCCAGCCCGATGAGCAGTCCGGTGAGCGTCTCGATGCGTCCGTGGCCGTAAGGGTGTTCCTGGTCGGCGGGCTTGGCGGCGAGCGTCAACCCCAACAGTACGAACCCGGATGAGAAAACGTCGCCGGCCGATTCGCAGCCATCGGCCACCACGGCGGTGGAATGGCCGGCCAGTCCGGTCAGGATTTTGGCGACGGCCAGCGCGGCCGAAACCGCCATTCCCAAGACCGCGACCCGCTGGCCGGTCTGCATCAGGCCCGCGCGGGATCGGACTTTTCGGTGTCGAGGCCGAGCTCGGCGAACGCCGCGGCTGCCTTTCCGGCATCGTATTGCCCATCGCGGGCCAGGCGTGAGAGCGCGGCGGCGGCGATGGATTCGGCGTTGATCTCGAAATGGCGGCGCAGGTGTTCGCGATTTTCGCTGCGGCCGAAACCGTCGGTCCCCAGTGTTTCCATGCGGCCCGGCAGCCAGGGCGCAATCTGGTCGGCAACCACTTTCATGTAGTCGCTGGCGGCCACAATCGGCCCTGGAGCGCCGCTGAGGGCGCTCACGATGTGCGGCGCGCGCTCGGGTTGATCGGGATGGAGGCGATTCCAGCGTTCCACGTCGAGCGCTTCGCGCCGCAGTTCGTTATAGCTGGTGACGCTCCACACGTCAGCCGCCAACCCGTACTTCTCGGCCAGGATCTGCTGGGCGCGCAACGCCTCGTTGAGGATCGGTCCGCTGCCGAAGAGTTGCACCACCGCCCGGCCGTTCTCGGCCGCGCGGAAGCGGTAGATGCCCTTGATCACGTCCGCGGGATCCAGGCCTTCGGGCATGGGCGGCATGGGGTAGTTCTCGTTGTAGAGCGTCAGGTAATAGAAGCGGTCTTCGCGCTCCTGGTACATGCGCCGGATGCCATCCTGGATGATGATGGCGATTTCGTAGGAGTACGCCGGGTCGTAAGTCGTGCAAGTGGGGACGGTGCTCGCGAGCACAATACTGTGCCCGTCCTGGTGCTGCAAACCTTCGCCCGCGAGCGTAGTGCGGCCGGCCGTTCCGCCGCACAGAAAGCCCTTGCCGCGTGAATCGCCGAATGCCCAAATCATATCGCCCACGCGCTGGAATCCGAACATCGAATAGTAAATGAAAAACGGGATCATCTCCTTCCCGTAATTCACACCGGCGGTGCCGGCGGCGGCGAAAGAGGCCATCGATCCGGCTTCGGTGATGCCTTCCTCCAGGATCTGCCCGTCTTTGGATTCCTTGTAGTACAGGAACATCTCGGCATCGTGCGGTTTGTAAAGCTGTCCCTGGCTGGCATAGATACCGAACTGGCGGAACAGGCTTTCCATACCGAATGTGCGGGCCTCGTCGGGGATGATGGGCACCACGTGCTTGCCCAATTGGGGATGCTTCATGAGTAAGGTGAGCGCGCGGACGAACGCCATGGTGCTCGACACCTCGCGCCCCGCCGAGCCTTCCAGCGATTCCTTGAAATATTCGAGCGGCGGCGCTACCAGCCCGCTGTTCACCGGCGTCCGGTAGGGAACATAGCCGCCCAACTGGCGGCGGCGCTCGTGCATGTAGCCGATTTCCGGGCTATCGGCCGGCGGCCGGCAGAAGGACGCATTGTGGACCGCCTCTTCGGGGATGGGAATCTCGAAGCGCGAGCGGAAGTGCAGCATTTCCTGCTCGTTCAATTTCTTCTGCTGGTGGCTGATGTTGCGGCCCTCGCCGGCCTCGCCCAGGCCGTAACCCTTGATGGTATGGGCCAGAATCAGCGTCGGCTGGCCGGTGGTTTCCACCGCGGTCTTGTAGGCGTTATAGACCTTTTTCGGATCGTGCCCGCCGCGTTGCAGCTTCATCAGCTGGTCGTCGCTTAGATGAGACACCAGGTCGAGAAGTTCGGGGTACTTGCCGAAGAAATTCTTGCGGATATAAGCGCCGTCTCTGCTGATGTAAGTCTGAAATTCGCCATCCACCACTTCGCCCATGCGCTTTTCGAGCAGTCCGCTGGTATCGCGGTGCAGGAGTTCGTCCCAATCGCCGCCCCAGATCACTTTAATGACCTTCCAGCCGGCGCCGCGGAAGGCGGCTTCCAGTTCCTGGATCATCTTGCCGTTGCCGCGTACCGGACCGTCGAGCCGCTGCAGATTGCAGTTGATGACGAAGATCAGATTGTCGAGCTTTTCCCGCGATGCCAGCGTGAGCGACCCCATGGACTCCGGCTCGTCCATTTCGCCGTCGCCCAGGTAGGCCCAGATCTTACGCGGGGTGGGCACGATCAGGCCGCGATTCTCCAGGTAGCGCATGAAGCGCGCCTGGTAAATGGCGTTGATCGGACCGAGTCCCATGGATACCGTCGGGAATCGCCAGAAATCGGGCATCAGCCAGGGGTGCGGATAAGACGAAAGCCCCGGAGTATCGCGCAGTTCGTGGCGGAAATTCTTGAGGTGCTCTTCGGTGAGGCGGCCTTCGAGGAAGGCGCGGGCGTAGACTCCGGGCGAGGCGTGGCCCTGAAAATAGATCAGGTCGCCGGGTTCCTCGCGATATTTGGCGCGAAAGAAGTGGTTGAAACCGACTTCCAGCAGAGTGGCCAGCGAGGCGTAGGTGGAAATGTGGCCGCCGATGCCCGCGTCGTACTTGTTCTGCCGCACCACCATGGCCATGGCGTTCCAGCGGATGAGGCTCTTGATGCGGCGCTCCATGGCGCGGTCGCCGGGGTAAGGCACTTCGTCTTCCACCCGTATGGTGTTGACGTACGGAGTATTCAGGTGGACGGGGATTTCGGCCCCGCTATTGCGGGCGCGCGAGGCTAACTGCTCCAAAAGGTACCGCGCGCGGTCCGACCCGCCCTCCTCAATGACCTGGTCGAGCGATTCCAGCCATTCCTGGGTTTCCTGCGGATTCAGGTCGACAACCCTCTCACTTCTTATCTGGTGCATGTGTCCTTATTATACCTGGGGAGGGGTCTGGGCCCCGGCGCGGGGGGCGGTTGCGGGTACAATGTGGTCATGGTTCGATCGCAACACGTAATCGACTCTTGGAAGGCAGTCCGCATGGACGGCGCTGCTGCCGTGGAGGACTTTCCAGAGGCCGAGATGGACTTCCGCCCCGCACCCGATGTGATGACATTCCGCGAAGCGGCGCGCCATATTCTGGATGCCGGCGACGGGCTCACCGGGTTGCTGCTGGCCGGTGTGGTTAATTTTGCCACCCCCGAGTTTCGCGCCCGGATGAAGGATCATATGCGCCCTCTACCGGCGGAGGCCGGCGGACCCGCTCTGGCCGCCGCCCTGCGGGAGTCGGTGGAAGAACGGTGCGCCGCATTTTCGGCGCAGACTCCCGAATTCTTCGGCCAGATGGTCACTCGCTTTGACGGTCAACAGGTCACCCGGCTGGAGATGCTGCAGACCATCAAGGAGCACGAACTGACGCATCGCGCTCACCTGTTTCTATGCCTGCGCATGAAGGGGATTGTGCCGGCCACCACAAGGCGCCGAATGGCGGCTCAGGCCGGCAGGTAAAAGAGCGGAGTTGCAAAAGCGGCAGGATATCGTATAACAGTATTTCGGGAGG
>Ga0326728_10018283_pt1 | contig 13843 bp, 4 predicted proteins | sample MB3enrmetagenome_FD_207602 | JGI IMG/M metagenome (GOLD analysis project Ga0326728, IMG submission 207602) | Lab enriched peat soil microbial communities from McLean, Ithaca, NY, United States - MB31MN | ecosystem: Environmental > Terrestrial > Soil > Wetlands > Peat | place: USA: New York... | reverse complement strand
CACGGTTAGAAGTGGCGGCAGCGCGGAACTCCAATTGCCTTAGGCTGAAGGCTACACGCAGCTCAGCGAGCGAGGCGGTGGGAGTGATCCGCAGAACGTCATACAGACTCGTCTGGCGTTCCCAGGGCTGTCGCCGTGCGGCGACGTAGAAGTAGTCGCGAATGACATTGCAAAACAGATGGATAGAGGAGATGCCCAGCCGTCCCGTTGGGACCTCGACTCGCACGAAAAGTCGCTCTCGCTTATCGGCTTTGGGCGGCGCCGCATAACTGATGGGAGCCTGGTAGAGATCACGACCCCGCCCGCCGGACGAGGGCTTGCGGACGTAGATTTCAGTTCCTGCTTCGGCGGACTCAGCAGGCAAAGGGAAGTTGATTTCGTCGCGGGGCCGAATATGGGCACCCAGGGAATTGGCTAGGAAGATAGTGGCACCATCATTAAGGTGGCAGAGCGTCTTTTCGCGTTCCCGCTTAGCCTCCGAGACTACGCGACTGAGGATCACATTGGCGCTCTCACTTGAGGGTTGAATGGACGCTTCCATACCGAGTGCAGAATAGCCAGTTGGTTCGTTCCCGTCAAATGACCCCTAGATTCGGGTCCTGGAACTAAGCGTGACGAGCGCAACTTCTACTCACCCAACGCGAAAGGAGATAGTGGAAAAGTAAAAAGCCCCTTAAGTGGCCTTTTTGTGGTTCCAGTCAAAACACATATGTTGAATAAGGTGATGCTCATTGGATACGTTGGAGCGGACAGCGAAATGAAATTCACGCCTAGTGGCATACCGGTGGCGAACTTCTCATTGGCGGTGAAGGAGACTTACAAGAACGGCGACGGAGAGAAAAAGACCAACACCCTCTGGATTCGTTGTGTTGCCTGGCGGCGCTGGGCCGAGATTGTGGGCGAGCACGTGACCCGCGGGAAATTCCTGTTCGTGGAAGGAAGGCTCCAATTGCGCAGTTACGAGGATCGTGAAGGGCAGAAGCGCAATGTGACGGAAGTGGTCGTCATCACGCTCAGGTTCCTGGGGCCGACAAAGAACGGGCACGGAGCCAAGGCGGCACAAACCTTGAAGGCCTCGGAGTCGGTCGACGAGAGCGAGAATCCCTTCAACGGGCCGGGAAGCGAGGGCACTGAGGAGGACATACCCTTCTAACGGGCTCCCTCTTCGGCGCCTACATTCGAACGACCCACCCTTATCTCCTCCGGGACTTCAACTTCTTGCTTCCGCGCAGCGGCTTTAACTCCTTCGATGCGGAAGGGGTGCGTGTTTCGTTCTATGTGTCCAGATTTGGGGAACCTCAAAGCCCGCGTTGGAGACCACTGGATGGACAGCGTGCTGTGGGCTCGTCATCGATGAAATTGGACAATAAATGTGCCCCCTACGCAGCGGGGCCATTGCGACAAGCGTCGGGTTTATGCATCCGGGTGACAATGGTACGCTGCCTTGCCGACATCCCAGAACCCCGTATCTGGGGAGTTTGCATGATTGCTGGTGGGAAGGCCGTTTTTCAGGCCGCATCCAGCCCAGCACCGACTTACTATAGTTTCCGACCGCGTGTCACGCGACCGAGATCGCGGAATGGCACTCCCGCTCCCGGGCAAACGCGCCGCGTGAACCCTATTCAAGGTGAGTGTGGCTTCGGTAATCAGGAGGCGTCCCGAACTGGGGCCTGAACAGTTCCTCCATTTGAGGAGTTTGAGGCCCCATCACAGCCTTCGCGAGACTCAGAGGCCCTCAACCATCCATACATTGCTGCTGGCGGCGTAGTTCTGTATGGCGAGGTACCGGCCGTCGGGTGAAGGTACGCCCCCTACTAGGCCGCCCGCTCCCTTCGACTGCCACAGCGGCCGGGCATTCCCATTTAGATCCACGTAAAGCAGGGCGCTGCTTTGGGGTAAGGCAGAGCCGCAATAAAGCCCCTTTCCATCAGGGGACCAGGCGAGGCTGGAGAGAGTCGGCCAACCCTTCACCGTAATTTCGCGATCGGAGCCGCCCGCGAGTGAAAGCAGGCGAATGGAAATGTCGGCTCCGCCAGTTCTGGATACCGCAAAAGTTGAACCATCAGGGGACACTTGTGTGATGTTGTAGTCGGCTGAGGGGTCCTTCTCGAAGGTCCTCAGCACCTTCCCCCTGCCCTGGAGCGGGTCGAACGCCGTGAGCATCAACTGTTTTTCATCCTGGTTCGCCTCAAGAACCACACAGCGGCTTGCCGGGGCGCGGGTGCAGCTATAGCCGCCGACTCCCCGTGCGACCTCAATCTGCATGACAAACTGGGGCACTCCGCCGTTCACGGAGACGCGCATCAGACGGCGCTGAGTCGTGGGTTGCTTCGGGATTTCATGGTAGAGTATCCAAGCACCATCAGCACTGAGGACGGCCCCAGTGACGTCTTCCGTCGTTGTGACCACAGGCTCGGCCGACTCCTGGTTGATTCCCTGCTTGAAAACCCCCAATGTGCCGTTGCGGTCTGAGAGGAACAATACCGTTTTGCTGTCCGGCGTCCAGGCGGTTGCCATGTCAAGGGCTTCATCATTCGTCAGCCGCCGAGGTGGGCTCATATGCGTCCCTCCAGTTGTGAGTTCACCCAGGAAAACCTGCATCTGCAACGTCGACTTCAGGAACGCTAGCCGCTTCCCATCGGCAGGCGCACTCAACGAAGTAATGCCAGATCCGGTCCATTGGGTGACCCGTTTGGGTCTGCCCATCGCGGTCCCTGCCTGACTGTCAACGGCGACCTGCCAAAGGTTGTCGTTCCCCAAAGTAGATTGCCCTTGTGAGTAGACGATCCGCCCGTCCGGGAACCACCAAAAATCCTCCAGCGACTCGTTCGGATCCGTTTCCGAAACAACTACAGTCCGGTTCGCCCCCTGCAGGTCGCAGGTCTCGATCGAAAATCCCTGCTGCGCACCCGTATATGTGTGTTTCCACCTCATAAAGGCCAGGCGCTGTCCGTCCCGTGACCAGTAAACGTTTCCAATCCACTCCTGCTCTCCCAGCGCAAGGACCTTTTGCGGGTTGTCTCCCCGGATGCCCATCACCCAGATTTCGCGAATGCGACCCGAGGCTTTCGGTTCTGGGTAGAAGGCGATGCGCGTCCCATCCGGTGAGACTTGGAAACCCCCTGCGCCCTCCCGAAGCTCGCGTGCAGATTGTCCCAGCATCGAGACCGTCCACAGACTTGTGAGACCGCCTGGGCCGTAAGCGTGAGCGAGAAATTGTGTGCCGTCGGGAAACCACGGATCGACCATCCACCAGGCGCTGGCGGGAACTCCGGCAGGCCGAGGGATGAGCCGCTCGTCGCCCGTCGAAAGCAGCTTGACGTGTATCCCGGCCGCGTCGGAGTAGGCGAGGTATTTCCCATCGGGAGAAATGGCGCCCGCATTGACAGAATTCTCGCTGGAGTTGAACGTCAGGCGCTTCTGCGTTAACTCGGCTGCGGACCTTTGCGCTGACTCGACGGAAGGCTTAGGACGGCGGGGTAGCAGGAACCATACGAGGCTGGCCAAGGCAGCCGTCAGAGCAACAGTCCAAAGGGCAGCTTTCTTGTGCCGCTTGATGAGGCCGGCGATGATGACGGAATCCGACGCTGGTTCGTGCGCAGACTCAGACACTGCTCCTGCGGCAAGCGGAAGGGGCGCCACTGCTTCCGAGCGGCCCGAACTCGTATCGCGTCTCAGTCGCTTCAAATCAGCCCGCAATTCTGCCGCGCTCTGGTAGCGCAACTCGCGGTCCTTCTCCAGTGCCTTGTTGATGGTCCGTTCTAAATCCGCGGGTAACCCGGGGTTCAGCCGAATCGGAGGCGTGGGCGCACGGTTCAGGATGGCCTCGAAAATCACGCCCGAGGTGTCGCCCCGAAAGGGCAACATCCCTGTCGCCATTTCGTAGAGCACCACACCAAAGGAGAACAAATCGCTGCGCGCATCCACTTCCTTGCCACGAATCTGCTCCGGCGACATGTAGGCCACCGTCCCCATCGCCGTCCCCGGGCTCGTCAGGTGCGGCTCGTCCACCGTGGCGGTGGTTAGGCCGCTCGACGATGCACCCTTGCCGGAAGGGCTGCTCACCGCTGTGGCCTTGGCCAAGCCGAAATCCAGAATCTTGGCGTGTCCCCGCTTGGTCACGAAGATGTTCGCCGGTTTGATGTCCCGATGGATGATGCCCTGGGTGTGAGCCGCATCAAGGGCTTCCGTGACCTCGATGGCGATCTCCAGCAGCCGTTCCAACTCCAACGGGCGGCCCTGAATCTGGTGCTTCAGCGTCACGCCATCCAGGAACTCCATGGCGATGAACGCTTGCCCTTGGTATTCGCCGATGTCGTGTATCGTGCAGATATTGGGATGATTCAGGGCTGAGGCCGACTGCGCTTCGCGCCGGAAGCGAGCCAATGCCTGGGGATCTTGGGCGACGGCTTCCGGCAGGAATTTTAGTGCGACAAACCGATGGAGGCGAGTGTCTTCAGCCTTGTAAACCACACCCATGCCGCCGCCGCCGAGCTTCTCCACTATGCGGTAGTGCGAAACCGTTGTTCCAATCATGATTTGGGAGGTCCCCTGAATACCAAAGAATCTTAGCACGACACGTCGAACTCTATGCCAGGAAATCAGAAGCTCTCGAAAGGCGTCTCCGCAGCGCCGGACGGAGGAGTTCTGAACGTAATGTCGTCCCCATGAAAGAGAGTCGTATACGGGCGCAGAAGAAACTAATCACCTTCGCAGCGCAAATTACTGCCGGTCAGGGCGTTCTGCCGATATTATGGATTAGGAATGAAAAGTCGGCTTCCCATCGACAATCCCGGTGCGTGGCAGGTTTCCGGCGTGGGAAGGGCGTTTCCCAGGCCAAATCCGTGAAGGTACTTACCCGTCATAGTTTTCGAGTACGTCGCCGAGGAGGAATCAGAAGGCGAACGTAGGCACCACATCTACGGGTTGCCGACACGGCCAATTGGACGAGGGTCGGGATACACCAGCCGCATTCATGGATGAGTATTTCGAAGGCACTGACCTACGGACTGTCTCTGGTCAAGCTTGATTGGCTGACTCACATCCACTTTGCGGAGGGCCAATAGATCTGACAACACCCATACGGAGTCCAGCGGCATAGAGGCGGGCACGCAGTCTCTGTTAGCGGCTTGTGGGGTCCGTCGTCGCGCGAGATTCTAAAGTGGATCATCGAGTTCTAACCGCCGCAACGTGCCCGGCGGGAGGAAGTCATCAAGTTCACCGACTTCGAACCGACAGAGGCTGATGGCATACCAGAACGCTCCGCCAAGGTTACCAACCCCCTTATACCGACCGTCGGGAGTAAAGGCCAGCCAACCCTCGGCTGTAGAAACGATTGTGGCAAGAAGGAAGTTCGTGCTAACCGACCAAATGCGGATGGTGCTGTCGTAACCACAAGTCGCCATCCGTTTCCCGTCAGGGCTGAAGGCCACGTTCACGACTGCGCCCTCATGCCCACGCAGCATACCCACCTCCTTCCCGCTCCCCGCCTTCCACAGCCGGATGGTTTTGTCATCACCCCCGCTCGCCAGCCGCTTCCCGTCGGGGCTGAAGGCCACGGTCCTGACGCGGGCCCGATGGCCGCGCAATGTGCCAGCCGCCTTCCCGCTCTCCACTTCCCACAGGCGAACCATGTTGTCCTCGCCCCCGCTCGCCAGCCGCTTCCCGTCGGGGCTGAAGTTCACGCTCCAGACGAGGCCCCCATGGCCGCGCAATGTGCCAACCGCCTTCCCGCTCTCCACTTCCCACAGGCGAACCGTGTTGTCCTGACTTCCGCTCGCCAGCCACTTCCCGTCGGGGCTGAAAACCACACTCGAGACCCAGCCTGCATGGCCAAGCATCCTGCCCAGTTCCTCCCCGCTCCCCACCTCCCACAGGCGGATGGTTTTGTCATAACCCCCGCTCCCCAGCCGCTTCCCGTCGGGGCTAAAGGCCACGCTCGAGACCCCTCTCTCATGGCCACGCAATTCTCCCACCTGCTTCCCGCTCCCCACTTCCCACAGGCGGATGGTGTTGTCCGCACCTCCGCTCGCCAGCCGCTGCCCGTCGGGGCTGAAAACCACACTCGAGACCCAGCCTGCATGGCCCCACAATGTGCCCAACTGATTCCCCCTCCCCACCCCCCACAGGTGGACGGTATTGTCATAACCCCCGCTCGCCAGTCGCTGCCCGTCGGGGCTGAAAGCCACGCCCAAGAGCCCACCCACATGGCCGATCAGTGCGCCCACCTCCTTCCCGCTCCCCACTTCCCACAGACGGACGGTTTCGTCATCACCCCCGCTCGCCAGTCTCTGCCCGTCGGGGCTAAAGACTACACTCCTGATAAAGGCCGAATGGGAAAGCATCGAGCGTACTTCCTTTCCGCTCCCCACCTCCCACAGGCGGACAGTGCTGTCGTAACCGCCACTCGCCAGTTGCTGCCCATCGGGGCTGAAAGCAACGGTCCTGACGTGGGCCCGATGGCCGCGCAATTCTCCCACCTCCCTCCCGCTCACCACCTCCCACAGGCGGACGGTTTTGTCCTCACCTCCGCTCGCCAGCAGCTGCCCGTCAGGGCTAAAGGCCACGGTCAAGACCCCGCCCGCATGGCCGCTCAACGTGCCCACCGTCTTCCCGCTCCCCACCTCCCGCAGGCGGATGGTGTTGTCCTCACCCCCGCTCGCCAGCCGCTGCCCGTCGGGGCTGAAAACCACACTCGAGACCCAGCCTGCATGGCCAACCAGCGTGCGCACGGCATTCCCCCTCCCAATTTCCCATAGGCGGACGGTGTTGTCATAACCCCCGCTCGCCAGCCGCTTCCCATCGGGGCTAAAGGCTACGCTCAAGACTCCTCTGTCATGGCCGCGCAATTTTCCCACTTCCCTCCCGCTCCCCACCTCCCACAGGCGGACGGTTTTGTCCTCACCTCCGCTCGCCAGCAGCTGCCCGTCAGGGCTAAAGACCACGGTCAAGACCCCGCCCCCATGGCCGCTCAACGTACGGACCTCCTGGCCAGTCGTGACATTCCAAAGGCGAATTGCGCCGTCGTCGTGTGCACTGGCCAAGATGTGGTCAGGCCCCCAAGCGACCGAATTGGCGGGCGATGCCGACGAGACCGTCGGCTCGGGGGCGGTCGCAAAAGGTAATGCGGCCCCGAAGGTGTCGCATTCCCCCAGGGCGGTCGGCGCGATTTGCGCTCCCGTCAGTTTGGCGTAACGAAGGCTAGTTCTGCTGAGAGTAGCATCACGAAGGTCAGCGCCAAGTAGTTTCGCGCCCGCCGCCTTGGCGCCTACCAGATTGGCGCCCACCAGATTGGCCCGAGTGAGGTCGGCGCGCTCAAGGACGGTCTCAGAAAGATCAGCGCCTTCTAAGTTCGCGTCAACCAACCGGGCCTCGGTGAGGTCAGCCCGCGCCAGATTTGCACCGGTCAGGCTGTGGCCAGAGAAATCCCTGCCGCGCAGGTCCTCCCCCGCGAGATCCGCTGTTTCGGTCCTTACACCCATCCGGTCCAGCACCAGCAGGGCATTCGCTTTAGTATACGTAACCCCAGTGGCAGGAGAAGTGGTGGCACCAAGAGCCCAGTCTCGCGCCTTGTCCCGGCCTGCCAGATCACAAAAAAAGTCCGCCATTAGCGGCGTCATCTTGTTCAAATCTAGCACCTTTGGCTGTGCCCCGGAATTGAGAGCGCGTGCCGCATCATCCGCCACCAGCCATTCCATCACCGACTGGTGCACAAAGGCGAAGACACCGGCCTCATCACGCACCAGCAAGGTGCCGGAGCCAATAAGATGCGCCGCGGTTTTCTCATCGAGCTGTTTCTCGGTGAGTTTGTCAACGGCGTGGCGCACCTCGTCGGTAAGCTCACTCAGCCGCATGGTGCGCTCGAGTTTTGGCCAAAGGCAAAGAGCCACTGCCGTAACGGCCAGTCGGCGCTCCTTGATTGTTAGGGTGGGTGCCGAGCCCCTGGGCTGGGCACGTTCGTATTCAAAGGTAAGCCAACGATCGATGAGCAAGCGGTAAAGGTCGGCAGAAGTAATTGCGCCGGTTCTCTCCTGAGCTGCTCGCAAGTCTTCCTCTGGCAGCTTGGCGATAAAGCCCAACATGCGGGGGTTATGCGAAAGCCCGAGAAGGTCACGTATATCGCGAATGAGAGCCAGCCGGTCGTTGGCGGCGTCGCGGTTGCCGAGGAGCTTTTCCAGGAATTGAAGGATATGCGGCTCGTCAAATGGCTGAAGGCGCGCAAGTCGAACTCCGGCCAGGGCCTCAGCTCGAGCGAACAGTGCCGTCTTCACCTGCTGGTCAGACTCGAAGTGCTGGGTGCGGCTGGTTACCACCACCTTGGCACGGCCGCCTGCCGCCTGAAGCAAGGTCTCGAAGTGCTCGGCCGCCCGGTCGTAGGTTACTCGTTGGGCCAGCTCATCGAAGCCGTCAAAGAGCAGTACGATGCGGCCCTCACGCAGCATGTAGGGAAAGGCTTCGAGGTCGATCAAGCTCTCTTTCGACGCGGCCAGATGCTGAGCGACAAGCTCTAAAAGTGTGTGCGCCTTTTCCAAGGCGCGTAGCTCAATGAGTACGGGGACCAGGTGAGGTATATCAGTGGGCATCCGCCTGGCAACTTCGTGAAGAAGGAACGTCTTCCCAGTTCCGAAATCGCCCAGCACTAGAACAAACCGAGCCAGCGGCTCGCGGAGCCACTCCAATACAGTTTGGCAGGCGTCGTCCGAGAGTTGGCGGTCGCGGCCGACGTCGTAGATAAATTGTTGCGGAACATAGACGTGCGGCGGGTAGACGGCGTCCGCTTCGAGTTTCCGCGTTTGGCGATCGATGTAACTGCGGAAATCGATGATTCCTTGAAATTCGATGAACGAATGAAGGTGCACGCCTTCCGCCGCTGCCCTGCGTATTAAATCGTCGGACGCACGGTCGCCACCGTAAACAATCTCGCAGGGAAGGTTGGGGTCGACTGCGCGATACTGTGCAAAGATTTCTGTTCGGAGCTTCTCGAGCTGGCCTTCTGAGAAGCCTTGCTCGCAGACGCCGACGGGGAAAATGCGGGCGATGGGGCCCTGAACAGTGCTGACGATCAAGTATTGGAGATGCAAATCTCCCCGACGCCCAGTTTCGACCTCGGCACGACGGTACCGTAGCTTGCACACCTCTGCTACGCGCGAGAGAAAATCATCGCTCGGTTCTCTCAAATCCACCGCGAGGCGCATGAATTCAGGAGCTTCCGCCTGTGCAGCGTCCTCTTGGCGAGTTGCGCGAACGGTCTGAGGAAAGATCCCGTGGACGAATTCGAATTTGACTTTATGCTCGATGTGCCAATCGTTGCCGTCCTCGGAGCAACGTGTGTCGCCTTCCCAACGTTTATGCTCGGCGTCGTAGCGGCGAGTCCAACGTTCAATCCGGTCGGGCCAAAGGCGAATGGCTTGGTATTGGTTTGGAACCTCGGGCGGACGCGCTTCTGTTTTAAGTGCGGTACTGCCGGTTGCAAGTATTGGCAATGTAAACCCTAGCGATCCGATCCTGCTGTTGTGGGTGTGCCCGTGAAGGAGTAGATTCAGGGACGAGGCGAGCAGGCGCTCAAGGTCGTCGGCATCACGAAGGTTCTCGTCGTCAGCCTCCGCCCCACGCAGAACGTTGTGATGTACAACCCCAAGGCGAAACCATCCCTGTTCCTTGCCCTGCTTCAGCCGGTCAGCAAACCACCGCAACTGCCGCTCGCCGACCCAGCCGTAGTGATCGTCGTCCCGGTGGCTTTCGGCCATTGTCGAGTTGAGTCCTGCTACGACAAAGTGTAGGTCGTCCAACTCCCATAGGCTCCAAGGCTCTTCGACGGTGAAAGAGATACCCTTTTCGCCTTTGTAAAACTCTTTGAAGAGCCACTCATAGAACTTCCACTTGCGCGAGTAGGGCGTAAGCGGATTCTCCTCTTCAGCCTCGCAATCGGCAAAGTAGGCTTCGCAGTGTTTGCGGTTGATGTCGTGATTACCCGGGACCATTACTACATGCCTGCGTGACACCATCAGTCGATCACTTAACCTCACCAAGAACTCCAGTGCGTCCTCGAACTCTTTTTTCTTGCCCTGCTCGGCTAGATCGCCTGAGATCACAATGAGCTCCGGCTTGATTCCTACCTCCTTTTCAAGGAGAGCCAAATCGTCGCTAAGTCGCTGAAAGAGTGTGTCGAGACGTGCGTCTGGCTCATGGAGATGAAGATTCCCAAAACGATGATTGCGTCCGAATTGCATGTCGGATACGTGTAGAAGAGTGACGGGCTCGCTCATAGCAATGACCACCCTACCCAGACTATCGTGGGAGGATATTATGTTTCTCTGCCCATGTGTGAGTCAACAGCAAGCAGGTCGCTGACAGGTGGTCTTTGCGTCTTTGCGGGGGATCGTTTTGTTGCTGGAAGGCAATATTAATCCTGGAACTCAACCCAAAGCCTTTGGGCAGACACTTCGCTGTACTCCGGCCTAGCCGCGCATGTGGCGGCCTTGATCTGCCGGTTCAGCCAATCCGATGATTGCGGACAGGTGGTCGCCCACCCGTCAACTCGCCCACCGTGGGCTGGTTCGTATTCCGGGAGGGAAGGGCGTTTTTCGGGCACAATCCGGTTTGGGTTGTGCGGAGGGCTGCGTTCGCTGTCTACGAGCGCAGCTCTCCTTTTTGTCGCCACTGCTCTCCAACGCAGCCGACAAGCTGAAATCCCAGCCTCAGGTCACCCGTACGAGCCTGAATCTGTAGGTAATTTCGGGCCCTTGTCGTTGCTCTTAGGGAAATCGAAACTGCGATGATAGTTAACCCCATCACTGGTATCACTGGTTGCCCCATCTGTACGGCATCTCCATTTCAAGCTAAACTAAGGTCAACAGTAAGCAGCCACAAGGCCCGAACCACATCGGGGAGCATTCGAAGAGATGAACCACTCGGAAGAACAACTACTGGTGATGATCGATGGCATCCCTACGATGGCGTGGTGCAGCCTACCGGACGGTTCCGCCGAATTCCTCAACAAACGATGGCACGATTATACAGGTTTCTCGCCGGAAGAGGCGCACGGCTGGGGGTGGACGGCCGCCATTCACCCCGACGACCTCGCGAGGCTGAAGGACAAATGGCTGGCATTGCTTGCTTCAGGGGAGCCGGGTGAAGTGGAAGCACGCCTCCGGCGCTCCGATGGGGAATACTGTTGGTTTCTCTTTCGCGCTGTACCGAATCGCGATGAGCAGGGAAGGATCGGCAGATGGTACGGAACGATTACCGATATTGACAAGCGCAAACAAGCAGAAGACCGCTTGCAGTTGCTCCTCGATGTCACCAATCAGGTTGTCTCAAATTTGCAGCTCCGCGACCTCCTGCGTGCCATCTCGGCAAGTGTCCGGCGAGTCATGCAATGCGATCTGGTGGGCGTTTTCTTGTTGGACTCGGAGGCGAACATGTTGCAGACCTTCGTGCTCGATTTTCCAGAGGGAAAAGGATCGATTCGAGAGGAGTACTTGACATCGATGGAGGGGTCGCTTGGGGGTTATGTTTTCCGCACTGGCAAGCCCTGGAGCGGCAATGCGTCGGACGTACTTCAGCTGGGACTGAAGGATGAGGCGGCCCTCGCTGAGGGTCTCAAAACCGGCTGCGTCCTGCCACTTGTCAGCCGGAATCGTGTCCTCGGTCTCTTGGGCCTCGGTCGCCGAGAGGACAGTTCCTTCGCCCAAGCCGATGTAGATTTCCTGAGCCAAGTCGCCAACCAGATTGCCCTTGCCGTCGAGAATGCCCTTGCCTACGGCGAGATTCAGAAGCTGAGGGACCAACTCTCCAAAGAGAAAGTGTATTTGGAGAATGAAATTCGTTCGGAGATGAACTTTGGTCAAATCATCGGAAGCAGCGCTTCTCTGCGCAAGGCCCTAAAACGCTTGGAAAGTGTGGCGCCGACCGACTCGACGGTGCTGATTTTCGGCGAAACGGGAACCGGGAAGGAGTTGATTGCACGCGCTATTCATGATTTGAGTCCTCGGCAGTCCAAGGCATTTGTCAAACTTAACTGCGCGGCCATCCCCACAGGCTTGCTTGAAAGTGAGTTGTTTGGACACGAAAAAGGCGCATTCACGGGAGCCATCGCACAACGCATTGGCCGCTTCGAAGTGGCGAACGGTGGCACCATTTTTCTGGACGAAATCGGAGAGATTCCCTCGGAGTTGCAAACGAAATTACTCCGCGTGCTGCAGGAGAGGGAGTTCGAGCGGCTGGGAAGCTCGCGGACCCTCCGGACAGATGCACGACTGATTGCTGCAACGAACCGTGATTTGGAAGCGATGGTCAGCGAGCAGAAGTTTCGCTTAGACCTGTTCTTTCGTTTGAATGTCTTTCCTGTTCGGGTTCCTCCTCTGCGCGAGCGAGAAGGTGATATCCCCCTACTGGTTCGGCACTTCACGGAGCAGTTTTCCAGGCGTATGAACAAGACGATTGAAACAATTCCCTCGTCGACCATGGACGCGCTCTGCCGGTATCATTGGCCGGGCAACATAAGGGAACTCCAGAATGTGATCGAGCGCGCCGTAATTATTTCGACGGGTCCGGTGCTGAACCTCGATGTTGCTGATCTGAGACTTCCCAGCACAAGCAACGCGCCACAAAAAGGCGGCGCTTCGAATGCTAAGACGACGGGCACACTGCGCGACGTATTGAAAGAAACCGAACGGCAGCGGATCCTCGAAACCCTGAAGCAGTGCCATTGGGTCGTTGCCGGCGCAAATGGCGCAGCCTCCCGCCTTGGCATGAATCGGTCGACCCTTCAAGTGAGGATGCGCAAACTTGGAATTGCAAGGGACTCCGCATAAACGCTTGTTTCAGCGCCTCCTTCCGAATTCCCCTCCTATCTCCAAACTCCTCTCTGTGCTTAGAAATTAGCAGTCTGCCAGATTCTTAGCAGCGCTCCGCTAGCACCTTGATCCGACGAAACTTCCGGTCGGCAGTATCTCTCGACAGCTCAAGAACTTGCTTCGTTGCCTAAATACACCTGGTTTGGCATCGGCCTTGCCCTTATCAGCATCGGTGAGCGGAAGCAAGCCGGGGGAGAGAGGTAATACTCCAATCGAGAATTACACGGAGGTGGAATATGAAGGCATTCGTAACTGGAGCAACTGGCTACATTGGCGGTTCGGTCGCAGAACGCCTTATTGTTTCAGGTCATCACGTAGTGGGGCTGGTTAGGACTGCGGAGAAGGCCCTTCTGCTGAAGGACCGCGGGATTGAACCGGTTCTCGGAACTCTGGATGATTCGGAGATAATCACCAGTGCCGCGCATGCGGCAGATGCAGTAATCCACGCAGCAAGCGCCGATCATCCAGGGTCAGTCGTGACGCTGATCGCGGCACTCGAACGCAGCGGAAAGACACTGATTTGCACAACGGGTTCGGGCATTGTCGTGGATTCCGCAGATGGCGAATATGCAAGTTCTGTCATCTTTGCAGAGGACACCTACTTCGACCCAGTCGCGTTCCGCCGGCCCCGCGTAGCGATGAATCGCTTTGTTCGTGAGGCAGCCATCGATAAGGGGATTCGCTCTGTCGTGATCTGCCCTCCCATGATCTATGGAACGGGGCGGGGGTTACAGCCGGACAGCGATCAACTCCCGAAACTCATTGCGCTTTCCAAACAGATGGGTGCCGGCGTCTATTTTGGAAAAGGCCTCAATCGTTACTCAAATGTCCACATCGATGACCTCGTGGAGCTGTACCTTCTTGCTCTGGAGAAGGCTCCGGGAGGTTCATTCTTCTTCGCGGAAAACGGCGACGCATCCTTCAAGGAAATTGCTGAGATGATCAGCCGCTCTCTTGGGCTCGGCGGTAAAACCGTCAGCCTGAGT
>Ga0326728_10018282_pt1 | contig 13844 bp, 10 predicted proteins | sample MB3enrmetagenome_FD_207602 | JGI IMG/M metagenome (GOLD analysis project Ga0326728, IMG submission 207602) | Lab enriched peat soil microbial communities from McLean, Ithaca, NY, United States - MB31MN | ecosystem: Environmental > Terrestrial > Soil > Wetlands > Peat | place: USA: New York... | reverse complement strand
GGCGTCCCTTCCGGGGCGAAGGCCTGCCGCAGATCATGGCAGCCATAATCCGCGACGAGGTGGATCTGAACCCGATTCCTTCGCGGGCGCGGCCACTGATCGAACGTTGCCTCGAAAAGGATCCCAAACAACGGTTGCGCCACATGGGAGACGTGGGGCTGCTGCTGGGAGGTGAGACAAGAGCCGTCCCGGACAAACCGCACAAACCCGTTCAGATCGGCGCGTTGGCGATGGTGACGCTGCTCTTGGCGGTGCTAGCCTTCATACATTTTCGCGAAGCGCCGCCGGCGCAGCGGCCCTCGCAGTTGAGTGTCCTTCTTCCGGCGAGGTCGCGCGTTCAGTCCCTGGCGGTTTCTCCCGACGGGCGCGCCATCGCCATGGTTCTGGTCAGGGAGGGCAAGCAACAAATCTGGTTGCGGGCGCTCGATGCCCTGGAAGCGTCGCCGTTAGCTGGAACGGATGGCGCCGCCGACCCGTTCTGGTCTCCCGACAACCAGTACATCGCCTTTTTTGCCGATGCCCGGCTGAAGAAGATCGGCCGTTCGGGAGGGCCGGTGCAAACACTGTGCGACGCTGTTGGCGCACTCGGCGGTACCTGGAACCGAAGCGGCGATATACTCTTCGGCGGCCTGTCACAGGTCCAGAAGATTCCAGCCGGTGGTGGAGCGGTTTCGAATCTGCCAAATCATGCAGCGGTCACCGGGATCTTTCCAACCTTCCTGCCCGACGGACAGCATTACCTGGCGACGGAGGGCGGCAGGTCCGGGTCGCCGGAAACCGGAGTTTGGCTGAGTTCGATAGATGGACCGGACACCCGGCGTATCCTGCCGGATTATTCCAGCGTCAAAATCGCGGAACCGCCCCCCAATAGCCTGGTGGGGCAGGTGCTTTTCACGCGCAACGGCGCCTTGATGGCCTTGCCGTTCGATGTGAAGGACTTCAAAGCGGCGGGAGAGCCACTCCTGATTGCGGAACACGTGGGGATCTCGGTTCATTCGTTGGCCGCAAGTTCAGGACCAGGAGTGCTGGCGTATGTGTCCGGCCGACGTAGCGAACGGCAATATATATGGCGGGACAGGCAGGGCAAAATCCTCGGCGTCGAGCCGGATGCCGGCAACATCGTAGCGATTTCGCCGGATGGTAAGCGGCTGGTGGGCGATCGCAGCGATGACACCTGGGTATGGCAAATCGGCGGGGGAACCGGAACACGGATGATGTTTGGCCGCGGCAACCCCAATGCCATCTGGTCGCCGGACGGCCGTTACATCGCCTATGGCACCGGGCGAATTTTCCGCAAGCCCGCGAACGGCTCCGGCGCGCCGGAGTTGTTGTTTCAAGGGAAGGGGTTGCTGGTTCCGAAAAGCTGGTCGCCGGATGGCCGGTACATCATATACGCGCAGAGTATCGCGGGGGCCGCGGCCGACTTATTTGCCTTACCCGTGGAGCCGAATGCCAAGCCATTTCCCGTGGCCACCACACCGGGAAACGAAGACCAGGGGCAGTTTTCTCCCGATGGACATTGGGTGGCGTACACGTCCAATGAATCGGGCGTCAGTGAAATCTACGTGGTGCCGTTCCCGCCGTCGGCGGATGGCGGCAAGTGGATGGTATCCCGCGGGGGCGGCGTACAGCCGCGTTGGAACCGCAACGGCAAGGAGCTGTTCTATATTTCGCCGGACTCGAACATGATGTCGGTGGAGGTGAGCACACATCCGGTGTTTGAGGCTGGCATTCCACGCTCCCTTTTCGCCACCGACCTGGTGGACACCGGGATCCGCACCGGCCCCATGAGCTGGGACGTCGCCCCAGACGGCCGGTTTTTGATTATCTCCGACAGCTCCACCGATTCGTCGCTGACGGTGGCCCTGAACTGGCAGACAGGGCTGAAATAAGCGGTTTAGATCCCCGGTATCCTTTGGCTTCGGAAGAGTCCCGCCAGCTTTTTAGTGCTCAGCTTCGAGGTCTAATGCCGCCGCCTTTTAGGCGAACAGCTTTCAGCAGGTTTCACCTTGTGGGGCGGACCCCCTGGTCCGCGCGGGTCCCCCTGGACCCGCTCTACGCCAAGCTTACAAATTCTCCATTACCGAACAGGCGTCGGCTGCGGCCCAGGGGTCCGCCCCACCCAACGCAGGCTGCCGCGAACTTCAGGCCCCATCCCCGCTCCCGAAAACCCTATCCGGAATCTGGCCCAATTCTTGCCCACGGAGTAACTATAAGGCGATTTTCAGTCGCAAGCCCAACCTATCGGCTTGAGCCGGTAGTCGTTTAGCCTTGCTTCCATGCAAACCACATTTTCACCGCGCAAAAAAAACTGGCGGACATGGTAGTTTCTCCGCCCGGTTTCCGCTTACCGGGTGAAGGCAGGAGGGCTCAAATGATGCTCTTTCCGGGAGCTTTCCAGAGGAGAAAAAACATGACACGAAAAGCATTGCTGATTCTCGCGGTTTCGAGCCTTTGTGGCATCCTGACCGCACCCCTTGGCGCACAGACGGCCCAGCCCATGAGCCGCTTCGATATCCCGTTTCAGTTCACCGTAAACGGAAGAACCATGCCGGCCGGGGAATACACCGTGGCAGTCAGGACGTTCGACGGCCTGGTGGAGATCGACTCGAAGGGCGCCCATCATCGAGGCGCGTTCAGCGTAACCTATCCGGCGGGAAATGCCGTAAGCGATCAAGCTGTGCTGACATTCCATCGGTACGGCAACAAGTACTTCCTGGCGCGGATCTCACAGCCGGGGGGATATGCGATTCGTGGGCTCGCCGTGTCCCCGGCCGAAAGCGAGACGGCCAAAGCCCCATCGTCGGTTCCTCTTCAGACGGTGACCCTGGCGGCGCTTGCCGCCGGCCGCTAGAACATTCACCGAGGCACGCCAAGTGAAAACCTGATGGCAACTGGGAGTGCGGGTCTCCCAGTTGCCTGTGTCTCTGCGATAGTACATCCGTGAACCATCTGAGTAACAACATTGGGAATCCGAACCGGTCTTTGCCGGTGTCCACGAATTCGGCGCCGGGAGAGTAAGGTCTGATGGTAACCGAGTCGAACAGCAAGCGCCGCGATGGATTGAAAGATTCGGATTCGGGCCTGAATTCTGTTCTTCGAAAACGACCCGCTTGACGACAGTACGCACATGGACATCTGTTTCCGTATTCTCTCCTGGGAGCGAGCCAGGAGGTGGACCCAAGTCATCGCCATTACGGCGAGCAAGAGAACCACAGTCCCAACGAAAACCACGTTGATGTTCAGCATCTTCTTTCTCCAAACCTGTAACGGCTGAAGAGCCCTTCCGGATAACAGGACACACGAGCTGGTTTACTCCCGACAAGCCGTTAGCATCCGGGCCTGTACCGAAGTGCTTGAGGCCGCCAGGCCGCTGGGTTAATCCACCAGGCCGTTGCGCACCGCGAAGCGCACCAGTTCGTTGATGCTGTGCACGTTCAGCTTCTCCATGATGCGGCGGCGGTGGGCGTCGACGGTGTACACGCTGAGATTCAAGGTGACGGCGATTTCTTTGTTGGTTTTGCCCTCGGCGAGCAGAACTTCGCGCTCGCGGCTGCTGAGCCGGTCGATGGGGTTGGTGACGTGCTTGCGATAATCGTCGAGGACGGCGACACGCGCTGGCCGAGGCGCGGCGATCGCTGCATTCTGGAAGAATCGGCGCGCGAGATGGTGTGGATTCTCGAAGGTCGGGACCGTCCGGAAGAGGTTCGCCGCATGGAATACCGGCGCGCCACGCAGTGGGTCGATCAGATGGCGCTGCCGATTCCAGTGACGGCTCCCGCGGCCTCGCAGTTGGCGCCGGAGGCGGCAGTGGCGGAGACGAAGGAGCGGGTCAGAATGCCCAGGCCGGAGCAGTACTCGCTTATTTTAGTGTCGCGGTCGTGGCGTTAAGTAGTACGCCAGCGAATTAGATAGACGGGTGGATTGCCGGACGCGAGGGTGTTTGTCGATCCCATTCGGCGCAACCGCTCGGAACAGCAACGACATCAGCGGCTTCGGGTGAGCCGTCAACGAGAGCCGGCCTATTCTTCCCGGAGCGTCTCGATCGGATCGATGCGGGTGGCGCGGAGCGCGGGCACGGCAGATGCCAGCAGCGCGACCAGAAGCATCGCTGCCACGGCAGCCGACAACGAGGTCGGGTCGTTCGCCCGAACATTGTACAGCATGCCGGAAATGAATCGTGCCGACCACTCCGATAGAAGCAGTCCAACCGCGGCGCCGGCGGCCGTCACCGCCATGCCCGGCGCCACAATGCGTAGCCCAATCTGTTTCCGGCCCGCGCCGAGCGCCATCCGCACGCCGATCTCGCGCCGCCGGGTGGTGACAACATAGCTCATGCTGCCATACAGTCCGACGCACGCGAGCGACACCGCCGTGGCCGCGAACAGGCTGAGCAGTAGCGTGCGCAGACGCACTTCAGCGAACGCTTCGCTTAGATGCGCCTTCAGCGGGGCGAGATCGTAGACGGCACGCCCTGGCTCGACGGTGTGCATCCTCTGCCGCACCGCACTGGCGAGATTCGCCGGATCGCCGGCTGTGCGCACGAGATAGTAGCGGCCCGGATCGAGCACCGGTGCGCACCAGTAAGCCGTCGGCCTGATCTCGGAGTTGAGTCCGAACTCGCGCGCGTCGCCAACAACACCAAGGATTGCCGCCTTCAGGGCATCGGGTGAGTTCGCGTTGATGACGAGATGGTGGCCGGCCGGGTCTCTGCCGCTAAAATACGTCGAAACGAATGTGCGGTTAACCAGTATTCCGTCCGTACGCCTGCCACACGGGGTTCCAGCGAGGATGGGAATGCCCATGGTGGAGAAATAGCCGTCGGACACCTCGCGCACGTCGGCCGTCATTCTGGTCGCGGGATCGAGGCCGGAATCCGGGCTGGTGAGATCGATCGGGAATTTGGACGGCGCACCCGGCAGAGTTCTGGACGCCGTGACTGTCTGGACGCCGGGCAGCGATGCGAGCGCATCCATGGTGCGGAAGAAGCTCTGCCGGAGTTTGGGAACATCCCCGAATTCCCGATAAGCGCCGGTCACGCGGAAGGCAAGCACGCGGCTGGCATCGAAGCCGGGGAAGATCGTCCACAAAGACTCGAAGCTCCGGAGCAGGAGCCCGGCGCCGGAGAGCAGGCACACCGTGAGCGCTACTTGAACGGAGACCATTGCCCAGCGCGCGGGACGCCGGCTGGAAACCTGCGTGCGGCCTCCGCGCGCGAGCGCTCCGGCTGGCGATGCCGCGCTGGCGCGCAGCGCGGGGAACAGTCCGGAGACCAGTGCCACGGTAATGGCACAGACCGCACTGTAGACGAACATGCGCCAGTCGAATCCGATCTCGCCGATTCGCGGGACACTCTTTGCCATCGCTGCCAGTACTCTCGACGAACCAGCCGCAAGCGCCAGGCCGGCGATGGTTCCGGCAACCGCGAGCAACAGGGTCTCGCTCAGTATTTGCGCAAGGATGGTCGCGCGCGAAGCGCCGAGCGAGATGCGAAGCGAGAACTCGCGCTCCCGTTCCATACCGCGCGCCAGCACCAGCGCCGAAACGTTGGTGCAGGCGACCAGGAGCAGGAGCGAGACCGCACCGAACAACAGCCACAGCGAGGATCGCGCGCTCGCCACCGTGGTTTCCTTCAGCGCCCGCATCCAGACACCGACCTCGGCGTCAGTCGCCGGGTATTGCCGTGCGAGATTCCGCTGCACCAGCTCGAGATTGGCGCGCGCCTGCGCTTCGGTCGCGCCCGGCTTCAGCCGCCCGATGCCGGTGTACCAGTTGTAGCGCCGGTCCTGTGCCCACGGCGCATCGGGCGTATCGACGTACCACAGGTCGACGGCTTCCTCGGGAAACGTGAAGCCCGGCGACATGACGCCAATCACGATCAGCGAACCGTTCGCGTGAAGCAGCGGCTTGCCGATGGCGCCCGGGTCGGCATGGAGATGGTTATGCCAGTAGCGGTCACTGATGAGCACGCTTCTGGGCGCATTGCCGTGAAAGTGCGTATCCGTTTCGCGGAAGTCGTGCCCCAGCGCCGGCGAGACCCCCAGCACCTGCAGAAAACGTGGGGCCACATAGGCGCGCCGGATCTTCATGGGCGGCGGATCCGACTCCCCGACTGCGGCCGCAGAATCGTCGCCCGTCCCGTCGGTAGTGTCTTCGGTGTAATACCCGCTGATCGCTTCGAAGGTGGCGTTCAGGCGGTTCCAATCTTCCAACCTCGTTGGCGCGATCTGTTGCTGGAGGCCCGCCTGTACCTTTGGCAGGATCTCCTCAATGAGAACCAGACGATCGGAGTTGGGATAGGGGAGCGGGCGCAGGAGAACGGCATCGATGGCCGAGAACACGGTGGTGTTCGCGCCGATTCCGAGCGTGAGCGTGACCATCACCGTGAGTGAGAAGGTCGGCGTAGCGCGTAACGTCCGCCACGCATAGCGGAGGTGGGTGAGTGTGGCGTCGAGAATCGGGATGCGATGGACATCGTTCAACTCCTCGCGAATCGAGGCCGCGCCGCCGAACTCGAGTCTGGCTTCGCGCCGCGCCTGAACGGGAGGCATCCCCCGAGACACCTTCTCCTGAATCAGCTCCCCGATGTGAAACTGCAATTCGCGATCGAGTTCCGCCGGAGCTGGTTTGCGGAACACCTGTCGCCACGAGCTCATTTCGCGCCTCCTTGACTACTGCGCGGTCTGCATGACGAGGTGAACGGCTTCGGAGAGCCGATCCCAGTTGGAATGCTCGGCCGCGAGTTGCTTTCGCCCTTTGGCAGAGAGCCGGTAGAATTTCGCCTCCCTGCCGTTATCGGATTCGCCCCATTCGGCTTCGAGCCAGCCGCGTTTCTCCAGGCGATGCAACGCCGGGTACAGCGAACCCTGTTGAACCTGCAGCACATCCTTCGAAATCTGCCGGATGCGCAACGAGATGCCGTAGCCGTGGACCGGGCCCAGAGCCACGATCTTCAGGATCAGCATGTCGAGCGTTCCCTGCAGAAGATCGGATTTCTCGGTGGACATGGCGCCTCTCTATGACAATCTACATATACACCCATGATATGTAGATTGTCAAGGAGAAAGAAGTGGATTCATGTTCGGCGCGGAGGTGATTGAAATGTCTCCCGGTGGCGGCGAGTTGCGCGCTCGCCAGTTGGACGTAGATGGCCGGCGCCCAGCGCATCGAGCGGCAGATACCCCCATCTCATCGCAGAACCCTCAGTGCCGGATACACGCGCATGGGCCGGTCTTCGAATTGTCATCTATGTTTGAGCCTGTCCGTTTGGATTAGGAACAGTAAGCCGGCAAGTATCCGGCCACGTTCCGAATTGCTTGAGGCTGCCACGTCGGCAGTGTCTAGTCCACCAGGCCATTGCGCACCGCGAAGCGCACCAGCTCGTTGATGCTATGCACGTTCAGCTTCTCCATGATGCGGCCGCGGTGGGCGTCGACCGTATACACGCTGAGATTCAAGGTGACGGCGATCTCTTTGTTCGTTTTGCCCTCGGCGAGCATCTGGAGCACTTCGCGTTCGCGGCTGCTGAGCAGGTCGATGGGGTTGGTGACGTGCTTGCGGTAATCGTCGAGGACGGCATTGGAAATGGCCGGACTGAGGTAGCCTTCGCCGCCGGCCACCGCGCGCACCGCGGCCACCAGATCGTCGGCCACGGAATCCTTGAGCAGATAGCCGCGGGCGCCGGCGCGCAGGATCTCGCGCACGTAGACCGAGTCCTTGTGCATGCTCAGGGCGACCACGCGAATGTGCGGATTGTCGGCCGTGAGGCGGCGGGTGGCTTCGATGCCGTTGAGCTCCGGCATGGTGACGTCCATGACGACGACGTCGGGCCGCAGGCTGGCGGCGAGCTCGACGGCCTCGCGGCCATTGCCGGCTTCGCCCACGATTTCGAGATCGGACTGGGCGCTCAGAATCATGCGGAATCCCTGGCGCACTACGGCGTGATCGTCAGCTAACAGGATGCGTATGCGTTTCATCGCCCACCGGTACCCGCACTTCAATTAGAACACCCTCACCCGGACGAGAGCGGATTTCCATGTCTCCGCCGGCGCTGCGTGCGCGCGCGCGCATGCCGATCAGGCCGAGGCCGCGCGGATTGCCGGGCGCCGTGCTCAAGCCGCGTCCGTCGTCGGAGATGCGCAGGGTCACGTGACTGTCCGCCTGTTCCAACCGCAGGCGCACGTGTTTCGCGGAAGCGTGGCGCGCCACGTTGGTGAGCGCTTCCTGGGCGATACGGAACAGGTGCGTTTCCGCGCCATCGGGCAGACGGCCGGTAAAGGGAACCTCGCAGGCGACGTCGATACCGGTGCGTTGTCCGAAACCCTCGCACAGCCAGCGCAGGCCGGCAGCCAAGCCGAAATCGTCGAGAATGGTGGGGCGCAGCAACTGCGACATCTCGCGCACATTGCCGATGGCTTCATCCACCAGGTGGATGCAATCGGCGACGCGCGCGGAGTTGCCGTCGATGGCGGCCAGGTTGGCCTTGACCGCGGTCAGCGATTGTCCCAACTCGTCGTGCAGCTCGTGGGAGAATCGGCGCGCCGCGGCCTCCTGATCTTCCAGCATGTGGAACGACACGCGGCCGAGCTCCGCGGTCTGCCATTCCATGCCGCGCACCAGGTTCGACGCCATGCGCACGGTGATGCCGGCGAAGATGAGCGCCAGCAGCACACTGGCCGAGGCGAACAGCAGCGAGGTTTCCAGCAGGTGTGCGGTGAGCCGGTTAATCTGCGCCTGCGCCGCGCTCACCTTGCGATACTGCGTTTCGATCAGGCGCGCGATCACAGCGATGAAAGCTTCATGGTCGCGAAACAGGTCCATGGACCGGAAGCTCTCGGGCGTGTTCTGCGAGAGAATGCGCTTGGCCTCGGTGGAGAATTGCGTCGAGGTTTCGCGCAAGCGCTGCCACAGCTGCTGTTCGGGTGTGCGCACGCCTTCGGCGCAGATGCGGTCGATGTCTTTGTCGGCCTGGGCGAGTTGCTGCATGATGCCGTCGTAGTCCACCGAATCGGGATCGCGCGCCAGGACGGAGAAGACTTCGGTGAGCGCGGTCTGTTGGCTGTGCAGTTCGCCGATGAGGCGGTTGGTGACCTCCTGATCGCGCACCAAGCCGGCCGCATTCTCTTGAATCGATTGGATGTTGCGGATGCCGACGGCGGCCGCGGCGAGCAGGAGCAGGATTACCAGGGCGAACCCCAGAGTCATCACCCGGAAGATGTTCCGATGGGTGATTTGGCGTGTAACCATTGCGTTTTCAGTATGGCGCGGCTAGGGCGCGGAGCGATACCCCGAGAATGGGCTATTTTCGCGGACTAATAAACGTTAACCACGATAGCCCCAATTTCGGCGCCTGCGATAGCCTGCCGGGGCTATCGAGTTTAAAGTCAGCCGGGCGCAAGATGGAAATGTAAGCGGGCGATGGGCCCGCAGGGAGAAAAAGAAAATGAAAAAGACACTGTTCGCCACGATCGCATTGGCCTTCGCCACTATGCCTCTGACGTTTGCTGCCCAGGCCCCCAAGGCCGCTTCGCCCGCCGGACCTTCGGCCAGCACCGTCAAGACGGCCAAAAAGTCCACCAAGACTTCCAAGAGCACCAAGACTAACAAGAAGAGCACCAAGACTGCCCCGGCCGCGCCCAGCAAGTAAGGCGGCTCACGATATCGACACGCGGAACTCCTCCCCGCCGGTTCCTTCAATAGGGCCGGCGGGTTTTTTTATGGGCGGGTGAGCTTGGGAAGGAAGAGGGAAAGCAGAAAGTCCTGGGCTTCGTCTTGGGTCCGGATGGCGTCCCACGAAGTGAAGGCGATTGTGCTCCTGTCGATCCATTCCTGCGCGACGGCTCTTGTCCAGACGTACGAATTGTCGTAGTCAGCGATGTGCCGCCTCAATTGCAACTCACTGAAAGTCTCCGCCACGTCTTTGAGCAGAAGCCCGGACGCGGGTTTTCCCGCGCTATAGAAACTCTTCACGTAGTCGTCGCAGACCCGCTTCATCGATCCATGCTCGAACGTTCGCGCGAGTCTGCCTCGATGACGAGCGACGCTCCAATGCCCCACAGCCTCGTCGATTAGGAGGTGGAACAAGGCGTAGTATGCCGTGGAAACGGCGCGCCGGAGACTTGCCTGTTTCGGATTTGCGCCATCCCTGTTGGCCAAATGCTGAGCCTGTTCGAGCAGGTCTTGCGCGAGGCTCATGCCGCCGGCGGCGCCCAATCCGGACCGTTTAATTCCGCCTGCTCGGATTCGGTGCGAAAATCAAAGTGCGGCATCATCCCCAGGTTGGGCAGATCGAGCTCATCCGTGATTCGCGAGATGACGCGGTTGCCAGTCTCGAGCCGGCGAGTTCGGCTGGACACCTCATCCGACAGCACCACCCGGAAGAAAACCGCCCATTCGCCGGTCCAGTCCTGATCGAAGCTATAGCGGATGTAACGCACCCACGGGGATTCCTCCGCCATCACCGCCTTGATAGCGGCGTTGATCTGTGGATCCTTACGGACTTCGGTAGGGACGAACATCCTGACCACAGGATAGCAGGACTCTGACCTTCGCGAAAAACAGATTCGGTGGCCCATAATGGCTTGCCTCGACCCGAAACAGAGATTCAGGCGGTCAGACACTCTAGCTTTCCGACTTTTTGCGAATCTTGATATCCAGCCGCTTGATCTTCTGATTCAGCGTGGAAAGTGGGACTCGCAGGCTTTCGGCGGCTTCCGTCTGGCTCCAGCCGGACTGCTCGAGGCGCTCGATGATCACTCTTCGTTCGAAATCGTTGACGATCTCGAAGAGCGACGCGTCCAGCGGCAGCGGGGCGCCATCGCCGCGGTGCAGGCGCACTCCGTTGGCTTGCAGGAGCGAATCGGGGAGCACGTCGAGCGGCACCTCGATGGCCGAGGCCAGCACAACGGCGCGCTCTACTACGTTCTCCAATTCGCGCACGTTGCCCGGCCAGTTGTGTTCCATCAGCACCTGCATCACTTCCGGTTGGAAGCGCAGGGTGGAACGGCCTTCGCTGTCGAGGAACTTCTTGTTATCGAGGCAGTATTGCGTGAAGAAGTGATCCACCAGCAGAGGGATGTCCTCGCGGCGCTCGCGCAACGGGGGCATGCCGAGCTGAATGACGTTCAGCCGGTAGTACAGGTCTTCGCGGAATTTGCCTTGCTTTACCAGCTCGCGCAGATCGGCGTTGGTGGCCGCGAGGATGCGCACGTCGACTTTGATGGGATCGGTGGACCCCAGCGGGGTGAATTCGCGCTCCTCGAAAACGCGCAGCAGCTTGATCTGCGTTTCCGGGCCGATGGTGCCGATCTCGTCGAAGAAAATAGTCCCGCCGTCGGCGACTTCGAAATAGCCCTTCTTGGTTTGCACCGCGCTGGTGAACGCACCTTTCACGTGGCCGAAAAGGGTCGATTCCAGCAGGTCGGGCGGGAGCGAGCCGCTGTTCACCGCCACGAACATGCGGTCGGCGCGCGGCGAATTGGCATGGATCGCCTTGGCCACCAGTTCTTTGCCGGTTCCGGTTTCGCCGGTGATCAAGATCGTCGAGCGGCTGGGCGCCACTTGCGCCACCAGGTCGAGCATGCGGACCACGCGTTCGCTCTTGCCGATGATGTTGGGGAAGGCATAGCGCTGCTTGAGAGCGCGCTTGAGGTGCGTGTTCTCGTATTCGAGGCGACGCCGGGCGATCATGCGCTCGATTTCGATGACCAGCTTGTCGTTGTCCCAGGGTTTGGAGAAATAGTCGTTGGCGCCCAGCTTGAGCGCGCTGACGGCGGCTTCCACCGAGCCGTAGGCGGTGATCAGGAAGATCGGCGTTTCGCGGTCGCGCTTGCGGACCTCGGTCAGGACGTCCATGCCCGAGATGTCGGGCATCATGAGGTCGAGCAACACCAGGTCGTACCCGCGGTTACCCATGCGATGGAGGCCTTCGGCGCCATTCTGGGCGAGATCGACGGCGTAGCCTTCGCTCGAGAGCAGGAGTTCCAGCCCTTCGCGGATGTCGGCTTCGTCGTCAATCACCAGCAGGTTGCCTTTGGTGGCGCTGGCGGCGGGGGTGGGGATGGTCATTTCAAGCGGCATTCACCGGGGTCCTTGCGGCAGCCCGGGATACCGGCAGTTCCAGGCGGAAGCGTGCTCCGCCGTCCGGCCGGTTGATAACCTCGATCGAGCCGCCATGCTCTTGAATGATACCGTACGTGACGGAAAGACCGAGGCCGGTGCCTTTGTGCGCACCCTTGGTGGTGAAGAAGGGATCGTAGATGCGGCGGAGATGCTCGGGGGCGATGCCGTGGCCGGAATCCGCCACGTCCACCTTCACCGAGCCGCCGTCGCGCCAGGTGCGCACTTCGAGTGTGCCTCCGCCCGCCATGGCGTCGCGGGCGTTGAGGAAGAGATTCAGGAAGACCTGCTGGAGCTTGCCGGTGTTACCGTGGATGGGCGGCAGGCTGGCGTTGAGATCGGTCTGGATCTGCACACCGGACTTTTGCAATTGATGTTCCAGCAGCGAGAGTGTTTCCTGGATGACGCGATTCAGATTGACGTCGCCGAAGGAAGTGCTGGAGGTGCGCGAGAAATTCAGCAGCGAATTGACAATTTCGCTCGCCCGGAAAGTCTGTTTGGCGATCTTGTCGAGGATAACGGTTTTCTGCGGCGCGTCCTCGGCCATCTGTTTGGCAAGCATCTGGGCGTAGGTGGAGATCACCGCCAGCGGCGTATTGACCTCATGCGCCACGCCGGCCGCCAGCAGGCCGATGCTGCTCAACTTGTCGGCCTGTACCAGGCGCTGCTCCAACTCGGCGCGGTCGGTCACGTCGTCGAAGATAATCAGGCGGCCGATCTGCTCCTGGTCCTTGGACACGAGCGGCGCAATGGCGATGTTCAAAATGGCTTCCTGGAAGCGGGCGGGCAAGGAGTGCGCCACTCCGCTGCCGTTTCCATTGCCGGCTCCGCCGGCCGTGGCAGCGCTCACCGCCGGCTTGAGCACGAATTTGTAAATGTGGTGGATCCCGGTCTCGCCGCGCACACGGTCGAATTGATCGGTGAGCTCCGCCGGGAAGAGCTCCGACAGCTTGCGCCCCAGCGCCTTTTCGCGCGTCACGCCGCTGAGCTGTTCGATCTGCGAATTCCAGCTCTCCACGCGGTCGTCCAGGTCGGCCGCCAGGATGCCGACGTTGATGGATTCCACGATGTTTTCGCTGAATTCCTTGAGCTTCTCGTATTCCTCCACTTTGCGCTGCAGGGAGCGGTAGAGCGAAGCGTTCTCGATGGCGATGGCGACGTAACCGGTGAGCGTGAGCAGCAGTTCCACGTCGACGCTGGAGAGATACTCGCCGTCGAGCGAGCGGCTCACGCCGATATAGGCGATGGTCCGGCCGCGCACTTTGCAAGGGAGGTAATAAGTGAAATCCAGTTCCGCGATGGTGTGGCGCACCGATGCCGGCCAGGAGCGGGAAACCGCGTCCAACTGATGGTGGGTGCGCTCGAAGAACAGGTACGATTCGGGCAGTTTCCAATCGAGAAAACTCAAGTCCAGGTTCGGCTCCGCGCCGGCGGACATCTTGGGGTTGTTGCCCATCCGGCTCTTCAGGCGGAACACCGGCCCGGCCGGTCCTTCTTCCGCCAGGAAGAAGCCGAGATGTTTGATGGAAAGCGTCTTCAGCAGCCGCTCGCCCACCGATGCCAGCATGGTGTCCTGATCCATCTGCGAACCAAGTTCGCGCGCGAATTCCACCAGGGTGCGGCGGTAATCGTAGCGATCGCTGTAAAAATGCCGGTCGAGCCATTCCTGAATCCAGTTGCGGATGGGCTGGAACAGGAAGGCCGCAGTCAGCATGACGATCAGCGAG
>Ga0326728_10018279_pt1 | contig 13844 bp, 13 predicted proteins | sample MB3enrmetagenome_FD_207602 | JGI IMG/M metagenome (GOLD analysis project Ga0326728, IMG submission 207602) | Lab enriched peat soil microbial communities from McLean, Ithaca, NY, United States - MB31MN | ecosystem: Environmental > Terrestrial > Soil > Wetlands > Peat | place: USA: New York... | reverse complement strand
GTCGGCTCTTCTTCCCGTTTGCAACCCCCTTCGTAATCATGGAGTTTGGCTCCTACCTTCACTATCGGGGCGTTCCTGTGGAAGGGGCGCCGGATGAATCCGCCGGCGTGAGAAAAGTGCAGATGGTGAGCAAGGTAATCGCAAACGACGGCCCGTGCATGGATTATAGAAGTCTCATCTGTCACGCAGGTAGCCAGCCAGACCCGGGCGATCTCGTGATCGTGTTGCCCGATGACAATGCTCCCTCCGCTCGAACTACACCTTACCTGGACGGGGGCTCATTGTTGTTCTCATACGAACCTTATCCTCCGATTCCGCATTGGTTGTTCCCTGTCATCGGACGCCTCGGCTTCGCTTTGCCAGAGTCTGCACACCACGAGATTCCCGACCGCTGGCTGCATGCATCAGTTATTGAATGGAAGTAGACGCCCAAGAAAAAGCATGTCGGGTTGAATCCGCAGCGGCGCCACGTCGTCCTTTGGCGACGCAACCCGCTCTTAGAATACCTGCCGGCCGGCTACCGAAAGCTGTTATCCATGAACGTTAGCGTCATACTCTGCACCTACAATCGTTGCCGGATTCTACCGAAGACGCTCGACAGTGTAGCCGCCTCCAGGCTCCCCGAATCGGTCGAATGGGAAGTTCTGGTGGTGGACAACAATTCAACGGACCAGACACGAGAGGTAGTGGAGGATTTCTGCCGCCGCTACCCCGGCCGCTTCCGTTATGTGCCCGAGCCAAAGCCGGGAAAGTCGTTTGCTCTCAATACGGGGATCCGTCAGGCGCGAGGCGAAGTTCTGGCGTTCCTGGACGATGATGTCACCGTTGAACCCAGTTGGCTGGAGAACTTGACAGCCCCTCTTAAAGAACGTGGATGGGCGGGCACAGGAGGAAGGACGCTTCTGGCAGAACCCTACGAGCCTCCCCCGTGGCTGGCGCTGGGAAAGCCTTACCATATGGGAGGCGTGCTCGCCGCCATGTACGACCTGGGGGATCAAGCTTGTGAAATTGAACTCACCCGGGCCCCTTATGGCGTCAACATGGCGTTCAAGAAGGAGATGTTCGAGAAGTACGGTCTCTTTCGCACCGACCTGGGGCCCAGTCCCAACCGCAAGGTGCCACGCCCTAACGAGGACACCGAATTCGGACGCCGGTTGATGGCCAGGGGGGAACGGTTGCGTTACGAACCGTCCGCCATTGTTTATCATCCGGTTCCTAAGGAACGAGTCCGAAAAGACTATTTTCTCGCCTGGTGGTTCGACTATGGGCGGGCTTTGATCCGGGAGAAGGGGGAAAGCCCTCCTGTCTGGAGAATTCCACGGCATTACTTCAGCATTCCCAAAATGATCGGCATCTGCTTGCTGCCGAGGGCGCTGAAATGGCTGTCCGCCACGGATCCCATGAAGAGATTCGCCCGCAAGTGCTGGACCTGGATCATGGCCGGGGAGATTGTGGAGACTTACCGATTGGCACGAGACAACAGAAGAGAAAGCAACTCGACCACACACGGAGCAAGGGCAGGCCTCGCCGCTCAGACTGAAAGTGAGGTGGAAAAGAACGAGCTGAAACTTGACGAGGTCGCCGATCCGAAATGAGCCAACCCTTGGTTTCAGTAGTGATGGTGGTCTGCAACGTGGAGCGCTATCTCGCCGAGTCGATTGAGAGCATCCTGGGGCAGACTTTTCGGGACTTCGAATTCATCATTCTCGACTTTGGGTCGACGGATGCCTCAAAATCTATTGTTTCCGGCTATGCGGCCAAGGACAGCCGGATCAAACAGAGTGAGATAGCTCATTGCGGCCTGGCCGAGGCGCGAAACGCTGTTTGTTCTCTCGCCCAAAGCCGATACATCGCTGTTATGGACGCTGACGACGTATCGATGCCAGACCGCCTCAAGTGGGAGTCTGGATTCATGGAGGAGCATCCGGAGATCGGGGTCGTGGGCGGCGCAATTCAGTGGATCGATGGGACCGGCAGGCCATTGCGTGTTGATTCCCGCCCTGCGCACGACAGTGAAATCAGAGAAGCCCTTCTTGATCACTATCCCTTTTGCCACTCCAGTCTTCTTATGCGAAGGGACGATTTTGCCCGGTCGGGCGGTTACCGGCCGGCATTTGCTCCTGCGGAGGACTACGATCTGGCAATTCGCATGTCGGAATACTGCAAGTGTGCGAATCTGGAGCAGGTGGTGCTGAAATATAGGATCCATGCAACCCAGCTTTCGCTCCAAAAGGGAAAATACCAATCGTTGTGCAAGCTGGCGGCGCGTGCGTCTGCGGCATCGAGGAGGAAAGGAAACGGCGACCCGTTGAATTCGGTGGGAGAAATCACCTCCTCCCTGTTAGTCGGATTGGGTGTAAGCGAGGCGACACAGCAGCGCGCCGTCGCTCTAGACCGCTACCAATGGATCCGGAACATGTGCATGGCGGGCGAGTACTCCTTGGCACTCGATGCGGCAGTGGAATTGTTACAGTCCGATCTGAAATACGTGGAGCGATGGCTAGTCGCGGACTTGCGGCTTCGGGCCGCGCAACTATACTGGAAACAAAAGCGATTTGGCAGGAGTTTGCTTACCGGCGCGCACGCCTTCACGACGCGGCCCGTAATGTTGGGGCGCCCCTTGAAGCGACTGTTTCAACGGCGTTCGTAATTCAGTCGCTCTTGATAGACTCGTTGGCGGCACGGAAATGAAAATCACGGTCATTCTGTGCACATATAACCGTTGGCAGAGTCTGGCGAAGGCGCTGGAAAGCGCTGCTGCCTTAAAACTCCCCGAGTCGGACAAGTGGGAGATACTGGTCGTGGATAACAACTCGACGGACAAAACGCGCGAAGTGGTAGACAACTTCCGCCAGCGGTACCCGGGACGCTTCCGTTACCTGTTTGAACCGCAGCAGGGCAAGTCACACGCCCTCAACGCCGGGATTCGCGAGGCCCACGCGGATGTTCTGGCGTTTATGGATGATGACGTAACCGTTGATCCAGGGTGGCTCAAGAACCTGACGGCATCTCTCGATGACGACCATTGGGCAGGCGCCGGAGGGCGCATTCTTCCACAACACACCCTCAAGCCTCCCTCCTGGTTGTCGCTTTCGGAGCGTCACGCGCTGGGTCCCCTAGCCCTATTCGATCCTGACCCCAACGTGGAGGAACTCTCCGAACCGCCATTCGGCACCAACATGGCCTTTCGAAGAGACGTGTTTGACAAGCACGGTAGTTTCCGGACCGATCTGGGCCCTCGCCCCGGCAGCGAAATCCGTAGCGAGGACAGCGAGTTCGCCTATCGTTTGATGATGACGGGGGAGCATTTGCGCTACGAAAGGTCGGCGATCGTCTATCATGAGGTTCCGGAAAACCGGCTACAGAAGGATTACTTCCTCAACTGGTGGTTTGACAAGGCCCGAGCTGACATTCGGGCCTTTGGGATTCCTGTTACTAGGAACAAATGGCGTCTTAAAGGGATTCCGCTCATTCTGTTTCGTCGACTGACGGTTTGGACGCTTCGATGGCTGGTCGCATTCGATCCGGCCAGACGGTTCTCTTGCAAGGTCAAAGTGTGGCTAGTGGCCGGACAAATTCAGGAATCGTATCGTCAGGCGGCTAAGGCCGAGCGAACGGAGTCAGCGGCAACACCGCCCCGTCGTCCGTCGAGATAAGCCTCCGTCCGAGCCCCAGAGGATTTGTTTGGAAGCTCTGAAAACGTGCCTGGGCCTATTGGGTAAGATTAGGGGTGGGCGAGCAAGTTATTGACCTAATGGTTATGTCGATCTCCCTTACTTCCCCGTACCAAGGTGCTCTTGCGCGGCTCCTCCCGCAGGCAGATAAGCGTTACGTGGGGAGCGGTGTCCCAGTGTGATGCAGGGCGGGTGTGGTTGATTTGTGGTAGAGTACTTACGCTTGAGCCCAACATCAGAAGAGGGGATGACTGGCCGTAGCCCGAAGATTGACGGAACGCAGCTCGGAGTCGGAACAGACCCGAAGAAGGAAAATGACCACGGTCCAAGTGCAGGTGGGGACAGATTCTGAGAGCCGGGTACTGGATGAGTATTATCGCTGTCCCCCCGGCCCCACGGGCTTTCAGTCGCCAAGCCATTCGGATGGGCCACCGGGCTATTTTCGGTTGGGGCCGGACGCAATTTGCTACGGGCGTCTATCGTCTGGCTGTGCCGCTAAAAGCCCTGTGGGAGTCCTGGAGGACGCCCTGGACTACACCCAACTCGAGCCAGGTAGGATTGACCTCCCCTTCAGGATAGACGAAGTAATTGAGAATCTGCGGCGGGAACGCTACACCGCCCATTTCCGTGAGGAGGGGAGGGTCCTCAACGAAGTCTTACGAAAGACATACTACTTCGTTCGCCCGCTGCTGGGAGTCTCAGTGCGCCGGCAACTCCAGAAGGTTTACCTGCGAGGCTGGGATAAAATTCCCTTCCCGGCCTGGCCTGTTGACGATACTGTTGATCGCGTGCATCGCAAGTTGCTGGCTCTGTTATTGAAAGCCCAAGGTCTGGATAGGACTCCGTTCATATGGTTCTGGCCGCGGGGCTACACGAGTTGTGCTATCGTCACCCACGACGTGGAGGATCGGCTCGGCAGGGACTTTTGCGCCCGCTTGATGGAAGTGGATGAGTCGTTTGGTATTCGCAGCGCCTTCCAGGTAGTTCCCGAGAAGAATTATGACGTTTCAAAGAGCTTCCGGGAGAGTATTACTGCCCGGGGCTTTGAAGTGAATGTTCACGACCTGAAGCACGATGGGCGCCTATACGCCGAGCATGCGGAGTTTCAGCGCCGGGCGGCGCGCATCAACAGCTATATTCGGGAATTCGACGCCCAGGGGTTCCGTTCCGGCATCCTTTACCGCAACGCAGACTGGTTCGACGCCTTCGAGTTCTCCTACGACATGTCGCTCCCCAATGTGGCGCATCTCGACCCGCAACGAGGCGGATGCTGCACCGTAATGCCCTTCTTTATTGGCAAGATCGTCGAACTGCCCCTGACTTGCACGCAGGACTACACGCTCTTTCAGATTCTCGGTGATTATTCAATCAACCTGTGGAAAAAGCAAATCGCCTTAGTCCGGAAGAATTATGGATTGATCAGCTTCATCGCCCATCCTGACTACCTCCTCGAGCCACGGGCGCTCGATACCTACAAAACCTTGCTGGAATTCCTTGCCGGCTTGCGGACCCAGGACAGGCTTTGGACCGCCCTGCCCAGGGACGTGGCGAACTGGTGGAGACTGCGAAACGGGATGGAGCTTGTGCGCCAAAACGGGGAATGGCGCGTGGAAGGACCGGGGAGCGAACGGGCCTGTGTAGCCTATGCTGTGCTGGCGGGGGATACCGTCACCTACAGCCTGGAAGCCTGAGCCGGAACCATGGAAAACCTGTTTACTCTTTCAGGCGGCGCCCTGGTCATAGGAGGCACGCGAGGAATCGGCCGCGCGATTTCACTGCGCTTCGCAAGAGCGGGGGCGTCGGTAATCGCCAACTACCTCCGCGATCACAAGGCTGCCGAGGATCTCAAGGCGTCAGCGGAGCGGGAGGGATTACGCATCGTGCTCTGCCGCGCCGACGTTACAACGCCCCAAGGCCTCGAGCAAATCGAAAAGTCCGTCCAGGAAAGCAATGAGCCTCTCACAGGCCTGGTCTACTGTGCGGCAACCGGCGTGCACCGGGAAATCCCCGAGCTTACAGCACGCCACTTTGACTTTACGTTTTCCCTCAATGTGCGGGCCTTTTTCGAATTAACCAAGACCCTCCTGGGCCGATTCGCAGACGGCGCCACCATCCTGGCCGTGAGTTCAATGGGCGCCCAGCGCGCGCTGCCGTACTACTCCCTCGTCGGGTCATCGAAGGGTGCATTGGAAGCGCTCGCCCGTCATCTCGCCGTCGAGTTGCGGCCGCGGGGCATTCGCGTGAACATCCTGGTGCCCGGCACGGTGGCCACGGACGTCTGGAAGACCCTCCCGGACGGAGAGAATCGGATTGCGGCGGCGACCGCCCGCACGCCCGGTCAACGTTTGGTGACCCCAGAGGAGGTCGCGTGGGCCGCGCAATTCCTCTGCTCGAGCGCATCGGCGGGAATTGTCGGCCATACACTTATCGTGGATGGCGGGGCAGGAGTCGTAGGGTAGGACCTTCAATTAGGGAGCAGAGAGAATGGACGATATTTTGACCAAAATCCAGGAAGCCTTCCATAAGGCATTCGGGGTGGACACGCAAATGGTGACACTGGACACCACCCCGAGCGAAGTCCCGGCTTGGGACTCGGTGGGGCATCTGGAACTGGCAAGCACACTCGAGCAGTCGTTTGGCATCAACCTGGATGTTGACGATCTCATGGAGATGGAAAACGTGCGTGAGATCGTTCGTGTCATCAAATCCAAGCTAGGCACTACCTAACAACGGCAGTCTCAGAGTGCCGCCATGGGGCTTGCAATAAGTCGAGGTGCAGATGGCAGGAAGCCCTGAATGCAATTTTGCGGGGCAGTTAACAAGGCGGCTAGGGGAACATTCTTTCCTGATTAGTGCCGTCACGGGCGAAGAAATTCTCCCCAGCGAGCTTCTTCCGCTGATTTCCAGTTTCGGCGCCGGCCTGCTTAGCGCAGGCTTGAAGACGGGCGACCGGATCCTCATCGGTTGCACTCTCTCACCCCTCTGCGGCATCGCTTATCTCGGATCCATGTACGCGGGGTTCGTGCCGGTACCCATCGAGGAGAATGTCCTCGTTTCGTCCCTTGCTGAGTTGCTGAAGAAGACCGGCGGACGAGCCGTGTGGACCGAAAAAGAATCTTCTCTGGAACGCCTTGGAGGCACTTCCGTTCCGGTCTTCCATGGGCCGCCTGCCGAAGTAAAAAGGGATCCCATGCCGCCGGCTGCCTGCCAAGCGAGCGATCTTGCCGTGCTTGTGGCCACCTCAGGCTCTACGGGGACCCCGCGTTTTGTGATGGTCAGCCACGGCAACCTGACAGCCAACACGGAAGCGATCGTGCGCAGTCAGAATCTTCGCGAAGATGAGCGGGCGATGCTCATCCTGCCCTTGAGCTATTGTTTTGGCGCCAGCGTCTTCCACAGTCATCTTTACCAAGGGGGAGGAGTGGTATTCGACTCTCGGTTCATGTTCCCCGACAAGGTGCTGCACGCCATCGACAAGTACCGGTGCACGAGCTTTGCGGGAGTCCCAACCGTCTATAACATCCTGTTGCGCCGCTCGAACCTGCGCTCGATTCCCATGCCCAGCCTTCGGCGGTTCTTGCAGGCAGGAGGGCCGCTGCCGCCTCAGCAGGTGGCCGAGATGCGCGATATCGTTCCATCGGCGAAGTTTTACGTGATGTACGGCCAAACGGAGGCGACGGCTCGTATCTCCTGTCTAGATCCCGAGCATCTCGATGAAAAACTGGGCAGCGCCGGCCGGCCCTTGGACAACCTCAGGATTCGCGTCGTCAACGATGAAGGCAAAGATCTGCCCGCGGGACAGACGGGTGAAATCATGGTCAGCGGACCATCGATTACCTTGGGATACTTCGGCGAACCCGAAGAGAGCCGGCGCATCTTTCAGGATGGCTGGTTGCGGACCGGCGATTTGGGCCACCTGGACGCGGGCGGATACATCTGGATTGACGGTCGCAAGGCCAGCTTCCTGAAGATTCGCGGAGTGCGAGTAAGCTTTGCCGAGGTCGAAGCAAAAGTAACGAGCCTGCCTGGTGTCAGTGAGTGCGCAGTGGCTGCTGTGCCCCATCCGGAAGCCGGGGAGGCGCTGGCTCTCTATATCGTGCCCGACAAAGAGGCCTGCGAGCTTGTGGAGAGCGTGCGCCGCAGCTTACCCACCTACTGGACTTGTGAATCGATCAACATCGTCTCCCAGATTCCGAAGACAGCCCGCGGAAAAATCTCTCGCGGCGCTCTGCTGAAGAAAGCGGTGGGAATCGATGGATGAACTGGGACGGAGAATCGACCAGATGCTGGCGATTCCTCCCTACAGTCTGCCACCGGAAGCACGGCAGGCGGCCCTTGTTGAGTTGCTGAAGGATGAGTTGGAGTACGCGGCTAACAGGAACGCCGCCCTCCGGAATTACTTGCAGCACTGGCCGACGGACCTGCACTCTGCCGAGACAGTCGCCGACCTCCCTTACTTGCCCGTGGGATGCTTGAAAGGAGCCGTTCCTTTTTCGCTGGTTGAGCCAAGCGAGATCAAGCGCACTCTGACCTCGAGTTCCACGACCGGTCAGATGCCCAGCAGGATTGCCCTGGATCCGTCCACAGCGCGGCGCATGACGAAAGGAGTCGTGTCCATCGCGCAAGACTTCATCGGCTCGGCCCGGAGGCCCTATCTGGTGGTCGATGTGCCGGACGCCGTGGCGGGCGGAACGGAGTTGGGAGCGCGAGGCGCCGCCATTCACGGGCTTCAACCTTTTGCGAGCGAAGTCACTTATTGCCTGAAATCCGGCAGCGAGGGCCTTGCGCTCGACCGCGAAAAGCTCCTGCAATTCGCAGCGGCCAGGCGTAAGTCGCTGGTGCTGGTTTACGGCTTTACTTACATTCTCTGGAAACACTTTGTGAAGCCATTGCGTGGGGAGAACATCTGCCTCGACATGCCAGACGTCCACGTCTTTCACAGCGGCGGATGGAAGCTGCTGCAAGAAGAGGCGGTTGACAAGAAAACCTTCAACGAAGGCGTGGCCTCTGTTTTCGGATGTCCTGCCGGCCGGGTTGTCGACTTCTACGGCATGGTAGAGAACGTCGGCGTCATCTATCCCGATTGTTCCGAGCTCAACAAGCACGTTCCGGCGTTTGCAGACATCATCGCGCGGGACCCACTCACGCTTAAACCGGTTCGAGAAGGGGAAACGGGCATTGTGCAGGTCTGCAGCGTGCTGCCCACGAGCTATCCTGGACACCTCCTGCTCACGGAAGATCTCGCTCAGGTCGTCGCTTACGACGGGTGCCGTTGCGGCAGGCGCGGAGTGTGCTTCCGGTTTCTGGGACGAGTGCCAAAGGCCGAGGTGCGCGGCTGCGGAAACATCGAGCGCAGCCGCCAACCAGCTCAGTAGTGCCGCGTTACGCAATAGGTGAAACACGCCGGAGGCTGTCATGCGGAGCGAAACGAAGCATCGCCGCAGTTTCGCGGAGAAAGGAACTGCAGAGACCCTTCGCTGCGCTCAGGGTGACAGACCATCTGCTGTTTCACTTTCTTCGGTAGCGCAACGCTAGAGACCCCGATGAGTGAACTTATCCTCGACATCGACCAGCCCGAACAGGTCTCCTCGGCCGCATCCGAGCTGCGCGAGAGCCTCAAGGGAACCGGAATCACGCCCAATGGGGTGCTGGAGGTTTTCGAAGCCTGGGCCGCGGCTCTCGGCGGACGCGAGACAGCCGATATCCCTGGTGTGCAATTCCTCCGCATGTGGCTGCGGCGTGGAACGCTGGAGCCTATCCTTGTCAGAGAGCTGGGCTGCGGGGCGCTGGACGGGAACTGGATGGCGGATGGCCGGGCCAGGCTGAAGGCGTTCCCGCTGGGTGTGGTCGGCCACTGGCCGGCCGGAAACATCGAGATCCAGCCGGTTCTTTCGATGACCTGTGCATTACTGGGTGGCAATGGCTGTCTGGTGCGCGTGCCCAGCGGGTTGGAAGACATCTCTGGACGACTTATCGGTGAGCTGGTCCAAACTGACACCAAGCGTGTCCTGACCACTCGGATCCGCATGCTTGCTTTCCCACATACACGGCGGGACTTGCAGGAAGCGATGGCGCGAGCGGTCGATGGCGCCATGGTATGGGGGGGTGAGGAAGCTGTCTTGCAAGTGCGCAGCCTTCCCTTCCCGCACTGGGCCAAGCTCGCAATCTTCGGGCCCCGCATTTCGATCGCCGCTATGGATGCGGATTCCTGGAGCAACGCGCCGGAGCGCGAGTCGTGGTGCCGCCGCATCGCGCGTGACGTATGGCAGTTTGACCAGCAAGCGTGCTCGTCGCCGCAGGCGCTCTTTCTGGAAAAGAAAGCTGGCCACTCCTGCGATGAGTTCATTCATGCCCTCGAGGCAGCGTTCAAGTCGGAGAACCACCTGCATCCGAGGCAAACCATCGAAGCCGGCTTGACAACGGCCATCTGCCAGGCTCGAGCCTCATGGTTGCTGGACGATGCCGCCCATCGGGCGATTTTCCCCTCGGAGCCCGACTGGACGCTGCTTATCGGCCGCGGCTCAGAAATCCCCAATCCGACCCAGGGGAAAACGCTAACCATTTTAGAGGTCGATGATTTAAGCGAGGCGTTGAAGGGTCTCGATGGTAACGTTCAGACCCTGGGGCTAGCTGTGGCCGACGCAACGAGAGAGGAGACGCTCGCTTCGGTCGCGGCAAGAAGAGGCGTGGATAGAATCGTGAAACTTGGGCGCATGCACGTCTTCACTCCGCCGTGGGATGGGGTCGATCTCATACGGCCGATGGTGCGCATGGTCCGCCTCGTGCCTTCGAGCGCATGACCCGAACCGGCGGAGTTTAGCTCCTACTTACTGGTGATAACGATGGCAGATGCCAACACATTCCTGGAAGCGCTGGACCGCAAGGCCAGAATGTTTGCGCCCGCAGCCCGGGCGACTGTGCAAGCCAACCACGAACTGTGCTCGTGGCTGCTGGACCCGTTGGCCCGCTGGGCGCAAGCCGCCTACGGCGAGAAGGCCTTCGAGGATGCGGCGCGCGGCTACGCCCGGTATTGTCTGGGCGTTGCGAAAGCGCAGCAAGCCTACGAGCAGGCGGGCCGCTATGCCCCTCAAGCTTTGACCGACGTGGTTTCGGAGGTTTACGAGGACGAAGGTTACATGGTTCCCTACATGTGGGCAGCCATCCTCATCTACCCGTTTTGGCCCTCGATGGTCAATCATATTGCCATGTACCGGAATGACTTTCTAAGGTCGCTGCCGCCCCAGGCGAGGGTCATGGAGTTAGCGTCAGGACATGGCGTGCTCAGCCTGCTCGGGGCGGAGGAAAGGCCGGACCTTCAACTCGAGGGGATTGACATCAGCCCGCCCGCGGTAGCGGTGGCCAACCGAATTCTTGCGGCTTCGGGACATGCGGGCCGGGTCAACTTTGCGGTGGAAGATATCGTCGCCTTTGAGCGGGATAACAAAGGCGGCAAGTATCAGGGAATCATTGCGGCGATGCTGGCGGAGCATCTGGAGGATCCCCGGCCCCTCTTCCGGTCGATCTTGCGCCTTCTCGACAAGGACGGTCTGGTCTTCTTCAGCACTGCCCTCGAATCCGCCCAAAAAGACCATATCTACGAATTCAACTACGAAAGCCAACCGCTGAGAATGGCGGAAGAGGTTGGCCTTCGCGTAACACGGTTGGTCAGCGATGCCAGCGCCCCGCTGCCCAGCGCTCGATTTCTTCCCCGGGCCACGGCTATGATCTTGCGCCACCGCTGAAGAGTCTGTGTGCCAACCTCCTTTGGAACGTCATTCCCAGTGCGCATGGCCCACCCAAAGGAATGAAAATCACCCTCGCCGGCCATTGTAGGGGCACGCCATGGCGTGCCCCTACGTGAGCGCGACGACGTTGATTTTCATCGCCTCGGGCGGGCCGCAGGCCCATGGAAACTCCTCGGAATGACAGGAAAAACGAACGCTTACACAAACTCTGAGCCTGTACGACTCTACCGCTCAGATCGAGCTGATTCTATGACAATGACCTTTGAGCAAATCAAGACCTACCTTAGACAACGGTTCCCTCTCATCATGGTCGACAGGGTGCTGGAGGTTGAGCCCGGCAAGAGAATCAAGGCCGTCAAGAATGTCACGGGGAACGAAATCCAGTTTCTCGGCCATTTCCCTGACTATGCCATCATGCCCGGCACATTCATTGTCGAAGCGATCGGGCAGTGTGCGTCGATCCTCTTCAGCCAGACTACCGGTAAAGGCGTCGAACAGGGTGAGTACCTGGTCCTGGCCAGCATCCAGGAGATGAGATTCTTCGCTCCTGTCCACCCGGGTCATACCATGATCCTGGAGGTAACGATCGTCAAAATGACGGGGGAAGCAGCTCTTGTCGAGGGGATTGTGACGGTGGACGGGACCGTCGTCACCAAAGGCAAGCTCGGGTTTGCCAAGAAAGCGGTCTCAACCGTTCAGTTCAACGCGGAGCCAGCAGGTCCGCGGGCACTCAGTGCAGGTTAAGCATGAAAAGATCATTTTTCAGAAGGGCATTCAACAGAATACTCCATCTGATGGCAAGATTTTTGCCCGGTTCGACCAGCTTGAGGCCGTTTCTGCATCGTTTGCGCGGGGTCAAGATCCAGGGCAGAGTCTTCATTGGGGACGATGTGTACCTCGAGAATGAGTATCCTGATTGCGTGGAGATACACGACGGTGCAGGAATCGGATTGCGGTCCACGATTGTAGCCCACTCAGGAGCCACTGGGGAGCACGGAAAGATCGTGATAGGGAAGAATGCGGCAATTATGTCCTGTTGTACTGTTATCTGCTCGGCGGACCAGACGCTGACCATCGGGGAGGCCTCGGTCCTTTCGGCGGGCTCGGTGGTAACAAACGATGTTCCTCCTCATACGCTCTGCGCCGGGCCGAGAGCCCGAGCGGTAGCAACGGTCACAGTGCCCTACACATTGGAGGCGAATCACAGCGATTTTGTCCGCGGGTTGCGGCCGCTTCGGGTGACTAACAAAGCGGAAGGAGAGGCCGGAGAAGTGAGTTGAGGCTTCACAGGCTGCGGAAAAACTGTCTGGACGACATGTAGCGGCGGGTTTACCTCGCCATTTGTCTTATGTTTTCGAACTGCGATGGCGGCGTAAAGATGTGGGGAGCACATGGTACACGCTGTATGCAACTTTAGTACGTGCTGAATTAGAAATATGCGCACCTTGGACCTTGACAATGATAATGAGGAAGGCTACGATAAATCTGGTATTAACTAGGCAATAGATCAACACTAGAGTCGACGCTCCTTCCGACGGGACCGCTAAATGCTTGTCGCTCAGCGACATCAACCAGTTTCCGATTCCTCCCTCAACTTGGAACAGTCCAACTCTCTGCTGCCTTTCCTAGCGTATGGCGTCAGGCTCGAACTTCGGATTCCCGGCGCCCTTCTCTCGCAACTGGCATGGCCGATCGTGCCTGGTGCCGAGTTAACCGACGGGGGGCAGGCAGATGCCGTGCTCTCAGTGCAGTTGGGTCGTTCTGCCGAAGGCGAGACCCGTTACGAGATTGTCGAAAACGGCACCGTTCTAAGTGCAGTGAGCGGCCTTGAGGCTGCCGCGTCCGCAGTTGAGTCGTGGGCTCAACTGACCGTTGCGACGTTGGCCAGGGAGCTGGTTTTCGTACACGCGGGAGTCGTTAGCTGGAAAGATCGGGCGATCGTAGTACCAGGACGATCTTTGAGCGGTAAGAGTACCTTAGTGCTCTCGTTCGTGGAGAGAGGAGCAGGTTATTATTCTGACGAATACGCCATTTTCGATTCCGAAGGACGAGTCCACCCGTATTGGCGGCTTCCGAAGTTAAGAGTGGGCTCCGACCAGAAAGTGGCGAGTAGTCTTCTGGGCGGCACGCTTAGCGGCGCGCCTCCCAAACCCATCCCTCTGGGATGGGTTCTAATCAGCCGGTACGAGGCAGGGAGCCAGTGGTATCCCCGGCAGCTTAGTTGCGGAAGGACGCTGCTGGGATTGCTGGATAACGCGGTTCCTCTACGCTGCCGGCCGGAGCAGTCGGTGAAGGTTCTGGCCAGGGCAGTCAAGAACGCCCAGGGTTTTGAAGGGATGCGGGGGGAGGCGGCGGGTTTCGCCGATCGAGTCTTAGCATCGTTGTGATTGGATGTCAGATCAATCGAGTGGAGGGGACAATGAAG
>Ga0326728_10018278_pt1 | contig 13845 bp, 15 predicted proteins | sample MB3enrmetagenome_FD_207602 | JGI IMG/M metagenome (GOLD analysis project Ga0326728, IMG submission 207602) | Lab enriched peat soil microbial communities from McLean, Ithaca, NY, United States - MB31MN | ecosystem: Environmental > Terrestrial > Soil > Wetlands > Peat | place: USA: New York... | reverse complement strand
CGCGGCCGACACCACGTTCTCCTCGATCATGATGCTGCCCACGTCGTTGCCACCGAAGCGCAGGCCCAACTGGCAGGTCTTCAGCCCCTGCGTGACCCAGGAACTCTGCACGTTTTCGATGTTGTCGAGGTAGATGCGGGAGATCGCCAGGGTTTGCAGGTACTCCACCGCGGTGGCCTCTTCCTTCACGAAATGGGCCAGCGAGGTATTTTCGCGCTGGAAAGTCCATGGGATGAACGCCGTGAATCCGCCGGTTTCCTCTTGCAGGTTGCGGACCAGCTCCAGGTGGTTCATGCGCTGCTCCAGGGTCTCGCCACAGCCGAACATCATGGTGGCGGTGGTCCGCATGCCGAGCTGGTGCGCGGTACGGTGCACGTCGATCCACTCGTTGACGGAGCACTTCAAGCGGCTGATGCGCCGCCGCACGGCATCGTCCAGAATTTCCGCCCCGCCGCCCGGAATGGAGTCGAGGCCCGCGTCCCACAGGCGCTGGATAGTGTCGCGCAGGCTCAGCCCGCTGACCTCGGCGATGTTGACCACTTCCGGCGCCGAAAGGCAATGCAGGTGGATGCGGAAGCGCCGCTTGATGGCGCGGAAGAGGTCCTCGTACCACTCGATCTTGAGATCGGGATGCAGGCCGCCCTGCATGAGCACCCCTGTGCCGCCCAGGTCGATGGTTTCCTGGATCTTGGCGAATATGGTTTCCTGGGGCAGAACGTAGCCCTCGGCGTGCCCCATGGGCCGGTAGAACGCGCAGAAGGTGCAGTACTCGGTGCAGAAGTTGGTGTAGTTGATATTGCGGTCGATGATGTAGGAGACCACGTTCTCCGGGTGCCACTTGCGCCGGACCGCGTCGGCCGCCATGCCGATGCCGATGAGGTCGTCGGAGCGGAACAGGTCGAGGGCTTGGTCGCGTGTGATCATAAGAGTGCGGTTTCTAATAAGATACCAGCCCGCCGCCCGATTCAGCTACAGTAGGGAATTGCCCCTCGCTTCCACGCTTCTCACCGGCATCTCGATGCCGGCGCTGGCCACCGCCGTCGGGCTGGCCGGCGCGGCCCTCGGTTTGGGACTCACCGGGCTGCGCCGCCGGACGCGCATCGTGGTGCCGTTCAGCGCCGGAGTCCTGCTGGGGGTGGCGTTGTTCGGGCTGCTGCCGGAGTTGGCGGAAGAGGCTGGCACGATTCCCAGCTTGCTGCTGGCGGCCGCGGGTTACGGCGTGCTGCTGGCCATCAACCGCTTCGCCTACCCGGTATGTCCCACCTGCGCCCACGATCACGATCACGGGGCGTGCGCCGACGAGTTGCACGGCTTTGCGCTTCCCTTGATCGCCGCCGCGGCCATGCACAGCTTCCTGGACGGGTGGAGCATCACCGCCTCGCAACTGGCGGCGCCTCTCGGTTTGCGCCTGGCCGTGCCCCTGGCCATCGGCCTGCACAAGCTGCCGGAGGGCGTGGCGCTGGGCGGCATCCTGCGCGCTTCGGTGAGATCGCGCGCCGCGGCTTTGGGCTGGTGCATGGTCGCCGAGGGCACCACGCTGGCGGGCGGCGCCGCAGGGTTATGGATGGCGCCATACGTCGGCACGAAGTGGATCGTCGTGCCCCTGGGATTGGCCGCGGGCTGGTTGATTTACCTGGGCTACCACGCGGTCGACGAGGAGTGGAAACAGCGCGGCGCCCGGCCGGCATTCCTCTCGGCCGCGGCGGGAGTCGCCGCCGCCGCTATCCTGCAGCGGGGCGCCGAGTGGTTGTTTCGATAGCGCGCCGCCCCTTCAGGCGGCGGACGGGCCGTGCCGGCCTTCCAGGCTTTCGATGCGCTGGTCGTGGGCTTCGGCGATGTGCGCCAGCCGATTGATGAACTGGCCGGTCTCGGCCATGAGGACGGTGAGTTTGTCGATATCGGCAGTGACCTTGCCAATGGCGGCGGAGTTCTTGGCAATGTCGATGGAGTTCTGGGCGATGCGCTCGTCCGTCTGCCGTTGCGCGACTAGAAGGAGTTCCACGGACTGCGTGAGGGCTTCGTGGCGTTCGGTGAGGCGGTCCAGACGCTCGTCTATGGTCATGGTATTCCTCTCTTCGATTGTAGCGGAAACGCCGGACCGATTGGCCGGCGTCCAAATTGCCCCGGCCCTCCGGAAATCCTCGGAGCCACCACATTTGACAACACTTCCTCCGCTCCGTATGATGAGATTTCTAGGCGAATACGGATGCTGCATCCCCCAGATGCAGCCGCCTTGTGTCCAAATGCCAACTGATACGTCTCGTTCTCTCTGGGAACCAACCATATGATTAAAGTCGAAGGCCTCACCAAGCGATACGCTCGCACGGTCGCCGTGGACAACATCTCTTTTGAGGTCGAAAAGGGGCAAATCGTGGGTTTTCTGGGCCCTAACGGCGCCGGGAAAACCACCACGATGCGCGTCCTCACGTGCTTCCTGCCGCCCACCTCCGGCACCGCCAATGTGGCCGGTTTCGATGTGCTCGAGAACCCCCTGGAGGTCAAGAAGCGCATCGGCTACCTGCCGGAAACGCCGCCGCTCTACCCCGAAATGGAGGTCGACGAGTACCTCAATTTCGTGGGCAGGCTGAAAGGCATCTCCAGCGGCGATATCAAGAGCCGGGTGGACGATGTCACCGGCAAGTGCGCGCTGGGCGACGTCCGCCGGAAGCTGATCGGCAAGCTCTCCAAGGGCTACCGCCAGCGCGTGGGAGTCGCCCAGGCCATCATCCACAACCCCGAGGTGCTGGTTCTCGACGAGCCTACAGCCGGCCTCGATCCCAAGCAGATCATCGAAATCCGCGATCTGCTCAAGGCGCTGTCGCCCGATCACACCATCATCCTGAGCACGCATATCCTCTCCGAGGTGGAGCACTCCTGCGAACGGGTGATCATCATCAGCCAGGGCCGGCTGGTGGCCATCGATTCGGTGGCCAACCTGACCAACCGGCTGCGCGGATCGGAAGCCGTCGCCCTGGAGGTGGAAGCCGCCGCCGGGCAGCCGACGCCGGGCGACGTGCAGTTGCGCCTGGAACAGGTCTCCGGAGTCAGCCGGGTGGTGGCGAAAGAGCCCAAGGACGGCCACCTGGTCTTCGAAGTGGAGAGCTTGCAAGGCCGCCACATCCGCGCCGATCTGGCGCGCACCGTGGTGCAGGCCGGCTGGAACCTCAGCGAGCTGCGCTCGGTGGGCCTGAGCCTGGAAGACATCTTCCTGCAGCTCACCGCGTCCGAGCAGACGGACGAACCGAAAGCCGCCAAGAAAGCCGCCGCCGAAGGAGAAAAGAAATGAAGAACATCCTCCTGATCTGCCGCAAGGAATTGCGGAGTTATTTCGCGTCGCCCATCGCCTACGCGGTGCTGGCGCTGTTTGCCTTCCTGTTTGGGGGCCTGGTGTTCTACCCCACCGTCAGGGAGTTGGCCAAGTACGGCGTCCAGGCTCAGATGCAGGGACAGCCGATCAATCTCAACGACCAGGTGATCCGGCCGCTGCTGGGCTTCGCCAGCACCATTTCGCTGTTTCTGCTGCCCTTGATCACCATGCGCCTGTTCGCCGAGGAAAAGAAAACCGGAACCATGGAACTGCTGCTCACTTCGCCGGTCCGCGATATCGAGATCATTCTGGGCAAGTGGATCGGCGCCATGATTCTGTATCTCAGCGTGCTGGCCATGTCGGCGCTCAACCTCTCGTTCCTGTTTCTGTGGGGTAAGCCGGATTGGCAGCCGGTGCTGGTGGCGTACCTGGGCCTGATTCTGCAGGGCGGCTGCCTGCTGGCCATCGGCGCGTTTATTTCCAGCCTGACCCGCAACCAGATTGTGGCCGGCGGGGCCACCTTCTTCATCTGCCTGATTCTCTGGCTGATGAACTGGTTCACGGCGTTCGACAGCACCCTGCTCTCGCAGGTGGTCAACTACCTGTCGATCGTCACTCATTTCGAGAATTTCAGTAAGGGCGTGCTGGATTCCAAGGACGTCATCTTCTATCTCTCCATGATTTTCTTTGCGCTGTTCATAACCTCGCGATCCATGGAATCGCTGCGGTGGAGGTCCTGATATGGATGCCAAGTGGATTAAAACCCGACAGACCAAGTTCGCCGCATATGTTACGGTCTATATCCTGGTGACGCTGGCGGTGCTCACGGTGCTGAACATTCTCGCCAACCGGTACGACAAGGCCTACGATTCCACCAAGAACAAGCAGTTCAGCCTCTCCGACCAGACCATCAAGATCGTCAAGGGTCTGAAGCAAGATGTCACGTTGACTTACTTCGGAAGCGAGGATAGTTTCCGCACCGGCCGCGATCTGCTGGACCGTTACTCGGACCTGTCTCCCAAGCTGCACGTCAAGTACATCGCCCCGGATAAGAAGCCGCAGCTTGCCAAGGCCGCGGGTTACCGTTCGGATTCGCCCGTGATCGTGGACAGCGGCCTGCGCAGGGAAGGCGCCAAGAGCGTGACCGAAGAGGAAATTACGGGAGCGCTGATCCGGTCGCTCAAGACCGCCGAACGCAACGTCTGTTTCGTGAGCGGAGCGGGCGAGCACAGCCTCGACGATACCGACCGCAACGGCTTCTCGGTTCTCAAGCAACTGCTGGAGCGCGACAACTACCAGAGCCGCGCGGTGACGCTCAAGCCCGCCGCTCCGGACGCCACTAAGCCCATGGCCATCGGCCAGGCGGCGCCCGCCGGAGCGGTGGAAGTGCCCAAGGACTGCTCGGTCCTGGTGGTCGGCGGACCGCAGGAGGCCTATCCGCCGCCGGTGGCGGACGCCATCAAGAGCTACGTGGAAAACGGCGGACGCGCCATGATCATGCTGGACAACGTCCTGCGCATCGGCCGTTCGGAAGCCGCCGCGCCGAACACAGACCTGGAGAATGTGCTGACCGATTGGGGCGTTACCGTCAATAAAGACCTGGTGCTGGATGGCAGCGGCATCGGCCAGCTCTTCGGATTCGGTCCGGAGATCCCCGTGATCATGCAGTATGAGAGCCACGCCATCACCCAGCCGCTGACGCGCGTGATGACGGCCTTCGAACTGACGCGGTCGCTGGATATCAGGTCTGGCGGGAAGGCCACCGTGGATAAGCTGGTGCAAACCAGCGAGGATAGCCTGGCGGTCACCGAGATCGGCCCGGGCGGTACGGTAGATCCCAAGAAGGCCAAGAAGGGTCCATTCACCCTGGCTGCCGCGGGAACCTATTCCGGCGCGAATAAGGGCCGTTTTGTGGTGGTGGGGACATCGATATGGGCCACCAACGCTTTCGCCGGCACGCGCCAGCTCGGCAACCGCGACCTGTTCCTGAACTCCATCAACTGGCTCTCCTCGGACGAAGATTTGATTTCCATTCGTCCCAAGATGCCCGAAGACCAGGCGTTCAATATCACGGCGCCCAGGCTCAACACTCTGTTCTGGCTGAGCATCGTCATCTTCCCCTTGGGCGTGGTCGGCTTCGGTCTGGCCACCTGGTGGAAGAGGAGATAACCCATGAAGCCGAAGGGACTGTTGATCGCCGTCGTTCTTTTGGCTGTGTTGGGCGGCCTGTGGTGGTGGTCCAACAAGAAGCAGGAGGCGGACAGCAAGAAGCCGGCTGCCGACACCGCCGTCAAATTGCTGACGATTCCCGAGGACCAGTTCCAGGAGATCCGCCTCCGGAAGGGCGCAGACACCTTGGCGCTGCGCCGCGACGATGGCAAGTGGCGCATCACCGAGCCGCAGGCTTACCCGGCCGATCCGGACGCTTCCAGTTCGCTGGCCTCCAGCCTGGGTTCGGTGAGCGCCGACAAGCTGATCGAGGATAAGGCCACCGACCTTTCGCAGTACGGCCTCGGCACTCCCACTCTGGATGCGTTAGCGGTGCGCAAGGACGGTAAGACCGATGAACTGCTGGTGGGCGACGAGACGCCCACCAATTCCGGGTACTACGCCAAGCTGGCCGGTTCCGACCGGCGCGTCTTCACCATCGCCAGCTACGTCAAGACCGGTCTCGACAAGACGCTCAACGATCTTCGCGACCGGCGCCTGCTCACGTTCGACCAGGACAAGATCACGCGCGTTCAGCTCCAGGCCAAGGGTCCCTCGGTGGAATTCGGCAAGAACAATAACAACGAGTGGCAGATTCTGCAGCCTCGCCCGCTGCGCGCCGACAGCACGCAGATCGATACCCTGATCTCGAAGCTGAGGGACGCCAAGATGGACCTGGCCAATCCCGATCCCGACGCCGCCAAGAAATTCGCCGCGGCCGCGAAGATCGCGACGGCCACCGTCACCGATTCGAACGGCAGCCAGATTCTCGAAGTCCGCCAGGACAAGGACCACAACTATTACGCCAAGAGTTCCGTCGTGGAGGGCGTGTACAAGATCGCCGCGGATGTGGGCGACGGCGTCAACAAGAACCTGGACGATTTCCGCAACAAGAAGCTGTTCGATTTTGGCTTCAGCGACCCCGGCCAGCTCGCCATCGCCAACAACGGGTCGTTCACGTATACCAAGAGTGGCGATAAGTGGATGTCCGGCGCGAAGACCCTGGATAACTCCAGCGTGCAGACCCTCATCGACCGGCTGCGCGATCTCAGCGCCGACAAGTTCGCCGAGAAGGGCGGGGGAGAGACGGTGTTCGAAGCCACGGTCACATCGAACGGCGGAAAGCGGGTGGAGAAGGTGACCATCGCCAAGCAAGGCGAACGATATTTCGCGCAACGCGAGGGCGAGCCGAGCATCTATGAATTGACGGCGCAATCCGTCACCGAGGTTCGCGAGGCTGCTACCGGGGTCAAAGAACAAGCGCCGGCGCCGGCCAAGAAGAAGTAGAAGGCCTGGGTGGAAGAGTCTGCGCGTAGCCGGCCAGGCCGATTGAAAATCGGCCGCAGGATGCAATCCTGCCCCACATAAGAATGAACGCTCTTCTCACCGACCTATACGAGCTCACCATGGCGGCCGGCTATTTCGACGCCGGCAAGACCGGTGAGAAGGCCACCTTCGAGCTCAGCATCCGCCGCCTGCCCGCCCATCGCAATTTCGTACTGGCAGCCGGACTGCCCCAGGTGGTCGACTACCTGCTCAACCTGTCCTTCACCGCCGAGGAAATCGATTACCTCCGGTCGCTGCCGCAGTTCCGCCAGGCGCCGCCGGCCTTCTTCGACTACTTGCGCGGCCTGCGTTTCACCGGCGACTTGTTTGCCGTGGCCGAAGGCACGCCGCTGTTCGCCGGCGAGCCGGCGCTGCTGGTCCGCGCACCCATCGTCGAGGCGCAGATTCCCGAAACCTATCTTCTGGCCGCCATCACTTTCCCCACGCTGATCGCCAGTAAAGCGGCGCGCCTGGTGGCCGTGGCCGGCGGGCGTCCGGTGGTGGAGTTCGGCACGCGGCGCGCGCACACGCCCGAAGCCGGCGTCCTGGGCGCACGCGCGGCTTACATCGGCGGTTGCTCCGCCACCAGCAATGCGCTGGCGGGCTATCGCTACGGAATCCCCGTTTCCGGCACGGCGGCGCATTCCTGGGTGATGTCGTTCCCCTGCGAGATGGAAGCGTTCCGCCACTTGCAGCGGACATTGGGAGAGCACACGGTTCAGCTCCTCGATACCTACGATCCCCTGGAAGGCGCGCGCCATGCGGTGAAAGTGGGGCGGCCGCTGTGGGGCGTCCGATTGGACAGCGGCGATTTTCTGGCGCTCTCCCGCGAAGTGCGCGGCATTCTCGACGGCGCGGGCCTCACCGAGGCGAAGATCATGATCTCGGGCGATCTCGACGAATACCGCATTCGCGAGCTGCTCGCGGCCGGCGCTCCCATCGACTCGTTCGGCGTGGGAACGCAGCTCGCCACGTCGTCCGATGCGCCCAACATGGGCGCGGTGTACAAGATGGTGGAGCTGGAAATCGGCGGCATCCAGCGCTTCACCGCGAAGTTCAGCGAGGATAAGCAGACGCTTCCCGGCGCCAAGCAGATCTTCCGCGACGAAGCCCGCGACGTGGTGGCGCGCTCGGGCGAGTGCGGCAAGGGCGAGGCGCTGTTGCGGCCGGTGATCCTGGGCGGCCAATTGGTGGAACCGCTGCCCCCGGCGGAGCAGGCGCGCGCGCGCTCCGCCGCGGCCCTGGCCAAGCTCCCAGAAGCCCTGCGACAATTGGAGGTAAGCGAGCCTTGGCCGGTGGTTTACAGCCGCGAATTGCGCGAGCTGACCGACCGGACGCGCCGCAACCTGCTGGGATGATGAAGACGGTCTTCTACGATATCGATTCGCAGTTGGATTTCCTGCTCCCCACCGGCGCGCTGTCCGTGCCGGGCGCCGAGCGGATCATTCCCGCCATCGCGCGCTTGAACCGTTATGCCGCGGAGCGGGGAATCCCGGTGGTTTCCACTACCGATGCGCATACCGAAGACGACCCCGAATTCCGCGTCTGGCCGCACCACTGCGTCGCCGGAACTCTGGGCCAGCGTAAACCTGAGGCTACCTTGCTGCCGCGGCGAGTGGTGATTCCGAATCGCGACTGCGATCTGGCCGGCGATTTGCGGATCGATGGCGCGCAACAGATCATCGTCGAGAAGCAGACCGTGGACGTGTTTGCCGCTCCGAATCTGTCGCGGGTGATTGATCTCCTGGCGGCCGAACGCCACGTGGTGTATGGCGTGGTCACGGAGATCTGCGTGCTGTACGCCGCGCGCGGCCTCTTGAAGACCGGCAAGCCGGTATGCGTGGTGACCGATGCCATCCAGGCCCTGAATGCCGAGGATTCGCACCGGGCGCTGGCGGAAATTCAGGCCTCTGGCGGCCACTTGGTGACTGCGGACCAGGTCTGCGTTTAAGCCGACGTCCGCCGTCCCACGTAGCTCCACACCGCCAGCAGCAGCGCCGCCCCCAGCAGACTTCCGTCGCGCAGCAGCGTGATCCACGAGATCCTCTCTCCGGGACCGAAACAGCCGCAGTTGATTTCCAGGCCCTTCACATTCGCCCAGATCATCAATCCGAAGAAACCCATCAGCAGCAGCGCCAAGAGGGTGGCGGAGCCGCGCAGCCAGATTCCCGTGATCAGCCACACGCCCAGCGCCAGTTCCAACCACGGCAGGGTGCGCGCCACCAACTGCACCCAGAACATCGAGGGCAGAATCTTGTACGCATCGATGTCCATCGCGAACAGGCGCCAGGATTCGTGCAGCTTCAGATATGCCGCGTATACGAAAATCGCTCCCAGGACGATGCGCAGCGCCAGCGCAACCCGCCGCCAGGTTTTACTTTGTGAGAAGTTCATTGAGCCAGTCCCGGAAAATCGCCCAGTCGGGCGCCCCCACGAATCGATGTTCCTTCATCCCCCGCGTCACCAGCATGGTGGGCGTTCGCTGAATCCTGGCCCGCCCCGCGTCGGTCTCCGCCTTCACCTCGGCCAGCACGCTGGGGTCCTTGGCCAGCGAGGCAACCTTCTTCTGCTCCGCCGGGCTCAGCACCGCCGCCACGGTGTCCCACACCTTGCCGCTGGCCGACCATTCCGCCTGGTGCCGATACAGGGCGTCGGCCACCTCGCTGTACTTCCCGATGCGCGCCGCCGCTAGGGCGTAGTCCGTGGCTTCGTTGGAATGGGCATGGGCGGACAGGTCGTGGTCCACCAGATAGACCTTGCCCGTGGTGATGTAGTCGCGCATCAGCAGCGGCAAAAAATCGGTGTGGAACTCTTTGCAGCCGGGGCATTCGAAGTCGCTGTAGACCTCGATCAGGATCGGGGCGGACGGATTGCCGAACCCCTTTCCCTTGGCGGTCGCCGTGGATGCCGCTAGACCCGGCAAGCACGCCGCGAGGACCAGTGCGCAAAGTTTCATATTCACCATTCTACGGCAGGATCGCCCAACGGCAGGATCGCCCAACGGTAGGCTAGCCCAACCCGCCGGCGGCATCCCCTATCTCGCGCCACTGGCGACGAAGTCCCGGAACAGGTCGTAGCTCTGCGGGATCCCGGAAAAGGGGAATCGCTTGCCGTCGCTCTGGCGGATCACCATCAGCGTGGGTGTTTGATTGATGCCGGCCGCGGAGGCGGCGCTCCAGTCCTTTTGCACCTCGGCCACCACCCCGGGGTCGTTGGCCAACGTCTTGACCTTGGCTTGATCGGCCGGCGTCAGCACACTCGCCACGGCCTCCCAAACCTTCCCGTCTTCCGCCCACACCGCCTGATCCTTGAACAACACATCGGCCACGGCACGGTACTTGCCGATGCGCGCCGCGGCGGTCGCAAAGTGGGCCGCGTCCCACGAGTATCTGTGGTACGGACCGCCCAGCGGAAACTCGCGGTTCACCACGCAAGCTTTTCCGGGAATGACGAGGTCCTTGACGATTTGCAGCATCATTCCCTCGTGCAGGATTCTGCAGTGCGGGCAATCGTAGCTGCTGTACACCTCGATGACGATGGGCGCCGACAGGGAACCCTCAGTCTTTTCCTTATCCCAGTCCGCGGAAACCGCCAGCCAGGGGAGCGACACAGCTAGAGCCAGGGCACGAAGATTCATGGTTCCATTCTACAGTGGGACCGGTCTTTAGGCCACCTGCCCGGTGTACCGCCGGCCGGCCGCGGGTCAGCCTACCGCCCTCTCAGGAACGAAAGCCATCCGCGTTTGGGCTGGGCCGCGGCCGGACGCACCAGGGCCGCATCCCGGCCTTCCACCACGATCTTCGGATTGTCGTTGAATAGCAGCTCCGCCGCGTCCTCGCCCATCTTGCGCTTGACCAGTTCGCGCGCCAGGTCGAGCCGCGGCGGCCGGTACTGCGGATCGTGGGCGTCGCTGGCCACGATATGCACCAGGCCCCGCGAGAGCATTCGCCATCCGGCATCCATCGCCCGCGCGCCGAATCCGCCCTCCAGCGACCGCGCCGTGATCTGCACCAGAACGCCGCGCTCGCACCACGTCTCCAGCTTGTCGAGCTTCTGCGCCAGCGTGGCATTGCGCTCGGCATGCGCGACGATCGGGTCCATGCCGGCGCGCGCCAGCCGATCGAGGATGTCCTCCACGTTGGGCGGGAGCTGTCCGGCGAACTCCAACAGCAGGAAATTCTTGCCGTTCACCGTATATTTCCGCGGATGGGCAAGGGCGTCCTGGACGGCGTCGTAGGTGACGTGCAATTCGTAGCCGCGATGGATGCGCGGCTCGCCCTTCACGGCGCGATTCAGATCGCCAATCTGCCGGGCGATCTCCGCCGGGTCGGGAACGAATTCCGCGTTGGCGTGGGGCGTGCCCACAATGTCCGTGGTGCCGCTCTCGCGCGCCACCCGCAGCATCGAAAGAGTGGTCTCGCGGGTATCCGACCCATCGTCCACTCCCCAAAAAATATGGCTATGGATATCTACCAAATTCTAAGATACACCAGTGTTGTAAGTGGCGGGAGGCCGGCTTTGCCGGGATAACAAAAGTCTTATTGAGACCCGGCCGGACTCATCCCTTGGGAAAGCCGGCCGGCTGCGCGCCCGCTGAGCGCCGCGCCCGCACCCGCTTCCCCAACGCCGCGATCCGCGCCATCATCTCGCGCCGCGCTTCCGCGAAGCCGGCCACCTCGGGCGCGCCGCGCCTCAAGTAATCCAGCACGACCGCCTCGGCCGCCGCGAATTCCGCCGCCGCTTGCGGGATTTCGCCGGCGATTTCCAGCGGCACCGTGGTCACTCCGTTGGCGTCCGCGTGAATCAGGTCGCCCGCGTGGATGGTCAGGCCGCCCACGCGCACCGTGCCGTGCAGGTCCAAGATGTGCGAATAGCCGTGCGAGCACACCGCTCCGTTGCTGAAGGCCGCAAAGCCGATGCGCCGCACTTGGTCCAGATCGCGCGCCGGCCCGCTGGTAACGATTCCGGCCGCGCCGAACGCCTGGTAGGTGCTGCACATGATCTCGCCGAAGGTGGCCGCCACCGGCGGGTCGTCCAGATCCTGGAACACCACGATGGGCGTCCCCGGCAACTCCGCGAAGCGCGCCACCTGCCGGTCCAGCGACCCGTACACATCGCCCTCCCGCGGTGGCGTCTTGCATCGCATGGTGGCCGTGGCCGCATATCCCACCACTGGGGGCATCTCCGGAAAGCAGGCGCGGATCCTGCCGTCCATATAGCCCCGATTGCGCGGACGCACCTCGAAGAGCTCGATGGTGTTGGAAATCGTGGGAGTATCGTATTGCGCCAGCAGATGCAGATCGATGGCCATAGAGAGCCCATTGTAGCGTCCGAGCCGGGCCGCGGAGCCGGCCTTCACTTATCCTGCCGCTTGGCCTTGACGAACTCCATTTCCGTCTGTTTGGGGATGCCCGGCTCGAAGCAGCGGCGGCAGCGGGCTTCGTACATGTCCGATGCGCCCACCACGATCAGATCGTCGGACCCCCGCAGGCGCTGCGTATGCTTGGCCGGGTTTCCGCAGCGCACGCAGATCGCCAACGTTTTGGTGATGGACTCGGCGTGCGCCAGCAGATCCGGAATGGGCGCGAAGGGACGCCCCAGGTAGTCGGTGTCCAGCCCGGCGATGATCACCTGCTTGCCGCTGTCGGCCAGCCGCTTGGCCACGTCCACCAGTTGCGGACCCATGAAATTGGCCTCGTCGACGCCCACCACCTCCGAGCGCCAGTCGATGCGTTCGATGATCTGCGAAGCGTCGTTCAACACCTGCGAGTGCAGACGCAGATCGCCGTGCGAGACGATCTCATCGTCCGAGTAGCGGTCGTCGATTATGGGCTTGAACACCTCCACCCGTTTGCGCGCGATCATGGCCCTGCGCAGGCGCCTGATCAGCTCCTCGCTCTTGCCCGAGAACATCGGGCCGCAGATGACTTCGATCCATCCAACATTTCCGGTGATAATGTCCATGGGAACCGTTACAGCATGGCATATTCGCGGGCTTCCCGCCACACCGTTTCCTCCAGAGTATCCAGCGCGCCCGCGAAGAAATGGTCGGCGGCTTCCACCCAGACCAGGCGCTTCGGTTCGGCCAGCCTGGCGAAGAGTTCTTCCAGTTCGCCGCGCGGCGAGAATTCGTCGTGAGTGCTTTGCACGAAGATCTTGGCCGTCGGGCAACTTTCCAGGCATTCCGCGCCGCCCATGCGCGTGGGAAACCCCGCCGCCAGCAGGAGCCGCGCGTCCCCGATTTCGCAGCCCAGACTCGCGATCGCGCGCGCGCCGAAGGAGAATCCCGCCAGCGCGTAGGGAAGATCCGGGTACCGCTGGCGGAGCCACGCGAGCGCCGCCCGGGCGTCTTCGATCTCGCCGGTCGGGTTCCCGTGTTCCCCTTCGCTGCGGTTCACGCCGCGGAAGTTGAAACGCAGCGCCACCACGCCCGCGCGGCGCAGTCCGCGGGCCATGCGGTAGACCACCTTATTGTGCATGGTGCCGCCATAAAGCGGATGGGGATGGCACAAGACCGCCGCCATCCGCGGCTGCTCGCGCTCCGGCTCTTCCAGCAAAGCCTCCAGCCGTCCCGCCGGTCCGGCAATCCAATGCGATTCGATACGGCGTGGTCCGCGCCGCCGCTCCGGCTCCGGGCTGCTGGCCTTCATATCTTCCAGGATACCGGGACTGCGTCCGATCTTCGTGGGCGCCGCCGATAGCGGGGACATGCCTACGGGGCAATCCGGTAACAGTCGACGGAATTCCGCCGCGGAATTTCATCCCCAGCCACCGAATTGCGACATGAACCGCGGCACGGGGTGGAATGCCTATTGACCGGCTTCGCGGACCCAGCGAATGATGTGGCCGGTTCCTTCCCGAACTTCGCGCAGAACGCGTCGATCCACGGGGTCGCGGGCGGGCAGGGTGTCGCCGGCTTCCTTGAGCACGCGTTCATAGGCGGCGCGCGCGGGTTCGGTGGCGACGGGCGGGGCGGGGAAGGGCTCGGCGGCTTTGAGACTGTC
>Ga0326728_10018277_pt1 | contig 13846 bp, 21 predicted proteins | sample MB3enrmetagenome_FD_207602 | JGI IMG/M metagenome (GOLD analysis project Ga0326728, IMG submission 207602) | Lab enriched peat soil microbial communities from McLean, Ithaca, NY, United States - MB31MN | ecosystem: Environmental > Terrestrial > Soil > Wetlands > Peat | place: USA: New York... | reverse complement strand
CCTGCGAGGTCGCCTGGCGACTCTCCCGAATCTGCCACTTCTATTGAAAGTGGTGACTTATCTGGAGCAAGACAACCAAAGCCGAAGCCTTGAGCTATGTGTTGGAACTAATCAAGTCGGGCAGGCCTACGCAGGCGTTTCGATCCGCTGCACTGGGTGATACCCGATGTGCTTTGGTAGAGCGGCAGGTTCGCAATCCTGACCTGTCAGGCGTTAGGTCCCCACCTCCTTTGCTTCTAACTTCTTTTCAACGAAACACCTAAAACTCCCGTCGCTTGCTTCAGCAACCGCTGAAAATCGGTTATGTCTCCAGATATGCCTCCAGGAGCTTGCTGTCTGTGAGATTCAAGCAACCCTTCACGCTCTACCGCCGCAGGATGCTGGACGGCACACGGGTCTATTACTACCGCTACTACGATGAGCAAGGGCAGCGCTCTGGCGGACGGAGCACCGGGGTCCGGGTTGCGGTCGCCGTCGTAGTCGGCACCTGTCAACTTGATAAGAGCGACCTGGTTGAGATATATTCGGGGGGCAAGGTTACCCCTTGCTCCCAGTGTGTGCCTCTCAACATCGTGTTGAAAAAGTGCCGCCAGGAATGGAATGTCAGGAAGGGCTGCTTGATAACATAACGTGGGAATTTGACGTGCCGTTCTCAATGGAGCGTTGCCCGACGTGTAAGCACAACCTCAACTACAAGATAGACCCCTGCCCGCACAACAACGTGCCGAACCCGGATGACGATCAATGCTGGAAAGAATCGCCCGCCGTCGGCAAATAAGCTGAGGAGTGGAGAGAAGGGGGCGGTCGCCCCCTTCCGGGATTTGCAGCGGCTCACGGGGCAGCTGAAGAATGACTCAAAGAAGAGACAAGAAATGACTGACATAATCTTCAAGCCCTATTTCCACCGGAGCGCACCGACATGGGTCTTCTGTGGCGTAGAAGCACGATGGAAGACGAAAAATGCTCATCGCAGGGTATTCATTCATGACAGAGGGAAGTCACATCTCCGTGCCTTCTGCTCACTTACGAGATCATACATTACGGAGGGAAGAGCGGCAGGACAGCACCTTGCCGAAGTCCTCAACCTTTGGATAACCACTCACAGCGAGGAAGAGCTAAACGACCTTGTTTGGCTTATCGACATCGGGGGCACGGACAACCCTACCCCCGCTGAAAATGTGTTGTTGGGAGAGTATCTGCTGCTTGGTGGTGAGAGGTTCTGAATCAGGACGCCACCCGCTCTGCTGCTTGCCTCGCCAACTTGTAAAAAGTCGTCCTCTTCATCGAGAGAGTTCGCATCGCAGCCGCCGCAGTGATCGTTCCCGCCTGCCACTCGGCATAGACCCGATCCCACTCAGCGGGATAGGTCGCTGGCGGTCTGCCCATCACCTTTCCCCGCAGGCGTGCCGAAACGATCCCTTCTCTTTGACGAACCCTGATGGTTTCCCTCTCCATCTGGCTCATGGCGGCGAAGATGGTCAGCACAAAGCGCCCCGCGGGGCTGCTCGTGTCGATGCTTTCCTTCAACGACACGAAGGCAATCTGCTTGCTCTCCAACTGCTCCACGATTGAGAGGAGGTCTCGCACTGAGCGGGCAAGGCGGCTGATGCTCTCGACATAGAGCGTGTCCCCCGCTCGGATGTAGCTGAGCATCTCTTGAAGACCTGGGCGGGCAATGTCTCTGCCGCTTGCCTTGTCGCTGAAAACCCTGTCCAGGGCGAGTGCCTCGAATGCGTCCTGCTGCCGATCCAGGTTCTGCGTCTGGCTCGAAACTCTCGCATAGCCGATCTTCGCCATCGTCGTTCTCCTGTTCGTATACGTACCGCAGCAGAAAGCGGACGGCAAGGGCAGTTTGCGAACGGAAAACGGATGTCCGGTCGGGGGTCTCCGGGAAGTTATACCTTTGCGGATGCAGTCTGATAGCCCTGGGCGTGTGCTTTCATGCGTTCCGGCTGGTCTGTCTCGTTGCTGCGAGGCGAAGGACTTCACGACCAAGGCGATGACCGAACGCATTTTCTAAACTTGATGATATTATCAGGGAATGAAGCTGAAAGACCTCATTCTTGGTCGGTGGATTTACAATCGCTGTCGAGACGGGGACATGTATTTTCTTCCCGATAGAATAGATGGAACAGCATCCATCCATGGTTTTAGCATCTACCTCCCTAACGAACAAGACGAGGCAGCTTCCGTAGCAGCCCAAGAATGGATGCCAGGCGAGCCAGAGGACATCTATTTCGGTAGCATGCACTATATTTGGTCTCCTGGGGCACACTCGGATGTCACATCGCTATCTGAGTTTCGCCTCGCCACACCAGAGGACTTCAAGCAACTGATCAACCAGATTTTGCCCCAGACGCTGCATCTGCACTTCGACAAATCCTACAAAGGAGATCGCAATCTCTATATGTGGTTTGCCTATTCTGGACGCATGGTGCTCACTGGTGTATTCAGACTCCCTGGATGTTCTGTTCTTGTCAAAACCATAATCAATGAGATAGAGATACGGCATAGCGAGTCGAACGCTGACTTGACTAATGGATTGATAAGAGAAGCCAATCAAGAGGAAATAGACATGTTTTCTGAAATATTGCTCGCCGATAAGGCGGCTATTGATGTAATGTCCGACCAGATGTTCAGACTGTCGAGAGAAGCAGTTATTGGAAAGGATATTCTTTACAAATCGGGTTCATGAATGAATAGATGTGGCTTACTCTGGGGTCAAGTTGAAGCGATCCTTGCGTTCCGACCAATCCTTTCGTTATCTCATCACCTAGGTGCTCCCCCAACCGGAATGCCTCGCCGACCGCCTCCATAGCCCGTGGAACTTGGCGGCGTCCTTGGCGGAATCCATATCCTTTTCCTTTGACTTCAAGAAGTCCTTGTCCAAGGTTAGAGTCGTACCACTACAACCACCAAGTAATCTACGCCGGTTTGGTCAGTGGCGATCTGCCCAGTCCTCAATACCTTTCAGCACTGACGCCACATCGTTGTATCGATATACTTGATCACGCTCGCCTTCTTCACGCCCAACTATGTTTCCGCTTTCGAGCCATATATTGAGTATTTGGAAGGTAGATTCCGATTGTTTCTTTATCAGGCATAAAGTCTGGTGGTCGATACCACCACTATCGACAAAATCAAGTTTAGCGGTGATTTTTGGACTCGCCATTAGCCCATCAATCATTGGGTAGAGTGCCGGATTACAACAGTAGCGAGCAAATTCCAACACGGATTGCTTCATACTTCCCCTGATGTTCTCGTCCAGAAGGATGCCGAGCGCTTTTCTCCTGGCGATTCTTCTGTTTCCAAGCCACCCCATGTATTCAGTGTATCATCTTGGATAGATTTTTTGCACTTTCTGGCTCGACCAAAGTCGTTGCTAAATCCCCAGGCTCTCCTCGATGGCAACGATGGGCTGAAAGTCTTCGAGGCGGAAATGGCGGTATTTTCGGGCATCGCCTCGGTCGAGTGCCTCCGTGAGCCGCTGCTGGGTGGGGTCAGGAGGCGGTCAGAGGGGGCTGACGGGTCATTCTTGTGATAGAGGCTTGCGAGATGGATTGTTGCAGGATGCGGTTTGCTGGTGCCATACTTGCTGCCATAGATCACAATGACCGATGAGATACTGCGAGACAAGTTTGTAGGCTCGATGCTCGGCTGTGGAATCGGCGATTCGCTGGGCACATTCGCTTTCCACAGAACCGCCAAGAACCTCATCAACCTGAATGAGAACGACAGTCTCACCCATACAGACGACACGGCGATGGCTATCGGTTTGGCAGAGTCCCTTGCTGTCAAGAGGTGCGTCGATGAGAAGCACTTGGGCGATAGGTTTCGTTCCAACTACCGGCGAGAACCAAACAGGGGCTATGCAAGCAGCGCCGCAAAAATCTTCGACTTGGTAGAAGCGAAGGGTATGAGCTACTCGAAGCGGGGAAGGCTGCCCAAATGCTCTTTGGTTGGCAGGGATCACTCGGAAATGGTGGAGCAATGAGGGTGGCTCCTGTCGGATTGTTTTTCTATGACTCCCCCGACATCTATGAGCACGCAAAGGCGTCTTCGGTGATTACTCACGCCCATCCGGTAGGGATTGATGGAGCGGCTGTCGTGGCGGCGGCGGTGGCAGAGGCGGTAAGAATGAACCCTGCTGACTCTTTTGATGCTGCACGGTTCTGCGAGAAACTCCTTGAAATGGCACGCACTGAGGATTTCCAAAACAAACTTCGTGCTGTTCGACGCCTGATTGATGAGAATGTTGCACCGAAGCAAGCCGCCGATGAGTTGGATCGCAGTTTCCGTGCTGATGAATCAGTGCCCTTTGCAGTTTATTCTTTCATTCGATACCCGAACTCGTTTCAGGATTGCCTGCTGTGTGCAATCGGAAACGGAGGAGATCGTGACACTCTTGGCGCAATCGCTAGCTCGATTTCGGGGGCATTTCTTGGAGCGCAAGGTATTCCCTCTATTTGGAAAAGCAAACTTGAAAATCGAGACTACTTGGAGAAACTTGGGCTGCTGCTGTTACAGACAAGACAAAAATCCTTGTAGCCCGCCTGCCGACCGATCCCAAAAATTCTTTCCCCTATCATGTAATAATGAAGATGATATGGTCTCTTGCTCATTTGGCGTTCCCTTTATGCTGTGATTGTATTACGAATGAGTGTTCGAGTTTAGATCGTCACTGTGCCCCTTGCCCGTTCTCGTTGAGCCGCCGCAGAGTAGGGTCAGGAGGCGTCAGGGAGGGGGGGTGCGAGAATCTGACTTGCGTCCAGCGAATTTGGGGGCTATGATGCTCGATACGTCTGCTGGTGTGGAACGAGGGGAAAAGCGTTCGGGAGATGCCAAGGGATTCTGTTCGTGGGCAGTGAAGAAGAGATCGAGAAAGCACTGAAGGCGATCAAGGACATCGCAGACCCCTCACCTTCGCCTTTTGACAGAAACTATCTGACAGAAGAAGAGATCAACCAACTACTCAAGGCAATCGGTTGCGAGGGGGAAACCCATTATCCGCCACCAGAAGTCAGTTACAGTCGCCACAGAGACCACAAGAGACTCACCTACGCCGAATTCTGGAAGGACTGGTCGTCGTGGCTTGCTACCTGCAAATGGGAGCATGTGCGGGTGCTTGTGAGTTGCCGAGATGCTCTTGAGCGAATCTTGAGAGATCGCACCGGCGTCAATGTCCAGGAGGACAAAGGCACTGCATTCGCCGCAACCGACTTCTCAAATACGAGACCTGGTACAACGGAGTTCTCATCCGGTCGGATTGAAAAGAATGCCGATATACTCAAGTTTCATGTCATCGACATCTGCCAAAGGGCGTATCGTGCTTACTCAACCGGAGAGGGTCTTGCCGAACTTGACGAAACGATCTGTTGGGCTACAGACGACACTCACAGCGAAGACAACTTCGCTTACATGGCGCTCGCCACGATCTCAAGAGCGTTCTATGAAGGGACAGAAAACGAGAACAACCTCCTATAATCCCTGTCTGGTTCCCCTGTTCCAGCGACAAACGAATCGTCAAAGGTTCCGTAGAGATCATTTGGGGGAATAGTCGCACAACAGGAAAACGGAGAAGGCGAGTTGATAAACTGCTTGAAAAGAGGGATCGCTTTCCACGATCCGATGCCGAGACAGGGAAATCACCACCGGGTCCGTCACGCCTTCCCCTCGCAATAGAGAGACGATTGAAACCACGGGACGAACCGAGCGGCGCTGCTTCCGCAAATGTATACCTTTTGCGGATGAAGGAGGGACGGTCGTTGTGGGACACCTGCTGATGGCTGTACTATGATTTCGGTATGAACCGCCTGAAAGAGTTCTTTGCCAGACTCTCCGGGAGAGATACCAATACCAACAGATACATCACTTCCAGGCGTGTATTTTCTGGCGAAGTCCTTATCGAAGAACTGCGGTGGGACAAGGAAGCCAGAACGATCTCGATTCCCGTAATAGAAGACGGCATCCCGAAGACATTTGTTGTCGAGACCGTAATCGACATGATCCTGGACAACCCGCACAATCTCATAAAACTGCGTGGAGGGTTCGTGTTTGATCGAAATCTTTATGGGACGCACTACCTGGCTTGTGCCGACAACGATCCTGCGTATGATGAGATTATAGAGGTCATCAGCGAATACTCTGCAACCAGTTATCCCTCGATTCCAGGGGCATACCTATACATCTACATGGAGGGCGAAAACTTCGAGTTGCGGTCGTAGCAGCGAGCCTCCCACTACTGATCGATCAAGCCATTCCCTGCCGAGACGCTGAAAGCAAGAGTGCGAAAGGTCTTGGCGGCTCCCTGACGCCTGCTTTCTGATCCTCAAAGGCACTTGTGCTATGATGCCCGCACCACATCGAAGGGGGCAGCATGCGAGACTCTGCGATAATCTCTTTGGTCGTAGGGGCTGTGAGCTTTCTCACCCACGTTCTCATAGACCCTCGTCTGCGGAAGGACGCTGTTGCCAAATCAATCAAGACAACAGAGCACGACGAGGGGACTTCCAGAGCCATTCAAGTCGTGTTTCTCCTCTCGTGGCTCCTCCTGCTTCTCACTGCTCTTCCCAACCAGTTCCAGATCGGCGTCGTCGAGCCGCACCTCCTTTTCACCGCCCTCGGCATTGTGCTGGCGGCGGGGGGCTTCCTCATCCGTGTGGTTGCGATGCGAACGCTGGGTGAGTTCTTTACGAGAACTCTGCGGATTCGTGAAAAGCATCGGGTTATCTCCGAAGGCATCTATCGGCGTGTTCGTCACCCTGGCTATCTGGGAACCATTTTGTTTTTCGTTGGATCAGGCATCGCCACAGCCAACTTCATCACTACCTTGCTCATCCTGGCGGCGATCCTGCCAACATTCGTGCGACGGATCGCCGTTGAGGAGCGGATGCTCACCGATCAACTTGGCAAGGACTACTCTGAGTACAAGGCAAAGACCTGGAAACTCATTCCGTTCGTCTTTTGATGATCCTCGCCAGCCCAGGGAGAAGAAGCGGCACGGCAGCCCCTTCTGAACGCCCGCTGATCTTGCTCTCCAGCGGCTCACCGGGCAGCGGACACAGGCGTCGAACTTAACTTATACCTTTTCCTCGACGCTGTAACCGGGGTAAGTGGCACTTTGCTCCCCAACTACGACATATCTCGGCGTTCGTGGATAGCAGGCAATGAGGCTTTCAAGGGGTTTTCGGTTCTTGGAACTTGCTATCAGGCGAATGCGCTCTATTCGCCGTATCCAGATTTGGTAGTTATCGAGGCAAGTTGCCGGACCATCTCCAAAGACGTAATCCACGGCAGATAGATCAAGCACAATCTCTTTGACTTGTTCGTCGGGGTGCTGGGCAAGGCAGTTCAGAGAGGCTCTTTCTATGAGGCTAGCGGCGACATTACCGCCTGAGCCGTATCCGAAATTCCCCGAACACACAATCATCAAAGTCCCATCGTGCAACTCCAGGAGTTCTATCTTGAAGTGTCTCATCTGCCCCTCGTCTTGATCGCCCATCGCCTGGGAACAGTTTAGGTTTTTCCGAGCCGCCCACCAACCCCCTGACTGCTTCCTGACTGCCCTCGAATTTTGGAAAAACGCCCCCCTGTGGTATGCTGGATCGATTATGACAACTGTTGCCGCAACGAACCTGCCTGACCTTGTTCCCATAGTGTCGGAGACCTCCCAGAACGCCACAAGTCCTGCTGTGGTCTACCTCGCTGGGCTGGCAAAGACGGGCAGAAGGGCGATGCTCACTCAACTCCGATGGATAGCCCAGATCGCCGGGGCGGAGGATACACCGTGTTAGGCGAAGCGAACCGGGAAACCATCAACGTCTTCCAGAAAGCCGAGGCAGAATATAAGCGCCTGGTTACGGACATCGCCCAGAGGCGTACTATCGATAAAACCAAAGTGGATGCTGTGGTGGTCTTCCTGATGACAGCGAGCAAGGAAAAGAGGCAAGAAGCGCTCCAACGTTTGGGGGGGGCGGCTGTGAGCAGTGAAGCAAACGTTGTCAACGTGATCATTCTTTCGACTGTCATCGGGATGACTCTGAAACTCAGTGCCGAACGCATCAATCAACTCGCAACTGCGGCACTGCTCCATGACATTGGGATGGTGAAGTTACCCAAGGAACAGTCGGAACTGTTGGCGAAGAGCAAAGTCACTCCTGAACAGCGGAATGCGATCACTACTCATACCATTCTTGGTTATCGAGCAATCAGGCGCTTGGGATACCCAGAAGAGATTGCGCTCGTTGCATTGGATCACCATGAGCGCTGGGACGGGAGTGGATACCCTCGGGGATTGTCCGGGGAAAAGATCAGCGACTTGGCTCGCATTGTGGCGGTTGCGGAAGCCTATGTGTCCCAACCGAATGCATTGACAAAGTTGTTCGGCAAGGACCGGGGTCAGTTCGATGACCGCGTGCTGAAAGCCCTGGGCAACGTATTGGAGGTTCGCCCAATCGGTCGCGAGAAACCGCCCAGCGCAGAGAAAAAGGGACAGGGCGGCACCGACATGCCGAGTGGCGGTCTTTCAGGCGCAAGAGTTCCACGACCGCCAAGCGGAGCGCCGCAGGGGACGATTTCGGCTTCGTTGGAGAGTCCGACGAAAGAGGGTGAAGCGAACTGAACTCCAATGGGTAGCCGGGGTCGTCGGGGAGAGGGCATTTCTTCAACTCCGTCACGAGAGTCAGGATTCCTGACGCCATCCTTCGCCAACTGACTGGGCAGTCGACAGCGGCGATGACCGAGCAGCATTCTCGCCTCGAAGAATTTCAGCCCATCGTTGCCATCCAGCTGACGCTAGGGATGTAGGGGGTTGCCCCTATCCAGGTAGAAGGACGCAGATACGCAGAGGCGACTCAACGGGCTGACCCAAGCGTCACCAGCGCTTCGTCCAAAGTATCCTTGATATCAAGGAAACGCAAAAGTCCGATAAGATCGAGGTAATCCTTCAGCCCCTTCGGAGGCGACACCAGGATTAGCTTTCCCCCTTTCTCTTTTGTTCTTTTCAGAAGACCGATTAGCAACACCTCCCGATAGTCGCCCATTTGCACTTCCTTGAAATCTATCGCGAAGCTTGAATAGCCTGCATCAATCGCTTTGTAAATCTGGCTCGCCAAGTAGCTTGCGTTGAATGCTTCGTGAATTCCGGTCAACCTGACCAACAGACAGTCTGGGCAACCCTCGACAAGCTCCAACCTAGTTGTTATCGGCTGCCATTGAATAGGAAAGCCCCAAGATTCAGGCAAGCTCGGCTTTTCCTGATCGAATCCGGGAACTATGTCATTGTTGCCCATACGAACACACCAATAAACCCGTTATACTATCGTTTTGTCGTTCACTTCAGTGATCCGTCCTACGAACTACGAACATTGATGATCAGACTTTTTTGGATCGCACCTCGATTGGCAACAGGGTGAGGGTGTAGAATCATCACCGTGGACGAGCGAATGAAGAATCGTATCTGCCTCCGCCATCCAAGTTTAGAGGTGAGAATCAGAAATGTTGGCAATCCAGGGGCTGAGGGCGTGCGTCGTCAGGGGTAATCCGATCCTCGGAATATGATCGGGCGTTGTGGCACTGAAATGTGGGGGTACATATGGCAAAGCCACATTATTCAAGGTTGAAGGGCGTACTGCTCTCAGCAATCAGATACTATGAAGCCGTGCGTAGGGAGGGCAAGAACAACTATCTTCCTGCACGCTGAATGTTTCGTTACTCCCAAAAGCGGAGTTGGCGTTCCAGTGGATTGTGATGGACGTGTCGAGCGAAGGGATAAACTTGATCTCAAACGAAACCAGACTTCGATCCTTCGTGTCTTTCCACAAGATCAACCGGATGCCTTCTCCTTCGAAAATTCTCTTCGTAACTCCCTTTTCGGAGTCGTAGGAAGGAATCTCCTTCAATGCGTGTTTGAAAGTCATTTTTGTGTCCCCAACCTGTGAGAACCCTTATTGATCCAACGATTCCAACTCTTCAAGGTAGTCATCACCGTTTTGAGCATTTGTCATCTCTGAAACCCCCAAAGCCCTCATCTTTTCTCTCCTTGGAGATAATCGGTTTCTCGATATCGATCATCTTTATCTTCATTTGGCATACTAGAAGTCCTTATGTTTCTCGATCCCAGAATGACTACCTGTCAATCAACTCTTTGAAAAAGTCCAAGAGGGTCCGTCGTGGTCGGGGTGGAGAAGGCTGTCTTACATGCATTATTTCATCATAGATAGCCCGCTCTTCGGGGGTCAACGTCAGTCGTGAGAACCCGATCCACTTCACACTCTCTTTAGCATCGTTCCAGAACTTTAGCACTTCTCCTGTTAGGAGATGTCCCCCATGAATTCCACAGCGTGCCATGAATAGCCTTTTCCACACACCCCAACCTTCCGCACTCAAACCGCCTCGTCGTGGCACTTCGTCCGACCATACAAGCCCGAGAGGAGATACTGAGAACATGGGGTCTATATGGGCATGCGGGTCAAGTTTTTGCGCTGCAAACACCGCCATGTCGCTTGGTGAAAGTATAGCCATAATCAGTTTTGTTCTCCGGTATCTGGCTGCTTCTTTCCCGCTCGCCAAAGATGACCGCATTCGTGACATTTCCAAAGAAAGCCACCACCTGGGTGCTTTGTCGGCTTAGTCCATTTAGACTTACAGTTTGGACAAGGAAGGGGATCGAACTGTGCTTCGATCTCTTGTTCATCAGCGATCTTGTTGAACTCTTTGCGAATTTTGCGAAGTTGAGCCATATGCTCTTCGCTCTCTTTTCTCCATCTTTCTTTTTCTTCTGGACTCAGATAATCAAATCTCCCGTACTTATACCTAAGCATACCTTTGGTCAATCCGCAAATTGATTTGGCTATTTTAGCGTGTATGGGCATAGTTCCGAAAATATTTGTGCTTGCTGTTGAATCAGAATTAATAGTTCTATTCCGTACAGGTGACCTGTCCTTGACGTGAGATATTGACGGCCTATGAGTTCACGTGTTCAGATCGCAAGATTTGGTCGCTGTCGCTCAGATTTTGCCGACCTTGTTTTGCGATGTGGAAAGGAAGCTACGGCCTCTTGGCTCTGTACTCGGAAAGCGCCTTTCTCGCCTCGGCTTTCTTCTCGTAGTAGGTAGTCTTTTTTGAAAACGGGTCCACCAAGAGAGCCACGACTATCTTGTCGAAGAGGTTGGGCTTGCCTTGGATTTGATCACTCCAAACGTTGCGCTTCGCCCCTCCTGCTTTCCTTGCCTCGACATAGCACCCAAGCCAATCTAGATTGCGAGACAAGCCAAAGTCAGCAGGTGCGTCTGCGGTGTCTGGCTGCTTATTGCCGCAGGAGTTCAGACCGTTCTTAGCATAGACATAGGCGGCAAGCTCCGAACAAATGAAGGAATGGACTGCCGCTCGTCTCACAAGTGCTTTCCTACTAAAATAGGGAAAGAACAAAAGCAGGGTATACTGGTAGGGGTCTTCGATCTCCTTTTCGGCAGCCTCAACGATCCCTTGCCTCTGCTTCTCGGTCAGCCCACCTTTCCAGCGGAATATATCCACACCGCCCTTGTACCCATGCATTCCATCGCTGAAGGACACTCCGTTGATTCCTGCCTCGATAGTCCAGCCATCTTTAGCGTAGACTTCGCAGTGCGAGTATGGTGAACTCGTAATATCGCTGATCAGACCACCCAAGATCTGATATCCCAACGCTCGATACAAGACGATGTCACCCGGTTCGCACAGCTTTGTAAGAGGGCTGTCTATTCTGTCGGGAATCTTCGAGATGCATTCCTTTCTAAATGGGTTCCATGCTCTATTATTCATGAGCGTTCCTCCTTCCAGTTTTGACTTCTGAGGACTTCTGTCGAAAAGCCATCCGCTGCGCGAGGGATCCGCACTGCGTTCGCCAATTCACACTCTGGAGTCATATAGTACTCTTCTTTCCAAAGGCTTACGTTCTCGCATGCTAAGCCGTTTTTTTTGTGATCCCAATCTTCAAATAGTCGATTAGTCTTGCATCATAAGCCTGTCCTAGTTGGGGTCTTTCTTGGATTCCATCTGAAGAGTCATGTATGACGATAGTAAAAAACAATCCCAACCAATGAGAAGCATCTGGATTTTGCCTTCATACAATTCCCCTGTATTCTATCTTTTGGTGATGCTCGGTCTACCCTGAATTATAACGTCAGGACAGTTCCTATTCAAATCCCTGCTCCGAAGGCTGGTCAATCCCAGATTTTCTGTGAAATCTCTTGGCAGTTAGCAGAAAAGCGGTCAGCGTGAAACTGGAGAATTGTTATTACGCCAGTCGGGGGCATTTATGAGCGAGTCTCGCAAGGTTAGTCGCAACAGCGTGGAATCGGCTGCTGCAGTCTTTGAACGAAGCTGGTAAAACAAAACAGACGTAGCACCCAAGAAAGGGGCGAGGGCGTCTCTCCTGGCCATATGGCGATCCTCTTTGGCAGCAGCCCTTGCCAACGTTTGCTCACATCGGAGCGTTTCTGTCTGTCCCCGCAAGGATGCGCCTCCGGTGTGGTTTGCGTTGAGAACGCCTTTGAAGCCATCGCGTCAGAAATCATTTCCTGCATGAACGGGATTCCACCGGACTATCTCCAACGGCCGTCTTTTCCTGCACCGTACATCGCCTTCTCTCGGATTTATGACGCCCATCTACCCTTCCATAACCTGATGGGTACTAACACGAAAAGCATCGACTCGCTCGCTGGTTGAAAAGAAGATGCGGCATCAAGCTTTTATGATCCATTCCATGGGGTCCTGTGCCAAACCTTCTTCGGACGGAGCAACGCTCTTTCGTACAAGCCAACAGCTCCAAATAACAGCTGAAAGCTTAAGGCTTTGCCTGACGGAGCTTTGCATGTAATAACGAATGCCCTCTTTAGCGACGACCGCCTTTACAACCCCAGCGGACAGCTGTATCATGCGGTTGAAGGGGATAACAAAATGCTGGGTTCTTTGGTGTCTGCCTCGATTGTGACTGCCTTGGTATCGCTAATCTGCATTATCGGAATTCCATGGAGCATATCCCCTACAAAGTGGGGAGCGAGAATTTTGACCGGCGTCAAAACGCCCTTCGCATTTTTATTGACAGGTCATGTTGTCGTATTCTTCATTGCAACCTTAATTGGCCTCCTGGTAGGGTCCATACTTCTCAATGGCAGGGTGCCAAAAAGCCTGTTTTGGATTGTCGCGGCTGTGGCGCTTGTAACAAGCCTAGTAGAGCTGGCTACTGATCTTGGCTGGCTGGCCCAAAGAATGTTGGGAAGAAAGCCGCAGCCCGAAAAGAGAGTCTTGGAGGAGAAAGGTACTATGCTTTTGGGAGCTGTTATTGGTATTGCAGTTTGGTTTCTGATCGTACACGCATGGTAGTATCCTAACTAACAAAAGGGGTTGATTCTCCATAATAAGCACCGCATTTGAAGATGAACGTTGAGGAGCAGCCCATGAGCATTTTTAAGAAACCCTTCCCTTCCGGACAGCTTGAAGATGCTGCTGCGAGACTTTCCGCAACAATTCGTGATATCGTTCCGATTTTTTTTGAAGCCCTCACGCAAAATGCGAGCGATTTTGTCCAAGGTTTCAAAAGACGTGATCCCGCGCTTAAAGGTCGTTCAACCGAATGGACGGAGGAATTGGCTATGGAAGCCTACGGGCTGAACAGGAAGGAAATTGCTCTGACCACTCTCAAAGCCTGCGTAGTATTCTCTGTCCAACAGTATTTGTCTATTCAACATATCCTGGACAAAGAGGGCCGAGGGTATCTAGTTGACCGGATGGTTTTTCTCTTGATAGACGCTACAAGTAAGAAACTTTTTGAAAAGGAGTGGGTTAAAACTGCACAGACTCCCGGTGA
>Ga0326728_10018275_pt1 | contig 13848 bp, 9 predicted proteins | sample MB3enrmetagenome_FD_207602 | JGI IMG/M metagenome (GOLD analysis project Ga0326728, IMG submission 207602) | Lab enriched peat soil microbial communities from McLean, Ithaca, NY, United States - MB31MN | ecosystem: Environmental > Terrestrial > Soil > Wetlands > Peat | place: USA: New York... | reverse complement strand
GCGCCCGGATCAAGTATGCCGAGGGTGCTCCGGTCAAGCTCGGGGCCATCCTGGTGGAATGGGATCCTTACACCTTCTCGATCTTGACTGAAGTCTCCGGTCTGGTCCAGTTCAAGGACCTGGAGGCCGGAACAACCCTCAAGGAACAGGTGGATGAAGTTACGGGTCTCTCCCAATGGGTTGTGACGGAATCGACGGACGAGCAATTCCAGCCCCGGCTCGTGATTCGCGACGAGAAGGGCGGGTCCAAGGGATCCAAGAAATACCTCATGCCTTCGCGCGCTCACTTGATGGTTCAGGATGGCGATGAGGTGAGCGCCGGCGACGTGCTGGCCAAGATCCCGCGTGAAACTACAAAGACCAAGGACATCACGGGAGGTCTGCCGCGCGTTGTCGAACTCTTCGAGGCCCGCAAACCGCATGAGCCGGCGGTCATTACCGAAATCGACGGCGTGGTGAAATATGCGGACATCATCAAGGGCCAGCGCAAGATCATTGTTTCGCCCGATCGTGGAGAGGCCAAGGAGTACTTGCTGCCTCGCGGCGTCCACGTTTCCGTGCAGGAGGGTGAGCGGGTGAAAACCGGCGAGCCTCTCATGGACGGGCCGCGCAACCCGCACGATATCCTGGCTGTACTCGGTGAAAAGGAACTGCAGAAATACCTTGTGGACGAGATTCAGGAGGTCTACCGGCTGCAGGGCGTCAACATCAATGACAAGCACATCGAAGTCATCTCCCGGCAGATGATGCGGTGGGTGAAAGTCGAGGAAGTTGGAGATACCGAATTCCTTCTCGACGAGCAGGTGGATAAGTTCAGGTTCCGTGAGGAGAACGAGCGCGCGAAGGTGAATGGCGGCAAGCCCGCCACTGGCAGGCCGTTGCTCCTGGGGATCACCAAGGCTTCCCTGGCGACGGATTCGTTTATCTCCGCTGCTTCCTTCCAGGAAACAACTCGCGTGCTGACGGAAGCTTCCATCCGCGGCGCGGTGGATAACCTCCGCGGACTCAAGGAAAACGTCATCATGGGCCGCCTCATCCCGGCTGGCACGGGGCTTGAGTTCTATCGGAATTTCAAGCTGACGAGCGAGGTGGAGCCGGCTCAGCCGGAAGTGGAAGCCCCCACCGAAGCCACGATTCCTGCTCCTGCAACTGCCGAGCAGGGTGTGTCGGCTGACCATTCCGATGAGGATACGGCGCGCACACAGTAAGGACAATCAGTTGTTTTAGAACGTGACCACGGTCACCCGCTGCGGCGGGCTGACCGTGGTCTTTTCTATGCATCGAGCCATGTAACGCGCACTTGGTTTTTAGTTCGCGGCCCTCCCCCAATTTCCCCTGCCATCATGTAGTCCGCAACACTGAATAGCCAGCGTTCTTTCCTTAAGCAAGAATCGGGTTGCCCGGACCTTCCCTTGCCTCCATGATGGAGGCAGAATGGCAGGGAGGGAAAACGCCAATGCACAGGGAAGTGGAAGATTACCAGCGGATCGAGAAAGCCATACAGTTCCTCGGGGCGAATTACCGCCAGCAGCCGAGTCTGGATGATATTGCCCGGAGCGTCAAACTGAGCGAGTTTCACTTTCAGCGGCTCTTTCGCCGGTGGGCGGGCATCAGCCCCAAGCGCTTTGTGCAGTTCTTGACGCTGGAACATGCCAAGAAGATTTTGGAGGACTCCCGGAGCGTGCTCGACGCGGCCTACGACTCGGGCCTGTCCGGCCCCAGCCGCCTGCACGATCTTTTCGTCAGCGTCGAAGCCATGACCCCGGGGGAGTTCAAGGCGAAAGGTGCGGGCCTCAAGATCGATTACGGCTACCACCCCAGCCCTTTCGGTGAATGCTTCCTCGCTGTTACCGGGCGCGGCATTTGCGGGTTGGGCTTCGTGGGGGAACCCGGGCGCACCCAGGCGCTCAAGGATTTCAAACGAAGATGGCCGGCTGCGACGTTCTATGAGGATGAGCGGAGAACACAGGCCTATGCCGGCAGGATCTTCGCTTCCACCAAAAGAAGAGGCGCACAGCCGGTGAAGCTCTATCTGATGGGAACAAATTTCCAAATCAAAGTTTGGGAAGCTCTTCTCAGAATTCCACCGGGTTCTCTAGTCTGCTACGAGGATTTGGCGCGGCAGATCGGGAATCCATCGGCCTCAAGGGCTGTCGGCAGTGCCGTCGGACGGAATCCGATATCCTTCCTTATACCCTGCCACAGGACCATCCGAAAAATGGGGATGATGGGCGGTTATCATTGGGGTATAACTCGGAAGAAGGCAATGCTGGCGTGGGAAGCGGCCCGCAGGAATGGTGAGTAACGGGGTCCCGTTCCCCGCTGGAAGCAGTGACGCCACCGCATTTGGGGGTTTTTGCATCGTCGTGCTGCTTGACTTGTTGTTACGACTCGGGTTATCGTTATCTCTTGCCCCTGAGGGCCGAAATCTAACAGGGAGTATTGCCGCTTGAAACGGACCTTTCAACCTAATCGCAGACACCGGGCCAAGACACACGGTTTCCGCGTACGCATGAGTACCCCCGGAGGCCGCAACGTCTTGAAAAGCCGGCGTCAAAAGGGCCGTCATCGCCTGACTCCATAAGAGTTCGATTGGCATCGCAAGCTTTTCCTAAGACTTTCCGGCTGCTCCGTCGAAGCGAGTTTCGGCGAGTGTATGACGAAGGGCAGCGCCGGAGCGCCTCCTTATGTACGGTCTTCTTCCGACCCAACGGGTTACCGCAATCCCGTTTTGGCGTCACGACGCCGACCCGTCTGGGAAAAGCCGTGCTGCGCAACCGGATGAAACGCCGCTTGCGGGAGGTCTTCCGGCTTCACCGCACGGACCTGCCCGGAGGCTGGGATATCCTGGTGAATCCTCGCGAGCCGGTGGCGAGGGTCCCTTTTCGGAGTTTGGAGAGGGAAGTGTTGCGGCTCTTCCCGAGCCAGCCCCCTCCCGCAATCCCCGGGGAGTTGCGCGCCAAGTGAAATCCATTGCTCTAGGACTGATCAGGTTCTACCAAGCTTGTTTATCCCCGCTCATGCCATCTTCTTGCCGTTTTTATCCCTCTTGCTCAGCTTACGCGTACGAAGCCGTTGAGAAGTGGGGCCCTTGGCGGGGGATTCATCTGGCGCTTGGCCGGCTCGTGCGATGCCGTCCCTACGGGGGGCGTGGCTATGACCCGGTGCCCTGACGTCACATCTAATTAACCGGTGGTGGAGTAATCTAGGAAAACCGTGCAGTCATTTTCCGGACGCAGGCGCCCGTGACCTGAGATTTGAGGATACTTCGTGGATCAAGAAAAAAGAGTGCTGTTTGCCATCTTACTTTCCTTTGTGATGTTGCTGCTCTATCGCTCTCTTTATGTCAAGGAGCTGCCGCCTTCACCCGCTTCCAAGTCAAACCCGGCGGCGCAGAGCCAGACGGCTGCTGAGAAAACCTCCTCCGCGGCGGCAAACTCCGAGGTCCCTGCATCCATTCCGGTTGTCCAGGGCAATGCGGCGGAAGACATCGTTGTCGATGGCGATCTTTATAAGGTGACGTTTTCCACGCGAGGAGCGGTCGCAGAGAGCTGGATCCTTAAGAAATATAACGACGCCAAGGGATCTCCTTTGGATGTGATCGATGACGAGGCGTGCGGAAAGCTCGGCTTCCCGATGAGCTTAAGTTCCGCAGATGACGTGCTGGCGACGAAACTGAATTCGGCTTTATACGTTTCCGCCCCCTCGGGTGGAACGCTGAAGCCGCCGGTCAAAGTCGAGTTCACCTACAGCGATGGAAAGGTGCAGGTTCACAAGGCTTTCTCTTTTGGAGCGGGTTACGACGTCCACGCCGAAGTCAGCGTCATGGAAGGAAACCGGTACCTGCCGGCAGAGATTACGTGGCCGGGCGGGTTTGGGGACCACTCCCTGGCGCCCGTACAGATCAGTACCTACACTCAGGGTGTTTACGGTTCCGTGGGCGACCTGACCACGGTGGCGCAGCGTAAACTGAAGGATGACCGTGTGGCCTCCGCTCCGCTTCAGATCGCGGGATTGGAGGACCACTACTTTGCGGGAGTTTTCCTGCCGGATTCTCCCGATGTGGCCTTCCGGATCAGCCGCCAGACGTGGACTCCCACCGATTGGAGCGGGAAGGATTCTGACAAGCCCACCGCGCTTTTGGCTCAGTGGCGGCAGGCGCAGCCAAAGCCTCTTGCCTTCCGCATGTTCGTGGGGCCGAAAGACCTGGACGTACTGCGTGCCGAAAAGCCTCCCCTTGATTCCCTGGTGAATTTTGGCTGGTTCTCGATCGTCGCCAAACCTCTCTTCCTTGCGCTGCGTTACATCGACGAGCGATGGGTGCACAACTACGGGTGGGCCATTGTGATCCTGACCGTGCTCATCAACCTGGCATTGTTCCCGCTGAAATTGAAGAGCATCCATTCGGCGCAGGAGATGCAACGGGTTGCCCCGCACGTCAAAAGCATCCAGGATAAGTACAAGAGTTACAAGTTCAACGACCCGCGCAAGCAGCGCATGAACGAAGAGATCATGAAGCTTTACAAGGAGCATCACGTCAATCCCCTGGGCGGGTGCTTGCCGATGTTGCTCCAACTGCCTTTCCTTTATGCCTTCTACAGTGTGCTGCAACTGCCCATCGAGCTGCGTCACGCTCCCTGGATACTTTGGATCCAGGACCTTTCGGCGCCGGACAAGTTCCATCCGTACGGGATTCCGCTCCCGATCCTCCCCACCATCATGGTCATCACCATGTTCATCATGCAGAAAATGACGCCGATGGCCGCCACGGACCCTTCCCAGCAGCGCATGATGATGATCATGCCGATTGTCTTCGGCATTATGTTCTATAATTTTGCGAGCGGCCTGGTTCTCTATTTTCTGACTGCAAACATAGTGGGGATATTGCAGCAAATGGCGATTAACAAGTTCATACCGGTGCCGCAGGCTCTGCCGGCCCCTGCAAATCGCGCCAAGTGAAAGAGCGGTTTTGATGAATCCTGAAGATACCGCGCAGGCTCCAATTCACTCGCTGGAGAACTGCCTGGCAGTGGTTGACTCTCTTCTCCGCGAAATTATCCGGCATGGCGGTTTTGCGCTCGCGCCTGCAATTCATCCTGTGACCGGGGACCCGGCGGGCGCCGAGCCGGCGGAGTATGTGTTGGAGTTCACAGGTGAAGATGCCGGGCTTCTGCTGGAGAGGAATGGCGCGCTTCTGGACGCCCTCGAGCACGTGGTTTTGAAAGCGGCGCGCGTGGACGAAGAGCACTTGGGCAGAATCGTTTTTGATTGTGAAGACTGGCGGACTCTGCGCACGGAAGAATTGAAGCTGACCGCGCAAATCGCGGCGGAGCGGGTGCTTGAGACCGGCGATCCTTTTGCCCTGAGCCCCATGAGTCCGCGCGAGAGGCGCATCATTCATATGGCGCTCAAGAACCGGCCCGGCCTCCGCACGATGAGTGAAGGCGGGGGCGCGGAACGCAGAGTTGTGATCCTTCCTGCTGGTCCTTCCATGGGCAACCCCGGACGCTGATTCGTTCCGCATGACTCACGAAGATACTATCGTGGCTGTCGCTACGCCGCCCGGACGCGGCGGCATTGGAGTCGTGCGCCTTTCCGGAAGCAAGGCGGCGGAGATTGCCGCCGGCCTCATCAGTTTTTCGAAGTCTCCCCTGGCCAACCGGCAGGCGACGCTGGGCGAGTTCCTCGATCCCAAAGGTGGAAAGGTTCTCGACCAGGTTGTCGTCACGCTTTTTCGGAGCCCTCATTCCTACACGGCGGAAGATGTCGTGGAGATTGCCTGCCATGGCGCTCCGGTGATCCTTCGATATCTGGTTGAATGCTGCCTTGGCCGAGGGGCGCGCGCCGCCGAGCCCGGCGAGTTCACGCTGCGGGGTTTTCTGAATGGGCTCATCGACCTGACGCAGGCGGAAGCCGTCCGCGACCTCATTGAGTCGCGCACGCTCTACCAAGCCCGCGTGGCAGCCCAACAACTTGAAGGCGCGGTCTCTGCCCGGCTCAAGCCGCACAAGAAGACTTTGCTGGAACTCATTGCCGGGTTGGAGGCGGGCATCGATTTCGCGGAAGACGATGTTGCCGTTATGGAGTGGCGGGAGATTGCCGCCCGGATTGACTCGATCCGCGCGGACCTCGGGAAACTGGTCGAAGGCTATGAATACGGCAGGATCGTGCGCGAGGGACTGACCCTGGCGATTGTGGGCCGCCCGAACGTCGGCAAATCGAGCCTGTTCAACTGTCTCCTGAACGAGGATCGAGCCATCGTGACCTCAACTCCGGGGACCACGCGAGATCTGGTGGCCGAGACCGCAAGCATCGGAGGAATTCCGTTGCGCTTCGTCGATACGGCAGGCATTCGCCACGCCGTGGATGAGGCTGAAAGAATCGGAGTCGAAAGGTCCTTTCAGGCTATCGCCGATTCGAACCTGCGGCTCCTGGTGGTGGATGCCGCCGAGGGCTGGACCGTCGAAGATTCGAATCTGCTCGTAAGATTGCGCCCGTTGGGGGCGCTGCTGGTCGCGTGTAACAAGTCCGATCTTCCTCTCAGGGTTTCTGAAGAGCAGCTTGAAAAGGCGCTCGCCGTTCGGCCGGGGATAGCTGCGGCGCCGGAAGCGGTTTGGACGTCAGCCTTGACCGGCGCGGGATTGCCTCAACTGAGGGAGAAAATCCTCGGGATCGCCGCGCCCGCGCGCGACGTGGGATCCGAGGGAGAGTTCATCACCAATTTGCGCCACCAGCAACTGCTGAAGGATTCGCTTCTGGCGCTCGCCAAAGCCAGCGACGCTGCCGGCCGGAAGCTTCCCCATGAGATGCTTCTGATCGATCTGTATGAGGCCCTTCATCCGATCGATCAGATCACCGGCGCCACCTACGTTGACGATGTGCTGGAGATTATCTTTTCGACCTTCTGTGTGGGGAAGTGAGTTTCTCGCGAGGCGAGTCTTGTACTAAGTCGCATTCATCCGGGTACTCATTCGAGCAGAGCAGAGACCCCTCACCCGGCTCGCTATGCTCGCCCCCTCTTCCCTGGGGAGAAGGTAAGAATCGCGAATTACAACCCTCTCCCTTGGGGAGAGGGTGGACTGCGGTCGGCGCTTTCACCAGCCGGCGCGGGACGGGTGAGGGGTCGTGAACTCCGGTCTGCCGCCTAACAAGGTTTCTCGCGGGTGGCGCCGACATTGCTGTTCATGGCGGCGTCCCTCAGGAACATGCCGGACTCTTTCCCGGTTTGCAATCGCCCAGCTCCTCAACGAGGGCTGGGGCGCATACATGAAAGGCAATGTATGCGCCACCCGTGGTTACGTTAGGTCTTAGCTCACCTTCAGCGGCGTATCGCCCGCTTGAAGCCTGGCCAGACGCGGGATGGCTCGCTTAGAAATCCTGAAAAAGACGGGATCGATTTCAATCCCGATGCTGTCGTACCCGACAGCCACCGCGGCAGCAATTGTGGAGCCGCCGCCCATGAACGGGTCCAGCAGAACTCCGATGCCAAGCGGAAGTGAGGCGCGCACGATTTGCCGCATGAACGCTTGTGGCTTGAGGGAGGGGTGTGGCGCGATGGCCCGTTCTTGAGGCCGCGTCGGCTGAGACCGGACAACATCCTCGAAAGGCTTCCCGGGGGATACGCGGCGAAGGCCCCCTGTTTTCCATTTGCGGAGGTTGTCCTGCACGCGTCCTTCGCACGGCTTTCGAAAAACTCCCCAGGGCTCCCAGCATGATCTTGGCATAACGGTCACATCAGCGAATTCGCTGTGGGCATTCTTGGGCCTGTCACCGCCACGAAGCGTCTTCACGAGGCGGATGATTTCTCCCCGCTTTTCAAAGCCCGCACCCATCAGAGGTTGATAGACGAGATGCGACAAAAGAGGATTGGTCGCAATGATTAAGTGTCCGCCCGGCACGAGCGTGCGGATGGCTCTGCGGGAAAAGTCCATGAAGAAACACTGCAGCTTGTCCCTGTCCTTTTCCGTAAGCACGGTAAACCTGGGGACCGGGTTTCGTTTGCACCCGTCGAAGGAAGGAGGTATGCGCCAGACGCCTCCTTTGCCGTTTCGCAGCTTTTCCTTTTCGGCGCCGCTGTACTCCTTGAGACCATACGGCGGGTCGGTAACGATTGCATGAATAGAATTCTCAGTGCGCCGGTCCATCCAGGAGAGACAATCGTCGTTGAATATATTGTACCGAGCCATCTTGCCTGCCCCGCCTTCCCGAGTGAATCGTACCATCTTTATTGCAGTACAGATTGGACGGAGCGTTCCGGATAAAGTGCTAAGCTTTCGAGCGGCACCTCCAGTGAGATGAGGCGCCCCTGCTGGTTTCTCAGTGCGCTGTCAGTCTCTTCAAGTACTGTTCCAATTCTTCTATTCCAAGCAGCTTCGCCAAAACCGCGAAGAGAGCCATGCCTGCCGTAGTGACGATGATCAGGACGATGAAAGCTTGGTGGGTTGTTCCCCAGCCAATGTGAGCCCCCAGCCAATTGCTCAGTTCAAAGCAGGCTGCCCCGGCGAGCACCGAGGCTGTACAGACCTTCAGGAAGAAGACCATTAACTCGCGAACCTCGGGGTTGCGTGTGCGGCGATTCAGGAGCAGATACAGGATGACGGTGTAGGCGACGATTCCGAGCGAGCTTGCGAAGGCAAGCCCGAGATGCTGGAAGCGCCGCACGAGCAGCCAGTAAGCAGGGAGACTGAGGAAAGTAATTCCGGTTCCTACCACGGCGGGGGTGATCGTGTCTCGAGTTGCATAGAAGGCCCGCGCCAGAATATTCTGCAGAGCCCAGGCGAACATGCCGATCGAGAAAATCCTGAGGGTTGCCGAGGTTGCTTCGAAATCCGGCCCGTGCAGGCGGGTGTGCGAAAAAATGAAATACACCAGAGGCGTGCTCTGGGCAATCGTCAGGGCTGAAATGGGAACCAGGAGGAGAAGCAGTCCCTTGATGGTGGAGTTGAGCGTGCGGCTGAGTTCGTCGAGTTTCCCCTGCGAATAGAGTTGCGCCAGGAACGGGAACGAAGCCACTCCCACCGACATGCCGACGACGCCCAGGGGAACGCGCATCAGGGTCTTTGCATAGGTCAGCCAGGTGATGGATGCCGGAACCAGATAGGAGCCGAACCAGCGGATGATCCAGTCATCGGTCGCGCTCAGCGAGAGGGCGAGCATGATGGGAATCGAGAGCTTGATGAACCAGATGAACCCCGGGTGCCGGACGTTGAAATTGGGCGTGAAACGCGCCCCGGCCTTGCGCGCTCCATAGATCTGCAAGAGGAAGTTCCCGCACAGCGCGCCACCCAGCACTCCAACCGCAAAACCAGTGATGCCGATCCGGGAAGAGAGCAAGACGCCCCCGGCTATGATCCCGAGGTTGTAGACCACTCCGGCAAGCGATGGAATGATGAATTGGGACTTGGCGTACTGAACCGCGGTGAGAATACTCCCCAGGTAGAAGAATATCTGCGCGGGCAGCATAATCCGTGTCAGGAAAACGGCCCGAGCCTTGGCAGCCGGGGCGAACCCCGGCGCGATTGCCCCCACGAGTTGGGGAGCAAAGAACTCACCGATCCCCACCATGACGACGAGGAGCACTCCCATCACCGTCACGACAGTTGAAAACGCGTACCACCCTTCATCTTCCTGGTCATCCGCCAGATATCGGGTAAAGACCGGAATGAACGTCACGCTCAGAGCGCCGGCGGCAACCAGATAATTCAGGAAATCGGGCAACGTGAAAGCAGCGTAATAGGTGTCGGTGATGGAGTTCGAACCAATCTGATGGGCCACCGTCCACTCACGGAAAAAGCCCAGCAGCCGGCTCAGCAACACTCCTGCCATCACGATTCCTGAGGCTTTCGCAATTCGGCGCATTACGTTTGGTGAAGGCATCGGGGGATTGTGAGCTACTCTTCTTGAAAGCTTCCCTTATCTTGGGCAGGGCAAGGCCATCGCAAGTGGTGATATTACCATAGGACCAACGGATCCGGCCGGCCTTCCGCTGCCCTTTGCTGGTCATCCTGAGCCCTTCGCCTGTCATCCTGAGCGAAGCGAAGGATCTCGCTCTGTTCAAGGTAGACATCCAGCGGGAATGACTGAGCCTGGGAACGGCCGCATCCGGAAAATCCATTGCAATTTATTCGACACTTGGAGTGAAATACTAACGCTCATGGTGCGTGCGAAGCCGCGCCCGGATAGCAAAGAAAGGTTTCGATAAGAGGAGGATTTATGCGGAAATTCATGCTGCTGGGTTGCATCCTGGCAGGGTTCGTATCGGCAGGCTGGGCGCAGACGCCCCCACAGCCGAAGGATTACACCGCCCATGTGGTTGGGTATGCTCACATGGACATGGCTTGGCTGTGGCGGTGGGAGGAGTCTATTCACGACATCATGTACAACACCTTCCGCAACCAACTGAACCTGATGGATCAGAACCCGGATTACACCTTTTCCCAGGACCAGGCGGTGGTGCTCGACATGATGGAGCGCTACTATCCTGACATTTTCAAGGGAATTGTCCAGAAAGCCAGGACGGGCAACTTCATTCCCGTCACTTCCACTTGGGTGCAGATGGACGAGAACGTTTCGGATGGCGAGTCCATGGTGCGCCAGTTCCTTTACGGCCAGAAGTATTCGAAAGAGAAATTCGGTCATTACGTGAGGGCGGCTTGGCAACCGGATGTGTTCGGACACCCCTATTCCATGCCGCAGATTGCCAGCAAGGCGGGCATCGACCTTTACGTTTTCGGGCGCCCCGGAAATCCCAAGCGCGATCCGATTTTCTGGTGGCAGGGGCTGGATGGCAGCCGCGTCGTGGGCCTCAATATGCCAGGCTGGTACGCGCAGACCATGGATCACCACGTTACGGCGGAAGTCATGCAGGCTGCTCAGAGAGTGGGAGTGAAAAACATGCTGATCCTCTACGGCATGGGCGATCATGGCGGCGGTCCAAACCCTGAGGATGTCGCGGGAATTGCTAAAATGAACCAATCGCCGGATGACGTGCGTGTGAAGCCTACGAACGTCAATGAGTTTATCGATATCCTCCTGACTGAGAAAAAGGACTTCAAAGTTTGGGATGGCGAGCACAACTTTGTCTTTCCAGGCTGTTATACATCGCAAGTGGAGATGAAGCGCCACAACCGGCAGTCCGAGCAGCTTCTTCTCAGCGCCGAGAAGATATCGGAACTGGCGGTTTTCTTTGATTACCAGGACTATGCGCCCACGCGCGACTTCAGCGAAGCCTGGAAGCTGGTTCTGTTGGACCAGGCTCACGATCTCGCGGCGGGCTCGGGCATCGGTCCCATCTACGCGGACGCTGCACGGCAGTACCAGGAAGTTTTCGAGCGGGGACATCGGGCCTTGAACTTTTCACTCGAGAACCTGGGGTTGCAGGTGAATACACAGGGCGAAGGTGTTCCTGTGGTGGTATACAACACCCAATCCTGGGACCGGAGTGACCTGGTGACAGCCGAGGTGTCAGCCTTATCGCTGCCATCGCGCATGGTTGCCGTTCATGGGGATGAAACGGTTCCGGTGCAGATTCTGAAGCCGGCGACAAAAGTTGGTAATCGGGAGACCGCCGAGGTTGCATTTGTGGCGCACAAAGTTCCGCAGATGGGATTGCGGCTGTACCGACTGGTGCCGGAGAGCGGTAATCGGAAGACGCCGGCGCCGGGCGTACAGGCGGGGATGAAACCACGGCCATACCTCGAGAATGAGTTTTTCCGGGTGGAGATCAATCCTGAGACGGGCAACATTGCGAAGTTATATGACAAGGTGAATAAGCGGGAGGCCATGCGGGGTGAGAGCAACTCGCTGGTCGCGCTGGAGGACACAGCGGAGCAGGCGAAGGCGACGACGAAGGAATATGCGGGGCCGGCCTGGGACATCGGGCTGACCGGGAAGAAATGGGATCTCGATAAGGCCGCGAAAGTGGAAGTGATCGAACATGGTCCGGCGCGTGCGACCGTACGCGTGGTGCGCCGATTCAGGGATTCGGAATTCACCCAGGACATCAGTCTGATTGCGGGAGTGCAAAGGGTGGATGTGGAAATGGGGATGGACTGGTACGAGCGCTGCACTTTTCTGAAGGCGGGTTTCCCCGTGGGCGTTTCCTCGGATAAGGTGGCGGCGGAGATTCCGTACGGAACGATCGAGCGAGAGCAGACAGGGCAAGAGATGGTGATGGGGAAGTGGGTTGACATTTCGGATGGCAAGTACGGAGTGGCGATCATCAACAATGGACGGAATGGGTTTGATGCCAAGGACAATGTGATTCGCCTTTCAGTGATTCGCGGTCCGTGGGGCCCGGACCCCCGGGCGGATGAGGGGCAGCACAGCTTTGGTTATTCGATTTATCCGCACAAGGGCGGATGGCGGGAAGGGAAGGTGGAACCGGAGGCTCTGGCTTTCAACGCGCCGCTGCTGTCCATGCAGGAGCCGGCCCACGCAAGCCCGCAAGAACAGTGGGCGGGGAAAAAGGGCGGCTTGCCGGATTCCTACTCTTTCATAAAGACGGACAGCGACCATGTGATGCTGTACGCCATGAAGCAGATGGAAGGATTCTATGATACGGACGCCATCCTGCGGTTCTACGAATACGAGGGCCGCGAGGGCGACGTGACGATCGAGCTTCCACGGTCTGTAAAGGTGGTCGAGACAAACCTGCTGGAGGACACGATTGGACCGGTCGGTGAAGGCTCCACGATCCACTTTCATATGAAGCCGTGGGAGATTAAGACCCTGCGACTGACACGAAAACAATAGAGAAGCAATGGGCAGCGGGGCGAGAGTGGATCTCGCCCCGCTGCCTGATCAGAGCAGCTAACCTGTTGTTTGTTGTGGAGTTAGGCCCGCTTTGGCGGCTTCGTCGGTCCGGAATGCTCTGGCCTAAGTGTTGCGCCTGCAAAGGATGAGAGGGCCTCCGGGTTTCAGGTTTTCTGAAGGGATGGAAAAGGACGTGCTCACTAAAGGGGGGCTGTGTGAAAGGGCTGGAATGCGAGTTTGAGCCGTGAGATCTTGACGAATAATGCAGACTACAAACCGCGCCTCATTTTCTGGGAGGTGACCAAGGGATGCAATCTGCGTTGCATCCATTGTCGCGCCACCGCTACTGAACTTTCATCACCGCTTGACCTGCCTACTGACAAAGCCCTGAGCTTAATAGAGCAAGTCTCAGAATTAGCCCTGCCGATCCTTGTTCTCAGCGGTGGCGAACCTCTTTTCCGGCGTGACATCTTCGAACTTGCAAGCCATGCCGCATCTCTGGGAATTCGCGTCGCTCTGGCTACCAACGGCACTCTGGTATCAAAAGAGGTTGCACGCAAGATTCAGGATTCCGGGGTCCGGAGGGTTTCCATAAGTCTGGATGGCGCCGACGCGTCCACCCACGACGTATTTCGCGGCATACCCGGTGCTTTTGATGCCGCCCTGCGTGGTTTCCGGAATCTGCACGAACTGGGCGTATCGCTGCAGATCAACATGACCATTGCACGGCACAACGCGCACCAGCTTCCCGCGGTCCTGGACATGGCGAAGAGGCTCGGAGCGGATGCGCTGCACACCTTCCTTCTGGTTCCGGTGGGCTGCGGCGTCGGCATCGCCGCGGAACAAATGGTGCCCGCCGGGGAATACGAGAAGATATTGAATTGGTTCTATGATCGCTCGCTCGATAGCGGGATCGAATTGAAGGCCACCTGCGCTCCCCATTATTTCCGCGTGCTCAGGCAACGGCGTGCGGCTGGGCGGCGCGCGGCTTCTTCCCCTTCTGCTGAGCCGGGCGGAGGCGATGCAATCGGCCCAACGGAAATGACGATGCCCGGCTCGGCTGGCATCGCGCTTCATCCGCATGCGGCCGGTGTC
>Ga0326728_10018274_pt1 | contig 13849 bp, 14 predicted proteins | sample MB3enrmetagenome_FD_207602 | JGI IMG/M metagenome (GOLD analysis project Ga0326728, IMG submission 207602) | Lab enriched peat soil microbial communities from McLean, Ithaca, NY, United States - MB31MN | ecosystem: Environmental > Terrestrial > Soil > Wetlands > Peat | place: USA: New York... | reverse complement strand
CGACCACCCGGCGCTCTTTTTCGAACAAATTCTCGGCCGTGACGTTTTTCTGTACGCCCGAAAGCATCAGTTTGAGCCGGATAAACGGATGCAGGAAATAACTCAGGGGACTCCGCCCGATCTTTTCAACAAGGGCCTGCATGGGAAAAAGCGACTCCTGCCTGCCCCTGCCCGGTCCGCGCTGGATCGATTTAGGGCCGCTCTCTTCGGACATAAGAATCTGCAGGAGATATCTGCCTGCGAATTGAACCAGGAGCCAGATCAGCCGAAGCTCCAGAAAGATTATCCCGGCACGGATGAGAAAAAGCAGCGTCGAGCTCACCAGTTCAATATTGTCCTGGAAATCGTCCTGCGCGGCCGAAGGTCCGGAAGCCGGCTTCCCGGCGCTCCGGCCCGGACGGTCTTGTCCGGCGGTGGAGCGTTCGGGGCCGGGAGAAGTCATCCGTATGCCCTGAAGACCCGTCCAGAATTCCGTCTTCTTCAGGTCCTTGAGCTCGGCGCCGTGCCGGGGTACATAAGTGAATATCTGCGAATACCTCGCCAGGAACAGGCACAGAATGAAAAAGACAAACCACCAAAGCCTGTGGATTGTCTCGTATCGCCTTAATCCGTATGACATCTGGTTTCCTTTTTCGCGCCCGGGTACAGGGTTGTTCGTGCTGAAAATAAAATCAACAAATGCCGATGAGCGGCGGGTGAACGCTTACGAACGGTTCAATGACCCTGCGAACACACGGACCCGCGTTAATGGATGCCGATTGCCTTCAATACAAATGAAGTCGGTTACTTGGCTCTTTTATCAGAAAGAGAGCGGTTTAGGCAATGAATTAGCTTGACGGCTCTATGAGGGCGGCCGGATATTCATCTTTTTTTCCACCGCACGGTCGAGCATACGGCTCAGCCCGCCCCGCTCCTGTGGAGAAAAACCGAAGGATTCCTTCCATATACGGTCGTCTTCCATGCACAGATAGGCGCACAGGTCCGGATCGACCCGCCGGATCTCATCGACCATGAACGAATAGAATTCGGCCCTTATATCCCGGAAATAGCGCATCTTGCCGTCCAACCCGGGGACGAACTCACCGTAGACAATCCTGCTCGAAGGATGAGCACTCCGAACGATCTCCTTTAACTCGGGCATGAACCGGAAAGCCCCGAGGCTGATCCAGACGATTCTAGCCGGGTCGACCGCCGCGAAAAGACGCTCCAGGGTGCGCCCGTAGCCCGATTTCCACCCCGGATAGTCGATGATCGGATCGAAATGGAACGCCAGAAAATAGCCCTGGTCCGAGCATAAGCGGGCAGCCTCCAGCCTCTCGGAGATCGTGGCGGCAAAAGGCTCCTCTTTTTTCCGGACTTCCTCGGAATTAAGCGACCAGGCCACGATAGTGTGACCTCCATGATCGAGTCCCATAAGGTTTTCAACAAAATCGGTTTTTGTTTTCAGCTCCAGGACCGCATTGGGGGCCTTGGAAAAATATGGGACAAGCAATCGCGACAGCTCCGTGAGCGGGTCCAGCAGGAGAGAATCGCTGAATTCCCCGGTCCCGATCCGATACAGGCTGTGCCTGTCGCGAGCGAGGTTTTCCGAGAGTTCGCCGAAAATCTCATCGAGGTTGCCGAACACCCTGAGATTAGGCTGGTTCAGATAAGCCTGAAGGATGCAATAGGAACAGCCGAGCGTGCACTGAACGCCAAAATGGAGAATCCTGTATCCGCAGCAATGATAGTTCCGCGTTCCGGGACATGATTTCAAAAGCTTCCCACGAAACCTGACCACTTCCAGAATCTTGGGATCGCGGGTTTTCGCATCGGAAATTCTGTCCACGATTTCAAAAGAGGCCGAAGGCAGGTTTTTGCGCAGCGTGGCTGCCAGGGCTCCCTCGGCGACGGCCGATTCGACGATCACCCTTTCGGGAACGGGAGGTTTCATCGGCTTTGCTCGTCTTTGGCCTGGTGCGGCCGGGGCTCCAGGATGGCGTCCAGGCGGCCCGACCTTGCGACGGAGGCGGCCGAGCCGAGAATCTCTCGAAGTCCCTCGGGGCCCGTGAAGCTCAATTCCATCTTCCAGTTATCGCCTTCGAAAGCCGGAGGGGGGATGATCCTGACCCGGGAGGACAGCCCAAGGGATTGGACCTCGAAGCCGAAGCGCTTCTGTCTCGAACTGAGCCGCGGATAGCGCAGTTCGGCAAGAAAATTTCTGAGCGCCTGCGTTTTTTGGCGGTGGTTCAGTTCCTTTGAGGCCAGGATTTCGAGGGTCCGCGGATTTTCTATTATCTCCGAGCGCTCTTTTCCGTAACGGAGGGCTATTTCGGTTATGCGCTCGACTATTTCGACCTGAATGCTCGCGCTGCACCTTAGCGACTCAAGGATGGCCAGGACGGCATTCATGCTGCTTTCGTCCCAGTCGGCGACTTCGAGCGCCGCACGCTCCGCGATGGCGCCAAGGGCGAGTATTTCAAGAGTTTTAGTCCCTCTGGCTGCAAGCGACGCCCACTTGCGCAGAAACTCCGGGCGGTTGGCCACGTTCAGCGAGGCGGGAAAAAACCCCGGGATCTCCCCGGGCTGGAACAGTCGGAGGAGGGTCGATATTATTTGCGCCTTTTCCGCGATATCGATTCCCGACTCGAAAAGTCTTTTTTCGATCCTCAGGGTCCAAAGTTCGCGGTCATCACAAGTTCCAGGAAAGATGCGGCAAACCGTCCCCGGCACCCCACTTTCTTTTGCCCAGCGAAGCCTCTTGAAACCGTCGACCACAATAGGTTGACCGCCCTTTTCCCGAAGCCATGGGGGGTCGAGAATACCGAAGCGCGCGAGCGATTCCTGGAGGCGAAGCGGCAGCGCGAATTTGCGAATCTCGAAGGACCTGTCGTCCAGGTCGATCTCAGGCAAAGCGACAAAACGCAGGTTCATATCGGATTAGGTATCCCCCTTCCCTGAGAGCCGTTTGAGCGCCTCCATATACCGGGCGCGCGTATTGAGGATCACGTCTTGAGGCAAGTGCGGCGCGGGGTCCGTCTTTTTCCATCCGCTCGACATCAGATAGTCGCGCAGAAACTGCTTGTCGAAACTCTCGGGACTGCTGCCGCACCGGTAACGGTCCGCCGGCCAGAAGCGGCTGGAGTCCGGAGTAAGGACTTCATCGACGAGCGTCAGCTTCGTCTCGATGATTCCAAACTCGAATTTGGTGTCCGCGAGAATTATTCCGCGTTCCCCCGCATATTCCGAGGCCTTCAGGTAAAGCGCAACCGCCGTTTCTTTAACATTTTCCGCGAGTTCACGCCCCACGGTCTCAGCCATCCGCTCGAAGGAGATATTTTCGTCATGCTCGCCCTGCTGCGCTTTGGTCGAGGGAGTAAAAACAGGTCCCGGCAGTCTCTGAGCCTCCATAAGCCCCTGGGGCAGGGGTATTCCGCTCACCCGGCCGGTCCGTTTATAGTCTTCCCATCCCGACCCCGCCAGGTAACCCCTGACGATACACTCCACCGGCAGCACCTTCGCTTTTTTCACCCACATTGTCCGGCCTTCCAGTTGGGACCGGTAGGGCCGGCAGACTTCCGGGAATTCGCCGCAATCCGTGCTTATCAGGTGATTGTCGACAATATCTCCCAGGTAGCGGAGCCAGAATTCCGAGAGTTGGGTCAGAATTTTCCCCTTATCGGGAATCGGATCGGGCATGATTACATCGAAAGCTGAAATCCGGTCTGTAGCCACAATGAGCAGCGAGTCGCCAAGATCGTAGATGTCTCTTACCTTCCCTCGTGCAATACGATTCAGCGCAGGAAAATTTGTCTCGAAAACCGGTTTCTCAATCATCTTATCTCCTGTTATCCAACGGAACAAAAAGCCCCTTTTGCGCACACGGCCTCCAGTCGAGCCGTTACCACCTGCCTGCACCGGTCCCGTCTTTGCGCGCCGGGGTCGGGCCGGCCACAACGCGGTTGACCGGGTTTATGCCATTTGTTATCCTGTTTCGAAATGGATATCAATTACTTCTGAGCAAAAACCGAGACTATGATGGGCTCCTCAAAAGAAAAGCCGAAGGGTCTGCAGGGCGTGGCGGCCCTGTTCGATGAAAAAGAGCGCAAGGACCTTTTCCGGAAATACCTTTATCTTTTAGGATGGGTCGAACTGGCCATTCTCCTTACCTGCTGGCTCTACCAGATTTGCGACAGCGGGCGCGAGGGCGACGGCGTCTTTCCCTGGCGGCTCTATTTTGTCGTCGCCTTCCTCGCCCCGGTCGCGGTCACCTTCCTTTTATCGATCGCCGTTATCGGTTTCAACAAGTACTTCGCGGAACCCGAGAAGGCCATGCCTGGCAGGCGGGGAAGCCAAACCACCGGAAACGCCGAAGCAGGCGGTATCCACCAGTTGGACCGGGTGCTTGCGTGGTTTCGCAAAGTGCCGTTTCTCGGCCTGTTATTGCTGCTTGCCTTCGGGGTGGGGTTTTTCTACAAGCTCGATGTCATTGTGGCGACTATCGGCAGCGTAGGTGAAAAATCGGCCAGGATTCTGCTGACCTCGCTCGGCGTCATCCTGCTGCTTGTCTCTATTTTCGGGCTGACACTGATCGTTCTCAACTACCGGCTCCGTAAAAGCCAGATGGAATATCAGTACAAGGGCCAGGTGGCCGAAAGGTTCGGGCTCGTGATCCTCGGTGACAACACGGTCCTGAACAGCTCGGGAAAGCTCCTCCTCGACGGCAGGAAGCTAAAGCTGCCCATTGCGCTTTTGCCCGAGTTGCCCGGGGAAAGCAAATCCACCGAGAACTCCGGGGGCGTGGAATTGACCTCCAGCCCCGCCGATCTGGAGAAATGAGCAAAAACCTCGAAACCCTTTCGGCGCGCACAGCCCGTTATATAAGAAAACACAGCCTCATATCGGACCGAGATCGTATTCTCGCGGCCGTTTCCGGTGGTCCGGATTCAGTGGCCCTCCTGTCGATATTGGTCAACCTGAAAGACACCTTCGGCATAGAGCGGATCACCGTCGTTCATTTCGACCACGGGCTCCGTGGGGATGAATCCGATGCGGACCGGGAGTTCGTCCGAGCCCTGGCCCATTCCGCCGGGCTTGATTTCCATTGCGGGGCTGCCGATGTGCGTTCCTTCGCGCGAAGCGGGAAAATATCGCTCGAAATGGCCGCCAGGGAGTGCAGGCGTTCCTTTCTCCAAGAGACCGCATCGGCTCTCAACGCCGGGAAAATCGCCCTGGGACATACCGCGAACGATCAGGCCGAAGAGGTGCTGCTCAGAATCTTCAGGGGGACCGGTCCCGCCGGCATTCAGGCCATGTCCCCGGGCACTGCCGAGGGCATTATCCGCCCGCTCCTTTTTGCCACCCGCGATAAGATCCTGGATTACCTGCTGGAGTGCGGAATCGCATTCAGGAACGATTCGTCGAATTTCGACCCCTTTTGCCAGAGAAATTTTCTTCGCCTTAAAGTGTTTCCACTCCTCAGGGAAGCATTTCACCCCCAAATAGCCGAAACGATCGCCCGCTGCGCCGACCTGGCCCGTGAGGAAGAGTCCTGGTGGGCTTCGCAGATCGAAACCCGTTTTCGCGATATTTGCCTCGAGTTCTCTGAAGGCCGGGCCACACTCGATTTGAAACGGCTAAAACAACTTCACCCGGCCCTTGTGCGCCGGATTTTGCGGTTGGCTATAGAAAAGGTTCGGGGAAGTCTTTACGGAGTCGGCCTTGTGCACCTGGAAACCCTTATCGAGCTCGTTTTTTCGGGAATAACCGGAAAATCGGTCAGGTTTCCCGGAGGCATCGAAGCCGTGGGGCAAGGGGCAAAGCTTCTCATCAGGCCGATAAAAGACGCAGCTCCAAAAGATCTGCAGCTTGAGGTCATCGATGTCCCCAGGCCCGGAAATTATTTTTTCGGTCCATACCGCTTTGAGATCTGCTTCCTGGGTGAAACTAACGCCGGTTGCGCGCCGGCTTCCGGGACGGACTGCATCCGCATGGACGCGGACAAACTGCACTGGCCGCTGCAGTTGCGGTTCCGAAGGCCCGGAGACAGGTTTCACCCTCTAGGCATGACCGGTTCCAAAAAACTTCAGGATTTTTTCACCGATTGCATGGTGCCCAAAGAGGAGCGGCAAAAAGTCCCGCTGCTCTGCGATAGCGACAAGATATGCTGGGTGGCCGGAATGAGAGTTGACGACCGGGTGAAAGTGGAAGACCACACCAGGCTGATCCTGGTGGTAAGGTTTTTTCGATTGTCTCGCGATGGAGAACCGAAGTGAGCGAAAAATATTCGGAAATAATACAGATGCTCGAGAATGCCGACGATCTTTTCAAGAAAATCGAAAATCCGGGGGAGGAAGCGACAAAGCTTTGGAACGAAGGGATCGAGAGGCTTGCCGCCGCGATCTGGATTTGCGGGCGCGAGGCCGAATCTGAAGCTGCCCCTTGAGTTTCGTTTTATTTTTATTCCAAAATTGAATCTCGCCCCGCCAGATCTTAAATGAGTCATTAGGCAGGTGACGCTTTCGATTGTCGATTGAGTGCGATCGCTGCGATCTATTTTTTTTTGCTGAGTAAAGGAGAACCCCGATGAACTCGCCGAAAAATTCCAGGCTTTTTGCCTTGGCTGTGGTTCCAATGCTCGCCGCCGGTCTGTTTTTTGCCCTCCAGATGAACACGGATGAGAACGCGACAGGTGGGCCGGTCTCTCCGGGAATTATAGCGCCGGAAGGCCAGGGAGCCGAACCGTTCACAATCGTTCCCAGTGATGGGAAGACAAAGATCGAATACAGAAACATTTTATTCAATGACAGTGGGAAGGACAAAGCATACGGATCGGAAAAGGCGTCCGGTGCGCCGCCTGCCGGGTTTTTCCATATGTGAGCGCCATTCTCCGGCCGCAAGGCGCCCAGCCTTCGAAGTGGAGGCGGCGAAAATCTGTTCCGGATATCCGCCGCCCCGAAATCCGATTTCCGACATCGGGAGCGGGCCGACCCCGGTTTGAATTCGACCCTTGACTTCCAGGGCAGAGCTTTATAGAAGCTTCGTGGCAGATTTCACTATCTCGTTCATCTGATTGCTCCAGCTTAAGTGGAAAGGATTTTGGAATGAAGAACTGGGTGTTTCTTTTTCCCGGGCAGGGATCGCAATACGTTGGTATGGGACGCGAATTCCACGACAAATACCACGAAGTCCGGGAGCTGTTCGAAAACGCAAACGATATCCTGAAAATGGACATCAGGAAGCTCTGCTTTGAAGGCCCCGAGGAGGTGCTGGTCCTGACCGATAACGTCCAACCCGCGGTAACCGTGATAAATCTTGCGTGCATGACGGTTCTGCGGCTCCATGAGATCTACCCCGCCGCCGCCGCCGGACACAGCCTGGGAGAATACAGCGCATTGTATGCAGCGGGCGCGATCGGCCTTGAAGATACCCTCAAGCTTGTCATGCACAGGGGAAAGTTGATGCAGAAAGCAGCCACTCTCGAGCCGGGCGGTATGGCTGCGATCATGGACCTGGAAGAGGAAAAAATCCGTGAGATTTGCTTCCTGGCCGGAGCGGAGGTTGCGAACATAAACTGCGCGGAACAGGTCATAATTACGGGTCCTGAAGACGAGGTAAGCAACGCGACGGGTATGTGCGAGAAAGCGGGGGCCAAAAAGTGTGTAAGGCTCAATGTCAGCGGACCGTGGCACAGCCGGTGCATGGAATATGCGCGCGAAAGGTTCAAGCCGATTCTTGACGAATGCGTTTTCAAAGACCCCCAAATCCCCGTGGTTAACAATGTGGATGCGGAAATTCTCAAGGGTGCCCTGGAAATCCCCGGCAAACTTACCCGTCAGATCTGCTGCCCGGTTTTGTGGCGGCAGTCGATTGAGCGGCTGGTCGGGGCAGGGTTCAGTAATTTCGTCGAGGTAGGTCCCAAAAAGGTGCTGAGGGGGCTTACACGAAGAATCGACCGAAACGCGAAGGTGTCGAACGTAGAAGATGACGCAAGCCTGACGACTTTTCTGCAGGCCAATTGACCGCGTTCATCCAAAGACTGCCTGACACCCCGTTTTCCTGAAGGAAACAGGGGGATCCGGGATGAATTCCACTCCAGGTCCCCCTTTCCCCTTCGGCAACCGCCCGTTTCTCATCCGGCGCTTCCGGATGGAGGCCAACCGGCCGAATCTCTGGCTCGATTTGACACTCATTCCTGAATTTGATAAATTGGAATGCCCATAAACTTCCAATATCAGGAAACTCCAAGGAGGAAAAATTGCCTATTTACGAATTCCGGTGTGCAAGTTGCGGCAATATCGAGGAATTTATTCTGACGGGAAGCCGGCCGATCGAGATGAAATGCAGCGCATGCGGCGGGGAAGAGCTGGAGCGTGTTTTGAGCCCCACGAATTACGCCCTGGGTTCATCCGGTTCGTCCGCAAATGCAGGTCCATCCTCCACGTCGCGTTCGTGCGGACCCGGCCGGTCGTGCACGTCCTTGCAACTGCCCGGCCACACGAAATAGAGTCGCATCCCGGCTGTATCCGTGCCGATCTTCGCCGGCGGGCCGGCTTTGCGGTTCAGTCCGCCTTGTCCTTTTTGCCCATCTTCTCGACGAGCCTGTCATAATAGACCTGGTTTTTCTCCAGGTTCAAGGCGCTGCGGCGGGTGATGTTGAGTTTCATGATCAGGTAGTTCAACTTTTTGATCTGCCTGTATTTTTCTTTCGTGTCCCTGACTCCGTCGAGCAATTCCTCTATGCTCAGGATCTCTTTTCTCATCTCGAGTTCAGGCGGGAGGCAGTTGGCGTTCTTTAGAATCTTATGCGCCAGGCGTATATCCTGTGGAATATGCCTGTCGTCTTCCAGGTCAAGGGGCTTTCCCTTGCCGGGCAGGTCGTCGAATTCGCCGTTATCCATAGCTTCGCGGATCTTTTTCTCCGCGATCTTTTCGAAGGCATCGAATATATTGCTCATAGTTCGTCCGTTTCTGAACAGCCCCCTGAAACGGAGATCAAACGCCGCATGTCCCATCTTTTCAGGGGAGTTCAAATTGCTTATGCTTATGATTCTAACATATGTCACAGGCGGCACAAACGAAAGATGACCTCGAACAATTCAGCATCAGACATCTTCCCGGATATTTTCCCGCCACGGGAAATACGGGTCCTGGGCGCCGGCCGGTTCGGCAGGCTTGCAGCCGAAAGGCTCAGACGCCGATTTCCGGATGCGCTCCTGTCGATAACCGAACGAGACGCCGCAAAGATCGACGCGGTTGCCAGGGACCTGGGAATTCCGGTGGAGGTGGAGGATTCCGTCCGCAGCATCAGCCGTGTTCCACCTGCCGATGATTTATGGTTGATCCCGGCCGTGCCGGTGCATCTTGGATTCGAATGGGCGCTGAATAGACTGGGCCGGGTTGCGGACGTCCACAGGCTGGCTGTTCCCGGGGAGGTCGATCTCAAGGTCCCGAACCCGATCCGCGCTCCGGCGGGGACCCTTTACGCCAGTTTTGCCACATTCATTTGTCCCGATTTCTGCAGCGAGCCTGAAGAAATCTGCACCCACACCGGGAAAGGGCGGCCCGGAAACCTCCATGAAGTCTTCGGCGCGCTCCTTGTGCCCGAATTCGATGTCCTGGTGCTGAGAAGCTGGCAACTTGCGCCGGGAGTGGGCGGCTATCCGGGAAGAAGCCTCAACCGGCTGCTTGCCGCCATTGGTTCAAAACCCGGTGGATATCTTGTCGCAACCAGTTGCCGATGCCATGGGGTCATGGATGCCCTGGAGTGGAAGCCAAGATTGGTTCAGGCCGAACAGGCAAAACCCGATTAATCCGGCGTCCGGATACACCTCGTATGACAGACTTGTTAACAACACTAAGCAATCATTTCGTCAAACTTCGGCGGGGCGTCACCTGGCAGTAATCTGGTCATTCAACTTACCGCCTTTAGGCGGAAGGTGCCTCGCGTAGCGCGGAAGACATCCCGCTCGGCTCGTCTGCCATACGCGTTGGGCACTCAGCGGGATGCCTTCTTTTAGCTTTGCGCCGGTCTGCCCGATGATTCTATACACCTCGCAAGAGCGCGTTCCAGCTCACAGGCTGCGAGCAACTGTTCTCCGACCTGCCGCTGAATCTCGCGGATCGTCTCCTCTCCGAGAGATTCCTTTAGCTCGGGGCAGAAGTAGTTGAGGCAGAAAGACTGTCTGGACGGGAGCCTGCAACCGTGGTCTCCCACAAAATGGCAGCTTCCGGGCAAATCCGCCTTTTCCGGAAGGGTCGATCCGAGCAGCAGGTTCACAAAAAGCTCCATGGCCCCGTAGCTTTCACCCATTTCCCTGAAACAGCAGCTCCCTTTGCCGCCGGCCGCGCACCTGGCGCAGGCCGAAATGACACCGGATCGGAGCATGGCCGAGCCGGTCCTGTCAATCAGGTCCCGAAGCTGCCCAAGCAGCCTGCCCAACTCCGGATTGTCAAGGCAGCTCAAGCCGAAGGACTCCTTCAGTCTCAACGCTTTTTCGATTTCTTTTGCCAACCTGGTGCTCGGCGCGCTCATAGGTTCGTCCGCATTCTCCGAAAGAGGTTTCCCCGAAACAGCCGCACCTTCTAATAACATTTTGCGTTCAAGAACGCATCACAAGTGCTTTTTAAAAGCATGGGGAACCGCAGCCCCGCCACACTCCCTTTGGCGGTTGCACGGCCCGGTGCGGGGCGGGTTCGCGTGGAGCCGCCGTGTGGTTTTGCCGGCATAAAGGGGTTGACAACGGCCGATCCGAACGAACTATTAAGGGAAGCACTGGTTCCAAACCGGAAACATCCGGCGCAGTCCTATGAATCCGTCCAGGAGACTTATCGAATGCCACTTGACCGATATCGTGAGAAACGCAGCTTCGCAGGCTCTCCTGAGCCGCAGGGCAAAGTCGAGGCAAGCCCGGAAGGAAACCTTTACGTAATCCAGAAACACGCCGCCAGCCAGCTTCATTACGACCTGCGCCTGGAGCTGGACGGTGTTCTGAAGAGCTGGGCGCTGCCCAAAGGTCCCAGTCTTAACCCCGCTCAAAAGAGGCTTGCAGTCCACGTGGAAGACCATCCGGTCGAATACGGCTCGTTTGAGGGAATAATCCCGGAAGGGGAGTATGGAGGGGGGACCGTCATGCTCTGGGACCGTGGCTGGTGGGAACCGCAGGGCGACCCGCATGAAGGATACGCCAGGGGCGACCTCAAGTTCAGGCTCCATGGCGAAAAACTCAGGGGAAGCTGGGTGCTTGCGAGAATGAAGGGAAAGACGGGGGAAAAAGAAGGCAAGAACTGGCTGCTTATAAAGAAGCGCGATGATGCAGCCGTTTCGGGGCCCGAACCCGGGCCGGTCGAATCTATGAACCTCAGCGTTTCGACCGGGCGAACCATGCGGCAGATTGCGTCCGGGACCGGGCATCGGCGCGAGGATAAAGCGGTCTGGCACGACGGCGCCCCGGGAGTTGGGCCGAATATCGGCGGAGCAAAGCCGCCAGGCGAGGTCCTGTCCAATCCCGACCGGGTGCTCTACCCCGAAATCGGAATCACCAAACGCGCGCTTGCCCAATACTACACCGATGTCGCCGACCGGATCATGCCTCACCTCGCGGGGCGTCCGCTGACACTCGTGCGCTGCCCGGAAGGCAGGGAAAAAGAGTGCTTCTTTCAGAAGCATCTCGGCAATGCGTCCTCTGAGGTCCTCAGGTCCATTCCGATAATGGAAAAAGATGGACAGGTATACTACAGCATTGTCGAAAATATCGATGGGGTCATTGCGCTGGTCGGGATGGGAGCTTTGGAAATACATGTCTGGGGGAGCCGGGAAGATAAGCTGGAGCAGCCGGACATGATGGTGTTCGACCTCGATCCCTCCCCTGAGGCCGGGTGGGCAGGCGTGATCGAAGCCGCCCCGCTCCTGCGGGAACGGCTCTCAAATCTCGGCCTGGCAAGCTTCGTGAAAACGACCGGCGGCAAAGGTCTGCATATAGTCGTTCCTCTCACGCCCGAAGCTGACTGGAATGCGGTCAGGGCCTTTTCCAGGGCCGTTGCGGAGAGTATCGTCCGGGAGAGCCCGGAAAAATATATCGCCACCATGTCCAAGACGAAGCGCAAGGGAAAGCTTTTCATAGACTATCTTAGAAACGCGCGCGGGGCGACAAGCGTAGCGGCCTATTCGACAAGAAACCTTCCGGGGGCGCCCGTTTCGACCCCGGTCGCATGGGATGAGGTAACGGCGCAACTCAAAGCGGACAGCTATAACATCTGCAATATCCGGCACAGATTGGCCGGACTCGAAAAGGACCCGTGGGCCGGATATTTTTCCGTCCGACAGGTAATAACCGGGGAGATGAAGAAAAAAGTGGGGCTCCTGGACCGATGACCGCGGAGCGGGGTCCGGGGCCGGGAAATCAGGCAAATATCCGCTTTTGGCGGCGCCCTCCCCGGCCCGTCCCTCATGCGCGCCGGGTGGTCAGCGGGATGCCTTCTCGGGGCCGAAGGTGAGCTGATAGGCTACGTAGGAAGAAGAAAGATTCGAGCCCTCGATGTCCCGGCCCGCCGACATGCAGGAATGTACCATGCATTGAATGACGGTATAACTCAAAATATAGACTTTCTTATCGCACGATGCCCCTGGGCTGAAGACAGACTCACACTCGACACACACAAGGAGTTTTTATTTTCCGTGGAAGGCCCTTTCCAAAGACGGTCTTGCTGCGATGGATTTTTCCGTTATTGACATTTAATCGGGAATATCGTTAAATTTTGCGGTTTGGATACAAGGCAAAAAGCGCGGCATCGACTGCACGGAACGGGCACAACAACTTCAAAATATTCAAATCCTGGAGGAAACCGATGAATTTCGCTGGATTGGCATTTGCCACCCAAGCCTTCGCACAGGACTCCGCGGGCGCAGGCGGTGCCACCGGATTTCTTAACCTCGGCAATCCTATGTATCTTATGATCGCAATGCTTGCGATTTTTTACTTTCTGCTCATTCGCCCTCAGCAGAAGCGGCAGAAGGAACATAAACAGATGCTGGCCAACCTTCAGAAGGGCGATACGATTTTCACGGCCGGCGGACTTCGCGGAAAGATAACCGGTATTGACGACGCGGTCCTTACACTTGAAATCGCCGACAGGGTTCGCGTGAAAGTCAACCGGAGCGCGGTCGGCGGGCTGGTCTCCAAGGGAGATGCGGCCCCTGAATCGCCCAAAGAAGGCTGATGCCGGGCACGGCCGGAGGAAAGGTCTGAGGGAACAGGACTTCTTCTTGCCGGAGGCTCCCCGGATATGGCTTCTTATGAACTCGGTCCCAGCTAGTTGGAGGCGTAATTGAAAAGCATAGGAATTCGTGTGCTCATAATCGTGGCAGTCCTTGTCATCGGTATTTTTTGCCTTGTACCGACTTTCAGCCCTTCGCCCCTGCCGGGGCTGTCGAATATCCTGCCTGATAAAATTCATCTCGGCCTGGACCTGCAGGGCGGTATCCACCTGGTGCTCGAGGTCGAGGCGGACAAGGCGGTTGAAAACGCGGCTGAAAGATTTTCCGAAGAGATCAAGGACACTCTGCGCACGAAGAAAATCGGATTTACCAAGGTCGCCAGAACCGGCGCATGGGATATCGAAGTAATCCTGCCCTCGAACGATCAACTCACTGAGTTCAACGAAGCCGTAAAAAACGATTTCCCAAGGCTCAAACCCGCCTCCGCCGAGGCCACGCCTGACGGGACGAGGGTCCTTCTGACCATGGACCAAAAGGAGGTCACGGATCTTCGTAACATGGCTGTGGGCCAGGGGCTCGAGACGATCCGGAACAGGATCGACCAGTTCGGGGTCAGAGAACCTGATATCAGGCCCGAGGCCGGCGACCGGATAC
>Ga0326728_10018273_pt1 | contig 13851 bp, 9 predicted proteins | sample MB3enrmetagenome_FD_207602 | JGI IMG/M metagenome (GOLD analysis project Ga0326728, IMG submission 207602) | Lab enriched peat soil microbial communities from McLean, Ithaca, NY, United States - MB31MN | ecosystem: Environmental > Terrestrial > Soil > Wetlands > Peat | place: USA: New York... | reverse complement strand
ACCCGTTACCAGAACGCGCTCCTTGCCGAGACGCACACTTTCACCAGCAACATTCTCAACAGCCTGATCGCCAACTATCAGCGTGAAGTCGCCCTGCGCGGCGGACCTCCGGGAAGTCCCGATGTCACTGCCTTTGGTGTGAACGGTCTCTGGCAGCCATCCACAGGCCCTTATCTCTCCGTGGCCGTTACCAACTATTTCAGCGCATCGGGGTCGGCGTATGCCGGATGGTTCCGCAACAACTACACCTTTAACGACGACCTCCACTGGGTAAAAGGCAAGCATACCTTTGCCTTCGGCGGTCACGTCGAGATCAGCAAGTTTGACGTCAACAATGTCTACCAATCATACGGCGGATTCACTTCCGGTACGACCACCAGCTTTCCCAATGCGATGGCCAACTTCCAGCAGGGCTTCCTGACTTCATTCAGCCAAGGGAACTACGAGTTACTGAAGGACCGCAACCACTTCCCCGGCATCTATGCTCAGGACACTTGGAAGCTTACTCCCAAGTTAACCGTGAACTACGGCGTGCGCTGGGAGGATTTTGCTCCCTGGGCAAACAAGAACGGCGTGCAGACCGCATTCAGTCCTGCCAACTATGTTGCTGGCACGCAAACACCCCAGTACTCCACCTTGCCGGCAGGCATGGTACTCTCCGGCGACCCGCTCATGCCTAATAAAAATGGCTTGAAAAACATATACACGCAGTTCATGCCTCGCGGTGGATTTGCCTATGACATCAAGGGCGACAGCAAGACCGTGGTTCGTGGCGGCGCAGGCATCTTCTACCAGGACCGTATGCCGGGCTTCTTCAACCTCAGTCAGTCCAGCAATGTGCCCAACACCATCTCCGTCGCGTTGACCAACCTGGGTATGTCAGGTATTGCTAACACCGGTGGGCCATTCAGTAATCCTTATGGAACGGGAACGTCTACGGCGTATCCGAATCCATTCCCCTTCACCCTGCCCTTCCCGAAGACACAGGTCTTCCCGAACGGGTTTGTCCTCCAGGAGTTCGATCCCTCCGAAAACTTCCAGGTGCCTGTCACCTATGACTACAACCTGACCGTCGAGCATCAGATTTCTCCCGGTTGGGCAGCCAGGGCCGCTTATGTCGGTTCCGGTTCGCGTCATCAGTTTGTCAACCTGGAAATCAACCCGACGGTCAATTTTGGGACGACCGCTAACAAAGCAATGGGCACAAATAACAGAAGGGTGTATAACACGGCCCCCACCGTAGGACCTTGTACATCAGCGACCGTCGGCCCATTGGGCGGCTCAACATCCTGCGCTACGAGCTATGGCCAAATGGTTGTGGCCAGCATGAGCGGCTCTTCGAAGTTCAACTCACTACAGACCACGCTGGAAAAGAAGATGTCCCATGGCTTCTCGCTGCTCTTCAACTTCACTTGGTCGAAGTCGATGGACGACTTGCCGCAGGCGACCAGGGTCTCTAACACTGAGGACCTGAATGCAGGCGAGTCGTATGTGTATCCGGTCTATCCAGCATTGACCCCCGCGGCCGCGGCTCTTATTCCGACGGCGACGTACACGGGGATGTATGCTTTCCCAGACTATAAGGCGCTCGACCGCGGCCGTTCGGACATCGATAAACCCTTTGCCCTCTCGGCTTCCTATGTGTACCACTTGCCCGAATTGCGCGAGGGAAATCGCGCGGTCAAATACGCCGTCAATGGCTGGCTCACCAGCGGACTGTTCCAGCACCACTCCGGAGATTCCCTCACCGCTTACATGGGATCAGATCAATCCGGCACCGGCCTGAGCCAGGATCGCGCCCAGCGGGACTATACCAAGCCCGCTTATTCCAAGGCTAGCGGCACGGGCAATTGCGGTGCGGGTGCGCTGTGCGTCAACTGGTTCAACAACCAGGCCTTCTCGACCCCAGCCAATACCGGCGCTGGCACCGGCTTTGGCAATGTGGTCAAGGGGTCGCTCCGTGGTCCCGGCTATACTAACTGGGATGCCGCCGTCATGCGTACATTCCCGGTATATCGCGCGATGAACATTCAGTTCAGAGCCGAGTACTACGATCTGCTCAATCACACCGAACTTAGTAACCCCAATACCTCCTACTCCAGTTCCGCCTTTGGGACTATCACTGGAGGCTCGAATCGCCTCGCGCAATTCGCTCTGAAGTTCATCTTCTAACCCGACGCCTCACAAACCCCAGACGGCGGGAGATCCGGATTATCCGGGTCTCCCGCTGCTGGACTTCAATTTTTTATCCATCCAATTTCCAGCTATTATGAATAACAAACTGAGGTGGGGCCATGCCATTTAGAAGAGTGAATCGGATGCTCGCCGTCGCGGCGGGTATTTTTTTGTTTGGTATGCAGTTGCAGTGCGTCCACGCGCAGCGTCCGCTCACTGAGCGCGAGCAGGCCACCATCGCCAATAACGAGATGCGCCACTTCGGCGACGCCCCGGAGAATCCCGGCCCGCTTGCCACAAACCTGTCAACCTCAACCAAGACCAAAGCTGTGGCCAAAGCCATGCGCAAGGTGGCCGACTGGCAGCTCCAACGCTCTCAGCCTTACTTTGACCGCCTCTGGACCTGGAGCGCTCTTTACGATGGTTTCCTGGCCGCCTCCGACTCGCTCGGCGACCCCAAATACAGCGACGCCATGATGGCCATGGGGAAGAAATTTGACTGGAAACTCCGCGCCAATCTCGATGATCACGTGCATGTGCCCGATGCCGACAATCAGAGCCTGGGCCAGGCATATCTCGATCTGTACCTGCAAAAGAAAGACCCGGTGATGCTCCAGAATACGCGGCAGGTGCTCGACTTTGTTCTGGCCGCCTCGCGCACCTCCACCATCCCCGGCAAAGAAATCGCCTGGTGGTGGTGCGATGCCCTCTTCATGGCCCCTCCTGTCTGGGCGCGCATGTATGCCGCTACCGGAGACAGAAAATACATCACCTATCTGGATGAGGAATGGGCCAAAACCTCCGCGCGCCTCTACGATACCCAGGAGCATCTCTATGCTCGCGACTCCACCTACCTGAACCGCACCGGGGCCAACGGAAAAAAGATCTTCTGGTCGCGTGGCAATGGCTGGGTCATGGCCGGAATCGTGCGCACTCTTCCCTACCTGCCCAAGGACGACCCGGCGCGAGAAAAATACATCAAAGAACTCCAGCAGATGGCCGCGCGCATCGTCGAGTTGCAAGGCCCGGATGGTCTTTGGCGCTCCGGTATGCTCGATCCAGACGACTATGATTTGCCGGAAATTTCCGGCTCAGCTTTTTTCACCTACGCGCTGGCGGCGGGCGTCAACCAGGGATTGCTCGACAAGAGAGTCTATAAGCCGGTGATCAAAAAAGCATGGGCAGGGATGATTCATCATGTCTATGCCGATGGGCGGTTGGGCTGCATCCAGCAAACCGGAGCGGACCCCGCGCACTTCCGCGCCGGCGCCAGCTATACCTACGGCGTGGGCGCATTTTTACTGGCGGGAAGCGAGGTTCGCAAAATGAAATAACGGGGCTGGGTGGCGTTCAACTACAATAGACAGTTCACTCTCTATCGAATAGGATAGGGTTGATTTTTTTGCCGTACTGATCGCTCTGAGGCAACCATGCGCGCTTCACTTTTTATTACTTGCTATAACGACACGCTCTTCCCGGAAACCGGCCGCGCCGTGGTGCGGTTGCTCGAACGGCTGGGCGTGACTCTCGATTTCCAGCCCAAGCAGACCTGTTGCGGACAGATGCATTCCAACACCGGCTTTCGCGGCGAAGCCTTTTCCCAGGCCAAGCGCTTTGTCCGCCTCTACCAGGATGCTGAAATCGTCGTCATTCCCTCCTCCTCCTGTGTGGCCATGATTCGCGACCAATATCCCGGCATCATCGCCGAGTTGGGAAACGAAGCTCTCCGCAAAGACTTCGAGGCGCTCGTGCCCAGGGTCTACGAGTTGAGCGAGTTTCTCATCGACCGGCTGGGCGTTGAGGATGTGGGCGCCACCTTTACCCATCGCGTGGTTTATCACGCCAGTTGCCACGGAGTCCGCGTGCTGCATCTGGGCGAGCGGCCATACAAGCTGATGGCCAAGGTGCGCGGCCTCGATCTGGCCACCCTCGCCAACGTGGACCGCTGTTGCGGATTTGGCGGAACATTTTCGGTAAAGAACGCTGAAGTCTCCTCCGCCATGCTGACCGCGAAGCTGCAGGATGTCCTCGCCACCAAAGCCGAGTACTGCACCGCCCTCGACAACAGTTGCCTCATGCACCTGGGCGGGGCCATGCATCGCCAGTACGCCGGCATGAAGACCATTCACCTGGCGCAGATTCTGGCCAGCACGGAAACGGAGGCCGCGCTATGAGCCACGCTACCCCCGGACGCATCAGTCTCGACCCGCGTTTTGCTCCGCCCTTTCCCCAGGCCGCGGAACAAATGCTGCGCAATCCGCAACTGCGCAAGAATGTTGGACACGCCATTGACGTCATCCAGGCCAAGCGCGGCAAGCTGGTCGTCGAAAAAGCCGATTGGCAGGAGTTGCGCTCGGCAGCCTCGGCCATCCGCTTCCATGTGCTCGACAATCTGGGCGCATACCTCGAACAATTCGAAGCCCGTTGCACCGCCGCCGGAGGCCACGTCCACTGGGCCGCCGACGCCGCCGAGGCGCGCCAGATCATTCTCGACCTGCTGCGCCAGGAAAACGCCACCGAAGTCATCAAGATCAAGACCATGACTTCGGCCGAAATTCAGTTGAATCCTTTTCTCCAGGCCGCGGGCATCAACGCCTACGAAACTGATCTGGCGGAAATTATCCTTCAACTGGGCGATGAGGAACCCTCCCACATCGTCGTCCCCGCGCTGCACATCAATCGCAGCCAGGTGCGCGAGATCTTTGCCCGCGCCATGGGCCTTAAAAACCTCTCCAGCGAGCCCAAAGAGTTGACCAACGCCGCTCGCACTTATCTCCGCAAAAAGTTTTTGACCGTTCCCGCCGCCATCAGCGGCGCCAACTTCCTGGTCGCGGAAACCGGCACGGTCGCGATAGTCGAATCCGAAGGCAACGGCCGCATGTGCCTCACGCTGCCGCAAACCATGATCAGCCTGGTGGGCATCGAGAAGGTACTGCCCCGCTTCCAGGATCTCGAAGTCATGCTCCAGTTGCTGGCCCGCTCCGCTGTCGGCGAGCGCATGAACCCCTACACCTCGCTCTGGACAGGCGTCACCCCCGGCGATGGCCCGCAAAACTTTCATGTGGTCCTGCTCGATAACGGCCGCTCCCGCATCCTCGCTAAAAACAAGGAGCGACAGACGCTGAAGTGCATTCGCTGCGCGGCCTGCATGAACTCCTGCCCGGTCTATCGCCAGACCGGCGGCCACGCCTACGGCTCGGTTTATCCCGGCCCCATCGGCGCTATCCTTACCCCGCAACTCATGCGGATGAAGTACGCGCGGACGCTGCCCTACGCCTCTTCGCTCTGCGGCGCATGTTACGAGGTATGCCCGGTCAAAATCAATATTCCCGAGGTGCTGCTCGAACTGCGCTCTCAAGTTGTCAACCAGGAGCGCAAGCAGGCAGGCCGTTTCTTCGATCTCATGTATCTCGGCCTGCGCATCGCCAACCTCATCTTCGCCACCGCCTGGGGCTTCCATGCGGCGCAGCGCATGGGCCGCGTCGGCCTTCGCTTCTTCACCCGCAAAGATGGTTGGATTCACGCACTGCCCAGCATCGGCGCCAAGTGGACCCAGACCCGCGATCTGCGCGGTCTGCCTAAACAAACCTTCCACCAGTGGTGGGCCACGCGCACCAAGGAGGGAAAATGAGCCAGCCCGTCCAATCCCGGCAACTGATTCTCGACCGCATCCACGCCGCCACTCCCTCCGCCGCTGGTGACGCCACGCAACTTGCCGATGCCTATGCGGCTCTGCCTCGCGCCTACATCCGTCGTGGCTCGCTTTCCGTTCCGGCACGCGTCGAGCTGATGATTCAACGCCTGCGCGAGTACGACGCCGAGGTGGTCGAATGCGCGCCCGCTGAACTGGCCGACACAATTACCGCCCAGCTTGCGGCCAGCGGCAGGCATCTGTTTGTCGCGCCGCCCGGAGCTCCGCCCGATTGGATGGTCACGTCAGCATGGAAGATCACCGGATTGGAATGGACCCTCGACCACGGCCTCGACCTCTCCGAAATCGAGAAGGCGGAAGGCGTCGTCACCGCCGCCACATGCGGCATCGCCGATTCCGGCACCATTGTGCTTCACCACTCCGCCACCGAGGGCCGTCGCGTGATGACCCTCCTGCCTGACTGGTATCTCTGCATCCTGCGCGCCAGCCAAATCGTGGAAACGCTGCCCGAGTACTTCAGCCGCTGTCAACAGCCGCCCGCGCTCGCCACCTACATCTCCGGCCCCAGCGCCACCGCGGACATTGAAATGACGCGCATCAAGGGCGTGCATGGGCCGCGCACTTTGGTTGTAATTGTGGTGCGCGACGACAAGTAGAGCCTGCGTTTAGTTCAGTTGCATAGGAAGCTATCTCATTAATAGGTTTTTAGCTAGAAGGGCTTGAGCGCAACATTGCCTTCTTCCAACTTGCTCCGTATGGCCTTGATCATTTCCAAGGCTCCGGTGGAATCGCCATGGACACAGATGGTTTGGGCCTTGAGGGGAATTATAGTTCCATCAATGGCGACAACCGTCTTATCCCTGACCATGTTCAGCACCCTCTGCGCGATGACCTCGGGATCAAGGAGAACCGCTCCCTCAACGCCGCGCGGCACAAGCTTTCCCTCATGGGTGTATGCGCGATCGGCAAAGACCTCTTCGACATAGGGAACCCCTGCCTGTTGAGCCGCCGTAACCATGGTGGAGTTGCTCAGGCAGACCATGGTCAGTTCCGCATCCACAGCCTTGATTGCCTGCGCAATGGCCGTCGCCACGGAATGATCATCCACAGCCTTGTTGTACAGTGCCCCGTGCGCCTTGACATGCTGCAACCGCGCTCCTTCACGCTGGCAGAAAGCCGCCAGTGCTCCAATCTGATAGGTCACATCGGCCGAAATCTCCTCCACGGTGGCATCCATTGCCCGGCGTCCGAATCCGGCCAGGTCGGGGTAGGAAGGATGTGCTCCGATGGCGACGCCGTGCCGCACGGCAAGTTTGACCGTCTTCCACATGGTCACCGGGTCCGATGCGTGAAAGCCGCAGGCAATGTTCGCCGAGGTAATGTACGGCATCACCTGTTCGTCATTGCCAATTTTATACACGCTAAAACCCTCTCCCATATCGCAGTTCAAATCAATCGATAACATGGCTCAATCCCCATTCGTTGTAATCGTTCTGTCAGCGCCGCTCAAACAGGCGCGTTGATTTTCGTCAGTGACACACTGGACGCCTGTTCGTAGCACTTCTTTTCAGTCATCAATGCCGCTACGGCTTCCGCATCGCTGCATGATATAAAACGAACCGTGTCGTCGGCCTTCGCCTGCGCCAATTTCGCCAGATCAGGACTGATGACCGTCGCAATCTTGGCGTATCCTCCCGTGGTCTGGCAGTCAGCCATCATGATGATTGGCGTGCCGCTGCCCGGGATCTGGACCGCTCCGGGACACAGCGCGTCCGAAACGATATCCGCTCCGGTTTTGTGCGCGACCATTGGTCCTTCCAGCAGATATGCCATTCGGTCGTTGCGGTGGGAGACGGTATAAGCCCGGTTGAGGAAGGTGGCGATTCCATATTCGGTAAAAAGATCGTCCTGCGGCCCGAGAATGACCCGCAGTTGCGGATCGTTCGCGTATCTAGGCGCGAGCGAGTACGCCAGTTCGTTCAATTCCCGTGGCAAGGCTTCGGTCCGCGCAACCTCCAGCACATCCTCGGACTGCAAGGCGCGCCCTTCAATCCCGCCGAGTTTCGCGCGCAGATAGGTGGACCGGCTACCCATGGCTTGCGGCACAGCGATTCCTCCGCGAAATGCGAGGTAGGTCCGGCAGCCGGATATGGCATATCCGAAGGCAAGCACGCTTGCGGCGGGGACATGGAAGCCCGACCAGTTCTTGATCTTCTCTCCGTTCAACTTCCCCTGCATGTCGGCGCCGCAAACCGCAATGTATGCTTCATTGGGGAACCGGAAGCGCCCGCCGCGCATCGTCATTTCTACAACCGCCGCGTTACCGCTGTTTCCGGCCAGGATGTTGGCCATGGTGAACGCATATCTGTCCATGACGCCGGAGACCGGCATGCCAAAGGCGCGATACCCGGTGCGGCCCTTGTCCTGAATGGTACTCAGGGTTCCCGGATCGATTACGGTGCACACCATCAGGCCCCCGCTCTTGCGACATTGCGTACAACCGGAGCATAGTTCCCGGAAGCAACCTGCTCCTTTAGGGCGCCATACTCTTCCGCTGTGATCGCGGCAAACTGCAGAGTATCCCCCGCGGCGAATAGGAACGGATTTTTAGCCGAAGGATTGAAAACCATCAGAGGGGTGCGTCCGATCAACTGCCATCCGCCGGGACTTTCAATCGGATATATTCCGGTCTGCCGGCCGGCGATTCCCACCGAACCGGCGGGGATTTTGACCCGTGGCGTCTTGAGCCTTGGAGCGGCAATCCGCTCCGGCATTCCGCCCAGATACGGAAAGCCGGGAGTGAATCCGATCATGTACACCAGGTACGGCGTCGATGTATGGACGGCTATGACTTCTTCTTCCGTCATCGAGTTGTGCCGGGCCACAAATTCGAGATCCGGCCCGAACTCGCCACCGTAGCTTACCGGTATCGTGATGACCCTCGTCGTGTCACTGGCGGCGGCAACGGTTTCAAGGCTGGTCAGATACCGCGCAATCTTCTCCTCCAGGTTTTCCCTGCCGATGACAAGCGGATCGAAATAGACCATCAAGGAGCGATAGGTCGGCGCCACCTCCAGGATCTGCTCCGGCATTTCCTCTGTGAGTATTTTGGCAAGCCGACGAACCTGCGCATTGACCGCCGCGTCGATCTCTGTTCCGAACTCGACCACCAGCCCCTGCTCACCGGCTTTCAACATGCGAATTTTCCGCATCGGACGCGGGATCGCGTCATCTTCCAGGACTTCGACTTCAGCCTCGTACGTCTTTCCGTCCATTGAAATCTTAAGCCTCAAGTTACCTGTTCCTTCCCTCAAGAGGCTTTCCCGGAGCCGTGGTAAACAGCTTCACCACCTGGAGCCGTCCGTCCGCCAGGTAGACGCAGTCAGTAAAAGTGCCGCCGGTATCGATCGCTGCGCGCAAGCCGCCCTACTCTCGTATGCTAAAACTTTACTGCATCAGGGGGCGCTTTTGAACGGAATCACCAGTTGGCTCGCCGAAGCCTCATCGGAACAAAAGCGCACCCTTCTGGCCGCCTCCCTCGGCTGGATGCTGGACAGCATGGACGTCATGCTCTACGCGCTGGTGCTCGGCCAGGTGCAGCGCGAGATGCATCTCTCCGCGGCCATCAGCGGGGCCATGATGTCTGCCCTGCTGGTTTCGGCGGCTGTGGGCGGCATGGTCTTTGGCCGCATCGCTGACCGCTTTGGCCGCGTCCGCGCGCTCTCTCTCAGCATTTGCGTCTATTCGGTCTCCACAGCCCTGTGCGGCTTCACGCATTCAGCCTGGCAGCTCATGTTTTGCCAGATGCTGCTGGGGTTGGGCATGGGCGGTGAATGGGCATCAGGCGCGGCTCTGGTCGCGGAAACCTGGCCAGCCCGCCATCGCGGCAAGGCGCTCGCCCTGGTGCAAAGTTCCTGGGCGGTGGGTTATGCGCTGGGCGCGGGCATTGTCGCCGTGGTCATGCCCCACTTCGGTTGGCGCGCCGTCTTTTTTGTCGGCATCGCTCCCGCGTTGGTCACTCTCTGGTTGCAGCGCAACCTGCGCGAGCCGGAGACCTGGAAGCGGGAACGCGCGCGCAAGCTCCCGCTTGGCCGGCTCTTCCACGGCTCGCTGGGACGCGGCGTGCTCATCTGCGCCACTATGAACGCCGCCACGCTCTTTGCCTGGTGGGGACTCTTCACCTGGCTGCCCCGCTATCTCTCCATGCCCGTGGCCCAGGGAGGCCGTGGCCTGAGCATCGTGCAAACCTCCATGTGGACCATCGTCATGCAGGGCGGCACATTTCTCGGCTACGTCACCTTCGGATTTCTGGCCGATCGCTTCAGCCGCAAATATACCTACATCGGATTCCTTCTTGTGGCCGCCGCGCTGGTGCCTATCTTTGCCTCGGTCCGCAATCCCGTTACGCTGCTGGTCATCGGCCCGCTGGTCGGCTTCTTCGGCACCGGCTATTTCAGCGGATTCAGCGTCATTGCCAGCGAGTTGTTCCCCACTTCCCTGCGCGGCACCGCCATGGGATTCGTCTACAACATCGGCCGCGTGGTCAGCGCCGCCGCGCCCTACGTCATCGGCCGTGTTTCAGAGCATGGCGGGCTGGGTACCGCGCTCAGCATCACCTCGGCGGCCTTTCTGCTTGCGGCTCTCATCGCCACAGCTCTCCGCCTCCCGCAAGTTTCGCGCGATAGCGAGTGAACCGGAAGTGATCAAATTGTGTGCTGAATAGAAGTGATCAGCTGTGCTGAAATCTCTACAGTGTGTTTCAAAACCGTTTTGTATCAGGGCAGGTTTTACAGCTTGCGGAAAACTGCAAACGGAGTAGCTGGAAGCGTCAGGGCACGACTTCAGTCGTGCCGCAAATGCTTAATAAGAAACGACGGGCTTTAGCCCCTGAGGAATTGCAAACGAGACATGGCGGAGATTTACGGAACATGATTTAAAGGAAAATTCAAAATAATTCAATCTATGGTGGACGCGGTAGGAATCGAACCTACAACCTGTCGGTTAAGAGCCGAATGCTCTGCCAGTTGAGCTACGCGTCCAGATCATCAGAAATACCGTGCGGCGGATAGATTTGCACACGGCTTATACAGACAAAATTTTCTTCTGCCACTTGAAAAATATAGCACAGTTACAGGGCTTGTTCAAAATGCGGAATCCGTGCGTGCCGGGTGCTTTTTCTAAAAGTTGAAGGCCAGGCCGGCGCGAATGCTGCGCTGCTCCTGCGCAAAGATCAGCAGCGAGCCGTCGCTCAACAAGTACGGGCGGTAACCCTGGGCCATCAGGTTGCCCACGTCGAACAACGCCTCAAAGTCGCCGCAGCCGTTGCGGCAAAGATGGACTGGCTGGCGAAGGCGCAGGTTGAGCCATGGCGCGGCGGCGTCCACGGTAAATGGAGCAACCTGCGTGACGGTATCTTCCGGCTGCCAGCGATAGCTGGCTCTCCAGCGCGTATTGGTGCCTTCAAGGGTGCCGGAGAGCGAGAGGGCATACGTCTGAGCGCGGCGCGGATGGGCGCCGGCAAGCACCTGGGCCAGCGATGCGGATGGCGACGAGGAAGGCATGGCAGCCAGCACCAGGGCGTCTCCGTTGGCGTAGCTTAGGCGGAGATGATTGTGTCCCGGAAGGCGGTGATCAAAAGTCGCCTCCATCCCGGCGGTGGAAAATTGGGGGCCGGCAACGTGGATCAGGCCGCTGGCGGGGTCCAGCAGCATCGCGGTCGAGGTGGAATTGCCCGTCGCAAAGTGGCTCATAGCCTCGATGACCGGGTTGTCGATTCTCTCGGCGAAGACCAGAATAGCGATGTCGGACAGATCGGTTCGCCGCTCCCAGCCTAGTTCCTGGTGCAACCCATGTTCGATGGCCAGCTTGCCGTTGCGGGCAGAGAGGCCGGGCAGCCACGCGCGCGCTTCCGAATCTTCCGCATCCGGCGCTACGGGCAATAAAGTCGTCATGGCATAGCGAACGGCGGAGTTGCCGCCCCGCCAGCCTACGGAAGCGAAGGGCAGCATGGCAGCCACGGTCTGCGGAGCAGTCGAGGAGAGCCGGACCAGCACTTGGCTGGAGCCGGCCTCGCCCTCAAATTCGTCGCCCAGATGGATCGTCTCCCAACTGCGGACGGCAGCCTCATCCAGACCCTCAGAACCTCCAGTGGTCACCTCCGGATGGACTGCTATTGCCGCCACCGACTGCACCGAGCCGGCAAAGCCCAGGTCCTGGCGAAAACCCAGCATGGACTCCATGTTTCCATCGGTGCCGGGAGCGAAATCAACCCGGGCCAGCAGCTCGCGGCTATCGGAGGGCGTCTCTTCGACCGCGGCCGTGATTCGCTCGCCGCTCTCGTTGAAGGTACCCTCCTGGCCGGTAGCCACCAGGCGTGCCTTCAGATGCGGATGCGTACCTGAGCCGTCGTCGGCTACCACCAGAGGCCCGTCCTCCAGCCAGCGCAGCAGGGGGCGGTTGGCGGCCGAGCGCAGCGTCCAGGCCCAGTCGTCCTTTTGGGAGTTGCCGTTGCGCGGCTCTGCCGGAAGCCACTGCATTGCCTCGTAAAGGCTATTCAGCGTGAGATTGACGACCGTATTGGCGCGCACGCGAACGTTTTCGCGTAGTGAAGGCAGAAACCAGGCGCCCATGGCCTTGACCGCATAGCGCCCCGGAAAAATCGAGAGGATGGAATAGCGGCCGTGCGAATCGGTAAAGACGCTGGCAATGATGGTCAGGTCGGGGCTCAGCAACTGCACTTGGGCGCCTATCTGCGGCACTCCGGCAGAGTCGCGCACCTGGCCCGAAACCGACCCCGATGCCGCGCCAGTGGCAGCTCCGCTGACCGGGTTGTTGCCTAGGGCAAGCAGCACCGCGAAAACAACGAGATGGACCCTGCGCCTCATCAATTCATTGGTGACCTGGAGGCGTCCCTGGCAATATGCTGCAATTCATCCCCGCGCGAGTTTCCGGATCTTGTGTCCGATAGCCCTATTATGCGGGATACATACCATTATTCCACGACAAAAGGCGCCGACTGCGCAATCTCTTGTTTTGAGATTCCGTCACTGATTTTGATCGTCACCTTGTACTTCCCTGGTTCGAGCCCCGCGATGGGCAAGGTCTTCTCCACCGTCATCTGGTCACTATGCGAACCCAACTCCTTTGAATCCAGTTGTTTTTCAAAAATCACAGCGTCCGTGGCGGGGGTGGTAGCCGAGGCGGAGCCAGTTTTGATGATCTGGTAGGTCACCGTGGCCTGGTTGCTCTTGGTTGACTCGTCGATTTGCAGATTGTAGACCTGCATCCAGAAATTCAGTTGCTGGGTGCGACGAAATTTGGCTGGAGGATCGGGGTTGGTCGGGGTGGAGGTGCCCACCCGAGGCCGGATATAGGTGTTGCCGATGACAAAATTGCCGCTGCCAATCGAGTGAGAATCCACCGTATTCATCTGGTCAGCCAGAATCAGCGAGGAGGTGCCCAGCTTTTCGTCGTGATAGGTCGGCACATTGAGACTGCGGGCGTAGTAACCCATGTGGTCGGGATTGTTCACGTCCTTGATGGCGATATCCAGACGGTAGAGACCGGGCAGCAGGGGCAGCGCCTTCCAGTAAACCGACTGGCGGTCCAGGCTTTTTTCAAGCAACTCTGCCGGCTGCGTAACCTCCACCGTGTCTTCGAAGGTCTGCACCGTCTTGTTGGTGAGCGTGGTCACCTTGCCCAGGATGTTCACCACGCCCTTGGCTACGCCGTCCTTGGTCAGGAAGGTGATATCGCGGTTCCTCATCTGTATCGTGACCGGAACCAGATCCGTGCTTTCCGTTACCTTCACGAAGTCGGTGCGGACGTCAAAGGGGAAGATCGGGCCGGAGAGCAGCTTGTGCTCGGACATAAAGGCTTCCAGATCCGTGAACTTGATCGGTGGCGGGGTGAAGATCTTGGCGGCCAGCTCGATGCGGTCAAACTCCCTGGAGTTCTGCCCTTGCGACTCCGGACCCGTGCCCAGGGCTTCCATACCGTTCTTGAAGCGGTCGGCCTTGGTGCCC
>Ga0326728_10018272_pt1 | contig 13852 bp, 12 predicted proteins | sample MB3enrmetagenome_FD_207602 | JGI IMG/M metagenome (GOLD analysis project Ga0326728, IMG submission 207602) | Lab enriched peat soil microbial communities from McLean, Ithaca, NY, United States - MB31MN | ecosystem: Environmental > Terrestrial > Soil > Wetlands > Peat | place: USA: New York... | reverse complement strand
CCCACGCAGCTCCATCATCGGAACGTGCGCGCCCTCCAGCCGGGTGCCCCATCCTTTCGCGGCCTCATCGCGAAAGGGCCGGGGTCCCCGCCAGCTTCGCTGGTGGGGTGGAAAGGGTGGGTTGCCATTCGCGAGCGCAGCGATAAGCCGCGCATCGCCCACAATCAGCTTCGGCGCAACATCCTTCACCACGCGCACCGCGAACTCGCTCCTGCCCGCCGCGTCTAGCGGCACCGCAATCACTCCGCGCAGCATGCAGCCGAAGAAGACGCCGATCCACTCCGCGGAGTTCTCGCCCCACAGCACCACGCGCTCACCCGGCGCCACGCCACGCCGTTTCAGCTCCGCCGCAAATCGCCCCGCAATCCCGGCCAGCTCACCGTAGGTCGTCGCGTAGCACCGGTTGCCGCGGTGCGCCACCACCGCCGTCTCCCCGGCGTGGCGGCGAAACTCTTCCACAAGGCTTGCCAGATTCTCGCGCACCCGTCCATCATAGTGCCGCCTCACAGTTTCTGGGTCGTCTGTTCAGAGTGAGAAGATGGACTGTCCGCGGATTCAGAGTGCCATCGTGGATCGACGGCCACAATATCGATCAGGAGGAAGGTAAATGCCCACACATTTCACCCCCGAAGCTCTCAAATTTCTGCGCGGGCTCACGCGCCACAACGACCGCGCCTGGTTCGAGCCTCGCAGGGCCGTCTACGAGCGCGAACTCAAGGCCCCCATGCTCGCGCTCATCGAGGAGGTGAATCACTCCCTCGCCGCCTTCGCGCCCGATCACATCCGACCGGCGCCGAAGTGCCTCTTCCGCATCTATCGCGACACGCGCTTTGCCGCTGACAAGCGTCCCTACAAGACCCACATCGCCGCCTGGTGGGCCTGCGCCGGAATGCAGAAGACCTCCGGTGCTGGGTTCTACTTCCACGTCAGCCCGACCGAAACCATCATCGCCGCCGGCGCGTACATGCCCGCCCCGGAGCAGCTCCTCGCCATCCGCCGCTACCTGGTCGACCACTACGTCGAGCTGCGCTGTCTCCTTGCCAATCGCAAGCTGCGCGCCGCCATGAGCGAGTTCGACGGCAACCGTCTCACCCGTCCGCCGCGCGGCTTCTCCGCCAGCTCGCCTGCGCTGGACCTGATCCTCTGCCGCCAGTGGGGCGTCGCGGCCACGCTCCCCGCCGAGCGCGCAACCCGGCCCACGCTGCTCCGCGACATCACCTCGCGCTTCGCTCTTGCTGCCCCTGTCGTCCACTTCCTGAACCGTGCGATCGCTTCGCGTCAGCCTGCAAAAATCCCATGATTTCCGCACAAATAAGCCTTCCATCCCTGCATTTGTGCCGAATATGGCACAAAACCCGAAGAAAACGGCAAAATATCTGTGGAAACCGCATAAAACCCATTGACAAAGCACCCCGAATGGACGAAGGTGAATTGCGGTGCGTTTCCTGATACCCGCATAAACACCGGCGATTTCGCAGCGCGGAAAGGCTCGAAAGCCGGTTCAACGCGGCGGATCAAGTGAACGGATCGTCACCACAAGGCAACCGTAGCAAGATCTTTAAACATCAACTTGGAATCAAGGAGCAACACACTATGGCAAAAGGAATGACCAAAACTGCACTCGTTCGCCACATGGCGGAGAAGCTGGGAATCACCAATAAGGAAGCCGCGGCCGGCTTGGAGTTGCTGGCGGATACCGCCATTAAGGAGACCAAGAAGAACGGCGAGTTCACCATCCCGGGAATCGGCAAGCTAGTCAAGGCAGATCGCAAGGCCCGCCTCGGACGCAACCCCCAGACCGGAGAGACCATCAAGATCAAGGCCAAGACCGTGGTCAAGTTCCGCGTCGCCAAGGCTGCCAAGGACGCAATCGCGCCACCAAAGAAGTAGTCACCTGCATCCCTCTCCACAAACCAGGCGGTCTCAGTCCCGCGCCCGAATATGGTGTGCCTCCGGTCTTAACCATCTAACCGGATCTCACACCAATCGCAGCGCCCACGCTGAGACCGCTTCGCTTTTCGACCGCATCGGGTGATATAAAATAGCCGCATGGAAACTCCGACGACCGGCAACATCAGCTCAAGCGCAAGATTCTGACACTGCGCATCGTCGCCGTGAGCATTGTGGTACCCCTGGGCGTCTTCCTCGACGTGTTTAGAACGGTGTAGCCGCACAACCGCTACCAGGGTCCGATTGCCATCGTTCTGGTCGCGGTCGCGGTTGCGCTTGGCGTGGCCTTCCCCATCAGCCGCCGCATCTCCCGCATCAAGACTGAGCCGGTTTCGCTCGTCTGATTACGCCCCGCCGGTGCCGGGCTTCCTGCGCCCCATCCCTAACCCCCGCACTACCAGCGAAATCCCAAGCCACACCAGCACGCACTTCAGCAACAGGAAGGCGTTGTAACGCCAGCCCAGCACTGCGAATGATGCGGTCATGCCCCACATAAAGACTTCCGCCAGCGCAGCCTGTGCCCATCGAGGCCGCGTCCCCGATGCCGCAACCCGCGGCCGCAATGCAGGCATCAGTCGCGGCACCTGCGCGCAGTACGACCGATACGCCTCGCCCTGCTTGCCAACCAGAAACCACTCCTCGCTCAGGATCAGCCGCATCTGGAACAGGATGATCGACACAATCGTGAACACTGCTCCGCTGGCCGGCATCAGTAGCGCCAGTGCCAGCGTATGGATCCACGACCCCAGGTAGAGCGGGTTGCGCACATAACGGTACGGCCCATCTGCCACCACCCCTTCTCCGCGTAGCGTCGTATCGCGCATGACGTCCGCGCCCAGGTACGCGGAGCCCCATGTCCGCAACCACGCGCCAGCCCCCGCACACAGGATCGCCAACACGAGCAGAAGATTGAAGGCCGAGCCGAAGCTCAAAATCGCGGTCTTCGACAGCAGCAGCGCCAGCACTCCCCAAAGATGCGTGTTCGGTCCCGTTCCATCCAGCGGCAAAACCGCGTCCCACGGAGCTATGAATCCGAGGACATAGATCGCCATAATGATCCAGAAGCGGTATCGGAACTCGAAGGCTGTAGCATGCATAGGATGCAATAAGGAGTTCGTTGTGAGTTGCTAGAGCATTTTCGGAATTGGTGTAGACCGAAGCCACCGCATTCCAGTGGATTTTCCTCAAGAAAATCCACCTTGTATGATCTGCGAAAAGTTTACATGTATTCCGAAAATGCTCTAGTTATAGGTTGCCGGTGTGAGGTTGCGGTATGCCGGTGTAATTGTAACATATTATGTTACTAATATGAACATGCCGAGCGGAGTCACGCAGTCGCAGGCCGCTCCTCAATTCTCGCCTAGAGCGGCCAGAATCGCGTCGAAGTCCTCCACTCCCGCGTACTCGATGATTACCCTGCCTTTGCCCTTCTTGTCCTCGATCCGCACCTTCAGCCCCAGCCGCCGTTGCAGGCGGTCCTGCGCCTCGCGCACATTGGGATCCTGCGCCTCGGCTGCGGTCGTTGAAATCGAAACCTTCTTCTTCGACTCGGGATTCAGAAGGCCTTGCACGTAGATCTCGGTCTGCCGCACAGACAGCGCCAGCGTGTTCACCTTCGTCGCCGCCGACTCTATCCGCTCCAGCGACTCCAGCGCCAACAACGCCCGCGCATGTCCAAAGCTAAGCTGTCCAGACTCCACAAGCCCCTGGATTGTAACAGGTAACCTCAACAAACGAATGAAGTTGGCAATACTAGCGCGGTCCTTGCCGGTGCGCACAGCCATCTGTTCCTGGGTCAGCTTGAACTCCCGGCTCAGCCTCTCGAAGGCCCGTGCTTGTTCCATAGGGTTCAGGTCTGTGCGCTGCAGATTCTCGACGATGGTCATCTCTAGCGACTGCTCGTCGGATACCTGGCGCACGATCGCCGGAATCGTCGCCTTGCCCGCTGCTTGGGAAGCGCGCCAGCGCCGCTCTCCCATGATGAGTTGATAACGTCCGCCGGGCATCTCGCGCACCACCACCGGTTGCACCACACCAGTTGAGGCGATCGACTGCGCTAGTTCTCCGAGCTGGACCTCGTCAAACCGGCTGCGGGTCTGGTTGGGATTGCGGTCGATACGGTCGAGTGCGATCTCCAGCGGTTTGCCTGTCGCTTCGGGCGCTGTCGCACCCAGCGGTCGCGGTCCAAGCAGGGATTCAATCCCTTTGCCCAGTGCCGGCCGGCGCTTCGGTTCGGCGGGTGTCGTGGTTGCTGCCATCGTATAAACCTCTTTCTGCATTGCGTCTAGCGCTGATCGCTCATCGCTGAAAGCTGACAAAAACGCATTTTGCGGAGACTACTTCGAATAGGGCCAGAACCTGGGAACCGTCCGTATCTCTTCATATCCATCATTCTGTTTCTTTTGCACCTTCGGGCCCTCAATTCCATTCCTGCGCAGCAATTCGGCCGCTAGCGTGGTGTAAGCCTCCGCACCCTTCGACCGGGGGTCGTACAGCTGCACAGGCTTGCCATGGCTGGGTGCTTCGGCCAGCCGGATGTTACGTGGAATGGTTGTGGTCAGCAGCTTTTCCCCGAAAAACGCTTTTAAATTTTCGGTGACTTGTTGCGAAAGGTTGGTGCGATCGTCGTACATGGTCAGCAGCACGCCTTCGAGCGCCAGCGTCGGATTAAAGGCCTGGGCCACCCGATCCAGCGTCTGCATCAGCTCTGTGATGCCTTCCAGAGCGAAATACTCTGCCTGCATGGGCACAAGCAGACCGTCTGCGGCGACTAAAGCGTTCAGGGTAAGCAGATCGAGCGCCGGTGGACAGTCGAGCACGATGAAGATATAGGAACTGCGGACAGTCGCGATGGCCTCGCGCAGGCAGAACTCGCGGCGCTCCTGTGAGACGAGTTCGAGGTTTGCGCCAATCATATCCTTACTTCCGGGCAGCAGAACCAGCGACGCAATCTCGGTCGGCAACAGCGCTTCCTCTACGGTCACCAATCCCATAAGAACATCGTAGATGCTCAGGCGGGATTCGTTGCGAGCAACCCCGAGCCCGCCGGTGGCGTTGGACTGCGGGTCGCAGTCGATCAGCAGTGTCGGCATCCCTTCCAGCGCTAGCGCGGCAGCCAGGTTGATCGCTGTGGTGGTCTTGCCCACTCCACCCTTCTGATTCACCACAGCGATCACTTTGGCCGCAGGTGCATCAGGTTGGCTGGAGGTCTTCATCAGGTCTGAAGGGTGGGTTGGCACGATTGAAGGAAGACTATCGGGCGATACCTGTGCATGGCAATGCCGCAGGTTGTGCAGAAGGCCGCATACCTGTGGAGAAACTGTGGACGGTTTTAAAAAGTGGCTGCCGCAGCGGGGATTGCGTGAGGGCGGTGTGGAAATCTTTTATGCGAGAGATGTAAATGAGGAGTGTTCCACGTGGAACATCGTCTCTCATCCCGCCACTTAATTCCCCCTGAAGTATTTCGTCGAGTTGCCTGCGCCGGGCATGTTCCACGTGGAACATGCCCACGGTTAAGCAGCGAACGAGCCTGGTTGCTCAACAACGCTGCGCAGTCCACAGTACGCCGTCGTTCAACCCCGGCAATGGTACAGGCTTCGCCATACGGAAATCTTCCGTTAGACCCGAGTAGACCGCCTGGTTTACCGACCCAATAATCAGCACTCGCTCTTTGGCCCGGAGTCCAGCCTCACCCACGGCTAGAGCCATATCGTCTACCGCACGCAGAACCACGACGTCAAATCGCTGCGCAGTCGGCATCGCCTCAACCCGGCCAGCCCAAACCTCAGACTGCAAACCCAGGCTGCGTACTACCTCGTTCAGAAATGCCGCCTTCTTGCCCTGCGATTCTGCCAGCGTCACCTGCACGTCTGGTCTCAATAACTGAATCGGAACCCCAGGAAATCCTGCACCGGAACCAAAATCCAGCAGCGTTCCACACGCGCCCACATGGGCTCCAACCAACAGACTCTCGCCAAAGTGGCGCCGTACAATCTCCTCGGGTGTACGAATCCTCGTCAGGTTGATTTGCGCATTCCATTTCATTATAAGTTCAAGATAAATAAGTAGTTTAGTGTGAATTAAAGGCCAGTCAACGCCGCCTGCGGCCTCACCCGCGCCTTGCCCGATTGGCAAGCCAACGTAGGGATCGAGCAATTCAGCAATCAAAGAGAGAGTCAAAGGAAGCCTTCTAAACCGCAGGGAGTGACGCCGGGCGCGGAACCCACTCTGCTGCCTCGGCAATGAACCGCGCAAACAGCGCCCTGGAGACGGCGCTATCGTCGAAGGTGCGCTCCGGGTGCCACTGGACTCCGACAACAAAGCTGCCACCCAACCCCCCAGGCGCGTTTTCAATTGCCTCAACCACGCCATCCTCGGGAGTGCGGGCGGAGACGCGCAGCCCGTCGCCGGCGGTCTCAATGGCCTGATGGTGGCTGGAGTTGACGGGCAGCAGAAGGGCCCCGTTGTGCTCGGAGATTTCGTCAACTGATACCATCTTGCCAAGCAGAGAATCCGTCGCCACTGCCGCTATATGGGCGACCGGAACCTTGCGCCCCGCCTTATGGTTTACCGCCCCACCGGTCAGATGCTGCACCAGCGTTCCACCTCGCCACACATTCAGCATCTGGGTACCGAAGCAGATGGTAAAGATGGGCTTGCCCATATTGTGCGCGTCCTGCAGCAGCAGCTCGTCCACGTTCTCGCGGGCAAGATCGGCCGGCGCGCACTCCGCAACCGGCGTCTGCCCATACTTTTGCGGATTCACGTCAGAGCCGCTACCCGGCAGCAGGATTCCCTGGCATCCGGCAATCAACCGGGCGGTTGAGGCGGGAGGCTCGCCCAGCGGCACCTCGACGGCCTCGCCTCCGCTGCGCTCGATGGCGCTGGCGTACTGTTGCCAAGCCTGGCTGCTGTACTCCGGGTCCGTGCTGGGGATCGGTAGTGCGATGCGGGGTCTGGTCATGGCGTGGTCTAGGCTCCGTGAGTCGCATTGCTAGATTCCGCCGCGGCGCGGATGCCTTCCGCTGGCGCGAGATCCGCATACTGATAGTACATCTTACTGATCTCATCGTAGAGGCGCTCTGTTAGTGCGTCGGCGTCCCTGGTGGTCAGCCCGTCGGTGGGGATCGCGTCGCCCACGATAATCATCAAGGGTCGCGGACGAAGACTATAGACATGGATCGGAAGCAGTTCATAGGTCCCGATCAGAGCCAGCGGAACCAGTGGAACACCCGCCCGCAGCGCCATGAAGGCGCAACCTGAATGGGCGGAATGCATGTGCCCGTCCGGGCTGCGCGATCCCTCGGGAAACAGCACAAGCGGCATTCCCGACTTCAGCGCCGCAACCCCGCGCAACAGACCTGCTACCGCCGAGCGGGAGCTTCTCGAGTCGATCGGCACCTGCCCCGACCGCTTCAGATACCAGCCGACAAATGGCACCTTCCAAAGGGCTTGCTTGGCCAGAATGCGGAATTGAAACGGCAGCTTGGCGAACAGCGCCGGCGTATCCATATAGCTCAGGTGGTTCGAGGCATACACGGCAACGGGGTAGTTCCTCAACTTCTCTACCCCCACGATACGCACAGGCGATAAAGCACAGCGCAGCATGGCAGCAGCCCAGGTACGCGCGACCAGGTGTTGCTGGCGGCCACTCCGGTCCCACAGCCCACAGATCAGGGAGATGCATCCGAAAAAAGCGGTCGCCAGCGCCATCAGCGGAATGCACACAAACATCGTGAGATAGCGCAGATGGGCAGGAATCCGGCGTGCGGGCGGCGGCGCACCTGTCAGATCCGGTTCTGTTTCAAGGATGCCCGGGCTCATGCTCTCATTCATGGTTCAGCACCGCCTCGCGCACTGCGCCGACCAGGTAGATAGAGCCGGTCGCCACGATCAGGCCGCCGGCTGGTGTCAAGCTTCTGGCCAGAATCAGTGCTTCGTTTGCAGTGTGACTGGCATACGCTGGAATCTCCAGCGCCTGTGCGGAGTTCAGCAAGGCATCGATGCTGGCCGCGCGCGGGTTGTCGATCAGCGTGAACACGATGTGGTTGCGCGTCCGTCCTTCATTCGAGTCGAATAGCGGATACAGAATTCGCGCCATCTCGGTGACGTCTTTATCGCGCAGACAACTGAAGATCAGCGTGCGCGGCCGATGCTCGGGTAGCGTGGCGATGGCCGCGCGCAGCGCCCGTGCGCCCGCTGGATTATGCGCTACATCCAGCAGCACATCGGGAGGCAGAAATTCCAGCCGGCCCGGCCACGATGTATTGGCAATTCCAAGTTCAATCGCTGCGTTTGTTATGTTGTAACCATTATAGTTACGTAGTATCGCAGCGTTTGTTATATTGTAACTATTATTGTTACGTAGTTCGACCGCCGCCGCAATCGCCAGCGCCAGATTGCGCTGCTGGTGCTCGCCGGCCAGCGGTGAGCGCACCCGGAGTCGCTCACCCCCCAGCGTAATGTCGTAGCGGTTCGGGCGCAACGGGGCAGTCGATGCATGCTCGTCAAAACCATGCACGGAGCTGCGTCCGGGAAGGTACTCCGCCGCATCGATTCCGCGTACATCGAGTGCAAGCGCAGCCTCTGCGATCGCTTGATTGGCCTCGGGATGCTGTGGCAGCGTCACCACGGTGCCATGCGCCCGCAGGATGCCAGCCTTTTCCCGCGCTATCTCCGCAATGGTGTTGCCCAAATACTCCTGATGATCGAGAGCAATATCGGTGATGATCGAAAACATCGGATCCACGATATTGGTCGCATCCAGCCGCCCTCCCAACCCTACTTCCAGGATCGCAATCTCCACCTTGCGTTCGGCGAAGTAAAGAAAGGCCAGCGCCGTGAGCGTTTCGAAGAAGCTGGGAGCGTACGGCAGCTTGCCCGTCGCAACCAGCCGCTGTGCTGTCTCGTCCACGCGGAAGTAGAGTCGTGCAAAGTCTTCCTCCGCAATGTCGATCAACCTGCATGTGCCCGCCGCGCCGCCTGAGGCACAATGCGGTCCGGTGGTACGGATACGCTCCGTCACGCATGTCAGATGCGGCGAAGTATACAGCGCCGCGTGCACACCGGCGGCCGCGCAGATGGTGGCCAGCGTAGCCGCTGTGCTCCCTTTACCATTGGTTCCCGCGATCAGAACCGCGGGGAACTGCTTTTGTGGATCGCCAAGTGCAGCCGCCAGGACCTGCATGGTAGCCAGGTCGAACTTCCGCCGCGGGGCCGCGCTGGCAAGCTCCTGGCCGAGGCTGTGCAGATGGTCGACCGCTGCAACGTAGGACATGACGCTATTCTAGCCGGAATGCACGGACCGCTTGCGATGCGCCGGTCGTGTGATGTGTTATCAGCAAATGGATTTTTCCATTTCAGTTTAGTGTCCACGATTGCATCCCAGTGCGCGTTGCATCCCCCACTGTACTCACCTACACTGAGTTCTGCCCCGCATTCAATGGGCGGTTAGCTCAGCTGGTTAGAGCGCCTGCCTTACAAGCAGGAAGTCGGGGGTTCGAGTCCCTCACTGCCCACCAATTATCCCCCGCCATTTCTTATACTTCGATTGCTGCCTCTAGATTCTCCGAGGCAGCGATTTTCTCACTCTGCCCAGATTGATGCCCACCCATTTGGGTCTCGCCTTTGCCACACACCCCCTCAAAACCGAAGCAGATAACTCGCCTTGATAAATATCTGCCGCCCATCGTTCAGATAGTTCGACGACCTTGGCGCCACAAGATTGGCAGGATCGCAACCGCCGCCCGGTAGCCGGTTGCACAGCGACCTGTCCAGGTTCTGAATGTCATTGTTGTACCCGATATAGACCGCCGTCCCTGGATGCGGCAGCCATGTCAGCAGCACCTCGGTGCTCACTTCCTTCTTCCGCAGCAGGGACGTCTCCATCGGATTCACCAGCGTCGAATCATATTCCACAATCACTCTAGCTGAAAACGCCGTCGTGAACTGGTAATTGATCTTGGTGCGGAACGTCTGGCTCTCGTACACGTCTTGCCCGCCATGCGCCTCATGGTCGCGGTCCAGAAGATAGGTATTGTCGATCGTCAGGGAGCGAATCGGGTAGATGGTGATCAGCGCCGATAAGCTCTCCTCATTCAACAGAGTCGGCGCCGGTCCCGCGGGGTTATAGTTCACATTTCCGCTGCGGGAACCGATAAAATTCAGGTTCAAGTGCTTCAGCGGCGCTCCGCGAAACACCAAGCCGCCAAAGTTCTCCGTGAAGTTGATGTTCCCGGGAATCGCATACCCATTCTGTGGCCCCACTGTGTCCGAGTTCTGGCCCATGATCGGCGCAATCACCACATTTCCCGGCAACTGAAAGAACGGATCGAACGTCGAGTAGTGATAAATCCGGTCACCCTGGTGGTCATACGCCACATGCTGGTCTTCCTCCAGCCCAAAGCCCTGAAGCGCTCTGTGTTTCGGATACCAGGTGTAGCTCGCATGGTTGTGGTCATCGTAGAAGTTCGTTGTTTGGATGAACCCCACCTGACTCTGAAAACCCGTGCTGAAGTCCTTGAACGTATCATCGAAGAACCAGGTATGCGACTGGTGGGTGAACTCCAGATAGCTCGCCGGTCCTGCAGCGTAGGCAGCCGCGTCGCCTCCATTGGCCGTCAGATCGGGGGTCATCGTCGAGCTCTCCACCGCCTGCCCCTGCGCCGTCCAGTTATCGTTCAGTCTGGCTGTAAAGTCGATGCCGCCGATCCGGTTCCAGCTCCCGGCAAACTCCTCGTCGGTATAGATAGCACCGATACTCGACCCTTTGCCCAGGTCCTGGGAGACGCGCCCCACGGCAAACGTCGCTTTCTTCCCGTAGTCCTGGTCGCCTGGTGCGAACGTCTCTCCCGGTCCGCGATCGTCGGCCAGAAAAAATCCCAGGTTCGTCCCCGCAGCCTTTCCCGTGACGCGCACGCCGAACGTCGGCCGCACAATGTTCCGCGTGTACACCAGCGAGATTGGCGTTGCGAAGTAATTCGCATTTTCCAGAAAAAACGGTCGCAGTTCCGGAAAATAAACCGGGTAACGCTGGTTCACGGTGAACTGCGGCTGGTCGCTCTCGATATCGCTGAAGTCGGGATTGATCGTCGCATCCAGCACGATGCTGTCCTGCAGCACGGCCTTGGCCTCTCCGCCCGCCGTACCCTCAAATGCCCGCGTACTGAAATACGGATTCAGCGGGTCCAGATTCATCAGCGTGTGCTCATTCTGCCCCACGGTATAAGGATTGATCTGTACATTGTGCGATCCCGTCACGCCCTGGATTCCGTGCAGCGTTGCCTCCTGCGGCAACATCCCGGTAATGTTGGTCGAGATGTGCGGCCAGTTGTCGTTCTCGCTATTGCGCGGCAGGCCTCGCCCCAACACCACGCCCCACCCCTGTACTCCCGGCCTGAACCGCAAACTGCGAAACGGGATGGCAAACAGGGCCATCCATCCCTGCCCTGTCACATGCGCCTCGGAGTCCCATACCTGGTCGTAGCTGAAATCCGGCCCGTTGCCCTCGGTCCACGCAGCATCGGCCTGTACGTTCGCGGGGTTCAGCTCAAACATGATCCCTCGCCGCCTGTCCTGAAAAGGATCCAGCAGGACCGAAACATTGTCGTCCGACATAATGTTCTCGCGCCGTGTCAGGTGTCCGCGGATCATCGCGGGAGTGTGGTCGTAGCACGCGAACACAACGTACAAAGTACTCGATGTATAGCCAAACCACGCGACCGTCTTTTCGCTCGCGGGCCTTCCGTCAACCGGCGCACTCTGGATAAAATCATCGACCTCGGCCAACCGGCCCTTCAGCTCCGGCCGAGGGTGCATCCCAGCAAAATCCGCCAACCGTAGACCGTGCTCCAGCTGGGGAACGTCGATGTCCGCCGTGGCCTCAGGTTTCGACAACGCATTCGGCAGCACGGTCGGCTCGCTGTCCTGACCATTGGCGATTCCACCCATGAGTCCACAGCACAACGCAACGCAAACCACCGTCTTCATCCGCAAGCTCAATCCAAGAGCAGCCCGCACAGACCCTTACCCGTGATCCGAAATCGATAACCAGATTGTATGACTGAGACCGCACGGCCCTAGCTGGACCGCAAAAGAATAATGTTGCAAAGCCATTCTAAGAATCTCATACGCGCAATGCGCACGCACAGTTCCGTCCTTCTACAACGGACGGAGACGCTGGCTCGTTATGATTTCGAGCAAGCTATCGGTTACCTGGAAGTGTGGTATCCACAGACGGGGGAAACACTCTTGATGGCCCGAATTCGACCGATGGAGTGAGGATCGGCACTGCATTGCAGGGCTTTGAAGCGCATGTGTTGGCGCTGCGATAGGCACTCAATGCCGGCCTGCGCAACCAATCGGATCCACGGCAGGATTGGTAGGAGTTACTTTATTGCAACACTTGCATCGTCGTTCCCTTCAAGAGGTGTGCCAGGCCTTCGCTCGTCTGCGGTACAGCAGGATGGCAGAGCCGAACAGGCCGGTTCCCATCAGAACTAAGCTGGCAGGTTCAGGGGTGGTGACGGTGACCACGGCAGGTGCTGGATCGGCTAAGAACTCCTGCGGCTCGCCGCCGTTGGGATAGCTGCCGCTGGGGATATACAAGGTGTCAGTCGCGAAGGCGCTGGAGGGCAGGTTGGGGGCCACGCTGAGCGCCGCTGTGGCCAGAGCCTGTGCATTGGAGTCGAAGCCGCTTTCACCAGAGACGCCGGTGGGATCCATGATGCTCCAGATGGCGAACTGCAGGTCGGAGATCTGTTGCGTATTGCCGGTGGCGGCGGAGTACTGGTTAAAAAGATAGGCGTCGGCTAGAATGTCGAGCCCCGACTCACCATCGATCACGCTGCTCGGCGTAACGCTTGAGACCCCGATGACGGTCGCATCCCAGCTCTCCCCGATGCTGACATCGCGATTGAAGTTGAGGCAGGACATTGCCACCAGGGTCTCAGTGCCGGATGCGCCGGTGGCCGTGAAATAGTACGGGTAGACGTATTCACCGTCGGTATTTTGGCCGCCCACACCGGTCAGTGTGAGGGTATCGGCAAAACTTGCCCGAGAAACGAAAAAGGCTAGGGAAAGGCTCAATCCAGCTACAACGGACTTCCATCGCATTGTGAAACTCCAGGGAACCATGGCGCAGCCCGTACTATGCCGATTCGCACCATGGTTCCGAACAGTCATCACCACCTTATCGGTAGTTCAACCATCGAGTTCCACTAAGGGAGAGATTGATTTGTCGCTTAAAAAGCAATCAATGGTACTAGAACCATTTTATTTTCAGATAGATAGAACCGGTTAGACACAGGCGATCAGCAGAGTCACTTTAGAGCATTTTCGGAATTGGGGTAGACCGAAGCCACAGCATTCCAGTGGTTTTTCCTCAAGAAAACCCACCTTGTATGATCTTCGAAAAGTTTACGTGGATTCCGAAAATGCTCTAAAACGTCGGCGTTTCACCCCACGCCAGCGGCTTTAGTCAAGCTGATGTACTGCCAACCATTTGGCCAGCACCAAGATCAGAAGATACATCAGACAACCCAGCCCGGCGACACTCACAATCTCCCAAGGCGTCCACCGGATAAGGCGCACACTCCGTTTGCTTCTACGACCCCATTTAGGAACTCCTGACACAAACCCCTCCTTTGAAGAGTCCGCACGAAAGAACATCCCAACTCCTCCGGGCGTCCCTAGGTTGAGTTGAGCTCTGCTCTTCCAGATCTTTGTACCAGTTCAAATGTTAGTGTGGCGCAGCTACGATCGCGCAGGGTGCGAACGAATTCAGCATGGGCTTCATGATCGAGGAGTCGGACGGCGCAGATGGAATACGGGCGTTCCGTGTGGAGTTTTAGTCTTGCCGGACCCGACCGTATTCGACACCGAGGCCAAATTGGTTATGGCCAAC
>Ga0326728_10018271_pt1 | contig 13853 bp, 20 predicted proteins | sample MB3enrmetagenome_FD_207602 | JGI IMG/M metagenome (GOLD analysis project Ga0326728, IMG submission 207602) | Lab enriched peat soil microbial communities from McLean, Ithaca, NY, United States - MB31MN | ecosystem: Environmental > Terrestrial > Soil > Wetlands > Peat | place: USA: New York... | reverse complement strand
CGAAATCGCCGCCCGCCTGGCCACACTGGCGGATGGCGGCCAGGTCTCCGCCATCTTCACCACCGGCGGTACCGGCGTGGCCCCGCGCGATGTCACGCCGGAAGCCACGCGCGCCGTGATCGACCGCGAAATCCCCGGTCTGGGAGAACTGATGCGCGCCAGCGGCCGGCAGGCGACACCCCTGGCCGTGCTGTCCCGGTCGCTCGCCGGCACCCGCGGGCGGGTCCTGATCGTCAATCTGCCCGGATCGCCCAAAGGCGCGGTGGACTCTCTGGATGCTATTGTGGAATTGGTGCCCCACGTGCTAGAGCTTCTCAGAGGGCGGACCGAGCACACACCCGCGAGGCAGGACTAGTATGCGCCGAGTTTTTTTGTGGATGCTTCTTTGTGGATGGCTTGCCGCGCCGCCAAACCGCGCGCAGCAGCCGCAGAAACTGGAGGAGCCGGCCGTCAGGATCGGCGTCACCGTCGAAAACGTAGTGGCCCCCGTCCTGGTCTTCGATAAGCACGGGGCGTATGTCAACAGCATCCGGCCCGACCAGTTCCACCTGTATGACAACACCAAGGAGCAGAACATCTCCGTGGACGTTGTGTATCAGCCCATTTCGCTGGTGATCGCGATACAGGCGAATTCCCACGTGGAACAGTTGCTGCCGCACGTCCAGAAGATCGGCAACCTGATCACCCCGCTGTTGATCGGCGACCAGGGCGAGGCGGCTCTGATAGCCTACGATGCGCGCATCCGCGTTCTGCAGGACTTCACTTCCGACCCCGACAAGATTACCCAGCAGGTCAAGAAGATTTACCCTGGCAGCACTTCCAATCGGTTGATCGACGCCGTAGTGGAGGGCACCCGCATGTTGACGACGCGCCCCAAGAACCGCCGGCGCATCATGATAGTGATCGGCGAGACGCGCGACGTGGGCAGCGAGGGCCGCTCGCGCGAAGCCCTACTCGGATTGCAATTCGCCAACGTGTTGTTCTATGGCGTGGATATGTCGCGCTTCATGAACGTCCTGACGGCCCCGCAGCCGGTTCCGCGCCCGGACAACCTCCCGCCGGCCATGCATCCAATGCCATCCGGTGTCCCGGCCACTCCCACCACCGTGGCGCAGATGTACGGCACGAACGGCGGCACTGCCGAGTTCATCCCCTTGATGGTGGAAGTATTCAAGGATGTCAAAGCGATCTTCAAGGACAACCCGATCGAAGTCTTCACCAAGGGGACCGGCGGCAGCGAATTCGGCTTTCACGGCCTGCACAGCCTGGAAGAGGCCATCCAGAAGGCCGGCGAAGAGTTGCACAGCCAGTACACCATCAGCTACAACCCCAACAACAAGGATGAGGGCGGCTTCCATCACATCGTTGTGCAAGTCGGCGGCCATCCCGAAGTCGAAAGGGTCCAGACCCGGCCGGGGTATTGGCTGGCGCCGAAGTAGGGACGCACTCATACCGCTAGAGCAGGAGCCTCGCGCGGCTACTTGTGTGTCGGTAGCGTCCCCTATCCACCCACCTCTTCGTACGCCATTCGGATGAAAGGCTTCGCAGCCTCGAAATCGTCGAGGCTCTTCAGAGTTACTTTGAGATCGCCCGTACCATAGTGGCCGATGTCCGAGACGTCTTGCCAAATGCCTGAAGGCCCGGCGACCTTCGTGGGGTCCAGTTTCAAATAGAGAATAACCTCCCGGCGCTGCACCTTCATGCAGGCGATGTTTCTCGAGGTCCTGTAGGCCACGTAGAACTTTTTGGGGGCTTCCTCGATAGCGGCGTCGAGGCCGGTTACGAATTCCTCAACCGCTAAAGCGATCTCGCGAATACCCGCCGGCTTGCCGGAGATATGCTGGTCGAAGGTGTAAGCGCCGGCTGCCCTTGCGAGAGCCGCTTTCTCGGGTGGCGCATATGAACGCCGAAGCACCTCCTCGATGTAGAGTGTCTGATTCTTGAAGAGGCGATACGTCCAAAGCTCGATCTTGGCGCCCTTGACTTGGACGGCACGAAGGTCGTACCTCCTGTACCTGGGCGCGATGCAGATAACCCGGACGTCCGACCAGTCGACCTCCACTTTGGCACCGAGACTCTTCTGCACGGCGATTTCGAAATTACCCCGGCGGTCTTTGAGGCAGGCGAGGTAGAAGAGGCTTTGGTTGATGAGATCGGGTGCTTCGACCTTCTTGTACTCGATAATGACAGGATTGTTAGCCTTGGACAGCGCCAACGTATCGATGCGGCCCTCATGTTGGGTGCCCGTTGGGATCGGGAACTCGGAAGCCACCAGACGGCAGGCGAAGACCGTCTGAAGGTTCGCCTCAACCAACGCGTGAAGCACCTTCTCTTCCGCGAAGTTGGTCTGCTCGATTGGCGCGAGTTTCTTATTGGCAATCGCAAAAAGAGGCATTACTTTAAGTCCCTCCGGCGCTTGGCCACCGGCGCCCTCATAATTACACCGCCGATCAACCTGCTCGTCAAGGGCCCAGCACCACGCAGATGTCAGTAGTGATACCGGCAGGCGAGGATTCGTATCTTGTCTTGTTGTACCTCGTAGACCAAGCGATGTTCGTGATCGATGCGCCTGGACCAGCAGCCTTTGAGTTCGTGCTTCAGCGGCTCAGGTTTCCCGGCGCCAGCGAACGGCTCCCGCTGAATATCCCTGATCAGGCGAATGATGCGAAGAGCCTGCACCCGGTCATTCTCCACCCACCACGCGAGGTCCTCGAACGCGGCGGCGTCAAATTCCAAGTTTCTCAACTGCTTGGTCAAGGGAGAGACCTTGTTGACGCTGTTTCGCCTGAAGGAGGCGGCGTTTCATCGCTTCCGATTTCAGGAGATAAGCCGTTTCCCGTTCGGATTCGATCTCGCGCCATAAGGAGATCGGCACGATCACCGCAGTCGGCTCGCCGCCCTCGTTCGAGATGTACTGGATATCGGCTCCCGTCATCAACTACAGTGTACTCCCCTTCCGAACCTGGCAAACCCCGCTCAGTCGTCGCCCGAAATCCCCACCAGCCTCTCCGCGGCCGTTCCATTCGCCGCCTCGGCGGCCTCTTCCGCGGTGAAAGTCTCCACCTTGGCGGAGATATTCATGGAACAGAACTTGGGGCCGCACATGGAGCAGAAGTGCGCGTCCTTGAAGCCGTCGTCGGGCAGGGTTTCGTCGTGCATGGCGCGCGCGGTCTCGGGGTCGAGCGAAAGTTCGAACTGGCGGTTCCAGTCGAAACGGTAGCGCGCGCGGGAAAGCTCGTCGTCGCGGTCGCGCGCTCCGGGGCGATGCCGCGCGATGTCGGCCGCGTGGGCCGCAATCTTGTACGCGATGATCCCCGCCTTCACGTCTTCGCGGTTGGGCAGGCCCAGGTGCTCCTTGGGCGTGACGTAGCACAGCATGGACGCGCCGTACCAGCCGATCATGGCCGCGCCGATCGCCGAAGTGATGTGGTCGTAACCCGGCGCGATGTCGGTGACCAGCGGCCCCAGCGTGTAGAACGGCGCCTCGTAGCACATCTCCTCTTCCTTGCGGACCTGCATCTCGATCTGGTCCATGGGAATGTGGCCCGGTCCTTCGATCATCACCTGCACGTCGTACTCCCAGGCCTTCTTTGTCAGCTCGCCCAGGGTTTTCAGCTCGGCGAACTGGGCCTCGTCGCTCGCGTCCGCCACGCTGCCGGGACGCAACCCGTCCCCCAGCGAAAACGTCACGTCGTACTTCTGGAAAATCTTGCAGATGTCTTCGAAGCACTCGTAGAGCATGTTCTGCCGGTGGTTCTTCACCATCCACTCGGCCAGGATGGAGCCGCCGCGGCTGACAATCCCGGTGATGCGCCGGGTGGTCAGCGGAATGTGCTCGACCAGCACGCCCGCGTGGATGGTCATGTAGTCCACGCCCTGCTCGGCCTGCTCCTCGATGACCTCCAGCATCACCCGCGCGCTCAGGTCCTCCACGCGCCGCACGCGCGAGAGCGCTTCGTAGATCGGCACCGTGCCGATGGGCACCTGCGAAGCGCCCAGGATGGCTTTGCGAATGGCCGGTATATCGCCGCCGGTGGAGAGGTCCATTACCGTATCAGCGCCGTACTTTACCGAGTAGCGCAGCTTCTCCAATTCCTCTTCCACGTTGGACAAAACGGCGGAATTCCCGATGTTCGAGTTGATCTTGCACCTGGAAGCCACGCCGATGCACATCGGTTCCAGGTTGGGGTGGTTCACGTTGGCCGGAATGATCATTCGGCCGCGGGCCACTTCGGAGCGAACCAACTCCGGAGATAGCTCTTCCCGCCGGGCGATGTGGTGCATCTCCTCCGTGACGATGCCCTGGCGGGCGTAGTGCATCTGCGTGCGAATCTTGTGGTTTTTACGTTTGGCTACCCAGTCTGTCCGCATGATGGCTCCTGTGGTGGCTGCGGGCGGGTGTTTGAACGGGAACCCGCCCGCACCGGGGCGACTGAGCCGGGCATGCCCGGCCCCTACTAGCACTTCTTCTTCTTTGGTTTTTTGACTTCCTTTTTTGGACTCTTGTCCTTGGACACAGGAATCCTCCCTTATTTTGAGATTATACTCTGTCGCGGCAGCGCGCACGGCCGCTTCGAGGTTCCGCGCCGTCTACTTGCGGCCCTTGCTCTTGGCCTTGGCCTTGGGCGCTTCTTCCACGATGGGGTCGGCAGGCACGGCGGCTTCGATCGCGACTGCGTCGGGGCTGACCGACTTGAGGACCTCTTGAAACAGCGCCGCCTTGCGCAGATCCCCTTTGGACGGCGGCACCTCCTCGTGACGGTAGTCGTGATCGCTGTGGCAGGTCCGGCAGCGCACTTTAGCCGGTTCGCGGTTCAACACGGAAACCACCGCGTGGTTCATGATGCGCTTGCAGCGAACGCAATAGTCGTCGATGATGTCGCCCAAGCGGTATTCGGACATGCATGCCTCCTAACTGGCCGTGGACTGGCCGGCGGGTTCCGGCTCCGGCTGCTTGGGCTCGGGAAGCGCCCACTGGGCCGGCTCGAAACCCACGTACTTGCAGATGCTTAACTGGCCGGCTTCGGTCTCCACCAGATCGCCAACCGCCAGCGGTTCTCCCGATTCGCGCAGGCCTCGCCACGCGTCGTATTCGTTCAGCGCCTCCACTTGCCCGCGTTGTTCGTAATCCCTGGGTTTGACCGAAGCGCAACCGGCGACGTGCGGCGCCCAGCGGAACTGCTGCCGTGGCGAATCCTTCATGCGGTAGATCCGATAGAGCGGCATAGCTCTACATTGTAATCGAAGTCGCAACCCGATTCGCGTCGCGCTCGCCCTGCTCGATCCAGCGTTCGACGTTGGGGCGCGACCAACAGACCGCATCGCGCACGGAACCAAGCTCGGTCGAAGGCTCGATGCGGATCACGCGGAACGGAAGCGTGGTCAGGGCGTTGACGGCGATAGCGCGAGTGGCGCCCATCTCCTGGGCGGCCCACAGCGGCAGCGCGCCCAGCAGGCCGCCATAAACGTACCGCCGGCCTTGGATACGGACCGGCGGAAGGCCGAATGGGGTGGTACAAGTGGCCGCCAGGTGCCGCCAGGTGATTTCGGAATCGCGCACCAGCCGCGCGCCGAGGCGCGGCACTTCGACCACAAATAACCCGATCCGGGCGGTGGCGGAATCCATCCACTCGTTCCACGCTCCCGCCGAGGCGCCCACGATCAGGTCCGGCTTGAACCGGTGGCTGAGGCTCTTCCACACGCCGGCCTCCCAGGCGGCGAACATGCCTCCCGCCGAGAGCACCAGTGCGGTGGCCACCTATTTCCTCAACCAGAACCGCGGAACTGGAATCAATTCGTTCACCCGGGCGCGATAGTCGAGATAGGCCTGCCCGAATCGCCGCTCCAGGTATTCGTCTTCGCGATGGATCAGCAGCTTGAAGACGGTGTAGGCAACCAGCGGCATCGGGAACAGCGGCCAGGACCGGGTAAGCAAGGCGATCCCCGGCAGGTTGAGCACAATCATCGCCGAGTAGACCGGGTTACGGACCAAGCCAAACACGCCCGAAGTGACCAACTGATCGCGGTTGTAGGCCCGCATCACCGAGATCGCGCCCGTCAACCACATGGGCACGCCCAGCGCCAGGAGAATCCCGCCCACCGTCGCGAAGACGGCATACGGGGGCCACCGCAGTAGGCAGGCGTCGGGCCACGCGCGGGTCGCGGCCCAAGCCACCAATCCATACGCCGCAGTCGGCAAGAACGTCCTGGGGCCAATGCCCCAGCGACTCAGCCTCGTTTCCATATTTTGTGCCCGTGGGGCAGGATGGCATCCTGCGCGGCGGTTGTCAACCGCCGCCTCCAGCGCCTTACTTCTTCAATTCCACCAGGATCAGTTCAAGCCGCTTGTCGCCCGTATTCTGCGGGAGGTGGCTCCCGGCGGCCGTCCAGGCGGCTGCTCCAGCCTTGGCCGTCATCTCTTGTGATTTCCCGTCGGGCGTGGTCATCTTAGTCTTGCCGTCGGTAAGGTAGACCGCCACTGCATTGGGGTGGTAATGCATCACCGACTTCTCTCCCGGTCCGTAAGTGATGCGTAGGACGCGCACGCTCTCATTCTCGAATTCCACCTTGTAATGCTTCGCATCCACCTTCACCGGATCGGCTTTACCACCGCCAGCCGGCTGCGCGAGGGCCGCCACGCCATATGCCATGACGCCGGCCAGAATCAGTGTTACTGCAATCGTTAAGCTCTTCATTTTCCCCTCTCTTTTTTCGGTTAGAATCCCATTCCTGAATTCCTGGCTGCGTTGGCAAGCCACAGAAAACGATGGCCTGCCCCACCCCTCTACTTCTTCGGTGGATTGATCATGATGTGCGCTCCCGCCGTCCCCGGTGACATCAGCCACGGCGCGCCCTCGCTCGCCTTGGTGGACAGTCCGGTGGATTGGGGCGTCGCGAAAGGCACATAGATCACCCAGCGCAGGTACGGGTCCTCGACTTTCCCGCTGGCGCTGTCGAAGCTTGTGCCGGTCAACACATAAAGCGTTCGCGGCTCCCTCGGCATGGGGAGTTTCCCGTCCTCGATTTCCTTGAAGCGGATCTCGTTGCGCTTTGCCCCAGTCACGTTTTGCGCCAGCAACTCCCGGCCGCGCGCCATGAATGGCTCCAGATCCTTGTGGTAGCAGGCCACATTGAAGACCGTCTTGGTGGGGTCCGTGGCCAGACAGATCAGTTCGTTCTTACCCTCCCGAATCCACACCCGCCCGCCCTGCGCGTTGTACCCCAGCACAGCCGCGCCTTCCCGCAATTCAACCGGCGCCGCCAGAACCGCGCCCGCAATCTGTACCTGCGCGGACGGAACGTCGGCCGCAGCCGCCATGGAAGCAAACAGCACCATCGGAAACACGATCGTCGATTTCATGCAAACCCTCCTGCGCACACGCCGCATGGGCGGTGAGCCCGTGGCCACTACAATATCACCTTCAGCGGCGCCGCCGCCAGACATCGCCTCCCCGGTTAAGATAGTGGTGGAGATCAACGTTGAAAAAGCTGCTGCTCTTGCTGCTGCTGGTGGTCGCGGCGGTCATTGGTTGGGGGGTCTTTAGGAAAACCGCTCCGCCCCAGGTGAATTTCACGCGGGTGAAGCGGGAAACGCTGGTGAGCACGCTCCCCACCAACGGCAAGGCTGAGCCGTTCATGTGGCAGGCGGTGCACGCGGAAACCGCCGGCCTGGTGAGCCAGGTCGCGGTGCGGGAAGGCGAGCGCGTGGCCAAGGGCGCGGTGCTGGCCGCGATTGCCGATCCCACGCTTGCGGCCGATGTGGCTGCCGGCGAGGCCAAGGCGGCGGAGGCGCGCGCCAACCTGGCCGCGCTCGAAGCGGGCGGCAAGCCGTCGGAGCTGGCCGGCATCGAAAACAACCTGGCCCGCGCGCGTTTCGACCTCCAGCAGCACCAGAAGGAGTACGACGCGTTGCGGCGGCTGGCGGAAAAACAGGCCGCCGTGCCCGTGGATGTCGAGGCCGCGCAAGATAAGGTGCGGCAATCCGAGATCGAAATCGAAGGCCTCGAAAACCGGCGCAAGTCGCTGGTGGACCACACCGAGGTGGCCGCCGCGCGAGCGCGCTTGCAGGACGCCGAAGTGGTCCTGAAGCTGGCGCGGCAGCGCGCCACCCTGAACACGCTCCTGGCGCCCATCGCCGGTGAAATCTACGGCCTCGCCGTGCGCCCCGGCGCGTATCTGAACGTGGGAGACACGGCGGCCAATGTCGGCCGGCTCGACCGGCTGCGCGTGCGCGTGTACGTGGATGAGCCGGAGCTCGGCCGCGTGGCGGAGGGCCAGCCGGTGATCATTACCTGGGACGCTCTGCCCGGCAAGCAGTGGCACGGAACGGTCGAGCGGAAGCCCGGTTCGATTCAGGCGCTGGGCTCGCGGCAGGTCGGCGAAGTGATTTGTTCCATCGAGAATCCGAGCCGCGAATTGGTCCCTGGCGCCAACGTCAACGCGGAGATCCGCACGGCGGTGGTGGAGGACGCGCTGGTGATCCCCAAAGAAACCTTGCGCCACGATGCCCAGGGCGATTACGTATTCGCGCTGACCGGCGACACCGTCGCCCGCCGCCCCGTGAAGAAGGGGGCCTCCAGCGTCACCGCGGTCCAGGTGGTCGAGGGGCTGGCGGAAGGCGATGCCGTGGCGCTGCCCTCCGACGTTCCGCTGAAGCCCGGCGACCGCGTGACGGCGGCGATATAGAATAGCTACTTCATGTCACAAAATGGATCCTCCTCGGGCGCGCGTGCCGCTGAGCGCAAGTACGCCTGGTATCGCGAACTGACCGGATATCACTGGTTCGTGATCGCCGTCTGCAGCATGGGCTGGATGTTCGACACCATGGCCCAGCAACTCTTCAACCTGGCGCGCAGACCGGCCATGCACGACCTGCTCGGCGGCGGGGCCACCGACGCCACCATTTCCGAGCAGGCCGGATACGCCACCATGATCTTCATGATCGGGTGGGCCATCGGCGGGATCTATTTCGGCGTCCTCGGAGATCGACTCGGACGCGCCAAGACCATGATGATCACCATCTTGTCCTACACCATCTTCACCGGTCTGAGCGTGTTCTCCACCAGCGTCTGGGACTTCAATGTGTATCGCTTCCTGTGCGGTCTCGGCGTAGGCGGCCAATTCGCGGTGGGAGTGTCCATGGTGGCGGAGGTGGTGCCGGACCGCGCGCGGCCGTACGCCTTGGGGCTGGTGCAGGCCTGCTCGGCGGTCGGCAACATGCTGGCCGCGCTCACCGGCATTGTTCTGGGTCAGATGGAGACGGCCGGCCAGATCACGGGCCAGTGGCGCTACCTGTTCCTCGCCGGCGCCGTGCCCGCCCCGCTGGCTCTGGTGGTTTTCATGAAGCTCAAGGAGCCCGCCCAGTGGCTGAAAGCGCGCGCCGAGAAGAAGCGGATGGGATCTTTTCGCGACCTCTTCGCCGAGCCTCGCTGGCGCCGCAATGCCGTCGTCGGCATGTTGCTGGCGTTCTCCGGTGTGGTGGGCCTCTGGGGAATCGGCTTCTTCAGCTACGACCTGCTGCGTCCCGTGCTCGACAAGGCCTTCCGCGCCCAGGGCCTGACGGGAGCGGCATTGGCGGGCAAGACTGGCACCTGGATCGGGATCACTTCCCTGCTCCAGAACCTGGGCTGTTTCTTTGGCGTCTACGCATTTACTTATCTGACGCACTACACCGGCCGCAAGAAAGCATTCGCGGTCAGCTTTGTGGCCGCCATGCTGGCCACCGCCTTCACTTTCTGGAAATTGAAGGAACTCAGCCAGATCTTCTGGATGATTCCGCTCATGGGCTTCGCGCAGCTCTCGTTGTTCGGCGGCTACGCCATTTACCTGCCCGAGCTTTTCCCGACACGGCTGCGCAGCACCGGCACCAGTTTCTGCTACAACGTCGGCCGCCTGGCCGCGGCTGGCGGACCGCTCACACTCGGTCTGCTAACCAGCCGTGTCTTCGCCGGACACGCCGAACCCATGCGTTACGCCGGTGTCACCATGTGCCTGGTATTCCTGGTGGGCCTGGCCGCCTTGCCCTTCGCCCCGGAGACCAAGGACCAGCCCTTGCCGGAGTAAGGCTATTGTACCTGCGCGACCGTCCCGAATGGGCCTATCCGCTGACCGTGGGCGAGCACGTAGGTGAGTTCCTATCGGCGCTTCCAGAAAAGCCGACGAAAGAGGTGCTTTCGGCGTTAGCCCCAGACCGCAGGTTGGTTGCGATCTTGGGCAACCATCCCTTGGGCCGCCTGGAACTCTCCGAAAAGGTCCCGAATCCGACTTGGAATGGAGCCTACTGGCCGGCATCGGGCGACTTGGTGGTGAATCCGTTTCGTCCTCCGGAGAGTTATGGCAAGGAGTTCCATCCTCCGGTTCTAAAGTCCGTGTCGGAGGCGGGAAGGACGCTCACGGAGGCGATGCAGCGCAGTCTCTATCACGAACTTGGCCACCATGTGCTTTATGCGGCTGGCCCCGCCGCTGAACAGCAGGTTAAGGATCTCTTTCGAAGCGGGCGGGCGGCGCCTGTTTCAATTCGCGCCAGAAAGGATGCGGTGGAATACTTTTCGGAGAGCTTCTCGGCATACCGGTTCGAGGATTCGTTTGCAGATCGGGACCCGGAGGGATATCATATGGTTGAAGCTATCCTTGGCTTGGTTGGAAAGAAATGAACGCCGTCCAGAAGAATCGCGATGAAGCGCTGAACGCCATCGGGCGCGAACTGGACGATTTGTATTTCTCCGGCCGCCTGGACTTCGAGAGCTTCAAATCCCTCTTCACTCGCGCGCTTGACGCCGCGGGTTCGGACACGGATGACCTGGAGATGTTCTGTCACTTTGCTCGCCAAGAAGACTGGTGGAACTGGATGACGCAGGAACTCCAGAAGGCGCCGACGCGGCGCGTGGCCTGATCGTACCGCCAATGTGGGGCCGGATGGCATCCGGCGCGACGATTGGCAATCGTCGCGCGGGCCGATTACCAATTGGCCCGCAGGTTGCCAACCTGCCCCACAATCCTAGTATCATCTGACCCACGTTATGGGGTATAATGATACCGAATGGAACCACGTCACATTGGAGAACTCCTCGGGGGGCACCGCGTTTTGGGCAAGCCCGTCACGTCCATCCTGGAACTGGATGACGCTGTCGAGCGCGGCCTGCCCAAGGCCACCCTTCGCAACGTGGCGCGGCGCGTCTTTTCGGATGCCGCCGGCCAACGCGCCATGATGCATCGGATTGTTCCCGAGGCGACCTACAAACGGCGGCGGGAGCGTCTGACGCCCGCGGAAAGCGCCCGGACGGAGCGCCTGGCGCGGGTGGTTGCCATGGCCGAAGACGTCTGGCAGGATCGCGAGCAGGCCCGCCGCTTTCTGACGACCCCTCATCCGGAGATTGGGGGCAAGACTCCGCTCGATGCCGCTCTGACGGAATTGGGTGCGCGGCAGGCGGAAGAGGTCATGGCTCGCATTATCTATGGCCTTCCGGCGTAGCGGCCCGCTGCGGGCGTTCCGCATCGCCGACATGCGGCATACTATCTTCGATGGGAGTGGCGCCATGCTCCACGGCGCCCGCTGGAATTCTCCCGGCCGGCGCGTAATCTATGCCGCCGAAACGTATGCGGGCGCGCTACTGGAGATCCTGGTCCACGCCTCCGGCAGCGTCCCGCGAAGTCAAGGTTATGTCGAGATCGAGATTCCGGCCGGCTTGTCCATCGAAGAGATCACGCCGGACGATCTGCCGCGGTGGAATTCACCCTCGTTTGAAGCAGCTCGACTATTCGGCGACCGATGGTATGACGAGCGCCGCACCGCGGTGCTCCTGGTGCCTTCCGTGGTGACACATGTGGAGCGGAATATCCTGATCAACCAGGAGCATCCCGACTTCCACCGCATCACTGCCAGCCAGCCGAAGCCAGTGCGCTGGGACCGACGGCTTTGGAGAAGACCATAGCCGGCAAATAGGAGCACGGGGGTTCGGAAAGCGCCCGATCAGGATCGCTGACACCTTCGGGCCCCGATGAACCGTCCTGGCGTGCCTTCTATCCACTGCTGGTGTTATCCTGCCTAGTGATGTCTTCCCTCGAGAAAGGTCTGGTGCACCGTAATGGCTTCACTTCGATTGCTGCTCGTTGCCCTGGCATTGGTCGCATCCGGCTGCAGCACCGATAGACTCGCTCGTCTTGAGAAGGAGAATCGTGATCTCTCGGCGAAACTTGAGGCGGTCACGAAAGCTGCAAATCTGGATTTGCAGGAAAAATGCGCTAATCAGGCGAGTTATGCGTTCAGGGAATTAGGCTGGAAGAAGGAGCCGTTCGCAGCCTATGCGAACCATTATCATCCGAAACTAAATAGGTGTTTCATTGAAATCTACAGCACGAAGGCTCCTTCTGTCAGCATGTCCGTTTCGGATGCCTTTGAGGGTAAAGTATACGCCGAATATTTCTGGATCAACGCTCATGGTAAGAAATACTGGGAAGTCAGGCCGGACACGTGTAAGGTAACCCTGCTATCTGGCGATGAGCAGACCTGTAACTCGCAGGAAGAGTTCGAACAACTGATAAAGGTTTACATGGGGCAGTAAGACGGGATGTGCTCCGTCCAACGACGACTTGCGACTTGACGTGAGAAACCAAGAATCCAAAGACCGGTCTGACTACTGCGATCTACATCTGGAATCGACGCTTATTTTGGCTGGATCTTGGGCTGTGGGGCAGTACGGCGGCGACAGGGCAGACTGCAATCCACTTGAGTACTGGCGCTGTTCCCGCCGGGACTGTGACCGCTGCTATGACCACAAACTGTTTGGGTATTTCAATTTAGACCGGCAGCCGGGTAGCAGGATTCGGAGGAATCCGCAAACGCAGGAGCGATGCTACCGGCACGAGGAACTTCCAAACGATCCGTTCTTGGTAATCGGCAAGTTCGGGAGCGGACGGCGATTCAGATGCCCGATTTGTGACTGCGGTACTGTTGGCTCCGTAGTCGCTGAGTCCGTGGCCGATATGGACAAAGCCGGGGAACAACAGCAGGCGCCTGTCTTGGAATTGACGGGCGATGCCAAGAAAGAGGCCTTCGAGTTGTCAACATTCAACGAATTCGCAAGGGCAGCGGGTCTTCCAGTGGAGGAGGAGTCCGCTTGGAATGCCAAACCGCCCCAACCGGACATCCGCTGCCGGATTGACGGCGAAGAACGTTGGTTTGAGCTTGGCCGAATTACAGATACGCATCTGGCAAAAACGATCAGCATTCCGTCGCCCAAAGATCCGACGCCCTTTTCATTCGCCCAGAAGGAACCGCTTTTGCGGATTATTGAAAAGAAGGCGGCGGCGCACTACGAAGCGAATGGGCGTCCGGTTGATTTGGTGCTTTACTTCGAGCAGCAGCCGCCAGATCGGACGGCTTTGGAAAGACACCTTCGTGAGAGCGCCGAGTCCCTGAACGAGCTGCGCCAACGCGGGCTATTCTCTCGGATCTGGATCTACGACAGATGGTCAAAATCCGTGCTCTGGCAAAGTACCTAGCGATCCCCGTAACGGAATTCCCAGTCTAATGAATTCAGCTGGCAAGCTGGGAATGACACTACTCGATGCCGTTTCACCCGGAAAGCACCGGCCCGGAATTGAACTACTACCGGCTCGCGGGCACCGGCATAACCGTGATGTCCCAGCCCCGGGGCCCCGTGGAGCCCGCCCGCCGCGCCGCGCACACCGATCCCATGGCGGCGCTGCGCGTCGAGTAGCGCCCTCACACTGCTACACTGTCAGTCAGCATGGCTGGCAACGGGGCAACGGGCATCGACATCGGCGGGCTGGCCGGCGAGCGCGAGGTGCGCGAGTGCCTGCAATGGTTCACGCGCGAGAAGCAGTGGATCAAT
>Ga0326728_10018270_pt1 | contig 13853 bp, 13 predicted proteins | sample MB3enrmetagenome_FD_207602 | JGI IMG/M metagenome (GOLD analysis project Ga0326728, IMG submission 207602) | Lab enriched peat soil microbial communities from McLean, Ithaca, NY, United States - MB31MN | ecosystem: Environmental > Terrestrial > Soil > Wetlands > Peat | place: USA: New York... | reverse complement strand
TCAAGAAGGTAAATGGGACTCTGAAGCTGATCGAAAAGAGCCAGTCTTGCCGCCAAAGAAGTAATGGTGCGTTCACCGCCGGATATAAGCTTTGATTTTCGGGCGCCTTTATCGGGAAAAAATACTTCTACTTCCAATCCTTCCACACCATTATGCCGGCAAGTGAAAAGACGGCAATCCCCCTCGGGAAGCAGCGTAGTAAAGTATTGTCTGAAACACAGGTTCCACTCCGTAATGAAAGACCCAATATTGATTCTTATAGATTTGTTGTCCAAGAATGAGACGGCCTCCTCCAGCCGTTGAACCGGGTCCAACCGAAGCCAGTCATTCAGTTGCTCCTGGCGCACCAGGGTTTTCAAGGCATCCAACAATCCCAGGTTGTTGAGGCGATCAAGATAATGCTGACGGTTCAAAGGTTTTCCATTTTCCAGATAGGTGTCATCTCCCGACCTGGACATACGCCTCTCCATACGGAATCTCGGATCATCCTTGCTGGTTCCTTCGCTCAAAATTAGGGCTACACTCACAAACTCAGCGGGTGGGTAATCCTTGCTTCCGCTAAAAAACAGATCCCCCGTCCCATAGCACCGGAGCCGCTCAAGATCGCTTTCTCCGAACGCCCAGGTAATTGCGTCCATGATGTTCGATTTACCTGCCCCATTGTTTCCGATCACGACGCCAATCCCGGGATTGAAATCCATTTGCGTCTCGATAGCGTAGGATCTGAATCCATTGACTATTACCTGTTCGAGAAACATCTGGTTCCACTCCGTCAACGATTTGAGGCTTTCATGCGATTATCAGGTCCGCATACCGTAAAGTGCTCGTAGACCCGTGAAGTATACATCCTTCTTACCCGGAACTATCTGTAACGTTCCTTGATCGCCTGAATCAACTCCTCCTGAGGCGGGATGGCTGCCTCGAAAACCAGCTCTTCGTTAAGAGCAATACTGGGCAGGGATTTGGCCTTGAGGTCCCTGAACCGCTGAATGCCTTCGCGGGTACGCAGGTCCCATTCATGCACTTCAATGATTTCCTGAATATTCTTCGGCAACACCTGTACCGATTCCGCCATGTAGACGCAGGCAGCTCACTGGCGAAAATCGGTGAGCAGCACATCGACAACCACTTTGCTCACTGGCGGGCTCCTTCGGGTTTGTTTTCGATTGGAGCAGCTCTGAACTGTACGTCAAGATTGCCGTCTTTCCACTCGATCAGAGCGTATCTGTAAAATCCCCGAGATCTCAAAGCTCCTACGCTAATCAGATCGACACCGCCCAGTCGGACGTGCTTCCACTCACCTGTTTGGCCAAAGAGGACGATGTTGGCTGTGAAGTGCTTCGTCATGGCCTCCAGGGCGGGGAAAACCGATTCGTCGCGGAGATAATCGCAAAGATTGCAGACAGCGAGGATTTCGGCAGCGTAGGGGCCAAAGTCGGAGAACCCCGGCAGGTCCTGTATGAACCCGCCATGAAAAGCGACTCCGTGTCGATCGCACAAATTGAACGTTCGAATCAGAGGGTTCAAGAGCAGGCGGTCCCGGTTTGTCCGCCGTACGGTTTGCCATGCCTTCTGCTCGGCCCCGGCCATTGGGGGGTGAACACCCAATGCAATCATGCAATCCAGAGGGCCCTTAACGCTCCTTATTTTCTCCCTGGCAGCCAGTTCCACTACGGCATCATCCCCGTGACCGCCCCCTACCAGATTGCCAAGGCTGTATAAGACCTGCACCCCTTCAGTATTGGCAAGTGCATGGACTCTTTCAATGCCTTCCAGATCACCCTTCACCTCGGCAATGACCGAGAGTTTTCGCAGTTCTCCCGCCTCTTCGATTCCTATGGTGATAGGGTCGGCCTCTTTGATCTCGCCGTTTTTCGCCATTAAAAGGGCCTTAGCGAGCTGATCAGCACACGAGGTATCGTCTCTGCACTCAATTCCGTGAAGAAGAGGCAGAACTTTATCGACGTCAATGCCGTCCAGCAGCCTGGCTATCAACTGGGAGTTACCGCGGCAACCACCCCCGACCATGCGCAGATCCCTGATGCTATTGTCTTTCAGATTGAAATGGATTTCGGCCGGGCAAATGCCTTTTGGCTTGAATACATACATCCGGTACAGTTTCCCTTTCTGACTGCCGCTCTCAGGCTGACTCCAATCTTCTTCGGGTAACTTTCCAAGGCAATTCTTCCGCAGGAGCATAATCCAACCAAGCTGAGATCCCTGGCTCAGGGGCCCCTCGGGGTCAGCCGGTGCAATACCGGTCCATGATCATTTCAGTACTTCTTCCAGATATTCTTCCAACACTTCGACCGGGGGTATCACATCAAACGCTAATTTCTCATTGACGAAAATAGACGGGATCGGGGCGACTGCACCCTCCTTCACCGACAGGGCTGCGTAGCGCTGGGCTCCCGGGCGCCTCTTCAGCACCACTTTCTCCCAGCGGACACGGTCTCCAAACTTCCTGACCGCTTCCTCGACCACCTCTGCCATGTATACACATGGAATGCAATGATCGCCCTCGTAGATCACTTCGACGAAGGCGGTTTTCCCTGTATGATCGCCGCCTGACTCATTCCGGCGCATTCTCATGCCTCGACAGGAAACCTTCGATTGCCTCTATGAGATCATCTCTGGCCGGTATGATATCGAAAACCAATTCACCATTGATGAAAAGGGAAGGGATAGGAGCAATCTGCATTCTCTTGCGGTAAGCTTCCTCGCCGTGAAGGGCTATGGAAAGCTCCTGAAAACGCCTAGTATGCTCTTTGTTCCTTTTGAATTCCAATTTCGTGAAAACGATCCGGTCCCCATAGGGCCCCAGGACCTCGAGCACCGCTTCAGCCATATAATAGCTGGCGGGACAGTGGTCGCCCTCATAGATTATCTCGAGATGGATCTGCTTCTTCATAACCTTACCACACGCCACAACATAGGCTCGCAAAAAACGGCCAAAAGAATGCCTTCCGCGCACAACGCGAAGCGCAGTTCGACAAGTTCCTACCTGAAGCTATCCGGCCTGATCACCACCTTCCCTTTCAGGAAAAAAGGGGGCATTTCGCAATGCCCCCAACAGAGTCAACCAGAAATCGGGAATAGTGACTAGGAATCGGCCCGGGTTTTCTGACCGGATCCCGCCTTCTTAAGGTTTTCTTCGATTTTGTCGAACTCGAAGCCACCGCCCCGAAGCGCCAGAAGGCGATTGCGCATAGCCTCGCTTGGGGCCCGCTTCGCCATCTCGTCGATCAACTCCTCGTATTGAGGAATGATGCTCTGAAACACCAAATCCCGTTCGATACAGATGGTGGGTAGCACCTTGCCCTTAAGTTCCAGGAACTTTCCGATTCCCTCCTTGTTTTTGATCGACCATTCGCTGTACTCGATCATGTCCTGGACATCGGAGGGCAAAGCGGCGATGGATTCCATCATGTATCCGCACGCCGCGCACTGCACGCTGTCCAGAGTGAGCACGTCAATGTGGATTTTTTCTTCCGCCATATTTTTTCTCTCCCATCCTGAAGGTCTACCAGGAATCCGGATACTTGGCATAGTATTCTTCGAACCACGCCTTAGCCTCATACGCTTGGTCCATATGTTCCACCGGAACATCGTATGGCATGTCTCAGCCAGGTGCGAAGCAGTACCCTATGGTACCGCCTGCTGCAAGGCTCACAATGGCATCCTCCCTAGGAGAAAGGAGGCCAAGGGAAAGGGCAAGTGTCAGTTTCAGGTTACCGCCGAACCCCACGTTATGTTTCCTGGCAATATCCCGAACGAAGTTGAGGTTCAACTGTTCATCGATAGCGAACCCATGGGTGCCTATCGTTGCAACCGATTCCAGAACCTTAGTTGCATCACCGCAGATGAAGAAAGAGGAGGTCTTTCCGCTATCATTGATGACTTTTATGGCTTCCTGGCAATACGGATGCACGAACTCCTTGAAGGTCGCATCCCTTATCTGGGAGGCCACCGGGTCTACGATCGCTATGATATCGGCGCCCATCTCAGCGTAGAACTGGGCCGCCCTGGCTCCTACCTGACCGGCGTACCTCAGGATGTCGTGGGCTTTTTCCTTGTTCTTGTACACGTCGGTGAAAATACGTACCCCGGCCAGATGGGACGCGAGCGTCAATGGACCGCAAAAAAGTCCCATCAGGGCGCAGTCCATTTCCTCAAGCTGAGGTTTGGCGAGCTTGGCTGCCTGATACAGAATGGGCCAGCGTCCACTCTCCTTGGAGGGTAGTTTCATTCCTGCTTCTGCCACACTCTTGTCGGATAGCGGATGGTTGGTTACGGAAGGCACGTTGTCCGGCCACCATTTCAGGTCGCAACCAACCGAATTGGCTTCTACCGACAGGTCGAACACCAGTGGGATTCCATCCGCATGGTACCTCTTGGCCGCGAAAACGATTCCCTTGGCAAGGAGCTCAGGGTCCTTGAGCATCTTGTCCGCAGGCTCGCCAATGAGGAATGCGGCATGGACACCTGCATACGGAACCCACGGCGCCGAAGGGGTCTTTTTGCCGTGGATTGCATCAATGAGCATCTGTTTGGCCATAAACTACCTCCATGTAGTTTAAAAAGGATTGTTTTTCCAAGAGATCGATCCGTGCAAAATTATCAGATCGATGAACCTCCCCGCTCCAACCCCACCCCAAGTGAGCTCGAAGGAGCCTTCCGCCAAAATGCAAGCCCAAAGAACCGGATACGGGACAGAATCTTCCTTGATCAACGCTTCGAAGGCATTGCAAGTAGTCGAAAATCTTCCTCGCAATCACTTGTCAACGTTATGGTGATGTTTTTCTTCACCGCCATACCCAGTTCGGCCTCGACCGCCTTGACCGAAGCGGTGGGAATCGGACAGCTCGGGTGGAGTTTACATCGGGCTGCGGATAGAAATATTTCATTCTGTCCGAAAGCTCCCCGCATAACGCTCATGAAATCAACTTCAGAAATTTTCTCGGCCAATTTAGCGATCTGCTTGCACTGACTCTGCAATCGAACTGCTGCTTTGTATTTTTCCGTCCGGCTGACCTCGATCAGACAGACGAAACCACAAGCTCCGGGATCAACACAAACTTTCGTCACGATCCATCACCATTTAAAACACGAATTAAAGGGAGCCGTACTCCATTTCCGGGCCAATGAGCGCTTGATGAGGCAGTATGAAAATATCCGCACCAATCGTAGAATCAGGAGCAGTCGAGAGATGAGGTGCAGCAGCAGGCATCGGCGGTTTCTGCTGGGAGTCTCCACAGGGGCGACAATGCATTCTGGAATATAGAGAACATAAAATCCTAATTCCATCGTCCGAAAGATGATTTTGCAGTTGAAAGCGGTCCAACTGACGCAAAACGCCCAGCTTTGTGTGATCGTCCGCCAGAAGTACCGTGATTTCCCTACTCACGTTGATCATCCTTCGCAGGTATTTCGATACGGATCTTCGTTCCCTTTCCCACTGAAGAGCGGATGGAAAAAGTACCACCGATCATGGCAACTCGCTCTCTGACGCCGAGTAATCCTAATCCGTGTCTGCACGATTCGGATGGGTTGAACCCAACTCCGTCGTCTTCAGCCAGAAATATGATATTGGGATATCCTTTGATGATAGAGAGTCTGAAGAACTCGGCCCCGGAATGCTTTAACGCGTTCCTGACAATTTCCTGAGAAATCCTGAAAAGAACGGTCTCGATCTCGGGGCTCAACCGCTCGCCAAACCCGATCATTCTGAAGTCAATTTCCATGCCGCTGTATCGCCTGATACCGTGCAGACATGATTCCAGCGCCGGCTCAAGGCCCAGATCGCTCAACACTGCCGGATGCAGCTTATGAGACATGTTTCGCATATCCTGGTAAGTGCGCGTGATTTGCTTCTTTACTTCAACGATTTCCTCGATGATGTGGGGGCATTCGAAAGGAATGCTTTTGCAGATATTCTCAAGAGTGTAATTGATGCCCGTCAGGGCCTGGCCCGCTTCATCGTGCAGCTCACGAGCTATCCGCCTGCGTTCCTCCTCCTGGGAATTGAACAACCTGGCAGTCAGTTGCCTGAGTTCCTCGCGATGCTGATGTACGGTTTGGTGTAGGAGCGAATTCTCGATGGCGCTCCCAAGAAAGTTTCCGAGCGAACCAAGGATACGTTGGTCCGGCTCGCTGATCCGCCTTTCCGGAGGAACTTCCAGGGCAAAGAACCCCGAAGCCCTGTCCTTTCTGTTTATAAGAAAGCAGGTGAGTTCCATGCTCACTCCGGTGCCGCTCCCTTTCAAAGTCGCTTTGAAAGGCGGAAACGACCTTACGGTGCTCAGCGGAAGCGCTCCCCGGAGCAAAAAGCGCATCAAAACCCTGTCATGGAGCCTTACCCGGGAGGCGGCGGCCGATACGCCGGGTGGAAAGCCATAGTGCGCTTTTAACGCGAACTCCTTCTCGGGATCGATCAGAAAAACCCCTCCGGACCGAAGCCTCAAACCGCTGAGCACCTTTTTCAAGGCAACCATGAGAATATCGTCCAGATCTTGAGAAGCATTCATTGCCACCGCAACTGCATAGATAAGACTCAGCTTCCGGTACTGCTCCTGCATGTGTCGAATGCCGTCCATGCGGGCGGTGATATCTTTTGCAATCCCCTCGTATCCTGCAATTTCTCCGTTTATGTCTTCCACGGCATTGCCGCTCATCAAGCAATAAACAGGGGTCCCGTCCTTTTTGAGGAAAGAAGCTTCATAGTCTTTCACGAAGCCGTACCTGTCAATCTGTTCCCTGAACACCCGCCAGTGCATGGGATTACTGAAAACCTTCTCTACGGATTGCAGGCATAACAGTTCCTCCTTGCCATCGTAACCAAGCAGGTCCACGCAAGCCTGGTTGATATCCTTGAAAACACCTTCTTTGGATGTAATGAATATTATGTCTTTCGACCCGTCAAACAGGCGCCGATATTTGTCTTCTGAAGTCTTGAGATCGTCTTTAAGGCGTTTACGATCCAAACTATCCTTGAAGACATACATCGCTTTATCGATTGCAGCTCCATCATTCCCGGTCAGCGTACACATCGTACATATAATGGGAAAGCTCCGGCCATCAGGTCTCATCATCTCGAATTCTCGGATAAAAACATCCTTTCCCGTTTTGCCGAACTTAGGCAGAGCGCACTCTTCGTTGCAGATGTTGCTTCTGAATACCTCACTGCAATGCTTGCCCATGGCGTCTGAAGCTGGTATCCCCGTAATCCTTTCAGCGGCCGTATTGAAGTAATCGATCCTGTTGCCTTGACTGGTGGTAAAAAGCCCGTATGGCAGATTGTCCAGGACTTCAAGGAGCGCCTTTTCTTTACCGGAAATGGCTTCAGCGATCTCCGAGCCGACACACACCATGTCGTCGGAAGTAAACACGGGAAACTGCGGCGAGAGCTTCTCTCCGTTTTTCTTGACAATGAGGTATATCACTCAACACTCCTCATCAGAGCATTTTGGTATGAAGTAAATTCACCTGCCGTCGCCGCTATCTCAGCGGGTGGTCCTCGGAAGAAAGATTCGTCGGAAACTCCGGTATATGCGTAATAACAGTCCGGCTTTGAGCGGGATGGCCCGGCGAGCGAGTGCAAAGCTGAATGAGCCTTGAAGATAGCAGCAACGTGAGATCTGCATTGACAAAATGCAAGGTGGCATTCCGCGAGAATGAGAGGATGCGCTACGACTCAAGAGCGGATAAAACCATACTAACCGATTGAAAATAATCGATCAAGAATTAACGACGGAATGTAGTAAGAGCGAAGGCGATTGATTGCGAGGTCTACGGCCATAACTGCCTGGAAATCAGGCAGACGAGGCAGCATTCTACTGCCTGAGCTGGGCTGTGACGATTTTGGCTATCTGGTCTTCGCTCAGCGCCTTGCCAACAGCAACTTTTCGGCCGGCGACAATTATCGTTGGCGTGACACTGACCTGATTTTCCTTCCCGATTACAGAGAATGCGTCATGCTTCTCCACAATAACCTGTCCGGCTGGGAATCGCTGCGCCGCCCGCTGTGCTTCTATTTCAGCCTGCAAGCATCCGGCGCAGGGGGGTGTCGTACCGAAAACCAACACCTTGATGCTGTCCGACGCGGGCTGATTTTCTCCTTTCGACATCAGGCTGCCCTGTATACTTTCAACTTTTCCGATGATCAGAGGATCTTCCTCGCATACACACGTTGCCGTCTTTCTCTCCATAAGGGGTTCAAAGACCCTGCTGAAGAGCAGCGCGGATAAAACTCCTCCCGCGAACGGGCCGAGAACATAAACTGTTAAAAAGCCGCCCGATGGACCCGGAATGGCCACACGTCCCCATCCGGCCAAATAAGCAAACAAGCGGGGTCCGAAATCCCGTGCGGGATTGAGCCCAGCCTGAGTCAGCGGGGCAAAAAGTCCAATGATCGCCGTGACCGTCAGGCCGATGAGGATAGGCACGATCTCGCTTGACGGACGGCCCACATTACATCCTTCCGTCAGCATAAAGATCGTAATGACCAGCAAAGAAGTTCCAAAGGTCTCGACCAGACACGCAAGGGGAAGGGAAACGGAAATCAAATCGACAGGTACGCCTGGATTTGGAAAATACTCACCGAACATCATCGCCGTTTTCACAGAAGCATCGGCGCCCCGCGTTATGTTGTGGGCAAGCTCAAAGCTTGCAATAGAGCTCGAGAAGATCCCGTAGACAAGCATGCCGGCAGCGAAAGCTCCCAACATCTGAGCCAGCCAGTAGTAAGGCAGTTTCCGCAGAGACATCCTTCCGGCCACTACCATGGCGAGACTCACGGCTGGGTTCAGATGAGCGCAGGAAAGATGTCGAGTGCAGTAAATGGCCAGAGATACCCCGATCCCCCACATCAGGGCAACCTGCATTAATCCCTGGTGGGCGGAAAAGAGTACCGTGACGGCTACAGAACCGATCCCGAATAAAACCAGTATAAAAGTGCCAAGCAACTCGCCGGCAAAACCCTGAACAACCTCGTGGCTTATAAGTTTTTCCCAGTGGCCATTGTTAGTCACCATCTCAGGAGCCTCCATTTCCCCGGCATATCAGATTGAAACGTCCAATTTGCGGCAAACAGGCGCCCGCCGCTTTCAACCCCCAAGCAAACTCACGAGCTTTTCGACCGAAAAAACCTTGCCCTGGCACACCACCATGCCGTCGACTACGAGCGCCGGGCTGAGCAACAGACCATACTTGTCACGGATCTCCCGGGAAAGAGTCCACTTTTTGACCACGGTGGCATCGATTTTCGACAACGCCAGCGCTTGCTTGACATTATCCAGCAGTTGCGTGCACCACTCACAGGGTGGATCCAAACCGATGACTTCAATTTCCATATTTTTCAGCTCCCGTGCAGATTTGGATGCATGCCTCAGGTCTCCCTGATCAGATAAGGCGGATTCGGATAGGCCGGGCTGAAGCACTGCAGGTCAATGAATTCCGTTTCGATTCCCATTTCTGCCGCCGCATCGGCGACTGCCATACGCACGATGCTTTCAAGCTCCGTGGGCTCCATCTGCACCCGCGCGTTGACAAGCAGCGTCACGCTGAGCATATCGACCATGGACGGCCCCCCCAGAGACGGCTCGTCGCTCAGTTGTGTCAGATTGCCCCAGATCGAGCGGCCCTGGCTGGTCATGACTAATTTGAGATGGCCTATGCCCGCGTTGCGCGGACGCAGGCTATCCCTGATACGCAGGATAACCTTTTCAAGCATGTTGGCCGGATTGAAAGGCTTCTGTCCGGAGATCTTGACCGCGGCATTCAGCCAGCCCAGGACTGCTTCGGCATGAGCATAGCGGTCATAATCGATCTCACTCAAAACCGACGAAGCGCCGGGCCGCCCGGTGACAAGCAGCTCCAGCCAAGCCTCCAGCCCTTCACCTTCGCGGGCCGATATTGGTAAAACCTGTTTGGCGGGAAAGCGGCGGCGCAGCATGTCGGCAAGCCGATTTGACTCTTCCGGTCCCGCCTGGTCGATTTTGTTCAACACGATCAGATCGGCCTCTTCGAGTTGCTTGCTAAACAGGTATCCGACATCTTCCGGAAAGGTGGTCGGGCTTTCTCCCAGCAGCAGTTCGCGTACTCGGCCCGGATCCACCATCGTGGAAAACGGTGCAAAGACAAATCCATCGCGATAGTTGATTTTAACAGGGTTGGCCACGGTAGCCACAAAATCCGTGCAACTGCCCACCGGCTCCCCCAGGAGGATATCGGGGTTGTGGGCCAGGATCTTGTCGATATGATCGATCAGGTCATCGAATTTGCAGCAGAAGCAACCGCCGACCACTTCTTCCACAGGGACGTCCAGTTTATCGAGCATCTGGCGCACGACGAGTGTGTCGGTCAGGTTACCGCTTTGATCGTTGGTCACGATTCCCACCCTCTTGCCACGGCGGATCAGCAGCTTGGCCAGGGCTCCAAGCGCCGTTGTCTTGCCGGAAGCCAAAAAGCCTCCGACGAATATCAGCCTGACAGGTTTGGTGATGGTGAGCGGCCTGGGTTTTTTCATAAGAACTCCTTTGAGGCCAGAGGCAGATCGTGGGTCAGCAACACTTTGGGTAAAATCGCATTCGAAAATACCCGTTGGGCTTCATCCATAAATTTGCCGATCAAGGTCACATGAACGCTCAGCGTCCTCATCCAGCGCCACAAACATTCCTTGCCCTCTTCAGTGAGAAAATATTTCCGCTTGGCCGGTCCTGGTGCACTTGTATCCCAGGTCGAGGTGAGCACGCCGCGCTTTTCCAGTATGTTCAGATGCCGGTAGAGCCCGCCCATGTTCAATCCAAAGCCCAATTCCTGCAGTTGACCCAGGATGATCTTTTGGATTTCGTAGCCGTGTGAGCCTTCGTGTTGATAGAGGGTCAGCAGGATCCAGGGAGCCACCAAAGTGCTGATGTTTTTCCCCGAACAGGGGCACTCGTTAAGATCAACGATGGGCATTACTCATCCTTGTAATATAGTCTACTTCGTGGAATAGCATACAGTCCTGGGCGAGCCAATCGTCTGGGGGTCGATTTTTACCGTTTCATCGGTCTAATTTCATAAATGACTCCGAATCCCCATACATGATGGAAATCATCTGCTACTTTCTTCAAAATAGTCTCTGGGACTATTTTCAGCTTATAGGCAAATCCTGTAATTAAAACGAGTATGACTTGGAGTGCCACACAACGGTCAGGATCTACAGCGGCAGGTGTGCAGTCGGCACAGCCGGGCGGAAAACGTTCTTAACATCAGCGGAGGAGCAATATGTTTCCTTTTGCGTTCAAAAAAGAACCTAATGTATGTGAGGTCGGAGGAGTCAAATTCGGGGGACAGCCCGGAGACTATCCTTGCGTTTGCGTCAATTCCATTTTCCAGAAAGGCGACAAGGTATTCGAGGGAAAGCGCGCAGAAGGCTTCAACGAGCAACGCGCCTCGGACCTGCTCAAAATGCAGGACAAACTCTGGTGCGAAACGGGTGTGCCCGGGATGGCCGACATTGTCGCCAACACCGGCCAGGAATTCAAGACCTACATAGATTTTGTTACCTCTGTAAGTAATATGCCTTTTTGTGTAGATGCATGGGTGATGAAGCCCAAACTTGAAGGTGCAGCTTACTGCGCTGAGAAGGGTCTCCTGGACCGCATGTTTTACAACAGTCTCACCGTCTGGGAACAGGATCTCGAAACCGAGGTTCGAGAAATCTCTCAGATCGGTGTGAAGCATGTCCTGCTCGTCGCCTTCGACCAGGACGATCAGATGCCCACTGGACGCATCACTGGCACACAGAAGATTCTGGACGTCATCGACAGGGTAGGGGCCCGATTCGAGAGTATTTTTGTGGACACGTCGGTCATGAACGGTCCGGCAACAGCTCTTTGCGGTGTTGCCAATCAACTGATTAAAGAGAAATGGGGCTTCCCCGTGGCAAGCGCTCCCAGCAACGGCTCATACATGTGGAAAAAAGCCCGCGAGCTTTGGGGGTTCAAGGGCTGGTCAGCGACGGATGCCGCCCTTCAAGCTCTTGCGGTATTCTACTACCACGACATGATCTTCTCCGGGCCTATGGCGGGGGCTGAGCGAATTATGCCGGCAGTGGCCATGGCTGAGGCTTTCAAGGCAACTGCCCGTTTTGCGGAGAGCAAGAAGTTGCCCAAGGACCCCAACCATCCGCTGTTCATGCTTTTCCCGGAATTCACTGATCAGTTGAAGACCCTTTAACAAGAGAACCTTTAGGGACAAAAGCTGAAAGGAGCCCTTTAATGGCCGCAATGAGTGGTTACGAACGAGCAATGCGAACGTTCAGGCGCGAACCGGTGGATACCATGCCCTTCTTCACCGGCATGGGGATGGTGCTGCTTCCGGCCATCAAGAAGCTGGGCTACAAATTCCCCCAGGTACACACCAGCGCAGAGAAGCTCGCCTGGTCGGGTATAGAGTCGGCCCGGATGTTCAATCTGGATTCTGTAGTGATACCATACGATATGTGCTGGGAATCGGAAGCCCTCGGCAACAAGATCAGCCTCTATGAGGATTCCGAGGATATCCTTTACCCGACCATACCCAATAAGAATTGGACTGAGCTTGACCAGGTGAACATTACCGACCGGGACATCCAGACTATAATGACCAGGGGGCGAATGCCTCTGATCCCGGAAGCGATCAAGATAGTCAAGAAGGAAGCCCCTGAAAAAGCTCTTGGAGCATGGCAACTTGGCCCTTTCACTCAGATGGGGCAAACCATCGAACTCGACAAGGTGCTGAAGGCCGTTTTCAAGCAAAAGGCAAAGGTGGAGGCCATACTGGACAGGTTTACGGACATGATCATCGAGATCGGCAAGGCGCTTCAAGCCGCCGGAGCGGATTTCATAACTCTGCGGGAACCGGGAGTCGCGGCGGACCTTCTTAGCCCAAAGACTTTCAAGGAGCTTATCCAGCCTCGCCTGACCCGCATTCTTGCTGCATGGAAGTCTCCGAAGGTGCTGCACATCTGCGGCTCAACAGGCCCCCTGATCGAAATGATGAACGAATGCAGAGCTGATGCAATAAGCGTCGACATAAAGAACAATGTGGCAGAGTCGAGGAAAAAGCTTGGGAACAATGTTTTGCTTTTTGGGAACTTCGATGTTTTCGCCCTGCCGTGCAAAGCAGAGACCACGGTGGAAGAAGCTGTTGCCGGAATCAAGGCCAATATCGACATCGGAGTTGATGCTGTGTGGCCTGGATGCGACCTTTGGCCCGATATTAAGGAAGATAACCTCAGGGCTATCGAACGCACGATAAGAGAGTATGGTAAGAAGGCCACCCCGGCCTTGGGACGCCTTGATTGAGTCTTAAAAGATAAATTAGGAGAATTCAAATGAAGAAAAAGGAAGACCTGCTGAAAGACCTCAAAGAAACAGTGGTCAATTACGATGAGGACGGATGCAAATCAGCCGCCCAGGAATACGCGGATGCGGGGTACCCTGCTCTTGAAGGCATAATGGACGGACTGGCCGCCGGAATGCAAGTGGTTGGCGAACTCTATGAAAAAAACGAGTACTTTGTTCCTGAGGTGCTGATGTGCGCGGATGCTCTTTACGGCGGGCTGGCCATTCTAAGGCCGTTGGTTCCCAAAGCAAGCGGAGGCGCGAAGTCCCAGGTGGTAATCGGCAGTATCCAGGGCGACGTACACGACATTGGCAAAATCCTGGTAAAAATGATGTTCGATGTCGCCGGATGGGAGGTATACGACCTGGGTCGCGATGTTCCCCTTGAAAATTTCGTGCAGGAACAGATGCGCACCGATTCCGAGGTCGTTGCCATGTCGGCAATGATGACCACGACCATGCTGGGCATGAAGAAAGTCATCA
>Ga0326728_10018269_pt1 | contig 13855 bp, 10 predicted proteins | sample MB3enrmetagenome_FD_207602 | JGI IMG/M metagenome (GOLD analysis project Ga0326728, IMG submission 207602) | Lab enriched peat soil microbial communities from McLean, Ithaca, NY, United States - MB31MN | ecosystem: Environmental > Terrestrial > Soil > Wetlands > Peat | place: USA: New York... | reverse complement strand
CGCCCAGCTACCATAACTTCCGCAGCAGCGCCGGCCAACCGGTCGAGCCGTCGGCCATCAACTTCAGCACCAAGTGAGTCTTGAGGACGCGGGCATGAAAAAGAAAAACGCGGTGAAACTGCTTCCCACCCTTGGACCGGGCCTGGCCTTCGCCGGCCTGGTCGCCATCCTGCCTATGCCAACCAGGGCGATTGACTTGCTCCAACGCTATCCCACCAAGCTGACCTCGGGCGACACCCAGCCGGACAACGCGCGGGCCTGGGAGTTCACCGAGGCGGACCTGTTCCGCGTATCACGGTTCAGCCTCGTCATCGGGCGCGACCTTCGGGTTGAGACCGGCGCGGCGGACCTCGGCATCGGCCATTGCGCGGATGGCGCGGTCTGGGCCGTGGTCCTCCCGCGCGAGGGCGGCAAGCTCGTCAGCCAGCTCAAAAGCCAGGAGGAAGCCGTGGCCCACGTCTGGCTCCGTTTTCATCCCAACCAAATCAACCGCCTCTTCCCGCCCGACACCGTCTCGGCCGAGGGCGACCGCCGGCTGGCCGCCCAGGTCCGCCGCATCGCCAGCCATAAGATCACCTCGAGCTGGCACGCGGGCGGACTGGCGATGATCCCTGAACCCAAAGACCTGACCGTGGACGTGGATACCGAAGGCGGTCCGCGCCGGTTTTTCATGGTGGATGCCCAGGCCCAGACGGCCGAGTACGTCTCCGCCTTTGCCGACCGGCCGGTCAGGCCGGCGCCGGCGATGAGCGGCGATTTGGCCGAGCAGGCCTTCGATCAACTCTGGGAGGCCTTCGACCGCGACTACGCCATGTTCGCCCTGCGCCCGGAGGTGGATTGGGCGGACCTGCGCGAGCGATACCGCCCCAAGGCCCTCCAATGCGAAACCGCCGACGAATTCGCCGAGGTCTGCGCCGCCATGTTGAGGCCCTTGCGCGACCTGCACGTCTGGCTCACGGTGGCGGGCCGGAACGTGCCGGTGTTCAATCGGCCGCGCTCGGCCAACTCGAATCCCTCCGCCCACCGGGCCATTCTCGGGGACCTCAAGCGCAAGGGAAGCGTGCAATGGGCCGTGACGGCGGACAAGATTGGCTTCCTGGCCATCTACGGCTGGAACGAGGCGGCCCTGCCGGAACAGTGCGACGCCGCCCTCGAGGAGATGCGCGACACGCGGGGCCTGCTGCTGGACGTGCGCCTGAACGGCGGCGGCAGCGAGCCCCTCGCGCGGGAGGTCGCCGGGCGTTTCCTGCCCAAGGAGTTCGTTTATGCCTTCAGCCAATTCCGCAACGGTTCGGCCCATACCAACCTGACCGAGAAGTACGAGCGCAAGGTGACGCCGCGCGGGCCGTGGCGCTATCCTCGCCCCGTGGTCGTGCTCATCGGCCAGAAGTGCATGAGCAGCAACGAATCCTTCGCAGCCATGATGAGCGGCGACCCGGACGCCACCATCATGGGTGACCACACCTGCGGCTCGAGCGGCAATCCCGAGATCATCCATCTGCCGTTCGACATGACTGTGAGCGTGCCTCGCTGGATCGATTACCTCCCGGACGGCACGCCGCTGGACGAGCGGGGCTTCCAGCCGCAGGTCCGGTTCGAGCCGGGGCCCGGCGCGTTCACGGGCGAACGCGACGCGCTCCTTACTGCCGCCCTCGAGCGGCTTCGCCGCGTCCCGCTGCCAGCCAAGCCCATCGCGGGTGAGAAGAAAACCCGCGACTCGGCGGGCCTTCGGCACACGCCCGAGGAGTTGCCCGACCAGGGCGCGGATGCGAGAATCGAGAAAGAACCATGATGCGCAACATCCTGCTGGCTGCCATGGGCCTCTCGGCCGCCGCGCTCGGCGCCACGGAGGCGGTGGAGGAGAAAAGCGGACCGCTCAGCCGCCCTCTCCGCACGGGGTTGGTCTATGACGAAATCTATCTCCGGCACCAAACGGGCGCGGGGCACCCGGAGCGTCCCGAGCGGCTGACCGCCATCATGGAGCGGCTGGGGCGGAAGGGCCTGCTCACCGAGCTGGCCCGGCTCAAGCCCGTGGCGGCTTCGACCAATTGGCTTACCACCGTCCACAGCCCGGAATACGTCGAGCGGGTCAGGCAGAGTTGCCGGGCGGGAATCGGTTACGTGGACACCCCCGACGCGCCGGCATCGGCCGAGTCCTACGAGGTCGCGCTGGCGGCGGTCGGCGGCGTCCAGTGCGCCATCGATGCCGTGATGGCGGGAAAAATCGCCAACGCCTTCTGCGCCGTTCGGCCCCCGGGGCACCATGCGCTTACAGACCGAGCCATGGGGTTCTGCCTCTTCAATAACGTCGCCATTGCCGCCCGGTACATCCAGAAGCAATATCACCTGGCCAAGGTGTTGATCGTGGATTGGGACGTGCACCATGGCAACGGCACCCAAGCCGCCTTTTGCGACGACCCCACCGTGTTCTATTTCTCCACCCATCAATCCCCGTTTTACCCGGGCACGGGAAGCGCCGGGGAAAGGGGGCGGGGCAAGGGCCTGGGGTTCACCTGCAATGTGCCGTTGCCGGCCGGGTCCGGCGATGCGGAGTACCGGCGGGTCTTCCGCGAAAAGCTCCTCCCTGCCGCGGCCGCCTTCCAGCCGGATTTCGTGCTCATTTCCGCGGGCTTCGACGCCGCGCGGGGCGACCTGCTCGGCCAGATGAACCTCACACCCGAGGGCTATGCCGAGCTGACTCGCATCGTCAAGGCCATCGCCGCCCGTTACTGCCGGGGCCGGTTGGTTTCCCTGCTCGAAGGCGGCTACAACCTCGACGCCCTGGCCGCCTCGGTCGAAGCCCACGTCCGCGTCCTGATGGAACCGGGGCCGTCATCGAACCATTGAATACTCGAGCCAGTTTTATCAATTAACGGCGCCGGCCGGAAATGGGGTAAGAAGGGGGCATGAACAGCCAAACGGCATGCGCGGTTTCGGAGCAAGAGACGATACGGACTGTCCCCAAGCGGCTCAGGATTCTCCTGGTCCTGCCCGCGGGTGAACGGGTGCGGGTGACGCCGGACCATCGGGCCGTGCCCCGGCGGGCGATGCTGCGCTTCAGCGTGCTGCCGCTCACGGTCGTGGCCGCGCTGACCCCGCCCGAGCACGAGGTGCGGATCGTCGATGAAAACGTGGAGCCGCTGGATTTCAACGCGGAGTGCGATCTGGTCGGCGTTTCCTTCATGACGGCCTTGGCGCCGCGGGCCTATGAAATCGCCGCCCATTTCCGCCGGCGCGGCAAGCTGGTGGTCGCCGGCGGCTATCACGCCACGCTGTGTCCGCAAGAGGTGGCACGCCATTTCGACGCCCTGGTCGAGGGCGACGCCGAAGCGGCCTGGGAACAGTTGTTGGCAGATGTGTGCTCGGGGGAGTTGAAACCGAGATACGGGCGGCGGACCTGGGACGGCAGGCCGGCCCCCGCCGCTCGAGTTCCAGCGCGGCGCACCCCGGCCCCGCGCCGCGAATTGCTCGCGCACACCGCCCGGCACTATGCCACCATCAATGCCGTCCAAGCCGGGCGCGGCTGCCGCCACAACTGCCGCTACTGCTCGGTGACGGTGTTCCATGAGCGGAACTACCGCCCGCGGCCGCTGGCAGACGTAATGGCCGAATTGCGGGCGCTGCCGCGCAACTTCATTTTCGTGGACGATAACCTGATCGCCGAGCGGAACTACGCGGCGGAGTTGTTTCGGGCCATGATCCCGCTGCGCAAACGTTGGGTGGGCCAATGTTCGGTGTTGATTGCGGATGACCCCGAACTGCTGGGGCTGGCGCGCGCGGCGGGCTGCCGGGGCTTGTTCATCGGCCTCGAGACCGCCAGCGAGGCCAACCTCCGCGCCATGAGCAAGCAGTTCAACCAGGCCGCGAGTTACCCCGCGCGGCTGCGGCGCATTCGCCGCGCCGGCATCGCCGTCGTGGCCGGGATGATCGTGGGCCTGGACGCCGATGGGCCCGAGGTCTTCGAGCAGACCTCCCGGTTCCTCGCACGGACGCGGATCGACGCGGTGCAATTGAATATCCTGACCCCGCTGCCGGGCACCCCGCTCTTCGCGGACATGGAGGCCGCCGGCCGCATCACCGACCGCGACTGGAGCCACTATGATTATCGCCATGTCGTCTTCCGGCCCGCGCGGATGACCGCCAGCGAGCTGCAAGCGGGGGCCGATTGGGTCTATTCCCGGTTTTACCGACTGGATCGCATCCTGTGGCGCTTCGTCCGCGGGGTCTTCAGCCTGGGCTGGATGCCCGCGCTGCTCGGCCTCAAGCTCGGTCTGACCTATCGTTATGACAACCGGCGCGAAGCCATCGTGGGCTGGAACCCGGCGCCACCACCCCAGCCCGCCCGCGCCCGTGGCGCCGGGGCATTGTTTCGGCGGTTCGCCTCAGCGATCGCGGCCCGGGCCTGACCCCCGCGCCGCCGGCGCCGGCCCCGGAGCAGAGGCGCACGACACGGTTCTTCGGGCGCGCCGGTTTGTAGCCGCGGCGTTTCGCCATTGCCTTTTGCGCGGCCCGGGCTACTCTCGCGGGCGTATGAAAACTCTGTCGAACCGATTCGTATTCAGCCTTGTGTCCGTGGCGGCGCTGGCCGCGAGCGCCTGCGCCGGAGAGTTCCGCATTCGTGACGGCGACCGCGTCGTTTTTCTGGGCGACAGCATCACCGAGCAAATGCTCTATACCACTTACATCGAGGCGTACGTCCTAACCCGGTATCCGGAGTGGAAACTTTCGTTCCGCAACGTCGGCTGGGGAGGGGACACCTCCTGGCTTCGCCAGAGGGCCCATCCCGATGAGAACAGGCTCTTCGCCGCCGATGAGGTTCGCCAGCAGGAAATGGTCGAGGATTCCGTCGGACGCGGGCTGAAGCGGGACGTGCTGCCGCTCCGGCCGACGTTCGTCGCGGTCAAGTTCGGGATGAACGACCATTCCTACCAGGCCTTCCGCGAGGACATCTTCCGTGCCTATGTCCGGAGCCAGACCCAAATCGCCAAGGTCCTCGAGGCCAACGGCGCCCGGGTGGCGTTTCTGACCCCGCAGCCCATCGAGGACAAACGGCCGGACCCGGACCGGGATGTGCGCAACCAATCACTGCGTAAGTTCTCAGACGGGCTCAGGCTCGTCGCGGCCAAAGAGGGCGCCGCTTTCGTGGATCAGTTCGACCCGTACATGGCCATGCTGCTGCGGGAGCGGGCTGGAAGCCCGCAGGGTTTCGTCGGCGGAGGCGATTCGGTCCATCCCGGCCCTATCGGCCATACGGTCATGGCGTGGGCCGTGCTCAAGGGCCTGGGCGCCCCGGCGCTGGTGTCGCGGGCCGACATCGACGTCCCATCGCAGAAATGCGTGGCCGCCGAGAGGTGCTGGGTTCGCAACCTGAGCGTGGCCGATGGCAAGATCAGTTTCGACCGTTTGGACGACGCGCTGCCGATGCCCGTCGACGCCAGGGCCGAGCCGGCGCTCAGGTTGGCGCCCGTTCTTGACGACCTGAGCCGGTACGAATTGCGAGTCTCGGGTCTGCCCGCGGGGGCTTATCAGGTGCAGATCGACGGGGAATCCGCCGGAGAGGTCAGCAGCGAGCAGTTGTCGAAAGGTTGGAACCTCGCCATGGCGGCGGCGCCGATGGTCAAACAGGGACGCCGGGTCTTGGAGCTGGTCTTCAGCAAAAACAACCTCTTCTTCCGCCGCTGGCGCGAGGTCCAACTCTTCCAATTCCCCGGCTGGGCCAGGGGCCCCGAGACCGAAAAAGCGCAGAGCGAGGAGTTGGCCAGCCTGGATCGGCAGATCGCGGAGCAAGAGGCCCAGATTGACTCGGCCCGCAGGCCCAGGCCCCATCACTTCGAGCTCGAGCGAGCCGGCCAATAGCCCGCTGTTGCCGCGCGGACCGGTCAATCATGGCCATGCCCGAACCCACTTTCCGAGTTCGGCTGCCGACGGCGCATCTCCTCCGAGGAGACTTGGACCTGGGAGCTGCGGCCCATCATCGACAAGCAGTGGGCTCCGTGGTTTGGCGTCGGCTTCGGCCTGACCCGGAGCCGGGATGATCTCCTGGTGAAGTTGGTCCTGGGCTACCGCTTTTAGGAGACGGGCACAACCATGGCAGGTGCACGGGTGAGCCCGTTCGGGTTTGACCTTTGGCCGGGCTTTGGCCTACATTGCCCCCCGCTTATGAAACTGCTCATTTGCGACCCAGTATCACCGAAGGGGATAGCTCTGCTGAAGCAGCGACCGGAGTTCGAGGTCGTGGTGCTGCCCAAACGGCTCTCCGAGGCCGAACTGCTGCCCATCGTCAAGGACGTCGAGGCCATGGTCGTGCGCTCGGAAACCAAAGTGACGCGCAAGGTGATCGAGGCCGCGCCCAAGCTGCGGGTCGTGGGCCGCGCCGGCGTGGGGGTTGACAACGTGGATGTCGAGGCGGCCACCCAGCGCGGTGTTGTAGTGATGAACACGCCCGGGGGGAACACGGTCTCGACCGCCGAACTGTCGTTCGCCATGCTGCTGAATCTCGCCCGCAAAGTGCCCCAGGCTTATTGCTCGATGCTCGCCGGCAAGTGGGACCGCAAGCAGTTCCAGGGCATGGAATTGATGGGCAAGACCCTGGGCGTGCTCGGCCTGGGCCGCATCGGCGGCGAGGTCGCCCGGCGCGCCGTGGCCTTCGGCATGAACGTGCTCGGCTATGACCCCTTTCTCACCGCCGAGCGCGCCAAGTCCCTCGGCATCAAGCTCGTCGCCGACCTCGACGACGTTTACCGGGATGCGGATTTCATCACCATCCACCTGCCCGCGACCGAGCAGACGCGCGGCCTCCTGGATGCGCTCGCCTTCGCCAAGATGAAGCCCAGGGTCTGCCTCGTCAATTGCGCCCGCGGCGAGATCGTCGTGGAAAAAGACCTCCTGGCCGCCCTGGACTCGGGCAAGGTCGCCGCTGCCGCCCTGGATGTCTTCCCCGCCGAACCGCTGCCCGCCGACCACCCTTTGCGCAAGCACCCGGCCGTGACCCTGACTCCCCACCTGGGCGCCAGCACCGTTGAAGCGCAGGACAAATGCGGCCTCGAGGTCGCCGAGGTCATCGCCGGCTACCTGCTCACCGGCGAAGTCCGCAATGCCGTCAATCTGCCCTATCTCGACGCCAAGACCTATGAGCAGGTTCGGCCCTACCTGGTGCTGGGCGAAAAACTCGGCCGGTTCCTCGCCCAACTCGCGCCCACCCAGGTCGACCGCCTCTACATCACTTATGGGGGCAAGGCCCAGGAATTGCCCAACATCGATCCCGTCACCCGCGCCGTGCTGCTCGGCTTCCTCTCCGGCGCTTCGGTCAAGGACCTCAACAACGTCAATGTCCGAAGCATCGCCGCCACCCTGGGCATCAGCATCCAGGAAAAACGCTCCAGCGAACCGGTCACCTTCCACGAATGGCTCCATGTCCAGGCCTTCCGGGGCGAAGAAAAAATCATCTCGGCCGGCGGCACCTTCTTCGGCTCGCCCGACAACCCCCGCATCGTCCGCGTCTTCAGCCAGCCCACGGAAATCGTGCCCTCGGGCGTGGTGCTCCTGCTCCGCAACAAGGACCGGCCCGGCATCGTCGGCTACCTGGGCACGCTCATGGGCAAGGCCAATGTTAATATTGCCAGCATGAGCCTGAGTCGCGATACTCTGGGCGGCTATGCCTTGACGGTGTTCAATCTGGACAGCGTGCCTCCGCCCGAAGTGCTGGAGGAAATCCAAAACGACCCCGACATCACCAACGTCAAGATCGCCAAACTATAGAGCCGTGTTAGCCATGAAGATCGAGCTTATGAAACCAACCACCGCACCTCTCCTCCTGGTCCTGGGCACCGTCCTGCTCCTCCCGGGGCGCGTCTCCGCCCAGGCGCCGGCCCCCGCCCAGGCGCCGGCCTCTGCCCCGGCCAAGGCGTCCGACCTGTTCCCCGACCCCGTCATCGCCAAAGGCAAGAACGTGGAAGTCAAACGCAGCCAGCTCGAGGACGAGGTCATGCACCTCAAGGCCCGCGCCGCCGCGCAAGGCCAGCCCCTCAATCCCGCCCAAATGCCCCTCTACGAGCAGGGCCTCCTCGAGGACCTTATCCGCATCCAGATCCTTCGCGCCAGGGCCACCCCCGACGACAAGACTACCGCCCAAAAAACGGCCGACAAAAAAATGGAGGCTGCCGTCGCCCAACTCGGCTCGGGCGAAGCCCTGGACCGCCAGCTCAAGGCCGTGGACCTCTCCCGCCAGGATTTGCTCAGCAAATGGATCGACGCCGCCACCGCCGAAAACGTCTTGAGACGCGAACTGCACATTCAAATCACCGACAGCGATGTCCAGAAATTCTATGACGAGAACCCCTCCAAATTCGAGCAGCCGGAAATGGTCCGCGCCAGCCACATCCTGCTCATGACCATCGATCCCAAAACCCAGGCCGAGTTGAGCAAGGAGGTCAAAGAAGCCAAGCGCGCGCGCATGGAAGACCTCCTCAAGCGGGCCCGTGCCGGCGAGGATTTCGCCAAGCTGGCCCGGGAGTATTCCGAAGACCCAGGCTCCAAGGACCGGGGCGGAGAATACACGTTTCCGCGCGGCCAGATGGCCCCCGAATTCGAGGCCGCCGCCTTCTCCCTCACCGTCAACCAGATCAGCGACATCGTCACCACCCGGTGGGGCTATCACATCATCAAGCTCAGCGAGAAGCTCCCCGCCAAGAAAATCGAACTCGCCAAGGTCGCCGACCGGGTCAAGCAGGACCTCGTGTACCTGGCCATCCAAAAGCAGTTCGCTCCCTACTACGCCAATCTCAAGAAGGAGGCGGAGGTCCAGATCCTGGACGAGAGATACAAGCCCAAGGAAAACCCCGGCGGCCAGGCCCCGGCAATGCCCCCGCTCAGTCCCGGCAAACCCTAGCCCGCATATTTCATGGCCTAAGAGCGGAAACGGGCTCCCGAGGCCGCGTAGCGCAGGTTTCCAACCTGCTGTATCGCCGACTTCCAGTCGGCTGGCTGTAGTCGCCTGGTCACATCTGCGGATTGGAAATCCGCGATACAGCAGGCTGGAAGCCTGCGCTACGCCTTCCGGTTGGCGAAACTCATGAAATATCCGGGCTAGCCGGCTGCTCTGGCCCTGCCAAAGTCCAAAGTGGCCTGCCGCTCCCAGCCCGGCAGGGCTCGGCACAAAGTCCCGCGGGCCGCCCCGCGAGGGCGCATCTCAGGTTTTTCCAACAGGGCCTTTTTCGGAGGAATCCCATTGAGAATTGATGATTGAGAATTGGTTATTGGTAAATGAGGTCAATGCTTTGGAACACATGCCCATTCGGAAGAACCTGAGTTGCCCCCGCCGCGTGGAAAAGACCGCCAAACTGGTTGCGATCTCGCCGGGATGGGGCGAAGGTGAGCAATTTGAGAATGTCAGCTCACGGATGCCGCAGACAGGCGGAGGTCAACCCCGGGCTTACGCCCCGGGCTGAGATGAAGGACGCCGTTGGCGTCCTAAACAGACCTCCGTCCGCCTCCTGGGGGCCGTGCCGTCCAGCGCGCCGCCATCCGGACAGCGGGGAATCTGATACTGCCCGCGACACTCTTAATCGCGCCCGCGCGCCGCTGCCGCGCCCGCGTGAGTGGCGGCGCCTGGACTTGATGCTTTCTGCGCTTCTGGGCCTGGCCTGCCTTTCACTCCGGGCGGCCATGCCGCCGGAGCAGGCGGGGCCGCCCCTCCCGCGTTACGAATGGCGGGCCGAACACGACCCGGATGGCACGGGGAAGTTCTACCTGGGCCGGGAGATAGCCCAGGTGATGGGCCATGAATGGGCTGGGTGGCTGGAACGTCCTCAACGTGAAGAAGAAGAGCAGCCCCAACTGCTGGTCCAGCGGCTGCGCCTCAGGCCGGGGGATGTCGTGGCGGACATCGGCTCCGGCACCGGCTATTTCACCCGGCGCCTCGCCACGAGGGTCGGGCCAGCAGGGAAGGTCTTCGCGGTGGACATCCAACCGCAGATGCTCGACCTGCTGCGGGCCAACCTGGCGGCCCTGGCCATCACCAATGTCTTTCCCGTCCTGGGCTCCGCCAAGGGTCCCAACCTGCCGGAGGCCTCGGTGGACCTCGTGCTCATGGTCGATGTCTATCACGAGTTTGATTTCCCTTACGAGATGATGACCGGCATCTGCCGCGCCCTCAAACCGGATGGCCGCGTGGCCTTCGTTGAATATCGGCTGGAAGACCCCGAGGTGCCCATTAAACTGGTCCACAAAATGACCGAGGCGCAGGTGAAAAAGGAAATGTCGGTTATGCCGTTGACCTGGATGGCAACCCTCGAGGTCCTCCCGCGCCAGCACCTCATCCTGTTCAGGAACTCCACATACCACTAAAGCTATGAACCTCGATCTCAACGTCAGTCCCTTGGCCGGGAAACCGGCGCCGCCGGAGTTGTTGCTCGACGCGGCCAGGCTCGAGCGCGATTACTACGAACAGAAGCCCGACCCGGACCACCCGCGCCAGCGGGTCAGTTTCGGGACCAGCGGCCACCGCGGCAGTCCCTTGGACGGCACCTTCACCGAGGCGCACGTCCTGGCCATCGTCCAGGCCATCTGCGAATACCGCCGCTCCAAGAACATCCAAGGGCCCCTGTTCATGGGCAAGGACACCCATGCGGTATCGGGGCCGGCCCAGCGCACGGCGCTCGAAGTCCTGGGCGCCAATCAGGCCGCCGCGGTCATCCAGCGCGACAACGGCTTCACACCTACGCCGGCGATTTCACGGGCGATCCTCGGGTGGAACCTGGGCGGAAATGAAGCCCTGGCCGACGGCATCGTGCTCACTCCTTCCCACAACCCCCCGGCTGATGGAGGACTCAAGTACAATCCCCCCTCCGGGGGGCCGGCGGACACCGACGTCACCACCTGGATCGAACGCCGCGCCAACGAAATCCTCAAGGGCGGAAACCGGGAGGTCAAGCGCCTCCCCTACGAGAGGGCCCTCAAGCAGCCCACCACCCGCCAGCTCGACTTCGCGGCCGATTACGTGCGCGACCTCGCCACGGTCATCGACCTCGACGCCATTCGCGCCTCGGGCGTCCGCATTGGCGTCGACCCGCTCGGCGGCGCCGCCGTCCACTATTGGGAGCCGATCCGCCAGCGCTATGGCCTCAACCTCACCGTGGTCAATCCAAAGGTCGACCCGGCATTCGGCTTCATGACCGTGGACCATGACGGCAAGATTCGGATGGATTGCTCCAGCCCGTGGGCCATGCGGGGCCTGGTGGGCCTGCAGAAAAGCTTCGATATCGCCTTCGCCAACGACCCGGACGCCGACCGGCACGGAATCGTGGCCCCTTCCCTGGGGCTGATGGACCCGAATCGTTACCTGGCCGCGGCCATCCACTTTCTCCATACCCGGCGGCGGAGGTGGCCCCTGAGCGCCGCGGTGGGCAAGACGGTGGTCAGCAGCGCGCTCATCGATCGCGTCGTCCAGAGTATTGGCCGCCGCCTGGCTGAGGTGCCGGTCGGCTTCAAGTGGTTTGCCGACGGCCTTTATCGCGGCGCCTACTGCTTCGGGGGCGAGGAGAGCGCCGGCGCCAGCTTCCTCCGCCAAGACGCAACCGTCTGGACCACCGACAAAGACGGCCTCATCCTCGGCCTGTTGGCGGCGGAGATCACCGCCCGCACCGGCATCGATCCCGAGCAATACGTCCGCCACCTGGCCGCTCTTCTCGGCCAGAGCTGGTACACCCGAATCGACACCCCGGCCTCGCCCGAACAAAAGCGCGCCCTCCTGGGGGCGACCCCGGACAGCGACCCCGCGCGCGAATTGGCCGGCGACCCCATCGTGGCCAAGCTGAGCAACGCCCCGGAAAACGGCGCCGCGATCGGCGGCATTAAGGTAATTACCGACTTCGGCTGGTTTGCCGCCCGGCCCTCCGGAACCGAGAGCCTGATCAAAGTCTATGCCGAAAGCTTCAGAAGCCCGGAGCATCTCCAGACCATCCTGAACGAAGCCCGGGACCTCCTCGCCCGCATCAGTAGAACCACCCCGGGCTAGACGACCGACGGCTCAAGCGCCCGCGGGCTGGCTGGCCGGTTGGGCCTCGGGCGCAACGGCCGGGGCTTCGGCGGGCTTGGGCTGGACGAGCTTCACCGCCAGGCGGGACTTTTTGCGGTCGGCCCTGGCGCGGGGGATGGCGCCGGCCTTGACGGCTTTGTCGAATGCGGAACTGAGGCCGCGGAAGGCCTTGGCCGCCTCCTCGGGCTTGCCGGCGCCAAGGATTTCCAAGTAATTCCGCTCGAGGGTGTGCAGGCGCGATTTGGCGCTGCGGTTGCGCAGGTGCTTGCGCGCGCTGTTGCGCATGCGGCGTCCGGCTGACTTCGTATTGGGCATAGATCAGTCTTGTCGATGTTTCCAGAGCGCGTCACCTTAAAGGAAAGAGCGCCTTTGTCAACGCCCAACCGGTCGCGCCGAACCTTAAAAATCAATCGAGAGAAACTTGAGCACGGGTCCCGTGCCGGCGAAGGGGAAAAACAAGACGTTGTCCTGGCCGGAGCCGTAACGGGCCGGCGCGGCCGGATTGACGAGCTGGAGCGGGTTCCGGGCCTTGATCAACTGCACGGCAACGCCGGTGTAAGTCAGCTTGCCCGCCACGATTTCATTCGGTTTGGCCAGCTCCAGCGGTGGCAGGGTCAAGGTGCCCAGGCCGGCCGCCTGGGCTTGGAGAGATTGATTGGCGTGCGCCGGTTGCGCGTTGGTCGGGACCGCGTTTGTCGGTTGCGCCTGGGCCTGGACCTGTGCGCAGGCCAAACCCGCGCCCAGAATCATGGCGATAAGAATGAACCACTTTTTCATTGGCTTCCTTTCTTTACTGCCCACCCCAATCTAAGCCCTCCATGACCGGCATTCAAGGGGTCAATCCCAGTCCCCAGCAGTTCTCATTTTGATGTGGGGCAGGCTCCTAGCCTGCCGGTTTACGGGGCTTCCAGCCCCGAAATGGGCGGCTGGAAGCCGCCCTAACCGGCAGGCAAGATGCCTGCCCCACATCGGGCTCCTTCAGAATGAGAATTGCTGCCCAGTCCCCGGCCCGCTCAAATCCGCTCGAAGTACCGGACTTTCTCCCAATCGGTAACGGCGTTATCGAAGGCGCTGGCTTCGAGGCGGGCGTGGTGGAGGTAGAAGTCAACGACCGCGTCGCCCAAGGCGGAGCGCGCGAGCTTGGAGCGGTCCAAGAGAGCGCAGGCCGCTCCCAGGCTGGCAGGCAGGCGCTCGAGCCGGTCATCCACGTAAGCGTTGCCCGTATAGGCCGGCCCGCAATCCAGCTTCTCATTCAGGCCGGCCATGCCGGCGGCCAGCATGGCGGCAAAGGCCAGGTAGGGATTGGCATCGGCGCCCGGCATCCGGTTCTCGAGGCGAAAGGCGCGGTTCTCGCCCACGACACGAAATCCCACCGTGCGGTTGTCCAGGGCCCAGGCCATGCGGGTGGGCGCCCAACTTCCGGGTTGAAAGCGTTTATAGCTGTTGACGGTCGGCGCGAAGAACAGGCAGAGCTCGGGTGAGTACTTCAGCAGGCCCCCGAGGAACTGGCGGAAGAGGTTGGAACCGCGGCAGTCGCCGGGTTTGGCGCGGCGGCGGCTGCCGGGTTGGGCTGGGCCCCAAAATGAATTGCGCCCGCCTGCCCACAAGCTCAGATGGATATGGCAGGAGTTGCCGGCCTCGGCAGGGGAGTATTTGGCCATGAAGGAAACGGCCTTGCCGTGCTGGTCGGCGAGTTCCTTGACGCCCTGTTTGAACAGCGCGTGCCGGTCCGCCATGGTCAGCGGGTCCGCATAAACGAAGTTGATCTCGTGCTGGCCGCGGCTCCATTCGCCTTTGCTGCTTTCGATGGGGATGTCCGCC